>Ga0209175_10000124_pt1 | contig 53318 bp, 36 predicted proteins | sample JI91814C2DNA_FD_187506 | JGI IMG/M metagenome (GOLD analysis project Ga0209175, IMG submission 187506) | Wastewater effluent complex algal communities from Wisconsin, to seasonally profile nutrient transformation and Carbon sequestration -... | ecosystem: Engineered > WWTP > Effluent > Algae...
AATATCACTGTACTGAACATCATGTTGCTAATGTCGCTTCAAAATTATGGCAACTCATTAAAAAAAAGTTAGGTGAAAAGGTTAGTAAAACTACTTTACGCTCGGCAATGGAAAGCTATGAATTTTCAAATTCAACTTTCGGTAATTATTTTAATTTTGTAGAAAAAAGTCACATCAACGTCTGCACAGAAACCTCGCACCCTCCAAACTCTCAACAAAAATCACCTCCTGCACAAACCTCAACCGAAGACGACACCCAAGAAAAACCGCGATTTGATTTAAGAGATGCACCGGATCTCAGAACTTTCTACGATCGCGCCTCTTGTCCCCTCTCTACCCTGGAAACCTTGATCGCGCATGAAAACTGTCGCCTCCTCACTATCACAGGTATGAGTGGCATCGGCAAAAGCGCGATCGTCCGTCACCTCATCCCCCAACTTCAAACTCAATTTGATCGCATCATCTGGCGCAGTCTCCGCACTTCCCCACCCCTAGAAACAACCCTCAAAAACCTTATTCAATCTCTCTCAAATCAAAACCCCTCCCCTGCTGGGATTGGGGAGGGTTTTCCCGTTGACACCGACTCTCAGTTGTCAATGCTCATAGAATATTTGCGCGACAATCGTTGTCTGATCATCCTAGATGATGTCCAGCAAATCCTCAATCGTGGTCAAATTTCCGGCTATTATAAACCCGGATATGAAAATTATGGAACTCTCTTTAAACTTATCGGCGAAATTCCCCATAATAGTTGTTTAATCCTCAATAGTTGGGAACCCCCCTTAGACATTCTCTCATTCACTGACGATAATTCAGCAGTACGTTTATTACAATTAACCGGTTTAGGTGAAGCCGCTACAGAAATTCTGAGAGAAAAGGGTTTATTAGATGAAGAAAAATGGCCAGAATTGATTAACATTTATCAAGGTAATCCCCTCTGGTTAAAATTAGTCGCTCAAACTATTAAGTCTTTATTTTCGGGTAAAGTCTCTCAATATTTGAGTTATGAATGCCTATTTTTAAGTGATGAATTAACACCGATATTACAGCAGCATTATCAGAGGTTGTCGGAGTCCGAAAAACACGCGATCGTGCTACTTACCCATCAAACAGAACCCGTTTCTATTACCACACTTTTAGAAGATTGTCAAGGTTTGGGAGCCGATTTATTCAAGGCAATTCCATCTTTAGTCAGGCGGGGTTTAATTTCGACAAATGTCCGAAGGGATGAGACAGTTTTTGCTGTTATACCTGTAGTCAAGGAATATCTAAAAATGGTGGGATAACGTGCCAGAAATTTGCCATTATTTCTGAATTGCGAACGGCGACAGCCGTCACGGCGCCTGCGGCTTCGCGCGCTCAGAAGAGAAAGAGCGATACGTCGCTCGATCAGAGTCGCGATGTCTTGTCAACTAGATTATATCGTGTAAACTCCTCAATCAAAATGCCCCACTTAATTGTCATCGCCGGCCCAAACGGTGCAGGAAAATCCACCGCCGCCCCTGCCCTCCTACCACAAACCCTCGGCATTACCGAATTTGTCAATGCAGACGCGATCGCCCTCGGACTCTCAGCATTTGCACCCGAAACCGTGGCCTTTTCAGCAGGGCGAATTATGCTCAATCGCTTGCGACAATTGGCAAATCAACAAGCAAACTTCGCCTTTGAAACCACTCTAGCTACCCGCAGTTATGCCCCTTGGATTGCCAATTTACGCGAAAATGGCTATCGGTTTCACCTAATCTTTTTGTGGTTGCCTAACCCAGAACTCGCCATTTCCCGCGTCCAAGAAAGAGTCCGCACTGGCGGCCACAATGTCCCAGAAGAAACCATCCGCCGCCGCTACCATGCAGGTATCCGAAACTTTTTTCAGTTATATAGATCCTTGGCAGATAGTTGGCGGTTTTATAACAATTCAACTACGGCAGTATATCGGCTAATTGCATCTGGTATAGATGAATTTACGGAAGAAATATATGATAATGAAACTTGGGAAAAGATCGTGAGATACTATAAATGATTAATGAAGCCAAAAAGAAAACAATAGATGATATTTTTGCTGAGGGTACTTTAATCGACGCCGCCTTAAAACTCGCGGGTGAAAAAGCCCTTTTGCAACATAAAAAACTAGGCAATCCTGTAGCCGTATGGCGTGACGGCAAAGTTGTTTGGATACCCCCAGAAGAAATTCCCCTACCCGAAAACACCCCCCACTAGAGAAAAATTTAGACTCCGTATCGCGCTTCTGTGGAGATAATCGGTAACTCCTCCCTATTGTGGAGAGATGGGAAGGGCGCGATGGCCACTGCGTGGCCGGCCGCGCCGCTGCCATCGTGATTCTTTTCTTCAAGACGCGATCGTTGCTTCCTGAAGCAGAGTACATTAAACTTCTCTAAAAACTATGGCTAATCGCTCTCACAAAAACACAGGAGATAGACGCTCTGATGCTCCCCACAGGCTACACCAACCCACGACAGTTTTTTTTGGGACCTTGAGATGCTCCCAAATCACTACACACGCCCCTCACCCACGGCAGTCGTCGATCGCGTGCTTTTTTTATCCGAGAGGGAACTAATAATATCAAAGAAGCCATAGAATTATAGCTATCAATTATCACGGAAAGCCCACACCTAAAAACAGGGGAAAAGTTGGGTTTTGCCCTGCGCGCACGCGACGCTCCTTCGCAGCTTGCGCCTTTCTCGCAAACGTACCTCAACCCAACCTACGTCTACTGTAGGGTAGCATTAGCCTGCCATTGCTCCGATTTTTACCAGATGTCTATAGAATTATAGCTATCAATTATCACGGAAAGCCCACACCTAAAAACAGGGGAAAAGTTGGGTTTTGCCCTGCGCGCACGCGACGCAGGCCTCAACCCAACCTACGTTTATTGGGGATTCGTGGGAATATTTAATAAATTACCATCTCGATCGCATAATAATATATCCCATTGGCCATTCGCACTCGATTCAAACGCGATCACATTACCATCTCCACTAAAACTTGGATTTCTCACTTCCGCTTCTAAGGTTTCCGTCAGATTTCGTAATTGACGCGTTTCTCGATTATATAAATAAATCCCCGTTTTCCCTCTCCGACTTCCCGCAAAAACTATATATTTACCATCGGTAGAAATTGAGGGATGTGACGCGATCACTTCCAGGGAATTTAAACCGGGTAAATCCACTAATTGACGATTTACCATATCATATAAAAATATATCTTGACTCCCCCGGCGATCGGAGGTGAAAATAATATATTTTCCTGTGATTTTCGCGTCTTTTTCCTCCGCGGGACTGTTTAAACTTCTTCCCCCAGGATCAAAGGGATAATTTACCATGCGCGGATATCCTGTACAGCTTGTTAATATTCCTGTTAATGTGATAATGGTAAAAATGTTAATTTTCTTCATTTTGGGCAGGAAAAATGATGAATTATTATAATGAACCACAGAGGCACAGAGGACTCTGAGGGGAGAGTTTTAGAGGGGGGGTAAGAGGAAATAAGAGTGAGATGTGAGCTCATTTTTGAGGCGATGGGGACTCGGTTTGAGGTTCACCATTGATTAAGTCTAATTCGATATAGGGGCCGCGATCGATCACTTCGATATCCCATTGACCACGACGACTACTTTCAAAGGTAATATAACGACCATCAGGGCTTATACTAGGATTGCGTATCCATCCACGAAAACCACTAGAAATTATTTGCGTCCGGCGAATGGCGCGATCGTAAAGTTCTAATTCTGGTCTCCCTGAATCACTCGCGATATAGACTATATAACGTGCGTTATTACTAATACTCGGATTTTCCGCGATCGCGTCTCGATGATTAAAACCGGGTAAATCAACTAATGTCTTATTTGGCAAATCGTACAGCCAAATATTACGTTGACTGTCTCGATTTGACACAAAGGCTAAAAAGCGACCATTGCCACTTAATGCGGGTTGTTCATCATTGTAACGACTGTTAAGAGCCGAAGGTAATTTGAGGCGAGTATCCGCAGAACATGAAATAAGTAGTACAGGTAAAATTAAATATAAGCTAATTTTAAATCCCTGACCGAAAAAGCGAAATGGTTTCAAAAGCATGGGAAGGAAGGAAGAAGGAAGAAGGAAGAAGGAAGAAGGAAGAAGGAAGAAGGGGAAGAAGGAAGAAGGAAGAAGGGGAAGAAGGAAGAAGGAAGAAGGAAGAAGGAAGAAGGAAGAAGGAAATAAACTTTTAATCCCCATTCCCCAATTCCTGAGCCCTCATCCCTCATCCCTCATCCCTCATCCCCAATCCCCCATAACCAATCCCCCATAACCAATCCCCAATCCCCAATCCCCAATCCCCAATCCCCATCACCCATCACCCATTACCCATCACCCATCACCCATTACCTATTAGGTTGGGTTATCCTCCTCATCATGATCATCGACGGGGCGAAACTCGACATAATCCGCGGATGTGACATCTATATCATCGACATTACGGCGAGGCCTGGTTTCTCCTGAAGATGGGCGACTTCTTCTGGGACGAGTCGATCGCGTTTCTGGCTCAATATCATCTGGGGGGGTAGGACGATTTCCCCGACTACGAGGGGGTCTATTTTCATCATCAACGGGGGTTCCCCAATCGTCATAACGCTCTGGGGAGGGACTTTCAGGACGAGAGGGACGACGACGGGATCTATCACCCACATCGGGTTTAGTCGTAGTACCACCGCGGCGATCGCGACTACGGCGAGGTTCATCATCAGAATAAGGGTCCCGTGAGGCGCGAGAATCTTGACTGCCTCTAATCCGACGATTAATAGGATACTCTTCTACAGGTTCAATTTCGTCTAATTCCGCTTCTACATAACTATATTGACGACTTACTGGGCGATCTTCATCGACAATAGGAGCACGACTTTTCGCTTGCGCGATCGTACTCCCGCGTAAATTAATACTTTCTACAGCAAAGAAAATCGAAGTTCCCGTAAGTAAGAATTGACCAAACGCGAGAATGGGATCAAGACGCCATCCTTGAAATAAGAGAATACCACCGCAGAGTAAACCAATCGCGGCAAAGAAAATATCGTGATCTCTAGCAAGTTTGGGACGCCAAGTTCGCAAAAAATATAGACCAGCCCCCGCGACTACCAGGACAATTCCTAGCAAGCTGCTCCAGTTTAGTCCTAAATTGACCATTCGTTAATCTCCTACCTCAGTCTTATGGGCGCGAGTGATTCTCAAAATACTTTATAACTTAAAGGTTATTGGGGCATTCTGGCAGAGACTTCTGTGAACGCGTACCTGATAATTGCAATTACCTTACTATTTTATCTGGCCTGACTCGCCCTTGAGGGCGAGAAAGGCTTTTTATCTTCTCAATCTTGCATGAGTGCAAGTCTGTGAATTATGCACGCCGTTTGACTTTATCTTTCTGACTGATAAAGATCAACGCGACGGTGACAGGGATGACGACGATAACCGCGCCATATACGAGGCTGAACAAAAAGTTTGCCAATGAAGGTGTCATAGAAATAAATACCTCTGTTACAACAGTTTGATTTTTTTTAATTTTAGCGATCGCTTGTCCCCTTGGAAAGTCTTTCTGGTTTTATCTTGACTCTGACTAGGGATTTCCTCTCCTCCACTACACCCTCTCTGCCCCCCAAGCCTTAAAATGGTAAGGTGATTGGTTTACAAAACTTAAAATATGACCGCGATCGTGTTAACAAGTTGGACACTGGGCATTTTGCTCATGATAATGACGATTTTGTTTATTTTCCGTATCGTCCTCACCTGGTATCCCCAGATCGAGTTAAAGAAAATGCCTTTTGCTTTGCTGTATTGGCCCACGGAACCTTTTTTAGCCCCCACTCGTAAATTGATCCCCTCTTTTGGGGGTGTGGACATTACTCCCATTATCTGGGTTGGTCTTTTCAGTTTATTACGCGAAGTTCTCCTCGGCCAACAAGGCTTATTAAAGATGATGATGGGGTAATGGGTAATGGGTAATGGGTAATGGGTAATGGGTAATGGGTAATGGGTAATGGGTAATGGGTAATGGATAACGGGTAATAGGTAATGCAGAGACTTAGAGATGCGGAGGCTTAGAGATAGGGAGACTGGGAAATGGGGAGATAATCAGACAAAACCATCAATCATGCGTTACATCGGTAAAAAATCCGTTGCTAAGTTATTTCCTTCCCCTAGTCTCCATGTCCCCTACTCCCAATTACCAATTACCCATTACCAATTACCCATTACGCTTCATAAACTGTTCAACAAAATTGGTATAAACTTCGCCACTGAGAAATTCAGAGGTTTCTAAGATTTTCTGGTGAAAACTAATCGTTGTCGGAATCCCTGTAATGGCACATTCGCGCAAAGCCCGTTTCATCCGCTGGATCGCGGTGGCGCGATCGTGTCCCCAAACAATCAATTTACCAATCAAAGAATCATAATAAGGGGGAATCTCATAATCCGTATAAACATGAGAGTCCATCCTTACTCCTGGCCCTCCGGGTGCTAAATACCCACTAATGCGCCCCGGATGAGGTCGAAAATTATGATCGGGATCTTCGGCGTTAATCCGACACTCGATCGCGTGGCCATTTAACTGCACCTGATCTTGAGTTAAGTGTAATCTTTCCCCTTGGGCAATGCGAATCTGTTCCCTAATTAAATCTAATCCCGTAATCATCTCAGTCACGGGATGTTCCACTTGGATACGAGTATTCATTTCCATAAAATAGAAATTGCCATACTTATCCAAGAGAAACTCCACAGTCCCCGCGCCCGTATAATTAATCGACTTAGCCGCCATCACCGCGGCATGACCCATTTTTGCCCGTAATTCTGGACTTAAGGCGGGACTTGGTGCCTCTTCTAATAATTTCTGATGTCGTCGCTGAATCGAACAATCCCTTTCGCCTAAGTGAATCACGTTGCCATAATTATCCGCGAGAATCTGAAACTCGATATGACGGGGATTTTCAATAAATTTTTCCAGATAAACACCCGGATTACCAAACGCGGCATCTGCTTCTCCCTGGGCTGCGGAAAACAGTTTTCCCAATTCACTTTCTTGTTTAACGAAACGCATCCCTCTACCCCCACCCCCCGCGGTGGCTTTAATCATAATGGGATAGCCAATTTCGTGCGCGATCGCGATCGCCTCTTTTTCATCAGTTAATAATCCATCACTACCAGGCACAGTCGGAACACCAACATTTCGCATCGTATCCTTTGCCGTTGACTTATCCCCCATCGAGCGCATCGCGTCCGGGGTAGGCCCAATAAAGGCAATTTGATGATCCGCGCAAATTTCCGCGAAACGCGCATTTTCGGCTAGGAAACCATAACCCGGATGAATCGCGGTCGCGTGGCGAGTCAATGCCGCGGCAATAATATTCGGAATATTAAGATAACTCTTACTACTATTAGGTTCGCCGATGCAAACCGCTTCATCCGCCAATTGAACATGGAGCGCGTGGCGGTCTATAGTAGAGTGAACGGCGACGGTAGGTATCCCCATCTCCTCACAAGTACGGATAATACGGAGCGCGATCTCTCCGCGATTGGCGATTAAAATTTTTGAGAATCGCATCTGCTCTAAGCTACCAGCCTTTACGTCTTTGGATCAGTATTTGTCACAATAGCTTGTTTTGTACATCTCTGGAAGTCCTCAAAAAAAATTTTCCTTGCACTCTTTTCAAATTTGTGTTACCGTGATATATTGGCAATGAAGGTTGAGGAAGGCAAGGGCAAAACACCCTAAAAGCACGATCCTTCAAGCTTTACAAGCGGGTGTGGCGGAATTGGTATACGCGCACGTTTGAGGGGCGTGTGGCTTGTCCATGCGAGTTCAAGTCTCGCCATCCGCATTTATCAATAAACTTAATTAGGGTGGGCGCTGCTCACCCTAAAGTTTTTTTAGGAAGTTTTGTTATCCTTGAGAAAGCAGACAGCATACGTGATTAAGGCGATGGGACTTCAAGGAAATACTAATGCGGTGAGTGTCAAGGAATTAGTTGACTTGATTTTTACGTCTCACCGCATCACTCGTCAAGATCAACAGACGTTAATGAATGCTTTATTGTCAAAGGATTCTTTGACGATGGAGGAACATTTACTCATCGATAGGGTGTTTGATGGTTTGCGACGGGGGTTACTCCGGGTAGTCGATTAATTAGTGACAAATTTGACAATTAACATTTTTGAGAGGGAGATTTTCCACAGAAAAGAGCAAAAGCTAACCCTCAAGTTCTCCTATCCAAAAGTTAAAAAACAGGAGTGAAATAATTTATGGATTTCTTTTTTGGACTATTTGTTTTCCTACTCTGTTTCAGCGCGTCGGGACTTAAATTAGATCGAGAATATCAACGAGGAGTTATTTTCCGTTTAGGAAGATTACAAAAAGTGAGAGGCCCCGGAATGTATTGGATTATCCCAGTAATTGACCAAAAAATGCAATTGGATATCCGTACTAAAACCGTTAATATTGAACCCCAAGAAACTATTACCGCCGATAGTGTCACAATCCGTGTTAATGCTGTACTCTATTACCGTTTAGTCGATCCCACTAAAGCGATTAATAAAGTAGAAAATTATGAACTTGCCGTTTATCAAGCCGCCTTAACAACCTTAAGAAATGTAGTCGGTCAAAATATCTTGGATGATGTCTTACAAAATCGCGATAAGATTAACACAAAAGTTCAAGAAATTGTGGATGAAATGACCGAATCTTGGGGAGTTGTCATTGAAAGGGTAGAAATGAAAGATGTGGAAATTCCACCATCAATGCAACGAGCAATGGCGAAAGAAGCAGAAGCCATACGGGAAAAACGCGCTCGTATCATTAAAGCGGCAGCCGAACAAGAAGCGTCTATTAAGTTAGCGGAAGCGTCACAAATGATCTTGAAAAATCCCGCGGCTTTAGAGTTACGTCGTTTGCAAATGTTATCAGAAGTAGGGGCAGAAAATAATACAACAACGATTGTTATGTTACCTTCGGATTTACTCGCGTTAGCAAATACTTGGTCAAAAACTGTCCCTGATATGATAAACAATAAGGCGAGTGAACATGACAAGAATGAATAATTAAGGAACGCAAAATTGGGGAGCATCTCATTTTGGCAAAAACGCTCAAATAGGTGGCTAAAACCATTGTTTTTTGCTACCTGAGTCATCGATCACCCCAATTGATCGAAAGGTAATTTCAGCCAAAGAGATTGATAAAATCAAAATGAGAGCGAAAAAAGTCAAACCGGGTTTCTGTAGGGGCGGTGCCCCAGTGCCCGCCCTTGATGTGAGAAACCGGGTTTCTGTAGGGGCGGTGCCCCAGTGCCCGCCCTTGATGTGAGAAACCGGGTTTCTGTAGGGGCGGTGCCCCAGTGTCCGCCCTTGAGGAGAGAAACCGGGTTTCTGTAGGGGCGGTGCCCCAGTGCCCGCCCTTGAGGAGAGAAACCGGGTTTCTGTAGGGGCGGTGCCCCAGTGCCCGCCCTTGAGGAGAGAAACCGGGTTTCTGTAGGGGCGGTGCCCCAGTGCCCGCCCTTGAGGAGAGAAACCGGGTTTCTGTAGGGGCGGTGCCCCAGTGCCCGCCCTTGAGGAGAGAAACCGGGTTTCTGTAGGGGCGGTGCCCCAGTGCCCGCCCTTGAGGTGAGAAACCGGGTTTCTAAGAGCCGTGGGTTACAATCCTGCCGTAGAAACGACAATAAAACATACTACCAATGCGATTAATATATACCAGAAAATTTCATTGCCATTAGAGTCATAAGTTTGCTGTTTTTCTAACTTAAAAACACAACCATTTTTTAAACAAACGGCCTGATTGTCTGATGTTTTTCTCAGTTTGCAACCGACTTGCTCACAAGACGACATAACGATTAACTCCTATTAAAATTGAATGATAATCTATCCCCCATCCCTCCCTTTTTAAGGGGAGGATAGGTGTAATTAATTTGCTTTTGAGACAATAGGGTTGAGAGGTGGGCAATTGTAGATAACCACGGCTATTAATAACAATAAAATCGCGCTTCCTTGTAACAAGCTGACGGGTTTTTGATCGATTAATACCGCGATCGCAAACTGCACTACGGGAGAAATAACCCCTAACATTCCTACCTGAGTACAGTCTATGATTTGAGATGCTTTGGTTTGCAAAAAACTGGCAATTGTAGCTAAGGCACATCCGCCACCTAAGACTAAGAAAGCATTACCATTAACAGCAGTTAAGGGTTGAGAATTAACCGCAGAAACACTATTAAAGGTTAAGAGTAAAACTCCTGCAATTGCAATTAAGCTTTGTTCTAACCAACTGTAGGCAATGGGGTTATTTACCTCGGTTAACGCGTGTTTCCGTCCACATAAATACAGACCCCAAGTTAAAGCAATCAAAACCGCAAAAATAGGCATTTGTTGAGCTTCATAGAAGAAAATAATCGCTGAAAACACAGAAATTGCTACCGAAAATTGTTTGAGAGGATTGAGTTTTTCTCCTAAGAAAATCGTGGCTAAAACTGCCGTTGCTGCGGGCGCGAGGAACATTCCAATGGCGGCTTCTACTTGATGGCCAAGGGAAATCCCGCCCATAAAAAAGGCTAAGTGTGAGGCCAAATAAACGGCAGATTTAGCCACCTTTGCAATGATATTGGCACTGAAATCGCGCACTGTTGGCCATTGACGAGAGATTACTAAAATCACTCCCAAGGTGACAAAGGTGAATAAACAGCGATACTCCACTAAATGCAGTGTAGGGAGGGAGACGAAACGCCAGAATAAAGGCAGCAAGCCATAAAAGAAAGGGGCAATGATGGCATAGAGAATGCCTAAAAGTTTGGGTTTAATCAACATTTTGCCGTCCTCAATCATTCGACAATTCGATGATCGAGCCAGCTAAATAGAAATAAAATTAGTAGCAAATAGAGTTAAATAGAATTAAATGGAATTTATCCAAAAATCCTGTTTTTAGAATAAAACGGGTTGATTTATTGACAAGTTGGGTTAGGTCGTGTATTATATAAAATAACCTTACCAAAAATTGCCGAGTTGTTATGAACTCAGACAACAACTTAACAGAGAAACAAGAATTTTTGCAGGAGTTCGCCGAGGAGTGTAACTTTTATGGGGATACTCTGGAGATTTTTCTGAAGAGATTTGAACCGAGTAAGGCGAGTTTAACCGATGAAATTTTAGCCGAAAATTATATTGCATGGGGGAAAAAGCCGGAAAATCCCGCACAAAAAATTTTAGATGAGTTAAGAAAAAATATTTATCCCGTCTTAAAGCAGAATGGTTGTCCATTACCAGATAGCCAACGTGGACGACAACCTAAAGGTTACAACCCTAAAGAAATCGTCTTAGCTTGGTTATGGCAAACTAAATTTTGTGAATGGAAAAGCCAGAAAAATCAAACACCTGTATCCTCAATTCCTGATATTAACTGGCATCAAATTTGTGAATCTCGCCTCGATGCCTACAAACAACGCTTTCTCACCAACCCCCTAACGGCCGGAAACCCCCTCGATTTTTATGTTCCCTTGGGGTTAGTTGAACCCAAACGTGAACAGCAAAAACGACAAAAAGACGAGGTTAACCCAGAGGAAGGTTCACGGTTTTATCAATTACCAGAAACAGAAATAACTAAAACCTACACCGAACCTAATCAATTTTTTGAGGAAGTTTTACGACAAGGAAATAGTAAAACTAAAGGTCAACGTCTGGCGATTATTGGTGAGCCTGGGGCGGGAAAAACTACCCTTTTATATCAAATTTCCCGATGGATTTTACAGGAAAATTTAGGCTATCCGATTTTAATTCGGTTGGCAGAAGTTAATCAACCCTTACGACAATTCTTAACCCAAAATTGGTTACGCGATGCTACGGGAAGTTTAACGGAAGTTTCCCCGGAATGGGTGTCTGAATTTGAAAAGTTAATCACGGGGGGTAAGGTTTGGTTACTCCTCGACGCGGTTGATGAAATGGGAATAACGTCACCTTTAGCGACTATTAATCAACAGTTAACAGAAGGATGGATGCAGGGGTTACGGGTGCTGTTAACCTGTCGGTTGAATGTTTGGGAGACGGAGAAAAACGCCTTAAGGGATTTTGATGTTTATCGCAATTTAGATTTTAATTCCCAACAGATTCAGGACTTTATTGAACAATATTTTAGCGATAAAACCCAGAGTCAGGAGTTATTAAAACAGTTAAAGGAACCCAACCAAAACCGCGTTAATGATTTAATTAAAAATCCCCTGCGGTTAGCCTTATTATGTCGGACTTGGAAACGGGGGCAAAAATTACCGGAAACCCAAGCGGGACTTTATCAACGGTTGGTTAACAGTCATTATCAATGGAAGGATGAACAGAAACCCTTTCAAATTCCTGAAGATGTGCAAGAATGTCTCCATGAAAAGTTAGGAGAATTAGCCAAAGACGCGATCAACCGTGAACAATTTAGGTTTCGCTTAGAGGAAAAATTAGTTGAACAGTATTTAGGAAAACCGCAACGGGAAAATACTCTATTTGATTGGGCATTAAAATTAGGATGGTTAAATCGGGTGGGGTTAGTATCCCTTGAGGAAAAGGATTCTGATCAAGCGGTTTATGCGTTTTTCCATCCCACGTTTCAGGAATATTTTGCGGCTTTAGCGATTAAGGATTGGGATTATTTTTTACCACGAAATCATGTTAATTGTCCGGTTGAGGGCAAAGAGTATCGCATTTTTCAACCCCAATGGAAACAGGTGATTTTATTGTGGTTGGGGCGTGATGATATGGATAAAGGGGAGAAAGAGGAGTTTATTCAGAATTTAGTTAATTTTGAAACGGGTTGCTATGGTAATTTTTACTGGTATCGTGCTTGTTTTTTAGCGGCTGCGGGAATTAATGAGTTTAAAGAATGCAGTTTATCAGATGCAATTGTAGAACAAATTGTTAAATGGGGGTTTGGTTATTTTAATATTGAAAAGCAAGAATGGCGAACATTTCTTGAGCCGATTGCAGAAGGGGCAGAAACAGTATTACCTGAGACAATCAGAAAAAGCGCGATCGCTAATTTAATTCAGGTTTTAGAAACTACTCAGGATGAAGATACTCGCAGTAGTGTTGCCGATAGTTTAGGGAAAATTGCCCCTGGGAATGAGTTAGCAATTCGGGCGTTAATTCGGGTTTTAGAAACCACTGAGAATGAAGATACTCGCTGTTTGGTTGCCGATAGTTTAGGGAAAATTGCCCCTGGGAATGAGTTAGCAATTCGGGCGTTAATTCGGGTTTTAGAAACCACTGAGGATGAATATACTCGCAGTAGTGTTGCCGATAGTTTAGGGAAAATTGCCCCTGGGAATGAGTTAGCAATTCGGGAGTTAATTCGGGTTTTAGAAACCACTGAGAATGAAGATACTCGCTGTTTGGTTGCCGATAGTTTAGGGAAAATTGCCCCTGGGAATGAGTTAGCAATTCGGGCGTTAATTGGGGTTTTAGAAACCACTGAGAATGAATCTACTCGCAGAGAGGTTGCCTATAGTTTAGGGAGAATTGGCCCTGGGAATGAGTTAGCAATTCGGGCGTTAATTGGGGTTTTAGAAACCACTGAGAATGAATATACTCGCAGGAGGGTTGCCTATAGTTTAGGGAGAATTGGCCCAGGGAATGAGTTAGCAATTCGGGAGTTAATTGGGGTTTTAGAAACCACTGAGAATGAATATACTCGCAGGAGGGTTGCCTATAGTTTAGGGGAAATTGACCCTGGGAATGAGTTAGCAATTCGGGCGTTAATTAGGGTTTTAGAAACCACTGAGAATGAAGATACTCGCAGGTGGGTTGCCGAGAGTTTAGGGGAAATTGTCCCTGGGAATGAGTTGGCAATTCGGGCGTTAATTGGGGTTTTAGAAACCACTGAGAATGAATCTACTCGCAGAGAGGTTGCCTATAGTTTAGGGAGAATTGGCCCAGGGAATGAGTTAGCAATTCGGGAGTTAATTGGGGTTTTAGAAACCGCTGAGAATGAATCTACTCGCTGGAGTATTGCCGATATTTTAGGGAAAATTGCCGTTGGGAATGAGTTAGTAATTCGGGAGTTAATTGGGGTTTTAGAAACCGCTGAGAATGAATCTACTCGCTGGAGTATTGCCGATATTTTAGTAAAAATTGCCGTTGGGAATGAGTTAGCAATTCGGGAGTTAATTGGGGTTTTAGAAACCGCTGAGAATGAATCTACTCGCTGGATGGTTGCCGATATTTTAGTAAAAATTGACCCTGGGAATGAGTTAGCAATTCGGGAGTTAATTCGGCTTTTAGAAACCACTGAGAATGAATCTACTCGCGGGAGTATTGCCTATAGTTTAGGGAAAATTGACCCTGGGAATGAGTTAGCAATTCGGGAGTTAATTCGGCTTTTAGAAACGACTCAGAATGAATATACTCGCCGGTGGGTTGCCGAGAGTTTAGGGGAAATTGCCGTTGTGAATGAGTTAGCAATTCGGGAGTTAATTCGGCTTTTAGAAACGACTCAGAATGAATATACTCGCCGGTTGGTTGCCGAGAGTTTAGGGGAAATCATCAAAACAGAAAAACAATATACAGATTTCGTTTTTGCCCTCAACCATAACCTAACTGATGAAGTTTACGAGAATAATTTTGATCTCTATGAAAACTGCTTTAAACTCCTCTGGCAGTGCGCCGAAAATCTACGTTATCCCAAATTTTATCAAGCATGGCATCACAACACCCTTACCCCCCATCCTGAAATTATTGATAATACCCCCGTTGGCAATACCCCAACGGTGCGACAATTAGAACAACAATTCACCGATATTTGTAGCCAACTCCCTTACCCCCACCTCCATTGCATCGACGCGAAAAGACTGCAAAACCTCAACACTAAAAGCGAGTTTGCTCAAGCATTTTGTAACCGTCTCTATCAAAAATTATTACCTAATGAAACTATCCCAAAAGTGCAGACTGTCACTGACTTAGAAACCGAAATTATCAACCTGAAAAAGCAATTACAAACCCCCCATCTGTTCATTTTGTTACAGGGAGACGCGACACCTACCCAGGAAGTTATTGAGTGTTGCGACTATCTCACCGACGTATTAAACCTCGCGTGGGTGACACCGGAAGCCCTACCCGGATCATCATCCCTACCGTTTTTTCTGTCGTCTCAGGAAAATTTGTTAGACGCGGTGAGAAGTTGGGTTGAGGAAAATGTAGGGGCGGTGCAAGAGTGCCCGCCCTTGGGGTGAGAAACCGGGTTTCTTTTGGGGTTTTTGCACCTCGAAAGGGTTGAGGTAAGAAACCCGGTTTCTGTAGGGGCGGTGCCCCCGTGCCCGCCCTTCTCTATTTCTGTAATTGTGCTGTTTTGATACTCAATTCTTTAGTCTGGCTATCACGGCGAATTTTCACTTTTAACACTTGATCTATACTACTATTTTCTACCAGATTTTGCAATTGTTCTGCACTGGTAATCGCTTGTTTGTCTATTTCCACAATCACATCCCCTCGACGTATTCCCCCTCGTTGCGCGGGTGTATTATTCAATACTCTCATTACTAATACTCCTGTCACTTCTGGAAGTAAAATCGGTGCATTCGGATCATCATTATTTTCTTTCGCGATTTCCGGTGTCAGGCTGATCATTTGAATCCCCAAGAAGGGATGGGCTACTGTTTCCCCTTTCGCTAATTGTGCGTAAATTGTCTTGGCTTTATTTATGGGAATTGCAAAGCCTATTCCCATCGCGTCCGCCCGAATCGCGGTATTAATTCCGATTACTTCACCTCGCTCATTTAATAAGGGCCCCCCGGAATTTCCGGGGTTAATTGCCGCGTCCGTTTGAATGAAGTCTATCCGTTTATCGGGTATTCCGATCGCGGCACTGGAACGTTTTAAGGTGCTAATAATTCCTAAAGTCACGGTGTTATCAAAACCCAGAGGGTTTCCTACCGCGATCGCCCAATCTCCGACTTGAATTTGATTAGAATCACCCAAGGGTGCAATGGGTAAATTATGATTTTGAGGATTAACTTTGACAACCGCTAAATCAGTAATTTCATCAGTGCCGCGCACTTCCCCTTCTAATTTAGTGCCATCATTCAGAGTGACGATTACTTTGTCAGCTTTATTAATAACATGAGAATTAGTTAAAATAAAGCCTTCTTTATCAATAATAAACCCCGAACCTTGACCTCGTAAACGCTCTTGTTTGGGTGTTTCACCAAAGAGTTCTCCGAAAAAAGGATCTTCCGATAAGGGGTCAACATTACGCGTGATCGTGCGTTCTGTATCAATCCTAACCACCGCGGTTCCGACTCGATTTACCGCGGCACTGACAAAATTATTGTTACTAGGAGTTAACGCGATCGCGCTAGGAGAAACGCTTGCCATCACAGGAGTAACCCATAGAGTTAAGCTGATGACAAGACTGAGAAAAATCACGAAAATCTGTCTCATGTCAGAATAGTGTTTGTCGTTAAAAATACAGACATATTATAACATAAATTGCCTAAATAGACATAAGTATGTTATGATCAAATGGTTATCAATGTCACCCTCTCGGTGATCCTTGTGAAGGTAAAATAAGACCAATGATTGATTCAGACTCAACTTTTGAGGAACCCTTGCACTCGGATCTTCATCCCCATTCCCATCCCCATCCCCATAAAAAAGGGGAACATCATCATATTCACAATGAGGAGTCGTTACGTCGTCTTGTGAATCGTTTATCGCGGATTGAAGGACATATTCGAGGTATTAAATCAATGATACAGGAAAGTAGTCCTTGTCCTGATGTTCTTTTACAAATTGCCGCGGTTCGTGCAGCATTAGATCGCGTGGCTCGTATTATTTTAGATGAACATTTAACCGAGTGTATTGCCAGAGCCGCCAAAGAGGGTAATATTGAAGAAGAAATTAAAGATTTAAAGGCGGCTTTAGACCGTTTTTTACCTTAATTTTGGGAATGTAGATATAGCATTTTTAAATGAGATGTAAATGCAGGGATCTGATCCAGTCACAGGCAAGATGCCTGTGCCACAAGTTTTACTTCTGAAATGGAAACACTAAGTACCTACACAAAATTAATTGTATATTTTATTATTAGATTGATTGGGCGATTGATTGGGCGATTGATTGGGCGAATGCCATTCGCCCCTACTGAAGAAATTAAACCCGCCCAGGCGGGTTTCGCGCTACGCGCACGCTACGCGAACGTCTGTGTAGACGCGGTTTCAACCGCCCGGTCAAATTAATTCGGCTTATAGGGATTTATGTTACTTTTTTTTAGCCGAAAAACCTTGTTTTTGGAAATAGGTTTTAAAGACTTCATGGGCGATGGGAGCCGCCGAAACCGCGCCAAAACCGCCTCCTTCTACAATCACCGCGATCGCGATTTCTGGACGTTCCGCGGGAGCAAATCCCACATACATTGAATTATCAGGATGGCCCGGAATTTCTACGGTCCCAGTCTTACCACCACTTAAAGGAATTGAACCATCATTTAAACTTTTGCCAGTACCCTTTTTAACAACCTCAATTAACCCCTCTCGAATGATATCTAAAGTTTCGGGATGAATCGCGGTTTTAATAGGTTTGGTTTGGGGTGTATTGGTTTGAGATGCTAATAAATGGGGTTGTACTCGTAATCCTCCATTGGCAACCGTTGACACCATTACAGCTAATTCTAAAGGCGTTACTAAGACTAACCCTTGACCGATCGACATCGTTACTGTGTCCCCAATATACCAATCTTCATTATAAACTTTTTTCTTCATTTCTGGTGTAGGAATTTGACCATGATTCGCGTCATCTAATCCCAATAATTTCAAATTAATACTACCACCAATTCCCAATTCTTTACCCCATTTTGCCATAGCTTCTGCTCCACTTTTCACACCCACTTGATAGAAAAAAGTATTACTACTATAGGCCAAAGCATCACGAAAACCGATCGCGCCATAACCTGCACCATGTTCGTGAAAGACAACACCGCCAATATTAAGGGCAGAAGAAGTGGATAAAATGGAATTAGGGGAAAAATTACCTGATTCCATTCCCGCGACTGATGTGACAATTTTAAAGGTACTTCCGGCAGGATATCCTTGAACAGCACGATTTAAAAATGGTTGATCTTGCCCTTGTAAATAAGACCATTCTTTAGAGGTAATTCTGCGTGTAAAAATATTGGGATCAAACTTGGGAAAACTCGTCATGGCTAAGATTTCACCCGTATTGACATTTAAAGCAACAACAGCACCAACGCGATCGGCCAAAGTCTTTTCCGCGGTTTGCTGTAAATCCAAATCCAAAGTTAATTTAACCGACTCGCCCGGAGTAGAATTATTAACCCCTAATTCTTGAATTTCCTCCCCTTTAGCATTAACTTCAATGACGCGATTTCCCCAAATACCTTCTAACTGAGAATTAGCAAATCTTTCCATCGCCATTTGACCAATAATCATCCCCATCGGATATTGAGGATTTGCCTTAAGTTGTTTTAAACTAGCTTCACCAATATATCCCAAAACATGAGAAGCTAAAGAATTATTAGGATAATGACGGATTAATTCTGAGCGCAATTCTACTCCCTGTAAATTCTCCCCTTGTTCCACTAAAGGAATAAAAGTCGCGGGTTTAATATCTTGACTAATTTTCACAGGTAACGCGGAATTATAGCCCACTTTTTCTAATGTTTTGAGGATATCCGCGCTAGGAATTTTTAGGATTGGACTAAGAAACTTCGCGGTTTTTTGCCAAGCTTGAGGGGTTTGTTCATTCGGCCATAAATAAATAGAATGGGAGGTACGATTTCCCGCGAGAATTTTGCCCTCGCGATCGAATATATTACCCCTACTCGCGGATACGGGCATCAAACGAAGGCGATTATTTTCAGCGCGGAGACGATGATAATTACCTTGTACCAATTGTAATTGAGCTAATCGAAATACATTGAGTCCTAATAATCCCGTTACGAGGCACATCAAAAAAATGCCTTGATATAATCGACCTCGACGTTGGGCCGATTTTTGCCAATTTGTCTTATTCCAGTTGTCGGATTGAGGTTTAACAGAAAATTCGACCGCCATAGTGATACCTATTTACACTTTTGTTTCAATTCCCACGTCTTCACGTCTCAGATCCGGAAATTTTTCAGCCCTTACAGGGAATTAGTAATGGGTAATTGGTAATGGGTAATTGGTAATGGGGATTGGGGAATCAGTAATAGGGAAGTTTTCGGGAGCATCTCAAAGGAGCAAAAAAACCTGTAGTGGGAGCGGAGAGCTCCCTAGGAATTTAATAGGGAGCTCTCCGCTCCCACTGCCAATTTACAATTAGGAGAGGCTCCCAAGTTTTCGTCTTCTGTCTGCGGTATTCCTCTGTGTCTTAGTGCCTTTGTGGTTGATTAATTCTGCGGTATTCCTTCTGCGGTATTCCTCTGTGTCTTAGTGCCTTTGTGGTTGATTAATTCTACGGCATTCCTGTGAGTGAAATCACAATAAAGCTTGAGAAAGATCACATCAAGAACCCAATCTTTATCACTTAACAGTCAGAGAAAACCGTCTAAAATCTTGAATAAGATCAAAATAGTATTTCTATTTTGGGTGCATCCCTAAAAAGGAGTCAATAAAATGGTTACGCCATCAAAGAAAAACTTAAAAACCAACCCATTTACAACTTATCGAGATCCTAAGACGGGTAAATGGGTAGTGGTCAAGCCATCCCCCAAAGCCGCTTGAGGGGATGACTTCGATTATACTTTCAACACTGATTGATAAGCTTTTAACTTATAATCAATTCCCGTAATATCCGAGCCTACGACAACAGAATGAGCCCCTAATTCTAGGGCTTTTTTTGCCATATTAGGACTGGCAATTCCACCCTCACAAATGACGGGGATATCGAATTTTTCTACCATCTTTCTCAGTAATTCAAAACCAGGAGGCGATAAATCTTTTGTTTCATTTGTATATCCATAAAGAGTCGTCGCGACAATATCGGCACCGGCGTCCGCCGCTTGAATTGCTGCTTCTAAGGTGTCGATATCTGCCATGACTAATTTACCTAAGTCTTCGTGAATGCGTTTAATTAAATTCTGTACCGTTTCTCCATTCGGACGATTTCTTAATGTGGCATCAATGGCAATAATATCCGCACCGGAAGACGCGATCGCGTCTGCATCTTCAAACCGAGGCGTAATATAAACATCATAGCCGGACAAAACTTGTTTCCAAATACCAATAATAGGAGCATGGGGAATCCGTTGTTTAACGGCTTTAATATGAGAAGGTGTATCAATTCTCACACCTGCGACACCGTAATTCATCGCGGCTTCTGCCATCGCCGAAATAATAACAGGATCGTGTAAAGGGGAGTCCGTAGGTGCTTGACAAGAGACAATTAAACCCTGAGCAATTTGGGCAAGAATATCAGACATAAAATTAATGAATGGTTAATGAATTATTTTCGACGCAGAAACCTGATTATAGCAATTTTTTCAAGTTAAAATTGCTATAATTAGGAAGGTAAATTAAATAACTTGACTATTGGGTTGGTAGTTTCGCCTACCTATATGTGCCCGAAAGCAGGCAAGATGCCTGCACTACTTTATTAATTTTTCATTCCTTAGTTAAGATCGGGGTTAATCATACTGTTATAGTAATTCCAATTAAAGTTGGAACTTCCCATCAGTCATAAAAGTTGGGTTTCACTACCGTTCAACCCAACCTACCTGTTTCATTCTTATTAGGAATTACTATACTAAAGAAACAGCAAAACAAATCAACAGTTTTTAGGTTGATGTTTTTTCAATTGGGTAGTGGGATTTGTGGCAAGATAGGTGATAATCGACAGATTCCGCCTTGTTTTATGATACAATCTTTCGGCTCTATTCTGTTAATTATCCTTATTATTTCTGAGTAAAGTATGAATTTTATGTAATAAGTTTTCCGGTTTTATTGGTTTCAATAAATAATCATTCGGATGGCTACTATTCCGATTATATTCTTGTTCTAAATTACTGGTTAGAGCCAGAATTTTAATTTTTTTTGTTGTAGTTTTATGTCGTAATTCTCCAATAATTTCACTACCACTTCGACCGGGTAAACGCATATCAATAATTACGGCTACGGGTTGTAAAAGTTCAATTTGTTCTACCGCGGTCGAAGCTTCTATAATCCATACGACTTGATATCCAGCCGCCGTTAGTAAATCACAGATTATTTGGGCAATTTCTTCATTTTCTTCAATTAAAATTAGGCGCGATTGTGGCTTTTCATAATGATGATGAGATAAACTCTCCTCTGGAGATGTGTTTGGCTTGGCTTGATTTAACAATGGTTTGTTTATTTGGGGTTTGCTGGGGATTTTCACTGTAAAAATTGAACCCAGATCCAGGGTTGATTCTACTTCTATCGTTCCTCCGTGTAATTCTACTAATTGTTTGGTTAAAGCTAATCCTAACCCCGTTCCGCCATATTGACGACGATAGGGGGAATCTAATTGTTGAAATTTTTGAAAGAGGAGCGATCGCTGTTCTTCAGAAATACCAATTCCTGTGTCTTCAATTTGCCAAAACGCGTTATTTCTTTCCTGCCACACTCGTAACGTCACGGTCCCTCCTGAAGGGGTAAATTTTATGGCATTACTCAAAAGATTAAAGAGAATTTGTTTGACTCGATCGCGATCGGCTCGAAAATACTCGCGTCCCTGTACTAACTGTTGATCTAGTACAAGATTGACACCTTTAAGAAGAGCCTTTTCTTGCATACTTCGGAAAGTAGAATAAGCCAATTTTACCAGAGAAAATTCACTAATATTTAAGATCGCGTTGCCCGATTCAACTTGAGATAAATCTAATAAATCATTAATTAATTCTAACAACTGTTCGCCGTAATCATGGATATTTTGTAAATAGCCCCGTTGTTTTTCTAGGGTAATTGGTTTTGTCCCAGACTGACCAAAAGACCATCGTAAAAGGGTTGAAGAAATGCCCATAACACAAGTCAGAGGAGTTCTCAATTCGTGACTCATTATCGCCAAAAATTCGGTTTTGGCACGATTAGCAGATTCCGCGGCTACTAAAGCATCCCCAAGGGCCTGTGTCCGTTCCATGACTCGCTGTTCTAAAGTATGTTTTTGTTGTTTTAATTCCTGATAAAGTTCCCCTTGAAAGATCGCGATCGCGATATGTTCAGCCATTTGAGAAAGGAATTTTTTTTCCTGTTCTTCCCACTCACGATAGGTACAATTATTAGCAATTAATAATCCCCATAGTTCATCCCGAACTACAATAGGAACAATTAATTTAGAACGAATTTGACATCGCTCCATGAGTTCTAATAAACAAGGAGACTCGATATAAGTTTGAGTGACATCAGCAATAGCCTGAATATACCCTTTTCGATATTTTTCACGATAGTTAGGAATCGCGGGAAAACTCTCTGAGCCTTCCGTTAAATTCAGGACAGAGATAATCGAATCATTGGCCTTAGATTCATAAGTAACACGCCCCCAAGGAATATTGAAAGTCTGGTCAATAATATTATCTTCTAAATCTGGTTTTTCCTGAAAAGCTAAAATATCTAAATTTTTAAACTGATAAATTAATAACCGATCCACTTGAATATATTGGCGGACTTCTTCAATAGCCGTTGATAAAATAATAGGTAATTCCAGATGTTTATCGATTAGACTTGTTACTTTAGTTAAGATTTTTTCCTGTTCTAGTTGTTTTTTTAAAGTATCTTCTATGGGGTGACAAATTGAAATAAATGGAGCGTCCTTTTCGGAAAAAATAGGGGGAAGTAAACAGGAAGAATCTTCTTGTTGGTCTGGGTGATTTTGCCGTGTAATGCTGTTAACTTGAATACTTAAAGTTTCCAATAATTTTAGGGTAAATTCACTTTGCCATCGCGCGTCATTAGTCCTGAGCATTTTCTGGGCTTTGTGCAAAAGTTTTAAATTTTTTTGTTCAACGGGAGATTGAAGGGTTTTTAAGGTTTCCTTGATATCGTGAAGAAAAGTCGCGATCGCGTCCTCTTCAAAACTTAACCCAACTTTGAGAAGAGTTGAGGAATCCGGGGAAAATTGCTCGGTATCGAGAACATTTTTTGCCGACAACAGAGCACTAAATTTTTCGGAGACAACCATCCTAAAGAATTGTGGATAATTCTCAGAGTTAATCGGGGGTGTCAGCCATTCTTCACTCAACCAGATCGCATTGGGGAGTTGCGCCATTTGCTGCAAAACCTCACCCAAAGCTTCAAAAGTAGCCCGGGGTAAAATTCGATGGAAAGAGAAGGGTTCAAAATTGGGCATTTTCTCAAGGTTGTATGGCAAATCTCCAAAAACGACACAGAAACTTGCAGATATGCAACAGGACGCTTTGTATTGTATTATCACGCACATTTTCGCAAATTTTGTCCTTAATTAACAAAAAATTTAGAGACTGACATGAGTTTGTGGAGTCGAGAAGTCAAAACCCGTCTGAATGGTGCTTCAGACGGGTTTTCCATAATTAAAAACTACTTATCTTTTTTGAGTTACTGGGGGATGAGGGTAAGGGTACTCGGATCAACCATGTAAGTCCCTGGGGGAATAACACTATTAGGTTGAGCACAAATTACACTATTTGATGGGCCATTAATGACGATCGCGTTGTCATTACAACTGGTTTGTACCAAAGAGTAATCATTGAACAGAATATCACCCGGACTTCCCCGTTCAATTGTCATATAATTATACTGATTATTCGCGATCGTTCCAGTTATCACGCCTAAAAGGAAACCTCCCCAAAAACCACCACCCCAATAAGAATAATTAGGAGTCCAAACGACACCACGATTCCATCCCCAGCCACGATGATTCACCGGATTAACAACTACATTACGATGATAATTGTGGTGGGGACGGCCATAAACATTAATAGGGCGATGAATCTGATTCCGATTAATGTTTTCATGGACTTTCACATTATTTCGATGAATCGGCTCTCGGTTGACATTCCTCCCATTAATATTACCCGGATTCACATTAACATTACGGGGATGGTAAGGCACATTGTCTCGATGAATTGTGCGAGAACAAGTTGATCCCATCGAGCCACGATTAAAGTTACCATTCGTGACTTTTCGACTGCGACAGTCTGCTATGAGATTTCCGGTAGGTTTATTCCCTTTTTCTAAAGAGGGAATTTCAGTGGCTAAGACGATGCGGGGAACGGATAAGGAAAGGATTAAAGTCAAAAAAGGAAAGAGTTTCATAATGGTTTACTCCTTTGAGGAAAAACTGGTAACAAATACAAGGAAAGTTTCTCTAAAACCGGAAAAGTTTAATATTTAAGCACAAGTGGTAGAATCCATTTTGCCTGTAATCATCACTTATAGAAGAAGGAAGAAGCAAGAAGCAAGAAAATTAATAGTTTGAGCCATTAACAAAGTCCTAATCGTTGAGGTGGCGATAGTTTTCCTTTTTCGTGGCATCCCCTTTTTCTGGGTTCACGGAGCCTGCCCCCCTAGAATTTACCTATGAATCTGAAGAAATGCTATATCAAGATTTTGGCGGAATAATATTTTGGTAATATTGCTGATATTTTCTCTTTTGCTTTGAGAGTTTTAGGAGGTATAACCCAAGGATTTTTTAGGTTTTCATCCCTGAGTCATACCGATTTTAGATGGAGAATTTTGGGTTAACAAAGCTTTTTTCCTTAAGGGGAGAATGTACTCAACCCAAAATTGATATTATACGATCGCACCTGATAATGAATTATAGCCTAGTTCCTCCTCTCCCTCGGTGCGATCAAGCTAGAGACAGAGAGAGGCGATTTGACTCCAGCTTATCTTTTTCAAGTCCTCTTCTCTATGACGTAAGTCTTACCTGGAAAGTTCGCCTAGTTTCTAATTTTCCTGAAGAGCGATCGCGCTTAATGTCACGTCTTTGTCTCCCGTCTCAAACCAAGATTCGTCCTCCCCTATCATTAACTTTTGCGCGGCTTCCATCATTTCATCGACTATTTCTTGTAAATCCTCTCGACTCCCCAGATAAGTTTTTAACGCGTCCAAGGGATCTATACTATTATGGGAATCTAATTCGGGTAAACGAGGCCGAGCTAATTGACTGACTAATTCGGGTTGAATGGTATAAGAATGAGCTCCACTTAAAGCCTGATGTAATTGTTGATTTTCGATCAAGTCTAATTGTTCCGATCTCAGTTGATAAATTAATCTAATTACGGCATTTTCTATCTCGGTTTTACTAATTGCCTTAAGTAAGTCTTCCTGGGGATTCTCTGACTGAGAAACATTAACTTTAATGGTGTGAAAAATTCGTGCAGGTACAGGGCAAAATTGCCAATTAGCTTGACCTTTTTCGATTTCCAGTAACACAAAACCTTTATCTTCTTTTTCTTCACTAAAGTCAACCCTTTCGATACTACCAGGATAAATGATAGGTGGATTATTCTCTTTATTGAGATTTTGATGTTTGTGAACATGACCTAATGCTACATAATCAAAACAGGGACGATTTAATAATGATAAAGGAATATGAAAACCTTTCCCGACGGCTAAAAAACGCTCGGCTCCTAAACTGGCTTGCTCTACCATTAAATGACCTAATAAAATTGTAGGGATTTCGGGATCTAATTTTTGAATTTCTCCTTCTAATCCCAGTTTTAATCGGTTAATTAATAATTGATTGACTTCTTGTAAAGACAGATTTTCGGTTTCGGATTTTGTCATTAAGGTGGAACGAGTTAACCAGGGCAGGGTGATAATTTGTATATCGCCGTTGCCTGTTTCTATGCGATGAGTTTCTAAACGATCGCCCACAAGAAAACCGGGTACTCCTAAAGTGCGATAAATTCCTAAACTCGCACCTCCTTGCCCCTGGGAATGTTGATCGTGATTTCCTACTAATAAAACGGTGGGAATTTTGGCATCGACTAAGCGCCGAAATTGACTGGCAAATGCTTGTTTGACATAGGGAGCTGGTGTCGCGTCGGGAAAGGCATCTCCCCCAAATAATACTAAGTCAACGGGTTCGGAAATAGCGCGATCGATACAGAGACTAAGACTCTTGACAAAATCCTCTAAGCGTGTATTTAATCCGGTTTCCGGGTTAATCTGTCCGTGGGTGAAACCACTGCCTATATGAATATCTGAGAGGTGCAGAATTTTAATCATAGGTGATGGGTATAGAAGAAGGAAGAAGGAAGAAGGAAGACGCAAATGAATGGGTTTCTGCAATTAAGAATGTCCTAATGTCTTCGTGTAGCACTATCGCGTGTCTAAATGAATTATGAAATCTCGTAGGGGCAATCCAGAAGTGGTTGCCCCGTCAGATCGGGGTAGGCACTCTGGCACTACCCCTACCGTGTTCATAACTCCTGACGGTTTACTATATAATAGGTGATGGGTAATAAGGATGCTCCCTACCTTCTTTTGGCATTATGGCTGCTCAAAGGCAGAATGACTAATTTCTAATGAAGAGGGAAAATATTATACAGAAAACGTCAATATTTCCTCTTTTTCATTAGTCATTAGTCATTAAACTTTAGCCAAGATTTACCCAAGATTAAATATGAATCCCGCACTCGGTTTTACCTGTACCGCGCCAACGGCCAGCCCGTTCATCTTCACCTTCTCCAACGGGTGTGGTAATCGGTTCATCGCCAATACTGGGATAACCTTTATCATGGAGAGGATTATAAATCATGCTATTTTCAGACGCGTAATTCCAAGAGTCTTTACGAGTCCAAGGAGCTAGAGGATTAACTTTTAAGCGATTTTGTGAATCTAATTCAAAGATTGGCATATTCGCCCGAGTTACAGCCTGATCGCGGCGACGTCCGGTGATCCACGCGACGGTATTTAATTCATCTAAACCCCGTTGTAAGGGTTCAATTTTGGTGACATCATGGAATTTAACAATATCTGTATCCCAAAGAGCCTCTCCAAATTTCGCGGTAAATTCTTCACGACTATTAACATCTAAAATCTTGTAAGTTTGCAGATTTAGATGATAGATTTCTTTGGCTTTTTCCACCAATTCCAGGGTTTCACGGAAATGGAAGAGGGTATCTAAAAAGATCACTGGTACGGGAGTGGAGGGTTTGAGATCCCGATAGAGAATATCCGTAATGACTAGATCATCTATATTAAAGGCGCTAGTTTGTACTAGACCTTGGGGAATATTTTCTACACACCATGCCAAAATATCTTTGGGATGGGCTGTGTCATATTTTTGATTGAGTGTATCTAAGTCAAATGTGACGGCTGCTGAAACCATAGCTTGATTTGATGTATTTTGTGAGACATAAACTTAATTTTACCCTATGAGGGGATAATCCAAACCGGATCAATTGGCTTAATTTCGATGAGAAAACCGGGGATTACGCTTTTCCGTCTCTAATCTCTGAGTAATCGCAAACCATTTAACGTTACGATGACGGTGGAGCCTTCGTGGCCAATTACCCCGAATGGTAAGGTGATATCGCCGAGAAAATTGGCAACTAATAGCAGGAAAATGAAACTGAGTGCAAATACTATATTTTGCTTGATAATAACCTGAGAGCGACGACCTAAGTTAATGGCGCGTTCCAGTTGTTCGAGGCGATCGGCCATCAATATAATATCGGCACTTTCTAAAGCCGCGTCACTACCTGCGACTCCCATTGCAATTCCTACTGATGCTAGAGCTAGTGCGGGTGTATCGTTAATTCCATCTCCTACCATCGCGATCGTTTGATACTGTTTTTGCATATCTCGAATCGCGTTGACTTTCTCTTCTGGTAATAGCTCGGAGTAAATGGCATCAATGCCGATTCCTTTACCAATGTTTTGCGCGGTATTCTCGTTATCTCCTGTCAACATAACGATCGGCCCTAGGCCTAGTTTTTTCAGTTTCTCGATCGCGGATGCTGCTTCGGGGCGCACGGTATCGGCTACGGCAATGATGCCTAATACCTCTGTAGCCAGAGCCACCCAGACAACGGTTTTCCCTTCTTTTTCTAACTGATTACTCAATTCAATCAGAGTTGACGGAAAGTTGACAACTTGTGGCAAAACAAAGGCGGCTTTACCAACAATTGCCTTTTTATTATCGACAATTCCTGTAATCCCTAATCCCGTTTTTGCCTGAACTTCAAACGCGTGACTCCATTCTAATTTATCTTCTTGAGCGGCTTGGACGATCGCGTTACCAATAGGATGTTCTGATACACTTTCTAACGCGGCCGCGACTTGCAGTAATTGAGTTTCTAATTGGGGTTGAGATGGAATTAATTTGACAACTTTAAGTTTACCTGTAGTAAGAGTTCCTGTTTTGTCAAAAGCAATAGCTTTCACTCGCCCAATAGTTTCTAATTGAGCACCATTTTTGAATAAAATACCGTGACGTGCGCCATTAGCAATACCGGAAAGAAGGGTTGGCATAATTGCCGCCATCAGGGCACAAGGGGAAGCTACGACTAAAAAAATTAGCGATCGATAAATTGAGGTTTCCCAGTCCCATCCTAAAAGGAAAGGCGGTAAAATTGCCAGTAATAGCCCCCCCAAAATAATAACATTCGCGTACAATTTCTCAACGCGATCGAGAAATTGTTGAGAGGGAGGACTTTCGGTTTGTGCGTGTTCAACAAGACGAATGATCCGCTGAAGGAGACTCCCTTCCGGTGTTCGATGTACCCTCAGTCTCAGAGCACCAAAACCATTAATACTACCCGCAAAAACTTCGTCTCCGATGTTTTTTTCCACAGGGATAGATTCCCCAGTAATAGGAGCTTGATTGACGGTACTCTCGCCTTCGATAATCACTCCATCAGTAGGAATTAATTCCCCTGGTTTCACTAAAACGATCGCGTCAATTTGTAGCTGTTCAACCGGTAAAAACACCTCAGTATTATCGCGTAAAACTCTCGCGGTATCAGAAGTTAAACTCATCAAACTGTGAATACTGCGCTCAGTGCGCTGCATAGCATAGCCTTCCAAAGCACCACTAATGGCGAAAATCAGAATTAACATCGCACCATCAACAATTAAGTAATAATCGCGATGCCATAAACCCAAACTAGCCGCACCTAACGCGGCAACAATCATTAGTAAATCGACATCTAATTGTTGATCTTGAAATAGAGTTGTTAATCCAGCCTTGGTGCTTTCATAACCACCAATAACATAAGCCGTGGGGAGAAGAAATAATCCCACTCCCACCCAGCCGATATGAAGAGCTAACCAGCCCAGAAAGACAAGCAAACCGCAGATAATCGCGGCAAGTGCATCGGGATGTTCTTTAAACAGTGTTTGTACGCGAATTGTTGAGAAGGAAACGGAAGACATGGGGGTAGTTAATATTAATAAATTACAGAAAAATCCCAGAAAACCTATGGGCGGAGTTGGGATAGGAGATCCTGGGGCTGCGTCAAGTATATTATAGGACTTATGCAAAAAAACCCGGTTTCTTTGCCTCAACGAGCAATATCCATCCCATCTGCGTTTATCTGCGTTTATCTGCGGTTTCCCTCAAAAACCTGGTGACAACAGTGTACTCACGATCGCGCTGGTTTTTATCATTGGTTGGTGAGTGTCAAAGATATCGGTGAACCCGCTACCGACAAATAGCCAAAATAAACCCGCCCCATTCACCTTGCTTTCTGGGTGCGGATGGCCCGGGTATAAGAGTTTGAGATGTTGGGTGGAGGCCCCCCCCACGCGATCGTGCCTCCACCCAATCTACATCGGGAGCATCCCTAGGGAGCCAGAGGCTCCCACTACAGTTTTTTTATTTGGCCGTGAATCTTTCCGACTTCTTTACTTTTGCTCACCATAATGGGGTTAACAAGTTAAAGAAGAGACATTAATACCATGAGCAATCAAACCAATATTTTGACTGATAATACCACACGCAAAGCCTTATCCTATAACGAAGGTAACGAAGGTAACGAAGGTAACGAAGGTAATGAAGGTAATGAAGGTAATGAGAACCATTATGACGACAGTAACCATAATTACCAGGCTTATATTCCCTCTACTGTAGGCAATACGCCCCTTAATTACGGTTATCAAAGCGATGACTTTTACCGAAATATCCTGCCTGTCACCAATGTCCCCACCACACCAACCACACCCTTGACTTCTACTAATTATAGAATTAGTGATTCCGTTGATGGAAATGGCAAATCAGATTCTTCAAACTCCTCATATTCTGGTTATCAAAGCAACGATAATTACGGCGGATATGTGACTCCCTCTTCCTCAACAAATTACCCCATATCTTACGGTTCAGAAAATAGCTACGAAAAGAGCTACGAAAATGATCTATATGAGAATGAAACGAAAGGCTCAAATGGAGATGATTACCTCACGGGAGTACCAACCAATAATAATTTAAAGGGTGGCAAAGGAAACGATCGCGTCGTCGGTAATATCGGGCATGATAAAGTCGAAGGCGGCAAAGGAAATGACTGGTTAGAAGGTGGCGAGGGTAATGATTATTTAGATGGTGGTCAAGGTCAAGATATTCTCCTCGGCGGTGGCGGCTCTGATCAGTTTGTCCTCAAGTCTAAGTATGCCAGTTTTGACCCGAATTCTGCTGATACAATTAATGATTTTCAAAAAGGTTTTGACCGCATTGTACTCAAAGATGGTTTGGGAGTTTCTAATCTCAATATCACTCAAGGTACTGGTCTTTACAGTAATGATACGATTCTTAATATTGCCGGTACCGGACAAGTATTAGCTGTTTTGAAAAATGTCAATTCTACCACGATGAATGGCTCAGACTTTATTCTTGGTTAAGACTCTTTTTGCCTAGATCAGGTTACAATCACTTTGAATACTTCAAATAATTTCCAGGGAGAATTTAATGAACTTTCGTAAACTTCACCGCAAAATAGCACCGATTATTTTTATTCCCCTAGCACTCACAGCCCTGACGGGAGTTTTATATCGGCTCGGTGATAGTTGGTTTGATATTGGTGAGAACATTGGTGAGTTGTTCCTGGCGATTCATCAAGGCAGTTATCTAGGCAAAGAGCTTCGACCTATGTATGTTTTATTGGTGGGATTAGGCACGATCGCGCTGATTGTGACGGGTTTCACCATGATGAAGTTATTCAATAAATCGGGGTCCAATCGACCTGTAAAAAAGGTAGATTTTCGCCAAATACACAAATGGGTGGCTCCGATTGTTTTCTTACCTTTAGCCATGAGTGCTGTAACGGGTATTATTTTCCGAGTCGGCCGAGCTTGGTTTAATATGTCAAAGGATACTGGCGAAATTTTACTAGAGTTACATCAGGGAGAATACTTTGGAAAATATGGCGAATCAATTTATGTGATTTTAGTTGGTGTAGGCGCCTTAGTCTTGTTAGTAACCGGAATTGAAATGACTGGCATTTTCCGTCCCCGTCGGACTCCCAAGGGAGAAGATTCTTAATTTTCTAACGGCTTCCCATTCCCACTCTTTCATTTGTTGCTTGAAACAGGATCATTAGTTATGAATTTTCCCACATCAAAAAATCGCTCTTTTTCCACTATCATTGCTGCTTTTTCCTTAACTGTAATCACAGCAGTCTCTCAAGGATGTGTTAACCAAAAAACACCAACGGCTGAAGTACCAAAACCGGAACAAAAAACGGAACAAGTCGCTCAAAGCCCGTCGGCATCATCAGCAACATTAGCTAATTTACAAGCCGCGTATAATGGCGAATCAAATGCCCATGTCCGTTATTTAGCCTTTGCGAAAAAAGCAGATGCAGAAGGTTATGCACAAGTAGGAAGTCTTTTCCGTGCAGCCGCGAAAGCCGAACAAATTCACCGCGATCATCACGCGACTGTGATTCGTCAAATGGGAGCTACTCCTGAAAATAAGATTGAAACTCCTGAAGTGAAATCAACCGCGGATAATTTACAAGCCGCGATTAAAGGAGAATCTTATGAAAGAGATACCATGTATCCGCAATTTATTGCCGAAGCGCAAAAAAGTGGAAATAAAGCCGCGGTACGCAGTTTTCAATATGCCGTAAGCGCGGAAAAAGAACACGCGAAATTATATACATCCGCGAGTAATAATTTAGCAGATTGGAAGGTGGCAAAAGCTTTTTATGTTTGCCCTGAATGTGGTTTCACTGTCATGGCGATCGACTTTGCCAACTGCCCTGAGTGTGGAACCCCCAAAGCTCAGTTTGAGCAAGTCATTTAAGCCCCTTTGTGTTTTAATGGTGAAATATGTTTAGGCCCTGGGGATGATGAGTGTTTCATTATAAATCCCCCCTAGTCATTTCCTCGTAAAACTTAAAGGATTTATTATGGATCGTCGTACTTTTTTAGGATGGGTTAGTCTGGGCGCGATCGCGAGTTCCTTACCCGTCGCGATCGCGGCTTGTGCGAATGCCAAAGAAGGATCATCCGTCGCGTCTCCAGTACCATCAACTACCACCTCTTCTGTTTCGACAGCAACAACAGAGGGGACAACAATGGCACAGGGGAGCGGATTTGTGGTAGTGGGAAGTCTCTCTCAACTTAAGAAAGACGGTAAAATTTTCAAAGAAAAATCCCCCATTGGTCCGGTGTTAGTGGTAAATCCTAATAATAATTTAGTCGCGGTTAATCCTACTTGTACCCATAAAGGTTGTATCGTGAAATGGGAGACAAAAGAGCAAGAGTTTGATTGTCCTTGTCACGACGCGGAGTTTGGCATTGATGGTTCAGTAAAAGAGGGGCCTGCCAAGAAACCTTTAAAAGTTTATACAGCTAAAATCGAAGGCGATTCTGTCTTAGTAAGGGCATAAACATTAAGCCATTGACTTGCGGTTTTATGTAAGGTGCGCGATCGTGAAAGAATCCCTCTCTACGTTCGTTCACCTACATTTAAAGAAATTAAGTTTCTCTATCCGTCTAATTTTAATGATAAATTAGGTAAGCGAAAAAATTAACAAAGTAGTGCAGGCATCTTGCCTGCTTTCCGGCAATTATGATGTATGGGCGAAAATACTAACCAAATAGTCAATTTATTTAATTAAATTCTTAGTTTAAATACCCGGTTACTCCCCTCAAGAAATGATGGAAAATTCTCTTTTTAAAGCCACCTATTTTCGGCATAAATCCTCAAAAATCACCATTTTAAAACTTTTAAAAAAATTAATGGAAAGCTCAATTAATCAATAAAAAGGCAATAAAAGGCAATGAAAACCCGATCTTCTCTACAGTCGAATAATGTCTTAGAAACCAGACTACACGGAAGTCGCTCTAGTGCTTTTTTGAGTGAATTATTGAGTAATAGTGGTCACTTTTTCCTTCTCAAAAGTTTATCCCACCTGATTTCACACGGTTGGTTTGCATTTATTACCGATCCGACCGAGTATTTACTAGCAGCAGCAATGTTGCTCCAAACTTGGTATCTTTCACGCCCTCAGAGCCATCGTTTTTGGGGTAATCTCATCGGTGTTTCCCTCTATACAATTATTGATTTTCCTATTGATAAATGGGATTTTTTTATTGATTATAATCATATTGTTTTTTGGCTTTTTTCCTTAATAATTGCGACATTACAAGGGTTACGTTGTCATTGGTTTTCCCGACTTAATTGGCTCATTTCCTTAGAAAGTTTAGCCAGAGCAACTATGGTGGTTGCTTTTTATGTTGTCATGGGATTAAATGTTAATAAATTAACCATTAATAATAGCTATATGATTTTACAATTATTATCAACTAAAACCCATAAATTTTTACTGGGGAGTATGATTTTAATTGGCTTATTATTAGGATTGCAAACTTTCCAAATTACGAAACAGAAAAAACAACTTCAAGAAACGGCTAAACTTTTAGGAGATATGGCAGAATGGGGCATGGGCAGTCACTTTGTCGCGACGGCTCTTAGTCAACCGGAAAAAATCAACTTTCATAAATGCGAGCGCACGATTTTATTTATGGATATTCGGGGTTTTACGGCTTGGTGTGAGAATATTGCCCCGGATATTGTGGCGGAATTACTTAATAATTATTACCGTCAAGTCCAACCCGCGGCTGCCAAATATTACCCTTTAAAAGTTACCTTAACTGCTGATGAAATTATGGCGATTTATGCTACCCCTCAACAAGGAGTTGCCGCCGCGATCGCGATGCGTCAAGCCGCGTTAGAAACCTTAGCAATGTATGGACTAGGAGCGGGTTGTGCGGTGCATTGTGGGAGTGTGATTGAAGGACTTTTTGGGGGAGAAGATGTGCGAACTTATACAGTTATTGGCGATGTTGTCAATACAGGAAAACGCTTAGAAGGTGCAACTCCCGCGGGAGTAATTACTATTTCCGATGCCGTTTATCAAACAGTATATCAACAATTAGAAGTGGAACCCTGCGAGCCCATTAAAGCCAAGGGCAAAACAGAACCCTTAAAGGCTTGGCGATTGGTAATTTCATGTTAATATAACCTAATTCATTCTACTGGGTTATCACAAAATGCTGAGTTTCTATCTGTTTTTAGCATTGGGGTTTGTGGGGAGTGGGCATTGTGTGGGGATGTGCGGCCCTTTTGTCATGAGTTATACTCGCCCTAAAAATAATAGTTGGTATTCTCATGTTTTATATGGTTTAGGGCGATCGACTACTTACGCGTTAATGGGCGCGATCGTGAGTGGTTTTGGTGGAGTATTACAAAATTTTTTAGGATTACGCGCAAGTATTTTAATTATCGCGGGATTGCTGATGGTGTATTTATCTTTAGGGCAATTACACCTGTTACCCATTCAATTACCTGCAATTCAAAATTTACGTTTATATCAAAAAACTTTAGGGCGTTTATATGATAGTCAACAATGGTATCGCACTTATCCCTTAGGGGTTTTCTTAGGGTTTATTCCCTGTGGATTAACCGCGATCGCGCTCAGTTTGGCGATTACTCAACCAGTACCTATTGCCACCCTAGGAATGTTTATTTTTGGTTTAGGAACGATGCCCGCGATGGTAGGATTTGGAATGTTAATTCAACGGTTAAAAGTGCCTCGTTTTGAAAGATATATGGCAATGCTCATGGTAATTTTAGGAGTGTTGACAGTTTGGTTAGGAATATCCGGTTTAGGATTAGCACCAAAACCCCCTCAAAGCGCGTTTTTAATGCGATTACACCCTAGCAGCATTCCGGGTGCAGAATCTCAAATGCCATCAATGCCTCATCATCATCATTAAATCATTAAGATGATAGTTAAGAAGTGCGCGTACTCCTAGGGGCTCTTTCGCCAACATCTGTGCCGCCAAACAGACAAGCCTCAAAACCCGCCCCATCGCCACCCACCAATTACCAATTCATTTCATCTAATCCTTGGGGTGGGGCGGGTTTTTGCCGGTTATTTGCTGGTGGGAGAAATTAGGGTGAACCCCCCCCTACAAAATCGCCCCATCCACACCGACAAATTCCCCATTAATGGCATTTAATCCTCTGAGACGGGTTTATTACCAAGACAATGTAGGGGCGGGTTTTTGCCGGTTATTTCTTGGTGGGAGAAATTAGGGTGAACCCGCCCCTACAAAATCGCCCCATCCACACCGACAAATTCCCCATTAATGGCATTTAATCCTCTGAGACGGGTTTATTACCAAGACAATGCAGGGGCTCTTTCGCCAATATCTGTGCCGCCAAACAGACAAGCCTCAAAACCCGCCCCATCGCCACCCACCAATTACCAATTCATTTCATCTAATCCTTGGGGTGGGGCGGGTTTTTGCCGGTTATTTGCTGGTGGGAGAAATTAGGGTGAACCCCCCCCTACAAAATCGCCCCATCCACACCGACAAATTCCCCATTAATGGCATTTAATCCTCTGAGACGGGTTTATTACCAAGACAATGTAGGGGCGGGTTTTTGCCGGTTATTTCTTGGTGGGAGAAATTAGGGTGAACCCGCCCCTACAAAATCGCCCCATCCACACCGACAAATTCCCCATTAATGGCATTTAATCCTCTGAGACGGGTTTATTACCAAGACAATGCAGGGGCTCTTTCGCCAATATCTGTGCCGCCAAACAGACAAGCCTCAAAACCCGCCCCATACCCGCTCTTTCGCTTCCTGCACTTCAAAACCTGCTTTTATCAGCGGCAATATCCGCTAATTTGAGATGAATAGAAAAGTGAAAGATTGTTCCTTTTTCGATTAAACTACTAACGGTAATTTCACCCCCCATTAATTCAACAAAACGACGGCCAAGAGTTAATCCTAAACCAGTTCCTTGTGTTGACTTACGCCCCGTTTCTGACTGGATAAATGCCTCAAAAATGTTTTCTATTTCGTCAGGAGCAATGCCGGAGCCTGTGTCGGAAACTTCAAAATGGAGTAATGGGAAATTATTGATTTTTTCTACTCTCACTCTCAGAGTAATATTTCCCTCGGTGGTAAATTTTAGAGCATTATCACTGAGATTGGTTAATACTTGACGCAGTTTGCGATCGTCGCCTCGAATCCATTGAGGTACATTTTCGCCACAATCAATAATGAATAAAATCCCCTTGTGCTTCGCCCGGAGGGAAAACATTGCTTCTAAGTCGTCTAATAAAGCATAGAGATCAAAGTTATTCTCTTCTAAAATCAGGCGATTTTCTTCGATTTTGCCAAGGGAGAGGACATCATTAATTAATTTGAGTAAGTATTCACCATTGCGATTAATTGTTTCTAATTTTTGCCGTTGTTTGTGGGAAACAGATTCTTGGGCTAAGATTTGAGAAAACCCAAGAATCCCATTAAGGGGGGTTCTCTGTTCGTGACTCATGTTTGCCAGAAAAACACTTTTTGCCCGATTGGCTTTTTCGGCTTTTTCTTTGGCTTTTGCTAGTTCTAATTTGGCTTGATGGGCTTCGTTTATTTCTCTTTCTAAACGCAGATTGGTTTCCTCTAGTTGCAGGGTTCTTTCGGCTACTAGGGCTTCTAAATTTTGACTATAGGCCGATAATTTTACTGCCATTTCATTAAACGCGATCGCTAATTCTCCTACTTCATCTGCTCGTTTTACTTCCACGGTGCGCGTAAAATTTCCCTGGGCAATATCTTTCGCGGCTTGATTGAGTTTTAGTAAAGGATTTGTCACCCAACGCGCGATCAAAATGCCAACACCTAGGGCAAGAAATAAGGCAATGAGACATAAAATAATCGTACTCCGAGTATTGGCATTAATTTCAGCCATGAAGTCCAATTCAGGAACCACAATCACAATTAACCAATCCCATCCAAACTGATCGCGATAAGGCGTAACATGGACAAATGCTTTTTCGTTCTCATTAATAAAAGTCAGTTCTTTACTCTCGGGGATCGCGTGGATATCGCCCAAGTAATTAATCAAATTTTTGACAGTAATACGGGTTAAGTAGTTGGAACTATCTAAACCTGATAAGCTCTTTTTTTTGTTCGTTTGAGGAAGCTTTTTAAAGAGTTTTTCTTGAGTAGAGGTTGCCACGATATCTCCTGATCGCTCTATAATAAAAGCCTGTCCCGATGGGGAAACATTTAATCGCTCCAGAAATTGGCTAATTTCAGGGAGCATAAAATGTGTGAAAAGGGTTCCTCTAAATTCACCGTTGGATTGATAAACAGGGGTGCAGGCATTAATAGCCATCACATCCGCATAAACCGCGAAATAAACGGGACTCCAAATAGATTCCCTCGCGGCTTTTGCCGCTTTGTACCAGGAAAAATTGCGAGGATCATAATTGGGAATTTTTCTGAATGAAGAACGAGATTTGCCCTGATTTGTTAAAAAATAATCGTGGCGAACCCCTTTGTCTCCCACTTTTAATTCTGCCACGGCAAGAGTGTTTCTTGGCATTATTCCGTCATTACCAACGGCGAGAAATTCTCCCCTTTTATTGGCAGAGGAGATGATAGAGAGAGTGTGAAATATCTGGTGTTGTTGCCAGAAGTGTTCTTGCAGTTGCTCAAAATTATTTAAGTCTAATTGATTGATTTTAACGCGTTTTGGTTGATTTTGTTGATAGTGTGGGGAGTTGCAAGATAAGTATTAAGACGCTCTTCAATGCGTTCATTTACCTGATTTATTAACTGATTTGCGAGATGGTTAACTGCTTTTTGACTATTCCCAAAAGAAAGATACCCGGTTACTCCCACCGCTCCGACAATCGGAATTACAAATGATAACACTAACATCGGACGCAGAGAAAGGTTATGTAAGGGATGCCATATCTTATCCATCAGGTTTGGGGTGGTAGAAATAGGCGTAATTTTCATATCACATCGGGTGAATTTAGGGGGTTTTATCGTCAGAATTTACGCAGTTATACCAATCTTGGGGGTTTCTTTCATCTGTTAGCTAAAATGACGATATACCGCGTAATCATCAGTTGTACAAACGTAGGGGCAATCCCCCCGTGGTTGCCCCGATCGCGCCGTGGTTGCCCCACTCCCGCCGTGGTTGCCCCGATTGCGCCGTGGTTGCCCCGATCGCGCCGTGGTTGCCCCACTCCCGCCGTGGTTGCCCCGATTGATCATGGGTTCGGATTCTGGCACTACCCCTACAAATCTCTATGAATGATTTAGAAACGCGATATTTGCTTAAGTAACGCGGTTTTTGCCTAAGCCCTAATTGTCTCACATTGAGAACCTCCTTCACAGGTAGATTCAGAACTATTATATCACAATGAACCGAAATTATCAGATTTTTTATTAGGCTTTGGCGATGGGTGTGGCTGTGATACATATCCATAAGCCTGCTAGGAGTAAGAGCAAAACTAACCACAGGATTTGACGTAAAATTCGTGATAAATTTTGGTAATTCATGGGAACAATTGAGCTGATAATTGTGTCTAGTTGATCGAGCGCGTTTTCTGTTACTTATCACGACGAGATCTGCTGATTGTGACAGATTATAGATAAGACTTTCCCCATCAGTCTTTGATAGTTGAGTTAAAATAGGAATAGAAGTGAGGCGCGATCGCTCACAATCGCAAAAACCGGCCGATAGTGGGAAGCCGTCTCACCTGAAGCAGTCTCCGGCAGCAATATTTTATGAATAATCCCTTGGATCAGTCCCCCAGTGAAAACACAACGGACTCTAGTAATTTTACCTCCTTAAAAGCCAAACTCAGTCAAAAGCTCAAGACTGTTACAGAGGTAGAGTCAAAAACCCAAAAATCAACGCGATCGGCTTCTACTGAGGATAAAAATCGCCAAAATCACCCGTGGAAAAATCATCTATTGGTGAAATTTTTGACGTTTTCTTTCTTACTATTAGGGGTGAGTAATTTAGCATCTTATTTGAGTATTCGACAATTAGAGCCAGCCCCCCAAAACAATATTTATCGCGGTCTTATCTCCCCAAAAACCCAAGCCAGGGTAAACACCGCGACAGGAATAATAATAGGGGGCGATCTGTTAATTATTGGTCTATTAATGGTAGTTTATCGACTCCTAAAAAGAGAAATTAACCGTTACGAAGAAACAGAAAAAAGGTTTCATGATTCCCAAAAATACTTAGAAAAAAAGATGGAAAAATGCAGCGAAAACTTAAGACAAGTCAAGGCATCTCTCCAAGCAGAAATGGCGGAACGGGAAGACACAAAAAGTGCATTAGGTTCCAGCCAAGAACGGTTTCGTCGCGCCATTCTTTATGCTCCTATTCCTATTATGTTACACGCGGAAGATGGGGAAGTTTTACAAATTAGTAGCACCTGGAGCGAATTAACCGGATATGAGTTAGAAGAAATTTCCACTATTACAGATTGGACAAAAAAAGCCTATCCAGACAATTACGCAAAAGCTCAAGCAGATATTAAACGTTTATACCGTCTTGAGGAACGACTCGCCGAGGGTGAATATACAATTACCACAAAATCCGGTGAAAAGCGCATCTGGGAATTTAATTCTGCACCTTTAGGTAAATTATCCGATAATCGCCAATTAGCTTTAAGTGCCGCGTTAGATATTACCGAACGTAAAAAAGTAGAACAGGCGTTACAACAAACCACCACCCAACTGAGTGAAATTTTAGAAAGTATTAGTGATGCTTTCTATGCTTTAGATCGTCAATCTCGCTTTACTTATGTCAATCAAAAAGCCGCGACTTTATTTGGCAAAGAGCGAGAAGCTTTAATTGGAAAAAATATCTGGGCAGAATTTCCCCAAACGGTGGGGAGTAAACCTTATCAGGAAATTATCAGGATTTTACAGGAGGGTGGAGTTACTGAATTTGAAGCCATTTGTCCTGTTTTCAACTGTTGGGTTTTTGAGCAAGTTTATTCCAGTAGTACCGGAGTTTCGATTTTATTACATGATATTACCGATCGCAAAGAAGCAGAAAACGCTCTACAAACTCGCGAAGAACAATTACGTCTTGCCTTAAACGCGGCACAAATGGGAACTTGGGATTGGAATCTGATTACAGGTAAAATTATTTGGTCGGAATGGCAAGCAAAATTATTGGGATTAAAATTAGAAAACTTTGAGGTGACTTATGAAGCTTTTGCGCGTTGTGTTCATCCTGATGATATAGAAGAACTAAATCAACGGGTAGAAATGGCTCGTGTCACTCATAATGAATATGAACATGAATATCGAGTGATCTGGCCTGATGGTAGTATTCATTGGATTGAGGCCAGGGGTAAGTTTTTCTATAATGAAACAGGTGACGCGTGTCGGATGATGGGAGTTGTGATGGATGTTACCGAGCGCAAAGAAATACAAAAGAAGCTCGAAGAAACTCAAACGTTTCTCGAAAAAATTGCTGATTCTATTCCTAATTTGTTATATATTCTGGATTTTAGACAAGATCATAATGTCTATATGAATCAACGCAATAGTGAATTCTTGGGCCTTTCTTTAGAACAAATTAAATCCTTGGGTTCTCGATTTTTTGAAGGTGTTATTCACCCTGATGATCGTTATAAAATGGAGCAAGTTCACCAACTTTTTTCCCAGGCGAAAGATGGGGAAATTCTCGAAAATGAATTTCGCATGAAAAATGCCCAAGGTGAATGGCGTTGGCTCCATACTTGGGATATGGTTTTTGCTAGAAATGCCCAGGGCGTTCCTGTGCAAATCTTAGGCAGCGCGATCGATATTACCGATGCTAAAAATGCTTTACATAAAATTCAATTTCAAGCCCGACTTTTGGATGTTGTAGAACAAGCCGTTATCGTCACAGACTTGGTGGGTAAAATTATTTACTGGAATCGTTATGCAGAAGTTTTGTATGGTTGGAACTCCTCAGAAGTTATGAATTGTTATTTGGTAGAAGCGATTATTCCCCCTTTACTCCATGAGCAATATCGGCAAATCCTAGAGTCTTTACAAAGGGGTAATAACAGTTCATCGGGTGAGTTTTTACTGCAACGACGTGACGGTAAAACTTTTCCTGCTGCTATTATTGCATCTCCTTTATTTAACGATCTGGGAGAGTTAATTGGGATTATTGAGGTGTCGATTGATATTAGCGATCGCGTCTTAGTCGAAACCGCGTTACGCCAAAGTGAAGAGCGTTTTCGTATTGCTTTACAAAGTGCTCCCCTTGTTGTCTTTAATCAAGATCGAGAATTGCGTTATACTTGGGTTTATCATTCCCTTCGCAATTATCATATTCAAGAAATGTTAGGGAAACTCGATCATGATTTCATCTCACTTCAAAGCGAAGCTGATAACTTAACAAAAATTAAGAAATTTGTCTTAGAGACAGGGCAGGGAACTCGGAAAGAAGTGCCTATTACCAATAAAGAGCAATTGAATTATTATGATTTTACCCTAGAACCTTTACGCGATCCCAATGGTGAAATCATTGGTATTACAGGGGCGGCAGTGGATATTAGCGATCGCAAACGTACAGAATTAGCCTTAGGGGAAAGTGAAGCCAAATTTCGTTCTTTGAGTGAATGTTCCCCCATTGGTATTATTTTAATGGATCGTCAAGGACTATGTATTTATACAAATCCTCGTTCTCAAGCGATCGTTAGTTATACTTTTGAGGAGGCATTAGGGACTGGTTGGTTGTCCTTTGTTCACCCTGACGATCGCGAATCAATATTAAATAAATGGTTTAAGACAGTGAGCGAACATCAGGAAGATTTTTTCAATGTAATACGTTATATCCGTAAGGATAAAGCCATTCGCTTTTGTGAAGTCCGTACCGCTCCCGTTACCACAGATCAAGGAGAATTTATTGGCTATGTCGGGACAATGGAAGATATTACAGAGCGTCGGGCGATCGAGCAAATGAAACAAGAATTTATCTCTATTGTCAGCCATGAATTGCGAACGCCTCTGACATCCATTCGCGGCTCATTGGGGTTATTAGCCAGCGGTATTTACGACAATAAACCCGATAAAGTTAAACGAATGTTACAAATTGCCTCCACGGATACGGAGCGTTTAGTACGTTTGGTTAGTGACATTTTAGATTTGGAAAGGTTAGAATCAGGGAAGGTCAACTTAATTCCTCAATCTTGTGATGTCACGACGTTAATGATACAATCAGTGGATGCGATGGGCGCAATGGCAGAACAAAATCAAATTACTCTTGCTATTACTCCCGTTTCCCTGACAGTTTGGGCTGACAGTGATGCGATCATTCAAACCTTAACAAATTTGTTAAGTAACGCGATTAAATTTTCTCCTCCCCATAGCACCATTGAGTTAAATGCTGAGTTAATTGATGCTCAAAAATTAACCACGGGTGAACATAAAGAGAGAGTAAATTACATTGAACCTGTCCCTTGTATTTTATTTAAAGTGAAAGATCAAGGGCGTGGCATTCCCACGGAGCAACAGGATCTTATTTTTGGACAATTTCAACAGGTAGACGCGTCAGATGCTCGTCAAAAAGGAGGCACAGGATTAGGGTTAGCAATTTGTCGAAGTATTGTGCAGCAACATCGGGGTCGGATTTGGGTTGAAAGTGTTTTCGGTAAAGGTAGCATTTTCTTTTTTACCTTACCCTTACCGCCTTCATCTTAAGGTAAGTTGCTAGTTATAGTGGGTAGTAAATGAGCTATTTATTCTGTAAACACGAGGATTTATATGGGATTAAAAAAAATATTGGTGATTGATGATGAGGAAGCGATTTTAGAGGTTATTCAATGTTGTTTAGAGGATTTAGGGGGATGGGAAGTACAGACGGCTAATTCAGGGAAAGAAGGTGTTATTTTAGCGCAAAGGCAACGATTTGATGCGGTGCTTCTCGATGTTTCTATGCCAGAAATGGATGGGATTCAAACTTTTCAATCGTTACAGGAAAATCCGGTGACAAATTATTTACCTGTAATTTTACTTACCGCGAAGGTGCAGCCCAACGATCGCGATCGTTTTTCTCAATTAAAAATTGCCGGAACTTTGGCTAAACCCTTCGATCCGATGACTTTAGTGCAGCAAGTCGCAAATGTTTTGCATTGGGATTGATTTAGCTCCAAGGATTCGGGTTTTCTCCCTAAAACAGTTACACTCTCACCGGGTTTCTCAAGGACAATTGCAGCTTTTTCGATCAGTCTAAAACCCGAAACCAGGTTTCTGCCCTTGCGTACTGGGACACTCTAAGTCATTATAAAAGAGATTGGGACGATCGCGACACTCTAAGTCATCACCCAAAGTGAGACAAGAAACAGGAGACTCCCAACATTAGACAGATCCTAAAATTATGGTAGGGTAGGCATCCGGCCTGCTTTTGATCGGATTTTTGGGAGATGTCTATTAGGTGTGTAGGTGTGAGAGAGGACAGTTAAATTGTTAAAATCAAACAAGGGGGCCCTCCAGAAGGGGGGCAGGATCAGTCGTTGGTTTTCCACGGACGATCCCCGGTGGGCCCAAATCAGTTTATTATGTACCTTAGTACAACGGGACTTAGAAGCCCAATACAAGGGTTCCATCTTAGGTAACTTTTGGCCATTACTAAATCAGTTATCACAATTACTAATTTACACTTACGTCTTTTCCGTCATTCTCAAAGTCAAGTTAGACGTGAAAGGATTCCCAGATAGCAGCGTCACCTTTGGGATGTGGTTATTCGCGGGTTTAATTCCTTGGACATCCTTTACCGGGGGCATTATCAAAGGAGCTGTTTCTGTCATGAATAGCCCCAATTTAGTTAAGAAAGTCGTTTTTCCCCTGGGATTATTACCCCTAGTTCCAGTTTTATCGATCTTTGTGGAAAGTACCTTTGGTTTAGTCGTATTAATCGTCATTCTTGGTTTATCGTCTCCCAATTTCCATACCGCGTTTTGGTTACTTCCTATTGTTTGGCTCCCTCAACTTTTAATTACTTCTGGTTTTGCCTATTTAACCGCGGGTTTGACGGTTTTTCTCCGTGATATTCCCCAAAGTTTAGGAGTAATTCTTAATCTTTGGTTTTATATGACTCCTATTGTTTATCCTCTTAAAGTTATTCCTGAAGATTGGCGCCCTTGGATTATGTGGTTAAATCCTCTAGCCGCGATCGCGGAAGTGCATCGAGAAATAGTCCTGATTGGTGAAATTAAACATTGGGGAGAATGGGCGATCGCGCTCCTTTTATCATCTCTTGTCTTCACCATTGGTTTATTAGTCTATCGCCGTCTCCGCCCCGCCTTTGCCGATGTTCTTTAATTGAACAAACAAGGAAGAAGGAAGAAGGAAGAAGGAAGAGGGAAGAAGGAAGAAGGAAGAAGGAAGAAGGAAGAAGGAAGAAGGAAGAAGGAAGAAGGAAGAAGGAAGAAGGAAGAAGGAAGAAGGAAGAGGGTTAACAATTGATAATTGACAATTAACAATTAATAATTATCAACGGTCAATTGTTAATTATTAATTACCCAATCCCCAATCCCCAATCCCCATTACCCATTACCTATTACCCATTACCCATTACCCATTACCCATCCCCAATGAGTGAAGAAACAATTATAAAACTGAGAAATGTCTCAAAATGCTTTAAGCGATATAACCATCCGGGGGATCGCTTAAAAGAAATCATCCTCCCCGGCAAAAATCTCGCGGCAGAATTTTGGGCATTACGAGATATTAACTTAGAACTTACCAAAGGTCATACATTAGGAATAGTCGGCCGTAACGGTTCCGGCAAAAGTACCCTTTTACAAATCATCGTCGGAACCCTCACACCCACTAATGGAGAGGTCGAAGTAAAAGGAAGAATATCAGCATTATTAGAACTAGGAAGCGGCTTTAACCCCGAATTTACCGGACGGCAAAACGTCTTTTTTAATGGTCAATTACTCGGATTAAAAACCGAAGAAATTGCCAAAAGATTTGATGATATCGCCAGTTTTGCCGATATTGGCGACTTTATGGAGCAACCCGTAAAAACCTATTCAAGTGGGATGTTTGTCCGGCTTGGTTTTGCCGTCGCGACTAGCGTTGACCCCGATGTATTAGTCGTTGACGAAGCCCTTTCCGTTGGCGATGAAGCATTTCAACGCAAATGTTTTGCTCGCATTCAAACCATTCAAGAAAAAGGAGGAACCATTTTATTTGTCTCCCACGCGGCATCCTCCGTTGTACAACTCTGTGACACCGCGATCCTTTTAGATCATGGCGAATTATTAATGTCTCATCAACCGAAATATGTCGTTTCTAAATATCAAAAATTGATCTATGCTTCCCCCGATAAAGTTGAAGGAATTAGACAAGAAATTAGAAATTTAAAAACAGTGGAAGAACCGAGTATTACTAACGGAAGTAATGCGAAAGCTAATGAATTAGACGGAAAACATGAATTAAAACAAGAAGATGACGAAACCGAATCCTTAGCCCAACGCCGACTGAAAATAGAACTCGATGAAATTTACGATCCCGAAATGACACCCTCAAACACAATCATTTATCCATCCAGGGGTGCGAAAATCATCGATCCGAGAATTACAACACCTACAGGTCAAATCGTCAATCATTTAGTAGGAAGAAAAGAGTATATTTATACTTATTCCGTCTATTTTTCGCGTTCCACTGAAAAAGTCAGATTCGGAATGTTAATTAAAACTATTAGCGGGTTTGAATTAGCCGGAACATCATTTCATTCAGTTTGGCAAGATATTAAATATATTGAAGCCGGATCTACAGTTAATGTGCAGTTTAAGTTTAAATGTATGCTCAATCAGGGTGTATATTTTCTCAATGCAGGTGTCACAGGATTAGTAGATGAAGAATTAACTTATCTAGCTCGTTGCATTGATGTCGCGATGTTTAGAGTGCAACCCTGTCCTGAGTCTTTTGGGACCGCGGTGGTTGACTTATTGGTTGAACCATGCTTAAATGTGCAAAAAGATGTGATTCATAAAGAAACCTTAATCGATCGCGTCTAAAACTTGGCCTCAGTAGGTGCTCAAGAATTTGTAATTATGATGACCACAGTTCCACAACTAGAGAAAAATCCGGTAGTTCAAGCATTGATATCAGATCAGGCCAAGTTTCCCCAAACTTTTAAATCGGAAATTTTGTCAGATGATGAAATGTTTTTGTTTAACTTGACGAATTTTGAAGGCGATCGCGATCGAGCCTTGATCGAGTATTATTCTCTAGGTCGTCATGTTTTAGACGCGGTTAGACAAATCGTAAAATGGCGATTTGGAGAGTTTGAGAAAGTGTCATCATTTCTCGATTTTGCCAGTGGATGTGGTCGTTTTATTCGATTTTTAATTGAGGAAATCCCCCCAGAAAAAATATGGATTTCAGACATTCAAGCCAATGCCGTTAAATTTCAAAGTGAATATTTAGAAGTCAATGGCATTCTCTCCAAAACTAAACCTGAAGAATTTTCAGTAGACCAAAAATTTGACTGTATTTTGTCAATCTCTTTATTTAGTCATCTGCCAGAGAGAACCTTTAGTAAATGGCTAGAAAACCTCTATGAATTATTAACTCCGGGGGGGATATTCATGTTTAGTGTCCATGATGAAGCCCTGTTACCATCCCATGTGAAAATGGATCGCAAGAAAGGGATATTTTTTATCGCCGAAAGTGAAAGTTATGCCTTAGATAAAGAAGAATACGGCACGACTTATGTCACCGAAGAATATGTTAGCAAAGTATTAACTAAAATTAGCGGCGGTAAAGCATTGGTGCATCGCATCAAAGAAGGCGTTTCCCGTTTTCAAGATTTATATATAGTCACCAATGAAAAAGTCAAAGACTTTGCCGACTTACACTTTAGTCATCATCCCGAAGGTTTTGTCGATTCCGTAGAATTAACCCCTGAAGGAAAATTCCATCTAGGGGGATGGGGTGCTGATTTTAATAAAGGTGGTAAAATCCAAGAAATTCAAATAATAATTAATGGCAAAATCGTCAAAAAAACTCACCCGGAACACGATCGCGTAGATGTGGCAGGTTATTATAAAAATGAAGCCTTACTGCATTCAGGTTGGTCCTGCGATATAGACTTAGACATTACATCCCTAGACAATGTAGTTTTGATTAAAGTCATTAACCATGATAACCTAGAAACAATTTTAAAAGTCTCCACCGTCAAATCTATGTTAGAAAACGATCGCGAAGCCGAATGGTTTCTGGAAACCCAAGCTAAACTAAAACAACTAGAAACCGAGTTAGGTTCAACGCAAAGCGAATTAGAGCAAACTCAGAAAATTTTAGTAATGGCACAAACACAATTAGAAAAAAATCAAAATCACCTCTTATCTTTGCAAACCAAGTTAGAGGAAACCCAAGGGGAGTTAGTTCAGAGTCGTCAAGAAAAAAAACAATTAGAAAAACAATTGACGGCAACAGAAAAAGAATTAGACCAAGCAACATCTAAGTTAGAAGAAATAGAAAAAAGTAAATTTTGGCAAATGAGAAATGCCTGGTTTAAAGCCAAGAAAACCGTAGGATTAATTGAGGAAGATATTTTAGAAAAAGAATCCTAAAAATAGATTGATTCAAGACTAGATGGATGGCAGAAAAGTTGAGAAGAATTTGAGGCGAGAAAACACCATGAAAAACGCAGAAAATCAATCCGTGATTGTGATTACAGGGATGCACCGTTCAGGGACATCTTTAACCGCGTCATTACTACAAAAAACAGGTGTAGATATTGGGAAGCGGTTAGTGGGAGCAGAATATGGCAATATTAAAGGTCATTTTGAAAATGCAGATTTTGTCGAATTTCATAAATCAGTATTTCAATTTCAAGGAATAGATAATTTAGGATGTACTTTCCAAAGAGAAGTTCCCGTACCCGATGAATATCAGGAACAAGCCCACAAATTAATTGCACAGCAAAAAAGTCCTATTTGGGGATGGAAAGATCCGCGTACTACTTTATTTTTAAATTTCTGGGATCAATTATTGCCCGACGCGAAGTATATTTTTATTTATCGTTCGCCCTGGGAAGTGGTGGATTCTTTATATCGTCGTGCCACCGATGACACATTATTAGAACACCCAGAAATCGCGGTAAAAATGTGGATTCATTATAATCATAAAGTGCTAGAGTTTTATGAAAAGAATCCCGAAAAATGTTTATTAGCTAATGTCTATAATGTGGGGAATAAATCGGAATATTTCGTGTCACAAATTAACGAAAAATTAAACGTTAATTTAGGAAATCCACCCACGGATAATTTTGATAAATCTCTTTTAGTAAATGATATTTTAAATACTCATAGGCCTAGTCTTATTGTTCAATATTTTGCGGAAGCGATCGAACTTTATCTAACATTAGAAGTCATTGCTGAAAATTTAAGTAGAAGAGCGATCGCGCCGGACTCGGAAAATATTTTGTATCCGACTTCTTCGGTTTGGGCATTTCAAGATTGGTTAGAAATTCGTAAACTGGACAAAGAGCGCAAAATCTTAAAAGTAGAACTGAAGGAATGGCAACAGCAATTTGAAGAAGCCAAAGAGAAAGTGATCACCTTAGAATCACAACTAGGGGAAACTCAACTTCAATTAGACGGAACCGATGTTAAACTTCAAGAAGCGATCGCGAAACTGATTGATACAGAAACTCGTTTAGGCCAGAGCCAGTTAAAATATGAAGGCGCAGAAGCCAAAACACAAGAAGCCCTAGACAAAATATTCAATTTAGAAAATGTTTTAGGTGAAACCCAGAAAAAGCTTAAGTTTACCGAGACAAAATATAGCGACGCGCTCACCAAAATAATCGGTACAGAAACCCGCGTACATCAAGGTTTATGGAAGCTGCAAAAACAATATAAAGAATCCTTTGCCAAATTAGTCGAAACCGAAAAACGTCTAGGTGAAACTGAATTAAAACTGGAGAGTACAGAAAACAAACTCGAAGCCGCGATGACTAAGTTATTTAGTCTGGAGGAAGAATTAGGAAAAACCCAAGGCTTACGGTTGGCTTCCGAATCAAGATTAGAGGCTTCCGAATCAAGATTAGAGGCTTCCGAATCAAGATTAGAGGAAGCAATGACGAAAATATTTCAATTAGAAAATATTTTGGGTAGCACTCAGGGAGAATTAGAAAAAGTCCGCGTCCAAAAAGAAAACGCGCTCTCGGAAATTATCGCGATGCGTTCTTCTAAATTCTGGAAATTACGAGAAAAATGGGCGGGTGTAAAACACGGTGTCAAAAACCTAAAACCTCGTTTATTGTGGTCCGTAGATCATCCCCAACGTTGGGAAAACTTAAGCGAAAATTTACAAATCGTGGGTTGGTGTTTTCATAACCAAATGAGCTTCACCCATATTCAGGCAAGGGTGGGAGATGATATTTTTACAGGTGATTACGGCATTCTTAGAGAAGACGTTGCTCAATCATTCCCTTATCATTCGGCAGCGAAAAAATGCGGTTTTACTCTGGAGTTTAAGCTTTCATCGGGATACCATCAAATACATTTAGAAGCCAAAGATATCTATCATAAATGGCATCGTTTTGCCTCTTATACCGTCATTATTTCCAGCATTCCTGGTGCTTTTGATGCCCCTGTTAATTGGGAACAACGGGAAGGAGAAATTTTATTCGCGGGTTGGTGTTGTCATCCCGAATATAAAATTAATAAATTAACTTTGCATTGCGGTAATATCGCGATCAATTGTGCCTATGGGTTACGTCGTAAAGATGTGGGTGATGTCTTCCCAAATTGGGTAGGAAGTGATCAAAGTGGTTTTGAAGCATTAGTTAATGTTCCTATGGGAACTTGGCAAGTTTCTCTTCATGCACAATTAGTAACGGGAGAAAATTTAACTTATTATTCCCCGAATTTATTGTTAGTAACTCCCTATGGAATTAGGGAAAAATTAGGAGATCAAACTCAGGAATTATCGCGTTTTTTAGCCGCGGTGAAAAAACGGGCAGCCGAACGCAAACAACGTCTCGGCCGTATCATTCCTATGCCTTGGGAAATTCCGACTATTCTCCGTCGCACCCAAGAAATTTATACACACCAAAAACAGTTAAGTTTCGGGGGCGAATTACAACCCCCCACGGGTTTTATTGTCCCTGAACCGATTGATCCCTATGATGCTTGGTTATTAGTTAATCAATGGAACGATCGCGATCGTCATGCACTCATTACCCGTTTAAATAGTACCAAGAATTTACCGAAAATTTCTGTAATTATGCCCGTTTATAATACAGAAATAGAATTTTTAGAACACGCGATCGCGAGTGTCGTCAATCAAGTCTATGATCACTGGGAATTATGTATTGCGGATGATTGTAGCACCGATCCCAAAGTACGAGAAACCCTGAAAAAATGGGCCGAAAAAGACGATCACGTTCGGATTACCTTTCGCGAGAAAAACGGTAACATTAGCGCGGCAACCAACAGCGCAGCAGAATTAGCAACAGGAGATTTTCTCCTATTATTAGATCACGATGACGTGCTCACCCCCAACGCGTTAGGAGAAGTCGGGTTATATTTAGCCACCCATCCCGAAACCGATTTTCTCTATTCCGATGACGATAAAATAGACACAAAAGGCCATAGATTTGCCCCCCAATTTAAGCCAGACTGGTCCCCTCAATTACTTCTTTCCTATATGTATCTAGGTCATTTATGCGTCGTCAGACGTGAGATTTTCCAACAATTAGGAGGGAAAAGAATCGGTTTTGAAGGAGCCCAAGATTATGATTTTGCCTTAAGAGCCACAGAAATTTCGCGTCAGGTTGCCCATTTACCTTTAATCTTATATCATTGGCGAACCGCGCCCGGTTCTACCGCGGTTTCAGGTGCGGCAAAACCCGCGAGTTTTTTGGCAGGAGAAAGAGCAATTCAAGACGCGTTAGAGCGTCGTAACATTAAGGGGAAAGTTGATCAACCAGACTGGGCAGTTAAAGAACATTTAGGCATTTTTGCCATAAAATTCCCCGATCAAGGTCCCTCCGTAACGATTATTATTCCCACCAAAAATAAGTTATCACTTCTCAAAGAATGTATCGACTCCCTAGCCAAAACCACCTATAAAAATTATCAAATCGTCATCATTGATAATGAAAGTGATGAGCCGGAAATCTTAGACTATTTTCAAAAGATTCCCCATCAAGTATTACACATCAAAAATCAGGAAGGAAAATTTAGTTTTGCCGCGATTAATAACCGTGCAGTGGAACAGATAAAAAGTGATTATATTCTCTTCTTAAATAATGATACAGAAGTGATTAATCCTCACTGGTTAAGTCAGATGGTAGGTTATGCACAAATGGAGGGAGTCGGTGCCGTAGGAGCACGATTATTATATCCCGATGAACGAGTGCAACACGCGGGGATAATTCATGGTTATCATCATGGTTTAGCGGGGCACGCGTTTAAGTTAATTCCCCGTGAAAATCGTGGTTATTTATCCCACGCGTTCCTCCCTCGTAATTACTCAGCAGTTACCGCGGCTTGTTTATTAACGCCTCGTCAATTATTCCTAGAATTAGGGGGATTTGACGAAGAAACTTTTGCCGTAGCTTACAATGATGTGGATTATGGTTTCCGTTTATTAGAGAGTGGATTGGTATCAGTTTATTGTCCCGATGCCGAGTTAATTCACAAAGAAGGAACTTCGCGAGGGTTTAATGATAATCCCAAGGAAGTCGCAGCTTATCGACGTAAATACGCGAGGACAATTGATCGTTTTTATAGTCCCCATTTGTCTTTAGCTAATGAGTATTTTGAAATCCAACCCCGTTGTTATGATGTCACCCCTCAAGGATTAACAAAAAACCGGGTTTTAATGTGTAGTAATTCTTTGGATTATACAGGTGCTCCTTTACATCAATATGAAATCGCGGTAGGTTTAGCAAAGAAAGGCATGATTACTCCTGTGATTTTTTGTGTGACGGATGGCCCTTTACGTCAAGCTTATGAAGCATTAGGAATTGAGGTGATTATTCGCGATCATCCCCTGGAACATATTTATCAAAGAAGTGTTTATGATGGGGTATTGCAGGAGTTTTCTCAGGAGATTGAAGCTTTAAATATTGATGTTATGTATATCAATACTTTGGAAAACTTTTTCATGGTAGATGTGGCACATTTGTTAAAAATTCCTTCAGTTTGGAATGTCCATGAAAGTCAACCTTGGCAAACTTATTTTAATCGGTTTGGCCCGGAAATTGCGGCCCGTGCTTTAGAGTGTTTCCGTTTTCCCTATCGGGTGATTTTTGTCGCGGATGCTACTCGCGATCGCTTCTTACCTTTAAATAGTCATCGCAATTTTACGGTGATTCATAATGGTTTAGATTTAAGTCGTTTGGATAAGTCTTTAAGTCGTGAGGAAGCCCGTAAAATGTTAGGGGTGAAACCGGATGAATTGGTTTTATTAGTATTAGGGACTGTTTGTGAAAGAAAGGGGCAAAAGGATTTGGTGAAGGCTTTGTCTTTGTTACCGAAGAAAACCCAGAATCGATCGCGGTGTTTTATTGTTGGAGATAGCCCTAGTCTTTATAGTAATCAATTAGCTATGATGGTGAAGGAATTACCAGAGGAATTGCAACAAAAGATCACAATTGTCCCAGAAACACCGGAAACCTCCAAATATTATCGTGCTTCGGATATTTTCGTTTGTACCTCACGCGTGGAAAGTTTTCCTAGAGTGATTTTAGAGGCGATGGCTTATGATTTACCGATTATCACCACTCCGGTTTTTGGGATTCGGGAACAAGTTCGCGCGGGGATTAATGGTTTATTTTATACTCCTGATGATGCTCAAGAATTAGCCGGCGCGATTCATCATTTAGTGGAAAAAGAGCGCGATCGGCAAAAGTTTAGTGATAATGCTAAATATGTGTTAGCTTCTTTAAATACTTTTGAGGAAATGACACAAGCTTACGGCGATATTTTCCAAGAAGCTTATTTTTCATCTATCGGTGAATAGGTGATTGGCGAAGAAGGAAGAGGGAAGAAGGAAGAGGGAAGAAGGAAGAAGGAAGAAGGAAGAAGGAAGAAGGAAGAAGGAAGAAGGAAGAAGGAAGAAGGAAGAAGGAAGAAGGAAGAA
>Ga0209175_10000125_pt1 | contig 53164 bp, 48 predicted proteins | sample JI91814C2DNA_FD_187506 | JGI IMG/M metagenome (GOLD analysis project Ga0209175, IMG submission 187506) | Wastewater effluent complex algal communities from Wisconsin, to seasonally profile nutrient transformation and Carbon sequestration -... | ecosystem: Engineered > WWTP > Effluent > Algae...
GCGCCTGAAACCAAGTTCGGCCAGTTCTCGTTCGTGTGGGATACCACCTACACCTCGAAGTATGAAACCGACAACGACGGCGATGGCGACATCGATGCCGATGACGGCGGCAGCGTGGTCGGTGAGTACTTCGACCGCAACAACAACTGGCGCGTGCGCAGCAACCTGATGACCCGTTGGGAAAAGGGTGACATCGGCGCGACCTGGTTCATGCGTTACTACTCGCGCCAGGAAGAAAACTGCCCGTTCTACTACAACGACTACGGCTTCGGTGAGCTCTGCAACGATGCCACCGTCGACGCGAACGGCGTTGTGCAGGCCGGCTCGCAGAACAAGATGGGTGGCGTGACCTACCACGATGCTTCCGTGTACTGGAATGCGCCGTGGAACGCCAAGCTGACCTTGGGTGTGAACAACATCTTCGACAAGCAGCCGCCGATCTCGTTCACCACGTTCGCGAACAGCTTCGACCCGCAGTATGAAATCCCGGGCCAGTTCGTGTACATGCAGTACAGCCAGAAGTTCTGATCGGTTTCGACCTGTCACGCTTCATTGCTACGGCCCCGAAAGGGGCCGTAGTTTTTTGTACCCTTGAACTATGCGGCGCCGCGGTGACACCATGGGCGCATGGAAAAAACATTGCCCAGCCTGCCACCGACCAGCGAGATCGCGCCCGTGTTCGCGGTGCCGTTGGCACAGGCGCAGCACCCGCATGCCACCGCCCTGAACGCGGAACTCAAATCCTTGCTGCTGTCGCGGGAGCGCGAGCCTGGCCACGCCAACCCGCACCCTTCGCTGGCGCAGCAGAAAGGCGTGTTTGAAAGCGACTTCAACCTGTTCGCCTGGCCCGACCCGTGCGTGCAACGGCTGCGAGAATTCTGCTGGACCGAACTGGGCCGCACCATCCAGGCGCTGAACGGGTATAGCCCAGCCGAAATGAACCGGCTGCAGATCTTTTCCCACACCTGGTTCCATGTCACCCGTGCGGACGGCTTCGTGATTACCCATACCCACCCCATGGCGTCCTGGTCAGGGGTGTACTGCGTCTGCCCCGGCGAGACGCCGGCGGATCGCCCGGAGTCCGGCGTACTGCGGTTCCACAACCCGCACCATTACAGCAACACTTTCCTGGACCCGGGTAACCTGAAGCCACGACCGCCTTACCACCACGGCACCTGGAGCGTGAAACTGCAGCCAGGCCAACTCGTGCTGTTTCCGTCCTGGCTGCCACACGAGGTGCTGCCCTTCCATGGCAGCGATGAACGCATCACGATCGCGTTCAACTGCTGGTTCGGGATGAAAGACGCCTGAGGCTGCCTGCCTGTGTGGCTCAGTCCGTGCGTGGCGGCTTTCCGGCATAGGCTGGCGCAAGCGTCGCCAGCAAACTGCCCAGGTGTTGTTCATACGGCTGCCACGCGCGGCCACGGTCCTTGCGGAAGCCCTGACGCGCCACGGTGGCACTGGGCGTGGCCATGCTGCCCGTGCTGCGGCTGATGTCGACCATGCCAGGCTCGAACGCGATACCGCAGTGTTCGGCTATTCGTGCGGCCATGGCGGCGGGCTCGCTGACCAGTTCGTCGTAGGAGATATCCAGTACCCGCCCCGGCAGCACCGTGCGCCAGTGCGCCATCATGCGTTGGTACTGCAGGAAGAATCCGCCCAGCTCGGCCTGGTCGTAGGAATACAGCGCGGCGCCTGAGAACAGCGTGCGCAGGTTGGAGAAGCAGGTGTCCATTGGGTCGCGCACCAGGTGCAGGAAACGCGCCTGCGGCATGGCCTTGGCGATGAAGCCGACGTTGAAGAAATTCTGCGGCAGCTTCTCGGTGAAATACGCATTGCCGCGCGAAAGCCAACGCGCACTCTGCGCATAGCCGCGTGCGACGGCGTCAAAGTCCGCCCGCGCCACCTGCCGTGCGAACGCTGCGTCCATGCCGCTGGGCAGGGCGCGGTCTATCGCGAGTTCCAACTGGGCATGGAAGGCGTTGGTTTCGCCTGCATCGCCCACTTGGGAATGACCCGCCAGCATGCGTTCAAGCAAGGTGGTGCCGGACCGATGCATGCCGACGATGAAGATCGGAATCGCGGGCTGGTTGACCTGGCTGGTGTGTTCGAAGAAAGCAGGCGTGCACACGTGCGCCACGCTGTCGACAAGCTCGGCGGATTCCTGCGCGTTGTACTGCACCTGCCTGCGCTTGGCCGCGCAGGCACGCTCCAATGCTTGCCACGCTTGCCCATGGCGCTGCAGGTCGTGCAGCTCCTTGTGCAGCGCGAATCCCAGGTAGACCTGGCCGGTGCCGCCGGGCTTGGCGCGCTGCAGTTGCTGCTTGAGGCGTTCGACGTGGTTCTTCTCCGCCGTCTGCGTGCGCGCATTGGCCAGCATCAGCGAGTTCTGGAATAGGGTGGGATCGGAACGCAACGACGCCTCGTGCATCACTTCGGCCTGGTCGAACTCACCCTGGAACTGATGGAAGTTGCCGCGCACGTGCAGTGACGCCGAGTCGTTCGGGTCGCGCTGCAGCGCACGCTCGGCAAGCGCCGTGGCTTCTTCATGCGCCCCTATCGAACTGAGCATCACCGAAGCCTTGGCCAGGATCGGCGGTGGAGCGTCCGCGGCGAGGCTCGGCCAAGACAGGCAGTCGACCAGACGCGCGTAGTCGTGGAAATAGCGCAGGCGCTGGGCCAGTACATAGATGAAGGGGGCAGCCGTGGGCTTCAACGCGTACGCCGCCAGCGTCGATGCATGCGCATCACGGTGCGCGCCGCGCCGGCCCTGCATGGTCGACAAGCCGATCAGCGACGGCACATGCTGGCTGTCGACCGCCAGCGCGCGCTGATAGTGCCGCTCGGCGGCCGCGAAGTCCTTGCGGTCGCTCGCATTCTCGCCGGCCATCCACAGCTCGTTGGCATTCATGCGCAATGCACCGGAATGCAGGCAACGAAAGCCATCATTGCGGATTTACAGGCACGCACACTCGTCATCACTTGGCCAGGCTCCAGTAGGACTTCGCTGCAGGCGGCACGCATGCGCAGGCGCATGGTGCCATTGGATGCGAAATCATTGATTGCGGCGGGCGCGACCGAATCACACCCGGAACCGCATTCTACTTGCCCAGCAATTCGCTCGTCTTCCGGACTTCCGCCTTCAACGCCGCCGGCACGCGCGCGCCGTACTCATCCAGGAATCCCTGGATGGCCTGCATCTCGGCAAGCCAGCCCGCATGATCAAGCTCGAACAAGCCATGCCTGGCCTCGGCGGACAGCGCGATGCCGTCCATGTCGAGGTCTTCCGCGCGCGGCAGGTGGCCAATCGCGGACTCGATGGCGCCGACGCCCCCCTGCACCCGCGCGATCATCCACGCCAGCACGCGCAGGTTCTCGCCAAAGCCTGGCCACAGGAACTGGCCGTCGTGACCTTTGCGGAACCAGTTGACGTGGAAGACCTTGGGCAGCTTCGCGCCGGGCTGGTCGAACGACAGCCAATGGGCGAAGTAGTCGGCGAAGTTGTAGCCGCAGAACGGCTTCATGGCCATGGGGTCGCGGCGCATGACGCCGACGGCGCCAGTGGCCGCTGCCGTGGTTTCAGAGCCCATGCTGGCGCCGACCAGCACCCCGTGTGCCCAGTCGCGGGCTTCGAACACCAGCGGCACCAGTGAAGCACGACGGCCACCGAAGACGATGGCGGAAATCGGCACGCCCTGCGCGTCTTCCGCACGCGGTGAATAGCTGGGGCACTGCCTGGCCGACACGGTGAAACGCGAATTGGGATGCGCGGCCGGGCCGTTGGCGGGGTCGTATTCGCGTCCCTGCCAGTCCATGGCCGGCACGCGTTTGTCCAGGCCTTCCCACCACGGCTGGTTGTCGGCGGTGGTGGCGACATTGGTGAAAATGGTGTCGTGGGCGATGGTGGCCAAGGCGTTGGGATTTGATGTGTTGGACGTACCGGGCGCAACGCCGAAGAACCCGGCCTCCGGATTGATGGCATACAGGCGACCGTCGGCACCGGGACGCATCCAGCAGATGTCGTCGCCCACCGTCCACACTTTCCAGCCTGCCTCGCGGTAGCTTTCCGGTGGAATCAGCATGGCCAGGTTGGTCTTGCCGCAAGCGGAAGGGAATGCCGCCGCGATGTAATGGGTTTCGCCCTGCGGGTTTTCGATGCCGACGATCAGCATGTGTTCGGCCAACCAGCCTTCGTGCCGCGCCTGCCATGAAGCGATGCGCAGCGCATGGCATTTCTTGCCGAGCAGCGCATTGCCGCCATAGCCGGAGCCGTAGCTTTTGATGCTGGCTTCTTCCGGGAAGTGCATGATGAAACGACGATCCGGATCCAGCTCGCCCGTCGAGTGCAGGCCTTTCACGAACGCGTCCGTCCGTTCGCCGCGAGCAGCTCGCTCAAGGCCTTCGCGCTCGATCCGCGCCAACGCCGCCGCGCCCATGCGCGTCATCAGGCGCATGTTGGCGACCACGTAGGGCGAGTCGGTGATTTCCACGCCGCAACGCGCCAGCGGCGAGTCGATCGGGCCCATGCAGTAGGGAATCACGTACAGGGTGCGGCCACGCATGCAGCCCGCGAACAGCGCATCCATCTTGCGATGGCCATCTGCCGGCGCCATCCAATGGTTGTTGGGGCCTGCGTCCTCGCGATCGTTGCTGCAGACGAAGGTCAGGTGTTCGACGCGCGCCACGTCACTGGGATCGGAGCGATGCAGCCAGCTGCCTGGGTGGCTGCCGGGGTTCAACGGCAGGAGCGTTCCATCTGCCCGCATCTTCTGCAGCAGCGCGGCGTACTCGCCATCGCTGCCGTCACACCAGTGCACCGCGTCCGGCCGAACCAGCGCCACGGTGTCGGCAACCCAGTCGTTCAGGCTGTCGAGGCGACTGCGCGCCGGGTTTTTTTCGTCCTTAAACGAAAGCGCTGCGTTCATGCTTGCCCTCCCAGGCCGACCATATCGTTACGATTGCAACTAATAGTCTACGCGTGCCAACGGGGAGGGTCTTGCTGCAGCGCAGGTGTATTTCGTGCTGAAAACGTTATCAGTCTCCCCTCGCGCGGCGATAGGGCTGGAACAGCTGCAGCAGCCATGGTTTCTGGGCCAGCACCAGGCTCACGCCGACGCGCTCTTCCGCGCCAAGGGTGGCGTCGCGCGCGAGCAAGGCATCGAACTCGCGCGCCAGTTCCTCCAACCGCAGGCGCAGTTGGCTGACACCGTCGGGGCTGAGGCTACCGCTTAGCAGGAACAGCGCATCCTGTTCGCCGTCGAAGGGATCGGCGAAGAAATCGCCCAACAGCTTGAGACGGAAATACCGTTCCATCGGACCGTCGGCGCGCCAGCGGAAGTTGCGCGCCGTGAGTGGGCGACTCCGGTTGCCCGACATCAGTTCGATGATCCCCAGCCGGTCCAAGCGCACCAGCAAGGCGGTCCATTGCGCGATGCTGAACTCGAAATGCGCCAGCACGTCGTCCTGGCGCCAGCGGTTGATGCTGAGGAACAGCGCGAGCAGCAGCTTCGGCTCGTCCACCAGCGCCTGTTCCTGCGCTTCACTGAGGTTGGCCATGGCCGGGCGGCCACGCGCGGCTTCCGCGCTGAGTTCGGCCAGGCCAACGTCGAGGGCATCGCAGACCTGCTCCAGTCGCTTCAGGCTCATCGCACGCTGCGAGAACATGCGCTTGACCGCTGCCTCGCTGAGTTTCAAGCGTGTCGCAAGTTCACGATACGTCATGCCCTGCGCACGCAGGCAGCGCTTGAGTGCCTCGACCAGTTCGACTGACAGTGCCATGGCTGCGGATACTACCCGAGCCTGTGCATGGTCCCGCCTCCCGGCGGAATCATGCCGTCATTCCAGCCGCACCTGCGCGCTACCCGAGAACGTCTCGATGTTGATTTCCCCGTCACCACTGCCATAGCGCGTGCTGAAGCTGGAGCCCGGGCCGTGCTCCGGCTTGATGATCTTGGCGCCAGGCGCGCTGAGGTTGCCGCTGAAGCTGGAGCCGCGCACCTCGGCGGACACGTCCTTGGGCAAGACCAGGGTCAGGTCGCCACTCACGCTCTCCAGCCGTATCTCGCCTTTCGATGCAAGCGCGGTGCGGATGTCGGCATCGCCGCTGACGGTGTTCGCCGAGAGCTCGCTGACGCGCTCGCCATTGACGACGACGTCAATGTTGCCGGACACGGTTTCGGTGCTGACTTCACCGTTCATGCGTCCACGCAACACCAGGTTGCCGCTCACGCTTTCCGCCTGCACGTCGGCACTGTTGACCGTGAGCCGTTGGTCACCGCTGACGGTTTCCACTTCGACTTCGCGCGGCGCGCCGGTCAGCACCACATTGCCACTCACGCTTTCGATGGACACGGTTGCCGGCGCCACGCCCGTGACGTCTACGTCGGCTGACACGGATTCGATGTCGAGTTCGGCACGCAATGGAACCATGAGCACGAGGTCGGTCGGGCCGGTCTTGTTGCCGCCCCAACCGCTGTTCTTCGGGTATTGGACCTTGACCACCAGGTTGCGGCGATCACCTTCCACGATAAGCTTTTCGACACCATCACCGAGCGAGCCGGTGATCTTCACCTCGGGCTGGTCCCATGCACGCACCTGGATGCGCCCCTTGAGGTTTTCGATTTCGACGCGGCCGGTCGGATCCAGGGGCCGGCTCTGGTCGATGGGCGTGGCCGCCGTGGCCGCCGTGGCGGAGAGCACCAGCAGCACCGCCAGCAACAGCGGGGGGCGCATGGCATTTTGGATACGGATGGAATGGGAAGCGTGCATGGTGTTCTCCTCAGGTCATGGCCGCGCGCTGCGTCAACTGCAGGCGGCGTGCGTAGGTACGGCGAAGCTGGTCGAGCAGGAAACGGGCCTCGGGGTCATGGTCGATGGCGGTAAGGATCTGCGCCGCGCTGCGGTCTAGGTCACCCAACGCGGGCTTCATTTCGGGATGGGTGCCGGCCTGTTCCATGCGCGCCAATGCGCCTTCGTATTCCAGGGTCATGGACACGGCCTGCTGGCGGATCAACGGATTGCCTTCCACCGTTTGCGGGCCGGAGGCAGGCATCAGCTGCCACACGAACCCCACCGCAAGCAGCACCGACGCAGCGAGCGCCCACGGCACCAAGCTGCGCACGCGACGCGGCGTGCTTGCGGCCTGCCGGGGCATGTCGGCGATGCGGTTCGCGATATCGGGCCACAGGTCGTGCGCCGGCTGGATGTCGCGACGCAAGGCCTGCAGCTGCCAGCGCAGAACCTGCCCCGGACCTGATCCGGGGGCGTCATCATTCGAATTGGTCATGCTTCACCTCCCAGACGTCGGCGCAGCAACTGCCGCGCGCGATGCAATTGTGCTTTTGAACTGCCGATCGCCATGCCAAGTTCGTTGGCGATCTCTTCATGCTTCCAGCCTTCCACGTCGTGCAGTACCAGTACGGCGCGTGCGCGTGGCGGCAGCGTTGACACCGCCCGCTCCAGGTCCATCGAAAGCGCCGTGCCGTTGCCTGCGGAATCCGCGACTCCGAAGTCATCCAGTGCATCTTCATCATCGAAACGCGGGCCGCTGCGACGACTGCGCAATTCCATCAACGCCGTGGTGACGGCGAGGCGATGCAGCCAGGTGGAAAACGCACTTTCGAAACGGAACTTGGGCAAGGCCTGCCAGGCACGCACGAAGGCTTCCTGGGTCAGGTCCTCGGCGCGAACGCCATGCCCGCCCACCAGTCGCACGATGACGCCGTGCACCCGCCCGGCATGCCGGCGGTACAGGGAAGCGAATGCAACGCTGTCGCCTGCGGCTGCCGAACGTGCCCATGCGGCATCGGTCTCTGCGGCCACCTCGGCGGTGGTCGTGTCGGTCATTGGTTCGCTCATGGCGGCGGTCAGCATAGTCACTGGGATGCCCGAAGCGGCCGCAGGGTTTACACCTGCGGCAAAATGCTCACGTAAATCTGGATCACCGCGGATCGGGCAGTGGCACTCAGCCCGGAATCAGGGTGCTGATGACGTGCTCGACGTAGGCCTCGAATTCATCGTGCTGCAGGCGCGGCTGGTGCTGGAGCTGCAGGGTCAGCTGCAGGAAGCCCAGGTAGGCCGAATAAGCCAGGCGCGCGCGGTGCTGCGCGTCGGTTCGACCCAGGCCCGCCTGGCGGAACGAAGCCACCAGGTAATCCAGCCGGCGCTGCGAGACACGATTGATCACCGGCTGCACGGCGGGATGGTCCAGCGCCTTCAACAGTTCGCTGTAGATGATGTGGGGTTTGACTTCATGCGCCACCAGCAGGAACAACTGGCGCAGGCGATCGCGCGGATCTGGCACGGCTTCAAGGCTGCCGAACACGCTTTCCTGCTCGATGGCTTCCCAGCGCTCCAGCGCCGCCTGTAGCAAGGCATCGCGGGATGGGAAATGCCAATAGAAGCTGCCCTTGGTCACGCCAAGACGGCGCGCCAGGGGTTCCACGGCAACCGCGGCAACGCCTTGTTCGGCGACCAGATCCAAGGCCGCTTGCGCCCAGTCGTCCGCACTCAGGCGCGCCGTGCGTGTTGCAGAGGGAGTACTGGCCGGGCTTGGAAGAGTCGTCATGTTCACATTTAACCATACGCCGAGGTTTGTTGCGGTACGTTTCGCCGCATCGCAGCAATTTTTATTGGAATCAGCAGCTTGCGCAGGCCCATTACTGGCAGACCAATACAGATGTGATCACGTCCAAACCGATTGACACCTCTAATTTGTGACACCCATACTAGACCGTATGGTATCTCCAACTACAACCCCCGCACAGTCATCCCAACTGCCTCCCCAGACGAGGACGTTGACCGGTGCTGGCGGCCTGCAACTGGCGGCCACTGCCTTCCCCACTTCGACGGCATTGCAGGCGGACAGCACGCTGTTGTTCGCACATGGCTTCGGGCAAACCCGTGGCGCATGGCTGCGCACCGGCCTGGCGCTTGCGGCCGAGGGCTACGCAGGACTTTCCTACGATGCGCGCGGCCATGGTGAGTCGGCCCGCAATGCTGGCGACACGGCTTACACCGGGGAAGAATTCGCCGACGACCTGATCATCGTCGCCGGTGAACACCTGCAACCCCCGGTGCTGATCGGCGCATCGATGGGCGGCCTGTTCGGCCTGCTGGCCGAAGCGCGCTGGCCGGGCCTGTTCCGGGCGATGGTGCTGGTGGACATCACCCCGCGTTGGGAAGAAGCCGGCATGCAGCGCATCCTCGCCTTCATGACCGCGTTCCCCGACGGTTTCGATTCGCTGGAACACGCCAGCGACATCATTGCCGCCTACCTCCCGCATCGCCGCAACCGCAAGACACCTGACGAGCTGCGCGAACTGTTGCGCGAAGGCGACGACGGTCGCTGGCGCTGGCACTGGGATGCGCGACTGATCGACGACCTGGTGCGCGACAGCGCACGACACCAGGACAGCATCGCCGACGCCGCGCGCGCGATCCGTTGCCCCGTGCTGCTGATCAGCGGCGGCCGCAGCGACCTGGTGTCGTCGCGTACCGTCGAGGAATTCCAGGCACTGGTTCCACATGCCACGCATTCACACTTGCCGCACGCCACGCACATGCTGGCTGGCGACGACAACGACGCGTTTACCAGCGCCGTGCTGGAATACTTGGCCGCGTTGCCTGCGGCCGCTGCAACATCTGAACTGGCAACCCCGCTTTCCGCACCAGGCGAATCCGCCGTCACCACGTCCGTATCCGGAGCAAGTCCATGAGCATCGTCGCCCCCTTCCTCGCCTTCCTGCTGGTCGGAGCCTTCGCCGCCTACCACCGCCTGCGCCTGGCGTACTGGGCAGCGATCACTGCCACCTTGCTGGTCGCATGCTGGCTGCTGGGCGCCAATCACACCGCGGTGATCATCGCCGCCGTCTGCGTCGCGCTGATCGCGGTGCCTTTGCTGATCCCGGCAATTCGCAAGCCGCTCATCACCACGCCGCTGATGAAGTTCTTCCGCAAGGTGTTGCCGCCACTCTCGCAGACCGAGCGTATTGCGCTGGAGACGGGATCGGTCGGTTTCGAAGGTGAACTGTTCACCGGCGACCCGGACTGGAACAAGCTGCTGAACTATCCGAAGCCGCAGTTGAGTGCGGAAGAGCAGGCGTTCCTCGACGGCCCCGTGGAAGAACTCTGCCGCATGACCAATGACTGGGAAATCACCCACGTCCACGCCGACCTGCCGCCCGAGCTGTGGGCTTTCATCAAGAAGAACAAGTTCTTCGGCATGATCATCCCGAAGGAATACGGTGGCCTGGGTTTCTCGGCGCTGGCACATCACAAGGTCATCCAGAAACTGGCGTCCGTCTCCAGCGTCGTCAGCTCCACGGTCGGCGTACCGAACTCGCTTGGCCCGGGTGAGTTGTTGAATCACTACGGCACCCAGGAACAGAAGGACTACTACCTGCCGCGTCTGGCAGCGGGCGAAGAAGTTCCTTGCTTCGGCCTGACTGGTCCGTTCGCCGGCTCGGATGCCACCTCTATTCCCGACTACGGGATCGTCTGCAAAGGCGAATGGAACGGCGCGAACGTACTCGGCCTCAAGCTGACCTTCGACAAGCGCTACATCACGCTGGCGCCCGTGGCCACGCTGATCGGTTTGGCGTTCCGCATGTATGACCCGGACGGTTTGCTGGGCGACACGCGCGACATCGGCATCACCCTGGCGCTGCTGCCACGCGAAACACCCGGCGTGGATATCGGTCGCCGCCATTTCCCGCTGAACTCACCGTTCCAGAACGGCCCGATCCACGGCAAGGAAGTCTTCATCCCCCTCAGCCAGTTGATCGGTGGCGTGGACAAGGCAGGCCTGGGCTGGAACATGCTCAACGAATGCCTGGCGGTCGGCCGTTCCATCACCCTGCCCTCCACCGGCAGCGGCGGCGCCAAGGCCGGCGCGCTGGTCACCGGTGCGTATGCGCGCATCCGCAAGCAGTTCGGCCTGTCGATCGGCCGCTTCGAAGGCGTGGAAGAAGCACTGGCACGCATCGGCGGCAAGGCCTATGCGATCAGTGCGCTGTCGCAGGCGACGGCGGCCGCGGTCGATCGCGGCGACGTACCGTCGGTGCCGTCGGCCATCGCCAAATACCACTGCACGGAGATGGGTCGCGAAGTCGCCAAGGACGTGATGGATGTCGTCGGTGGCAAGGGCATCATCCTGGGGCCGCGTAACTTCGCCGGCCGCGCCTGGCAGGCGTCGCCAATCGCGATCACCGTCGAAGGGGCCAACATCATGACGCGCAGCCTGCTGATCTTCGGCCAGGGCGCGATCCTCTGCCATCCGTGGGTGATGAAAGAGATGAAGGCCGCCGGCAACCCGGACTTCAACGCCGGCCTGGAAGAATTCGACCGCAACCTCTTCGGCCACATCGGTTTTGCGATTTCCAACGCCGTGCGCTCGTTCTGGTTCGGCCTGACCGGCGCGAAAATCGGCTCCGCGCCGGGCGATGACTACACGCGCCGCTATTTCCGCAAGCTGGATCGTTATTCCGCCAACCTCGCGTTGATGGCCGATGTATCCATGCTCTTGCTGGGCGGCAAGTTGAAGTTCAAGGAGTCGTTGTCTGGACGCCTGGGCGACGTGCTGAGCCACATCTACCTCACCAGCGCCATGTTGAAGCGCTACCACGACGAAGGTGCGCCGGTCGCCGACCAGCCGCTGCTGGCCTGGGCGTTCCATGACAGCGTGCACAAGATAGAACTCGCGTTGTCGGGTGCGCTGCGCAACTTCCCGATCCGCCCGGTGGTGTGGCTGTTGTGGGCCCTGATCTTCCCGTGGGGCCGACGCGCCGAAGCGCCCAGCGACCGCCTGGGCCACCGCGTCGCTGCGCTGCTGATGACACCGAACGAAGCGCGTGATCGTCTGGGCGAAGGCGTGTTCCTGACCCCGTGCGAGAACAACCCGGGCGGTCGCATCAACAGTTACTTGGCGAAAGCCATCCTGGCCGAGCCGGTGGAACGCAAGTTCATCAAGGCGCTGAAGAACAGCGACATCGAAGCGCTGGATTTCGCATCGCAGCTGGACGAGGGCGTGCGCGAAGGCTGGATCACCGCGGACGAGCGCAAGCAACTGGAAGAGCTGCGCGACATCACCCTGGAGACGATCACCGTGGACGACTTCGACACGCACGAGTTGCGTTCGGCGGGGTATTACGACCTGCATCGCGCCGAGGGCAGGCAGTCGCGCGAAGCGGCTTGATGCTTCACGCCCCTACCCTTGCGTAGCAGGGGGAGAGCCTGCCCCGTGCTTGATACGGGGCTGGGAGGGGGTGCTTTTTGCGCTGACTTTCCGACGGTCAAATCTCAAGCACCATCAAGATCAAGAGCAACCCCTCCCCAACCCTCCCCTGCTGCGCAAGGGAGGGGGCCAAGGCTGAGAACACATGAGCGCTTCCATACTGCAGCTCTACAACACGATCACCCGCAAGCCTTTCGGCCACTGGCTGTTCTCGCGCATGGTCTGCTTCAAGGCACCCTACTTCGGCAGCATCAAGCCGCGCATGGTCGTGCTGGAACCCAACCGCGCCGAGGCCACCCTCGCCCATCGCCGCAGCGTGACCAACCACCTGGGCACGGTGCACGCCATCGCGCTATGTAACCTGGCGGAATTCACCGGCGGGCTGATGACGGATGCCAGCATCCCCGCGTCCATGCGCTGGATTCCCAAGGGCATGAGCGTCGAATACCTGAAGAAAGCCGTCGGCACCCAGCGTGGCGTGGCGACGCCGGAATTCCCGCCGCGCGAAGCGAATGAAGGCTACGAACTGCCCGTCAACGTGGTGGTCACCGACCCGCAAGGCGATGCGGTATTCAAGGCGCGTATCTCGATGTGGGTGTCGCCCAAACCCGTGCGTCCACCGGCGTAGCCAGGCCGTACCCAACGCTCAAGGAGATGCACGCGAATGAATGCCTACCTGCTGGCCGCGGCAATCGTCGCGATCGTCGTCGGTGCCATCCATTCGGTGCTCGGAGAAGTGTTGATATTCCGTCACCTGCGCAAAGGCGCGCTGGTGCCGACGGCCAGCGCGCCACCGCTGCGCGAACGCGATGTCAGGATCCTGTGGGCGTCCTGGCATATCGCCACCGTCTTCGGCTGGGCATTCGCCGTCTTGCTGCTGCAGTTGGCGACCGTCGAGCAGGCGGCGATCGGCGCTTTCATCGGCAGCTCGCTACTGGTTTTGCTGGGAACCCGGGGCAGGCATCCGGGCTGGATCGGATTGCTGGCCGTGGCGGCCCTGGTCTGCTTGGCGATCAACGCTTCCTGACAAACCCTCCCAAGCGGTTGCGGCAGCGTGCGGGAGCGGCGCGCATCTCGATGTCGGTGTCATCGAAGCCCGCGGGGCCTGCGTAGGAGCGACGTGAGTCGCGATGGACACACCGCAATGCCGGGCAATCGCGACTCACGTCGCTCCTACAACACCCCTACGCCGCCCCTACGCCATGTTGCATCGCCCAGATCGCGAGGATGGCGGCAATGGCAGGAACGCCCTGCACAAAGAAGATGCGCTTGTTGACGCTATATGCACCGTAGAGCGCGGCCACCAGCACGCAATGCAGGAAGAACATCACCACCTGCCATTGCCCCAGGTACAGGTAATAGAAAAGTCCCGCGGCGAGGAAGCCGTTGTAGAGGCCCTGGTTGGCCGCGAGCACGCGCGTGGTTTCGGCCTTCTCCGGCGTATTGCGGAAGGTCTTCAGTCCCAGCGGCTTGGTCCACAGGAACATTTCCAGGACCAGGAAATAGACGTGCAACAGCGCGACCAGGATGACCAGCACGTAGGCAAGCATCAGCATGTGATTCCCCAGGGGATTACCAATGACCAGCATAAGCCAAGGCCGCGGTCAGTGGCACATGGACGACCTCAGCTCGTGTGCGTCGACATGCTCAATGCCATAGCCCCAGCACGAGTCCGAACAACAGGAACTGCAAGGCGTGGTAACCGCCGTCGATCAACCAGAGCTTGAACGTGCGCTGGGCGAACTGGTAGTTGATGCCGAAACTGGCGGCAACGAAACCGATGCCCGCGATCGCACCGGCTTTCAATGCGTCCGCCAGCATCGGCGCAGGGCCCAGCCAAACGGCGAAACACACCGCCGCCAGCAGTGAGAACAGGAAACTCACCCCAAATACCTTGGCCGGATGCCCCTGCTGCATCTGCCCGCCGTTTTCCCGTACCCATGCGCCGCCGAACAGCACGGGCGAATACCAGAGCCCGCCCAACATGAAACTGGAGACGGCAGCCAGCAACACGGCCCAGATATTCATGCGTCACCTCCGTTACGGAATGATCAACTGCGTGCGTGCCATGCCTTCAACACCGCGGCTTCGCGTGTCGCGGTCAAACCTGCCTTGGGCTTGGCGCGACGATCTTCAGGCAAACCCAGCCACCACTGCAAGGTGTCGTCGACAGTCTCCTGCAACGGCCGGCGCTTCAATCCTGCCGCCTGCGCCTTCGCCGTGCTGCGGCGACCGAAGCCAGCGTATTCGCCGATCGGGGCTATCCAAGCCGGCATGTCCTGCCACGCACTGATGTTGTGCGCCTCCAGAAAATCAGCCGGCACCCAGGTGACTGTGGAGCTGGCCTCCGGTGGCTGCGGGCACGGCGCGCGGATGCACTGGATGTCGTTGGCGTTGGTGCCCGCGACCTGGCAGGCCGCCAGCAGTGCACCCATGTCGAGCGTGCCGGGTGGCGCATCGGCATTGAAAGTGCCGACCGTCCTGGTTTCGATGGCGTGCAGCAGGAAGGCCGCAAGGTCACGCACATCAATAAATTGGGTGGGGTCGCTTGATGTGCCGGGCGCAAGGATCTCGCCTCCGCGCGCCGCACGTGCCGGCCAATAGGTGAAGCGATCAGTGTGATCGCCAGGCCCCACGATCAGCCCCGGGCGGATCACGGTGGTGCGGCCCGGCAATTCCTTTTGCGCGGCCTGTTCCGACAGTGCCTTCAAGGCACCGTAGTTCTCGCCGGTGATTTCCGTCGCAGATCCCGGATCGGGGATCGTCACCACCGCTGCGGTTTCGTCCGCGCCCGGCGTGCTGTTGTCGGCATAGACCGAAATCGAGGAAATGATGACGTACTGGCCTACGCGTTTGGACAGCAGGCCTGCCGAGCGCGTGACGTCCGCGGGGAAATAGGCGGAGGTGTCCAGCACGGCATCCCATCGACGACTACCTTCCAGTGCGGACAGGTCACTCTTGCGATCGCCCTGCAGTTGCTCGATGTCCTTGAATTCCTCGCCGCTGAAGCGCGTGGGATTGCTCTTGCCGCGATTGAACAGGGTCAACTGGTGACCCTTGGCGCGCGCGGCTTCGACGAAATGCGGGCCCAGGAAACCGGTGCCGCCCAGCACCAGTATCTGCAACGGCTTTCCAGGTTCATGCGAAGAGGCGTCGCGGGCTACCGAACGTGCACAACCCGGCAGTGCCAGCCAGGACGCAGCGGCTATCGACGAAACAAGGAACTCACGACGCGTGTTGACTGGCTTGTGCATTGGGCGGCTCCTTCGACGGATCACGGCGGTCATGCTCGGAAGGCAGCTTGGCCTCCTCGCGCAGCAAGCGCCATGCGCCAAACGTCATGCCGGATGCCACCAGCAGGCCCACCCCGAACACCACGCTGGATCCGAACGAAGAGAGGAATTTGTGCACCCAGACGAAAGTCAGGTCGCCACCGCGATAGACCACGGTGTCGACGGCCGTGCCTGCTTTGTAGCGCCATTCGCGACCCACCCGGGTGTAGATGGTTTCGCGCGCGGGCTTGGCCAGCGAGAATTCGCTGGCGCGGGTGACGACCTGCACGATGGCGACCATCAGCGGCAAGGGTGACGCAGCCAGGATCGAGAAACCGATGATGATGGCGCAACCCGGTATCAGCAGCGCCGGCGCAATCCCGTAGCGCGACAGCAACAGGCGGGTGAACAGCAATTGCACGACCAGCGTCAGCGTGTTCACCGACAGGTCGATCAAGGCATAGAAGGCGGTGGCATCCGCCGGGTCGGTATAGAACTTGCGGACGATGGCAGCCTGCTCGTTATAGAGCAGCGTGCCCACGCCGACGCCCATCACCACCATGATCGCCAGCCAGCGCAGCAGCGGTTCGCGCACGATCAACTTCAAGCCCGCCCACACTTCGCCACCCATCGGCTTCTCGCCGGTGGTGACGCCGCGCTCGCGTTCGCGCGCAACCGCCCACAAGCGCAGGCGCAGCAGGCACACCATGCACATGCACAGGAAGCCCGCCGAAATCAGCATCAGGTTGGCGATGCCGATGCTGCCGACCACGCTGCGCGTGATCATGGGCCCAACCAGCGCACCCAGGGTTCCCGCCGCGCCGATATAGCCGTAGTAGGCCTTGGCTTCCACGTTGCTGAAGACGTCCGCCATGAAGCTCCAGAACACCGCCACCGCGAACAGGTTGAACACCGTGATCCACAGGAAAAAGGCCATCCCTCGCCCCGGCACGCCACTGTCGAAGAGCACGTAGAAGAACAGCAGGGTGACAATGAAGAACCCATACACGACCGGCAGGAAGACGCGCCGCGGGTAATGGCTGACTAATGCCCCGTATACCGGCTGCAGCAGCAGCATGATCAGGAAGGTGCAGGTGAACAGCACCTGCAGGGTGAAGTCCTTCAGCGGCATGCCACGCGCGGCGAAGAAATCGATCATCCAGCGCGGGAATATCGCCTCGACGTCGCTGGAGGCACCCATGGCCTCGCGCACCGGCCGCAGCACGTAATAGCCACTCAGCAGGCAGAAGAAATACAGGAAAGCCCACAGCAGCGGCGGCGAGTCCGCGAGCGCGGCGCGGAAACGCACCAGGGTGATGCTGTCCATGCCGGGCAGTTTCATGTGCGTGCGCGTCCCCGGAACCGCTGGTTTGTCGAATGCATGCTCAGGCTTCCACGGGCACCAAGCGCGCACGGTATCCGATGCACTGCAACATCACCAGCGCTTTTGCAGGTGCCCGGGACGCCTTATCAATCGCTTACCCGGCCACCGGTAGCGCCGAGCATTTGCTCTAGCCACGCCGGATAGCTTCGCCGGACCCAAGGAACAGGCCACCGCGTGTACGACTACATCATCATTGGCGCCGGTTCTGCCGGCTGCGTGCTGGCCAACCGCCTTTCCGAAGACCCCACCGTCAAAGTGCTGCTGCTGGAAGCCGGCCCGCGCGACTGGCACCCCTTCATCCACATGCCCGCCGGGCTGGCCAAGCTGGTCGGGCAGAAAGGCGTGAACTGGAACTACGACACCGCGCCGGAACCACACCTCGACAACCGCCGCCTGTGGTGGCCGCGCGGCAAGGTGCTGGGCGGTTCCAGTTCGATCAACGCCATGTGCTACATCCGCGGCGTGGCCGGTGACTACGACGACTGGGCCGCGGGCGGTGCCGAGGGTTGGGACTGGAACAGCACCCTGCCCTACTTCAAGCGCGCCGAACGCAACTCGCGTGGTGCCGATGCGCTGCATGGCGGCGACGGCCCCCTGTATGTCTCCGACCTTCGTTACACCAATCCGCTGACCTCGGTCTTCCTCGAAGCCGGGCAGCAGGCGGGCTTCGCCCACAACCACGACTTCAACGGGCCGCAGCAGACTGGCGTGGGCCTGTACCAGGTCACGCAGAAGAATGGCGCGCGCTGCTCTTCCGCCGTGGCCTACCTGCAACCGGCCAAGTCGCGCCCCAACCTGGATGTGGTCACCGGCGCACTGGTACGACGCATCGTGCTGGAGAACGGCCGTGCCGTCGGCGTCGCCTACGCCCATGGCGGCCAGGAAACGCACGCACGCGCCGAACGCGAAGTGCTGCTGAGCGGCGGCGCGATCAATTCGCCGCAACTGCTGATGCTGTCGGGCATTGGCCCCGCCGAACACCTTGCTCATCACGGCATCACCGTCGCCGTGGACGCGCCGCAGGTGGGACGCAACCTGCAGGACCACCTGGATGTCTGCACGCTGCAGCATTCCACCCAGCGCGTCACCTACGACCGCGTGGGCGACCTGGCCATCGCATGGAGCTACTACCTGAAGAACCACAGCGGCCCCGGCAGCAGCAACATCGCCGAATCCGGTGGCTTCCTGCGTTCGAAGCTCGCGCCCGACGCGCGTGCGGACATACAGTTGCATTTCGTCCCGGCCATGCTGGACGACCACGGCCGTAATCGCCTGAAAGGCGACGGCTACACCTTGCACGCCTGCTTCTTGCGTCCACGCAGCCGCGGCGCAATAACGCTCAACAGCGCCGATCCGCGCGCCGATGCCCGTATCCAGGCCAATTACCTGAGTGACGAGGAAGGCTTCGACCTGAAGATGATGCTGGAGTGCGCCAAGCTGTCACGCGAACTGTTCGCACAGAAGGCCTTCGACGCCTATCGCGGCGCGCCGATCCAGCCACCGCGCAGCGACCTGTCGGACGGCGAGCTGGTTGCCTTCATCCGTGCCAAGGCCGAAACCGTCTACCACCCGGTCGGCAGTTGCCGCATGGGCAGCGACGAGGCCTCGGTGGTGGACACGCAACTGCGCGTACGCGGCGTGGATGGCCTGCGCGTGGTCGATGCCTCGGTGATGCCGACCTTGATCGGCGGCAACACCAACGCACCGACGATCATGATTGCGGAGCGTGCGTCGGATCTGATTCTCGGGAAAACACCGCTGGCCGCCTGAAAAAGGGTTGCCCCGCAGGAGCGCGCCCTGCGCGCGATGCTCTACTCTCCCCACGCGGAATATAAAGCATCGCGTGCAGGGCGCGCTCCTACGAGGAACGATGCGGCATTTGGCGGATCAACCCCGTTCCAGCATCGCCGGCAAAGGGCAATGCAATACGCCGCAGATCGTGCGCAGCAGTTCCGATTCGGCCACGCTGACACGGCCGTCGTGGCTGACCGCGGCGGTGATGGCTTCCACCATCACCTGCTTGGCCAGCGGATCCAGCGCGTCCAGGCCCTCCCAGACGCCATCCAGCGCCAGTACGCCGTTTGCTGGCGGTGCGTAGGGCATGTGGTCACGCGGCAGCACGCGCTGCAAACCGCTGAGGTAGGCGTGCTGCGCAGCCATGGGATTGTCGTTGCCCGCATGCGCCACCACCGCCAGCAAGGTGGCGAATTCCTGTTTCACGTTGCCGGGCTTGCGTCGACCGAAGCGTGCATAACGTGCCGGATCCAGCGACTCGCGCACCTGGGTTTCCAGTAGGCGGGCTAGGCAATACTCGAACAGCGAGACTTCGCCGTCGGCATGCACCACGGCATGCACGACCGCCAGGAATTCATCCAGCTGTGGCCGCGGCCGCATGCGCAACACCGGGAACGCGAGGCTGGCCAGCGGCAGGCGCAGCATCGGATGCAGGTCGGCGAGGTGCTGCTCGCGCAGTTGCACGGCCTGCGTGGCCATCGGCTCACCCATGCGCGCAGCAATCTCGATGCGCTGCTTGGTGGCGATGCCGGCATCGTCATCCAGCAGCAAGCCCAGCAACAAGGGCATCACCGTCTCGCGCTGCGTGGCGAATGCACGCAGCTCATCTGACAGGGATTCGACGATGCTGCCAGCGCGGCGGTAGTCATTCTCCGCGGGCGTGGCGACCTGGGCGACGACCATCGGCGGAGTGACGCTGATTTCCTGTGCCGCCAGAGGCAGTGGTGGCGGCGTGGGCCGATCCGGATTATTGCCCGCCAGACCCATGGCGAGGTCTTCCTGTATGCCGTTCGGCGGTGCAGCCATCCAACGCGCGGAGAGTTTCTGCAACTGCTGTTCGTTGAAGGAAGGATCCAGCTTGCGGATGCGCTCCACCAACGGCGGATGGGTGGCGAATAATCCCGACAGCGCCATGCCGCTGCCGAACAACATGTGGCTGACTTCCTCGGTCTTCGACTTGTCGGTGAGCTGCGAGCCCTCGTGCAGGCCGCCGATCTTCTTCAGCGCGCCGGCCAGGCCGCTGGTCTGGCGGGTGAACTGGACGGCAGAGGCGTCCGCGAGGTATTCGCGCTGGCGACTGACGCCCGCCTTGATCATGCGGCCGAAGAACAGGCCGACGAAGCCGACCAGCATCGTGACCATGGCGATCAGCAGGATGGGCATGGCCTCCTTGCTGCGGCCGAAACGTCCGTAGAGCAACACGCGCTGGCCGATGATGCTCAGCATCATGATGCCGAACAAGGTGCCCATGAGGCGGATGTTGAGGCGCATGTCGCCATTGAGGATGTGGCTGAATTCGTGGGCGATGACGCCCTGCAATTCATCGCGATTGAGTTTTTCCAGGGCGCCGCGGGTGACCGCCACCGCCGCATCGGATGGCGAATAACCGGCAGCGAACGCGTTGATGGCGGCTTCGTGTTCCATCACGTACAGCTTGGGCACCGGCACGCCGGACGCGATCGCTATTTCTTCCACCACGTTGCGCAAGCGCCGCAACTGGAAGTCGCTGGTATTCTCCGGCACCTCCGTAGCGCCCATCTGCAAGGCGACCGTTTCGCCGCCGCCGCGCAGCGAGGCCATGCGATACAGCGAGCCCAGGCCAATCACCGCCAAGGTGCCGATGGTGGTCATCGTCAAAAGACCCCATGCCCCACCGCCGCCCAGCTGCGAGCCCAGCAACAGCAGCACGGCGATATCGACGACGACCACGATGCCGATCACCGCCAAAGCGAACAGCACCACCATGCGAGTGGAGTTGCGCTTGGCGGCGGCCTGGTGCTCGAAGAAATTCATGGGTGGCTGCGTGGGTCCGGCTTCTTGGTTGTTGGTTGTTGGTTGTTGTTGGTTGTTGCTCTTGCCTTGGCCTCCTCCCTTGCGAAGCAGGGGAGGATTGAGGAGGGGTGCCTTTGATCTTGGCGGTGCTGGTCGGTAACTGCATGGGTCGTACTGCATCGACGGGCGCGGCACGTGCCGCGAAAAGCGTTGGCGGAAGCCGAAAATACAAGTCGCGCGAATTACCTGCCAACTTCTCCGTTCAACACCAAAGGCCAGGCCGATGCAGGTTGATGGATGCTTCGAGCATCCACGATCAAGACGGAACAGGCGCTTCTCCCGCGCAGGAGAAGCACGCTGTTCATCTCAGAACTGCACCTTCGGTGCCTCGCGCACTTCCGCCTTGTCCGCCGGGATATCCAGCAAGGCCGCCGCTGCGAAATTGAAGGCGCCGGCCAGCAGGCTTGAGGGGAATACTTCACGCCGGTTGTTGTAGGCCATCACGCTGTCGTTGTACGCCTGCCGCGCGAACGCGACCTTGTTCTCCGTGGTCGTCAGCTCCTCGGTCAACTGCATCATGTTCTGGTTGGCCTTGAGGTCCGGGTAGGCCTCGGCCACCGCGAGCAAACGACCCAGGCCCGCATTCAGTTGGCCCTGTGCGGCGGCAAGTTCCGCCATCGCCGCAGGATCACCGGGATTGGACTTGGCCGCCGCCAGCCCGGACTGTGCCGCGGAACGCGCCGCGATGACCGCCTCCAGCGTGTCGCGCTCGTGGCTCATATAGGCCTTGGCGGTTTCCACCAGGTTAGGAATCAGGTCGAAACGCCGCTGTAGTTGGACATCGATCTGAGCGAACGCGTTCTTGAATGCATTCCGCGCCGTCACCAGCCCGTTGTAGATGCCAACACCCCACAATCCCAAGACCACGGCGAGGCCTACAATCACCAGCAATATGAACAAGATGCCCATTCATTTTCTCCTTGTTTGTGCAATTGCAAACACCGGCGTTATCATCCGGGACGATCACAGCTTACGCAGGCATGCTGCACGATGAAAGACAGGCTTGACTGGCGGCCTTCGCGGTCCATTCGCATCGGACTTCTGGGCATCTTGTTGCCGTTGACCCTGTCGTCCACGGCGCAGACCCCGCTCAACTGGCAACCCGCGGCAAAGCCCGTCCCCGCTGCACGTTCCGCTTCCCCTGCCCAACCGCTCGCGTACCGCACCCACCTGGCCGACCAGCGCGTGCTGCCGCTTGCACAGGGCTTCGACGTGGCGGCATTCGAGAACATGGCTCAGTCACTGACCGTTGGCCAGCGCGTGCCGGGCATGGCGATGGCTATCGTGCAGAACGGTCGCGTGCTCAGCGCGCGCGGCTATGGCGTCACCGATGTTTCAGAGCCGCAGGCCATCGACGGACACACCGTGTTCCGCCTGGCATCGCTGTCGAAAGCATTCGCCGGCACCATGACCGGCTTGCTGGTCAACGATGGATCACTGCGCTGGGACAGCAAGGTGCAGGATTTCGTACCGGGCTTCCAGTTGAGCGACCCGATGGCGACGCGACGCGTGACCGTCGCCGACCTGTTGAGCCACCGCGTGGGCCTGCAGTCGCACAACGCCTACGACAAGGACATCGAAGCCAACGCCGATTACTACGGCGTGTCGCAAAAGCTCGCCTACGCACCGCTGAGCTGCGCACCCGGCCAGTGCTACAACTACCAGAACGTGGCCTTCAGCCTGATTGGCGACGTGGTATTCGCGGCCACGGGCAGCTTCTACGACCAGGCCGTGGATCGCCGCATCTTCAAGCCGCTGGGCATGAATGACGCCAGCATCGGACTGACCGGCATCGAAAGCAGCGCGCGCTGGGCACGTCCGCATGTGCGCAGCCGCAACGGCTGGGTGTCGCTGATGCCCAAGCCCACCTATTACCGACTGCCGCCTGCGGCTGGCGTCAACGCCAGCGCCAGCGACATGGCGCAGTGGCTGATTGCGCAAACCGGCCACCGCCCCGACGTGTTGCCTGCCCCGCTGCTGGCCACACTGCAGGCGCCCATCATTGCGACCCCGGGCGAAATGCGCAGTGGCTGGCGCCGCGAGCGCGTCAACTCCGCGAGCTATGCATTGGGTTGGCGCGTGTTCGACTATGCCGGACGCCAGCTGGTGTTCCATGCCGGCGCCGTGCAGGGCTATCGCGGACTGGTGGCGCTGGTGCCCGAGCGCGACCTGGGCATCGCCATCATGTGGAACAGCGACAGCAGCCTGCCGTCGGGACTGCTGCCCACCATCCTGGATCGCGCGATGGGACTGCCGGCGCAGCAATGGCTGGACACGCCGATCGGCAGCGACCTGTTGATGGTCGATTCCAGTGATACGCCCACTGATGAGAGCGGCACCTCGGCCAGCAAGGCAGCCGCCGGTCCCAACTAGGATCCATGGCGCGCCTCGTGGACCTGCCCACGCGGCAGGGCCACGGATGCAAAAAGCGACCTTCCATAAAACCTGCGACTAGCGCGGCTGGCTTTCCAGCAGCGCCTTCAGTTTGGCCAGGCCTTTCTCGTAATCGCTGCCGACCATCCTGTCGAACGCCAGTGCACCTAACCAGCGATGGATGGGGTTGTACCCATGCTCGCTGTCTAGGCTGAAGGTGACGCGCGTGCCCGCGCCCTCTGGCACCATTGCGTACGTGCCCTTTGCCTTATTGCCGTCAAATTCGAGTGCGTTGACGATGCGACTATGCGGCACGCTTTCCAGTATTTCCTGGCTGCCGCTGCCAACCGATGCATTGCCTACCCAGTCCATCCTTGAGCCCACGCCCGATGCCGGACCCGAATAGTCGTATTTCGTAGCCGGGTCCAAGCCGGCCCAGGGCGACCATTCGTTGAAGTGCTCGAATGAATCCAGCGTGGCGAACACCACCGCCGGCGGCGCTTCGATACTGGCCGAACGTTCGACATGGGTAGTGGCCGGCAGGAACAAGCTACCGCCCACCAGCACGATCCCCAGCACCACCACGGTCACCAACAACCACTTGAGCAGCTTCATGTATTCCTCCCTTGAAGGCGTGTGCGCGTGGAGCAGGCTACACCTTCACCCATAAAAAAACTCCCTTCCCGCTGGGCACCGGGAAGAGAGTTCTATGGCGTTACTGGTAATCGGGATTACTTATTATTTTGCCAGCTTTAGATCAGCGGAGCCGGGGTTGGCGGCAGCGCTACCGGAGCCTTTTTCTTTGCCTTTTTGGCAGGCTTCTTGGCGGCTTTCTTGGCGGGCTTCTTCTTGGCAGCCTTCTTGGTAGCTTTCTTCGCAGCCTTCTTGGCTGGCTTCTTGGCTACTTTCTTGGCAGCTTTCTTGGCCGCTTTCTTGGCTGGCTTCTTCTTGGCTACTTTCTTGGCAGCCTTCTTAGCCGCTTTCTTGGCTGGCTTCTTCTTGGCTACTTTCTTGGCGGCCTTCTTGACGGCCTTCTTTACCTTGGCCTTCTTCACTGCCTTCTTGACGGCCTTCTTTACCTTGGCCTTCTTGGCGGCTTTCTTTACTGTCTTCTTCACGGCCTTCTTGGCTGCCGATTTCTTGGCGGCTTTCTTGGCGGGTTTTTTCTTAGCAGCTTTCTTCGTTGCCATGTGATGGCTCCTCGTCAGTGAACTATGGATTGGTGAATCCGTTTACAAAGCCCAGTTGCAATGGAACGCCGCGGGAGTCGGACCCGCAGGCAGCCGCCGTCGCGCCAGGCGCGTCGGAACGGATGGTGGCAAGCCCAGCCAGGAACGGCTGCGGCCTGTTCGCGCCATGCGGCGCGGATGAAAAAACACCCGCGTCGCGGACGGCGCGGGTGTGGTGTCGGGGATGGGTCTGCGTTTTCTTGGAGGAAGCGAAGCCTGCGTCCGTCATGCCGGGGGCGCGGGTCGAGGGTCGTTTTGTTTTGAGTGTCGTCGCGATGACCGGGCTCACTTGCGTCCGCAGGAAACGTCTGTTGGGGCGAAACCTAATCACGCTTTTTGAATGTGTCAACTGTTTTGCAAAATTATTTTCGTCCCTGGCCGGACTGCGCCGCCGGGCCGGATGCGTGCAAAGTCCGCGTGCCGGCGTCCGCGAATCACGCCGCATCACGCGTTGCGTTTCTGTTGTTTTGAAAAATGCCGCATTTCATGCGCTTTCGTGCGGGCGCAATCGCCACTCAACAGCATCTCCGAGTGATGTTGGCGAATTGAAAGTCGAGCCTCGCGACGCCTGCTGCGGAATAAACGGACATGCAAATAAAGCCGCGGGCACACTTTGATTTCGGCGGCGCACCAGTCCAAATGCGCGGATTTGCGCAAACTTTTTTGGCTGTCAGACACCGTCGCCACTGCTGGCGTGGCGGCATGCGACACGTCGCTCGGCTATCGGCAGTGGAGGTTGGCGCGTGCAGATTCGCCACTGGGCGGGATGCGTCTTGCCTACCCACCCACGTTCGAAGTGCGCACGCGACGATGCGTCGCCAATGATTGCAGACCCATGCCATCACCCGTCGACCGCCTTGCTGCGGTTCACGCCCGGCAGTCACGCCAGGCGCATCAGCGACCGGCGCGCACCTGGCATTCGCGCTGGTGGGCGGGAGTGGACGGCGCACCGCATGCATTCTTCGCACGCCCAAAAAGCAAACCGGCCGCACTGGGCGGCCGGATCGCGAGCGACAACGGAGTGCTGAGGATCAGTGATCCTCGTCCTCCAGCAGTTCGGCATAGTCGTCCGGCCCAAGGAGATCATTGAGCTGGTCGGGCTCTTCGATCTCGAGCACGAAGATCCAACCTTCGCCGTAGGCATCTTCATTGATGGTTTCCGGCTTGTCGGCCAGGTCGCTGTTGACCTCGACCACGGTGCCGGTCAGCGGGCTATAGACGTCGGACGCCGCCTTCACCGATTCAACCACGGCGGCTGCATTGCCCGCTTCGACGCGGTCGCCCACTTGTGGAAGCTCCACGTACACCAGGTCGCCCAGCAAACCTTGTGCATGGTCGGAGATGCCAATGGTCACGCGACCACTGCCTTCGACGCGCGCCCACTCATGGGACTTGAGGAATTTGAGGTCGCCGGGGATCTCGCTCATGGTGGTGCTCCGGTGGAATCGGGTGGGTGACGGGGTGGCGTTAGTTTAGCGAAGGAATGCGTGGCGTGAAGTGCAGGGTTGCGTGTTCAGCCCAACACGCCGGGTTGCGGCTGGCCGTCGCGCACGAACGGGAACTTGACCACCCGCACCGGCACCTCGCGCCCGCGGATGTCCACGCGCACGTCGCCCGGATCGCCGGCAGGCACGCGCGCGAACGCGATGGCCTTGCCCAGCGTCGGCGAGAACGTGCCGGACAGGATTTCGCCATCGCCATGGGCGGTCAGCACTTTCTGCCCATGGCGCAGCACGCCCTTCTCATCCATCACCAGTCCCAGCAGTTGACGGGGTGCGCCGCCTGCGGCTTGTGCTTCCAGGACGGCACGCCCGATGAAGTCACGGCCTTCGTCCAGCACTACGGTCCAGGCCAGCGCGGCTTCGTACGGCGAGGTGGTTTCATCCATGTCCTGACCGTAGAGGTTCATGCCGGCTTCCAGGCGCAAGGTGTCACGCGCACCAAGCCCGGCCGGCTTGACGCCAGACGCGAGCAGCGCATTCCAGAAGGCCACTGCGTTGTCCTGCGGCAGCACGATCTCGTAGCCGTCCTCGCCGGTGTAACCGGTGCGCGCCACGAACAGCGGCACGCCGTCCGCGGTCTGCGCATCAACCGCGGCGAAACGGGTCAGCTTGTCGGCGGCGGCACGATCGGACTCGCGCAGCAAACCGATTACGCGTGCACGCGCGGTCGGTCCCTGCACGGCGATCATGGCGAACTCGGGCCGCTCGCTGACCTGCACGGCGAACGCCTGTGCCTGCTTCGCGATCCAGGCCAGGTCCTTGTCGCGGGTCGCCGCGTTGACCACCAGGCGGAAGAAATCCTCGGCCATGAAATAGATGATGAGGTCATCGATCACCCCGCCCTGCTCGTCCAGCATGGCGGTATACAGCGCCTTGCCGGGCTTCTTCAGCTTGTCCACCGAGTTGGCGACCAGATGGCGCAGGAAGTCGCGCGTGCGCGCGCCGCGCAGGTCCACCACGGTCATGTGGCTGACGTCGAACATGCCGGCGTCGCGACGCACCTGGTGATGCTCGTCGATCTGCGAACCGTAGTGGATCGGCATGTCCCAGCCGCCGAAGTCGACCATCTTGGCGCCAAGCGCACGGTGGGTTTCGTTGAGGATGGTCTTCTGCATCGCGGCGGCTTCCGGTGAAAGATCGCCATTATCCCAGATGGGCCATCCAGATGCGTGCGCACAGGATGCGAGCTTGCTCGGATGCCCTTGGCCCATGTAGATCCGAGCGAGCTCGGAGCTACTGGTTGTGGCGGCTCAGGCTTCCTGCACCTTGAGCGTCATGCCATCGACCGCAACGATGCGCACCGGCGTGGCCACAGGAAGATCCGGGCCTTCCACCACCCAGAATGCATCCGCGATCTGCACGCGCCCGCGGCCGTTGACGATGGCCTGGTCCAGCGGGGTGACGTGGCCGATCAACTGGTTGGCACGTTGGTTGAGCAGCGGCTTGTCGCTGCTGCGCCCGCGTCCGCGGAACCACTTGCGGTACACGGCAACCGATATGAGCGCGAACGCCGAGAACAGGATCGCCTGCCACACCCAGCCCAGTTCGGGCAGCGCCAGCACCACGATGGCCATGGCCGCGGCGGCGAAACCGAACCACAGCATGAAGGCGCCGGGTGCCATCGCTTCGGCCGCGAACAACAACAGGGTCATCACCGCCCAGAACGCGAACTTGTAGGTCATCTCATGCGTCCTTGCGCGGCGCGCGCGTGGCGGCCGTGGCCTGTTGCTGGGTCAGCGACTCGCGGGCCAGTTCGGCGATGCCGGCGATGGAGCCGATCACGCCGCTGGTTTCCATCGGCATCATGATGAACTTCGAGTTGGTGGACGTGGCCAGTTCACGGAACGCTTCCACATACTTCTGCGCCACGAAGTAGTTGATCGCCTGCACGTTACCCTGGGCAATCGCGTCGCTGACCATCTGCGTCGCCTTGGCCTCGGCTTCAGCAAGCCGCTCGCGGGCTTCGGCTTCGCGGTAGGCTGCTTCGCGCTTGCCTTCGGCCTGCAGGATCGCACCCTGCTTCTCGCCTTCCGAACGCAGGATCTCCGACTGGCGCACGCCCTCGGCTTCCAGGATCGCGGCACGCTTGTTCTGTTCGGCCATCTTCTGCTGCTGCATGGACTGGATCAGGTTCTGCGGCGGCTGGATGTCCTTGATCTCGATGCGGTTGACCTTCACGCCCCACGGGCTGGTGGCATGGTCGACCACGCCCAGCAACTTGGCGTTGATGGTCTCGCGCTGGCTCAGCGATTCGTCCAGGTCCATGGAACCGATCACGGTGCGGATGTTGGTCTGCACCAGGGCGATCATCGCCTGGTCCAGGTTGGAGACTTCATACGCAGCCTTGGCGGCATCCAGAACCTGGAAGAACACCACGCCGTCCACGCGCACCACGGCGTTGTCCTTGGTGATCACGTCCTGCGACGGCACTTCGAACACCTGCTCCATCATGTTGACCTTGCGCCCGATACCCTGCATGTAGGGAATCAGGAAGTGCAGGCCCGGGGACATGGTGTGGGTGTACTTGCCGAAATGCTCGACCGTGTATTCGAAGCCCTGCGGCACCGCGCGCACGCCTTTGAAGAACGTGATGATGATGAAAAACGCGACCGCCGCCACTACCAGTATCGTTGGCATCATGATCCCCTCCACTCCATTAGACAGGGTTGGAGTATAGACACAGGCCATCGGTGCGTCCGCAGCCCCACGGCTAACAGCCAGGTAGCCGGCCGATCCGTCATGGAGATAGGCAAACGCGCCGGCATGCGAAGTGTCTGGACATGCCCGAGGGCCTTCCAGCTCCGCCTGCTTGTGACCGGTGCGGAGACGGCGGCGGAAACTGGAATCCCGGTAGAGTTTTCGCCGTCGGCCAGGATCAGCCCGCAGTTGCCGCCACCGCCGCGGAAGCAGGGACGATATTTCGCGGCCGGCCACGCACAGGGCGCGACTGTCGGCGTGGACGCCGATTACTTGGTCAGGATCAGCTTGTCGTTGCTGGTGTGGCGCAGGCGATAGACGCGGTCGCCGTGGCGGATCAGGATTTCGCGCCGCCCGTTGAGCAGGCGTTCGCTGCTCATTTCGTCCGCTGCCGGTGTCGCAACCGGCGGTGTGCTGGCACGGGGAAGCATCCCTTCAGGGCGGGACATCAAGAGAGAAAGTGCAGTCATCTGGGCAGCTCCGTTGGGAACGGAATCAGATGATAATGATTCTCATTGGCGAGTCAAGCCCGGTGCCAAGCTTGAACAATCAAGCGGTCGCTGCCTCCAACCGCGACCAGATGCTGTCGTCATAACGATCAAGCAGATCCAGTGCACCCAGGTTTTCCAGCAACTGGCTGGTGCGGCTGGCACCCAGCATCACGGTGGAAACGTGTGGGTTGCGCAGGCACCAGGCGATGGCCAGTTGCGCGGGCTTCTCGCCCAGCTCGGCAGCGACCGCGGTGAAACGGCGCACACGTTCCAGGCGCCGATCACTTTCGTGGCCAATGACCATCTTCTGCAGCCATGCATTGCTTTCCTGGCCCAGGCGCGTGTCCGCATCCACGCCTGCGTTGTACTTGCCCGTGAGCAAACCCGACGCCAGCGGCGACCAGATCGTGGTGCCCAGGCCAAGTTCGGAATACAGCGGCGCGTATTCCAGCTCCACGCGCGTGCGATGCAGCAGGTTGTATTGCGGCTGTTCCATGGTCGGCCCGTGCAGGTGATGCGTGCGTGCGATGCGTGCCGCTTCCTTGATCTGCGCGGCGGGCCATTCCGAGGTTCCCCAGTACAGCACCTTGCCCTGGCGGATCAGTCCATCCATAGCCCACACGGTTTCCTCGATGGGCGTATCCGGATCGGGCCGGTGGCAGAAATACAGGTCCAGATGGTCCACGCGCAAGCGCAGGAGCGCAGCGTGGCAGGCTTCGACCACGTGCTTGCGTGACAGTCCACGCTGGGTGGGGGATGGCGTATCCGCGGAACCGAAATAGACCTTGCTGGACACGCAGTAGCCATCACGCGGCAGGCGCAGGTCGGCGATCACGTCGCCCATGACGCGCTCGGCTTCGCCCTGTGCGTAAACCTCGGCATTGTCGAAGAAATTCACGCCATGGTCGTATGCGGCTGCGATGAGGTTTCGAGATTCATCGCGGCCGATCTGGCTGCCGAAGGTGACCCAGGCGCCAAACGACAGGGCGGAAAGCTGGAGACCCGAAGAACCCAGACGACGGTAGTGCATGATCTTGTTCCTGCATCAGCGGGTGAGTGGGACGAGTTTACCCGTGTGTCGCACGACCGCTTGTACGATGTGTCCTCTCCCTAATCCGGGAGCAGCCGTCTCGCCTCCGTCGCGCAACCCCGAGCAGGGTTACGTGGCGTTTGCCTTCGCGCCTTCGCCAAAGCCCGGATCTGAAGCTAATAACGGATTCCCTGCATGCCCTGCGGGTGTTCACCGGAACCGGCGCGCTTGCCAAGATCGCGGACCTGCCCATGGCCTGCTTGGACCGCAAGTTCCCCGACCGCCTGCCGCTGAAATTGGCCAGCAACGTAGCCGCGGCGGTGTTCCTGGCCTTGGCCATATGGGTAGCGTGGTACGGCATCGGTTGAGTCCGCAGGCACTGCGCCTTGCCGCGACCCCGGCCCTGCTCTAGTCTGGGTCGATTGGAAACCGCGTGACAGGGGCTGCACATGCTGGAAGGTTTGGGGCGAATCGGATTCGGGCTGTTCGGGTTGGCGGTGCTGGTTGGCATCGTCTTCCTGTTCTCCAACAACAAGAAGGCCGTCGACTGGAAACTGGTCGCCACCGGCATCGCGCTGCAGATCGGCTTCGCCGCCCTGGTGCTGCTGGTACCGGGCGGACGCCACGTCTTTGATTGGCTGGGCCAGGGCTTCGTCAAGGTCCTGAGCTTCGTCAACGCCGGTTCGTCGTTCATCTTCGGCAGCCTGATGGACACCGAGAAATTCGGCTTCATCTTTGCGTTCCAGGTCTTGCCCACCATCATCTTCTTTGCTGCGCTGATGGGCGTCCTCTACCACCTGGGCGTGATGCAGGCGGTGGTGAGGGCCATGGCCTGGGCGATCACCAAGGTGATGAAAGTGTCTGGCGCGGAAACCACCAGCGTCTGCGCCAGCGTCTTCATCGGCCAGACCGAAGCGCCGCTGACGGTGCGCCCGTACATCCCCAAGATGACCGAGTCCGAGCTGATCACCATGATGATCGGCGGCATGGCGCATATCGCCGGCGGCGTGCTGGCGGCCTACGTCGGCATGCTGGGCGGTGGCGACCCCATGCAGCAGGCGTTCTTCGCCAAGCACCTGTTGGCGGCATCGATCATGGCCGCGCCCGCGACCTTCGTGGTGGCCAAGCTGCTGATCCCGGAAACCGGCGTGCCGTTGACCCGTGGCACGGTGAAGATGGAAGTGGAGAAGACCACCAGCAATGTCATCGACGCCGCCGCCGCGGGCGCGGGCGACGGCTTGCGACTCGCGCTGAACATCGGCGCGATGCTGTTGGCCTTCATTGCCTTGATCGCGCTGATCAACTGGCCGCTGACCTGGATCGGTGAAGTCACCGGCCTGCAGGCGATGCTGGGCAAACCCACCGACCTCGCGATGATCTTCGGCTACGTGCTGGCGCCGATTGCCTGGGTGATCGGCGTGCCGTGGGAAGACGCGGTGACCGTGGGTTCGTTGATTGGCCAGAAGGTGGTGATCAATGAATTCGTCGCCTACTTGCAGTTGGCCGAGATTATCAACGGCAACGTCGAGGGCGTCAGCCTGACCCCGCACGGCAAGTTGATCGCCACGTATGCGCTGTGCGGCTTCGCCAATTTCAGCTCGATCGCCATCCAGATTGGCGGCATCGGCGGACTGGCACCGGAACGCCGCGCCGACCTGGCGCGTTTCGGCCTGCGCGCCGTCTTGGGCGGCACCATTGCGACCCTGATGACCGCCACGATAGCGGGCGTGCTGTCGCAGTTCGGCTGAGCACATGGCGCGCGTGGTGGTGGTGGGTTCATTCAACGTCGACCACGTCTGGCGTTGCGAAACGCTGCCCGCACCCGGTGCAACGCTGCAGGGCCAGTACCGCAGCGGACCCGGCGGCAAGGGCTTCAACCAGGCCGTTGCCGCGTGTCGTGCAGGTGCCGACACGCACTTCGTGTGCGCGTTGGGCGACGACGCGGGCGGCGTGCTTGCGCGCGGTTTGGCCACTGCGGATGGAATCGACCTGCGCGACTTCACTTCGGACGAGCCCACCGGCACCGCCGGCATCTACGTGGATGCACGCGGGCGCAACTGCATCGTGATTGGGGCAGGCGCCAATGCGGCACTGGCAGCCGGGTTCGTCGAAAAGCAGCGTGATGCCATCGCCAGTGCCCGCAGCGTGCTGGTCCAACTCGAGTCACCCATCGACAGCATCCAGGGCGCGCTTCGCATTGCGCGCGAACACGGCGTGGCCACGCTGTTGAACCCCGCGCCGGCCAATGCCAGCACCACGCAGGAACTCCTGGCACTGGCGGACGTGATCACGCCGAACGAAACCGAGTTCGCCGCCCTGTTGGCGCGCCACCATGGCGAGCGACTCGAGCCGGATGACGTGGCGATGACGGACAACTCGCGCCTGCACGCGCTGTGCCGCGAAATCTTCGCCCACGGCAGCGTGGTGATCACGCTGGGTTCGACCGGCGTGTTCGTTTCCCATGCGGAGGAAGCACTGCGTGGCGACACCCGATCCCATTACCGCCTGGCCGCCGAATCGGTCGACGCCATCGACACGACCGGCGCGGGCGACGCGTTCAACGGCGCACTCGCCGCTGCACTGGCTGTCGGCAGCGACATGGCTTTCATCGAACACATCCGTTTCGCCAACCGCTATGCCGCGCTTTCCACCGAGCGTGCCGGGGCCGCGCTGGCGATGCCGCGGCTGGCCGACGTGCAGGCGCGCTTTGGCGACCTCGCGAACAGCGATTGAACCCTGCCCGGCTACAATGCCGGCATGCAGATCGGCCCCTACCTGATACAGCCGAACGTGATCCTGGCGCCCATGGCCGGGGTCACCGACAAACCGTTCCGCGTGCTGTGCAAACGACTGGGCGCGGGCCTGGCGGTGTCGGAGATGACCATCAGCGAACCGCGTCTCTGGAACACCGAAAAATCCCGGCACCGCATGGACCACAGTGGCGAACCCGCACCAGTCAGCGTGCAGATCGCCGGTACTGTTCCGCAACTGCTCGCGGATGCTGCGCGCTACAACGTGGACCACGGCGCGCAGATCATCGACATCAACATGGGCTGCCCGGCGAAGAAAGTCTGCAACGCCTGGGCAGGATCGGCACTGATGCGTGATGAGGCCCTGGTGGCACGCATCCTGGAGGCCGTGGTCGCGGCAGTGGACGTGCCGGTAACGCTGAAGATCCGTACCGGCTGGAATGCGGACAACCGCAATGGCCTGCAGATCGCGCGCATCGCCGAAAGCGCGGGTATCGCCGCCTTGGCCGTGCACGGCCGTACCCGCGACCAGCAATACACCGGCACGGCGGAGTACGACACCATCGCGGACATCAAATCCGCGTTGAACATCCCGGTGATGGCAAACGGGGATATCGACTCGCCCCAAAAAGCAGCGCATGTGCTGCAGGCGACTGGCGCGGATGGAATATTGATAGGACGTGCAGCGCAAGGCAGGCCGTGGATATTTCGGGAAATCGCGCACTACCTGGCTACCGGGGAATGCCTGCCACCGCCATCGCTAGGCGAGGTCCGCGACATCCTGCTGGGACACTTGCAGGCGCTGCATGCTTTCTACGGCGAACACCAGGGCGTGCGCATCGCCCGCAAGCACCTGGGCTGGTACGCCAAGGATCGGCCTGAGAACGCCGCGTTCCGCGCCGTGGTCAATCGCGCGGAAACTTCCGGCGAACAACTGCGATTGACGCGTGACTACTTCGATGCATTGATTGCGGGCGTGGCGCTGGATATTTCTGTAGCCGCCTGACGGAAATGTATCCTTGGCTTGATCATTCTCCACGACTATCTATCACGACCACCTCGTGACCGTGACGATGGTAACAATGCTATCCGGCACTAGTTTGCTTGCGTGATGCGCGTAGTTTTCCAATCGTCGGAATCCATCCCCGACGGCCTGCGGCCTTCCGCAGTCACAAGGAGCCATGAAGCTCCGCCTGGAGAACGTCATGTACGCAAAAATCGCTTTGCTCGCGGCCGTACTGGCCGTTACACCGCTTGCCCATGCGGGCGAATCCGTCGCAGCACTCGCACGCGAAACAGGGCTTACCGAACGCAACATCCGCATGCTGGTAGTCGCACGCACGCCCTACCCTGAACACCGCGCCATCTTCACCAAGGTGGACCGGCAGCTCAAGGAAGCAGTAGGCGAAGTCAGGTATGAACTACTGACCGGCAGGCAGGCGAGCCCCGCCAAGTTGGACGACGCGAACGAAACACGCGTCGCCCAGCGCAAGGAACAGGACAAGGACAAGGTGGCCAGCCTTTGAGGCTGCAGCATGGAGGTGGAAATGGATCAAGCGCCTGGCTCCACGCTTCCCGGCGTCTGGTCGGGCGCATTCCAGATACGCCTCCACAATGTCCCGAGCTCGCTGACCGGTGCACTCCACGGTAGCTGGCGTGGCGCTACTGCGCGCCAGCCATCGCCATCGCGCGCGGCGACTTCGAACTGGAAGGTGTAGTCGGGCTCCATGCCCATGCGCAGATCGGACAGCACCAGCTTTTCGTCCTGCGCCTGCGATCGCATGAAGCCGCGGTTGAACCATTGCAGTCGCTGCACTGCCGGAATCGCACCCGCTTCGGCCAAGGCCTGCGTGTTGGACGGGTAACCGCGGAAGACCATCGCACCCCGGTCAGCGACCAGTGAGCGCTGTCCTTCCACATAGCCTGTCGGCGTCATTGCCACCACGCGCCATAACAGCGTGTTGAATGGCATGGGCACCGAGAAGCGTGGCGCATCCTGCAAGCCCAGGCTGGCCAGCGCGAGGTCCGCTTCGCGCTCTACGGCAGCCTTGGCCAAGAGCGACCAACCCAGGTACGCCGTACTCAACGCCAGTCCGGCTACCAGCGCGCGCTGCGCCATGGGCTTTTCTGGTGCGATCCACGCGACGAGGCACGCGAGCAGCAACCACAGCGTGTAGCCCGGATCGATGATGAACACGCTGGACCACATGACCGGCGCGCTGGGCAATGGCCACAACAACTGTGTGCCATAGACGGTGAAGGCATCCAGCAGCGGATGCGTGACCAAGGCCAACTGTATGGCCCAGAACCAGCGCGCGGGTGATTCTGCCACGCGTCCTTTCCCGTAGCGGCGGAACAACCACCAGATCAACCAGCCAACCAAGGGCAGCACGAACAGCGAGTGGCTGAAGCTGCGATGCACGGTCATCAAGGCGATGGGGTCGTCGGTGAACAGGCTGATGGGAATGGAGTCGAGGTCCGGCAAGGTGCCAAGTGCAGCGCCTGCCAGCAGCGCTGCACGACGGTGATGGGCGGGGGCAATGGCGGCCGCGATGGCGCCGCCGAGGACGATCTGGGTAAGGGAATCCATGTCCGGATGCTAACAGCCGGCCAGCAGGTCGGCGTAGGAGTGACGTAAGTCGCGACCGAAAAAAACTCTGGGCACGGATAAAATCAGATCAAAGCGAAATATAGAACATAAACCGATTTTATCCGCTCTTATCTGCGTCCAAAAAAGCTTGAACAATTCGGTCGCGACTCACGTCGCTCCTACGCGCGCGCGCCTACGCCGCCCTTGGCAATTCCTGTATGACCAGCCGCAGGCGCGCGGGCAGCACTTCCAATACTTCGCCGGTGTGCGCCAGCAGGCACAGGCTGCCGTCGGCTTCTTCACTCAAGGCAGTCAGGCTTTCCACCCAGTCGCCGTCGTTGGCATATACCAGTCCGTCACGTTGCAAGAGCACGGCGCGATGGATGTGGCCACAGATGATGCCGTCCAGCCCGCGTCGCCGGGCATCATCCAGCCCCGCTTGCTGGAAGCGGGCGATATAGCGTTCGGCAGCGACGCTCTTCTGTTTCAGGTAGTCCGACAATGACCAGTAACGCAATCCACATTTCTGGCGCAAGGCGTTGACGATGCGGTTGCCGGTGAGGATGCGGTAATAGAGCCAGTCACCGAAGCGTTCCTGCAAACCGCCGAAATGGGTGATGGCGTCGTAATCGTCGCCGTGCGTGACCAGCAGGCGGCGGCCATCGGCAGTGACGTGGATGGCGCGGCGGCGCACCTGCATGGCCGGCAACACCAATCCGCAGAACTTCCGGATGGGGCGATCGTGGTTGCCAGGAATGTAGATCAGCTCCGTGCCGCGATTGCGCAACGCGTGCAGGGCTTCGACGACGCGATTGTGCGCGCTGCTCCAGCAGGCACGCCGTTGCGCCATCCACCACAGGTCGACGATGTCACCGACCAGGTACAGCTTGTGGCAACGCAGTGTATCGAGGAAGTCGGCGAACTCCGCCGCGTGGCAGTGCCGCGAACCCAGGTGCACGTCCGAGACGAACACTGCCCGCCGCCGCGATGACTGCTCCCCTTGATGCATGGCCTGTCCCCCGGGCGTCTCCATGGACGCTTGCGAGGGGAGGCTGCGGGTTGTGGGCGACATGGGTGTTGCCGTTTTGCGTCAGTGGAGTGACAGCGGTTCTTGGTTGTTGGTTGTAGGAAAACCGAGGCGGTGGTCCCTGCACGCGCAGCGCCGGGAACGCCGACCACCCAGAACCAGGAGCCAACAACCGCCCCGCCCCGCCTTAACCCAACAGCAACCTGAACGCGGCACAATGCACCCCCCGTCCGGGGCGTGTATCATGCGCACCCATCTTTTCATCTCGATATAGGGATATAAGCCGAATGTCCAACTTCCTCTTCACGTCCGAGTCGGTCTCCGAAGGCCATCCGGACAAGGTCGCCGACCAGATTTCCGACGCCGTGCTCGACGCCATCCTGGCCCAGGACAAGCGCGCGCGCGTGGCCTGCGAGACCATGATCAAGACCGGCGTGGCCATCGTAGCGGGCGAGATCACCACCAGCGCCTGGATCGACCTGGAAGCGCTGACCCGCAAGGTCATCGTGGACATTGGCTACAACAGCTCAGACGTCGGCTTCGACGGCGAGACCTGCGGTGTGCTGAACCTGATTGGCAAGCAGTCGCCCGACATCAACCAGGGTGTGGACCGCAAGACGCCCGAGGAAATGGGCGCTGGCGACCAGGGCCTGATGTTCGGCTACGCCACCAACGAGACTGACAGCTTCATGCCGGCCGCGATCCACTTCTCGCACCGCCTGGTCGAGCAGCAGGCCAAGATCCGCAAGAAGAAGAACTCCGCGCTGTCGTGGCTACGTCCGGACGCCAAGAGCCAGGTCACCCTTCGCTATGAGAACGACACCGCCGTCGCCATCGACGCCGTGGTGCTGTCCACCCAGCACGATCCGGGCATCAAGCAGAAAGACCTGATCGAAGCCGTGCGCGAAGAAATCATCAAGCCGGTGTTGCCGGCCAAGTGGCTGCACAAGGGCACCAAGTTCCACATCAACCCGACCGGCAAGTTCGTGATCGGCGGACCCGTGGGCGACTGCGGCCTGACCGGCCGCAAGATCATCGTCGACACCTACGGCGGCTGGGCCCGCCACGGTGGCGGCGCGTTCAGCGGCAAGGACCCGTCCAAGGTCGATCGTTCGGCCGCCTACGCGGCGCGCTACGTGGCCAAGAACATCGTCGCCGCCGGCATTGCCGACCGCGCCGAAGTACAGATCAGCTACGCCATTGGCGTGGCCGAGCCGACTTCCATCTCGGTCACCACCTTCGGCACCGGCAAGATCAGCGACGAAAAGATCGAGAAGCTGATCCGTAAGCATTTCGACCTGCGCCCGTACGGCATCATCAAGATGCTGGACCTGATCCACCCGATGTACCAGCAGACCGCCGCCTACGGCCACTTCGGCCGCAAGCCGAAGGAATTCACCTACACCGACGCCGCCGGCAAGCAGCACACCGCCACCGCGTTCTCGTGGGAGAAGACCGACAAGGCCGACGAACTGCGCAAGGCGGCTGGACTGAAGTAAGGCTTGCTTTTCCTTCTCCCTCCGGGAGAAGGGAGCCAGAGAACGGGCCGCTTAGCGGCCCGTTCCTGTTTGCAACTTTTGCATCACAAACTGGATTGACTGTTTTGAAGACACCGATTGCACCCACGCTTGAACTTCTCGAATCCATCGCCGCCGACCGCACCGTGCTCGATGTTTGGCCGGAGGACGAGCGCGTGCGCCTGCACAAGGCGATCGCGTCTATCTTCCACCCCGAGCCCAAGCTGCGCCGCAAGAAGACCAAGGAACTGGAGCGCGAGCGGCACCAGGAAAAACTGCGCCGTGCCGATGCGTTGCTTGACCAGACCGGCATCCGCACCCTGCGCCGTGCGCCGGTCTTCACCACGCCAAATTATTTCCCACCTTCCGGTTTCGTCGCGCAGGACAACGTGGAAGAAATCCGCGAACCGCTGGAGTCACCCGAGCTTCGCCATTGCTATGTATGCAAGCAGAAGTTCACCCAGCTTCACCATTTCTACGATCAGATGTGCCCGGTCTGCGCGGACTTCAACTTCTTCAAGCGCACCGAACTGGCGGACCTGACGGGCCGCGTCGCCCTGCTGACCGGCGGACGGGTGAAGATCGGCTACCAGGCTGGGTTGAAGCTGCTGCGCGCCGGTGCACACCTGATCGTGACCACGCGATTCGCACGTGACTCCGCCGCGCGTTACTCGCAGGAACCGGACTTCGAACAGTGGGGCCATCGGTTGGAAGTCTTTGGTCTGGACCTGCGCCACACGCCCAGCGTGGAAGCGTTCTGTCGCGAGATTTCGGCCAAGTACCAACGCTTGGATTTCATTATCAACAACGCCTGCCAGACCGTGCGCCGCCCGCCCGAGTTCTACGCGCACATGATGGAAGCCGAGACCTCCGCGCTGCGCGATACGCCGGAGCACGTGCGCAAGTTGCTGGGCAGCTACGAAGGCCTGCGCAGCCACGACCTGTGGCCGGAAGCGTCCGCCATGCAGGTGGCGATCAACCAAAGTTTCCCGGAAGTGGCCGGCCTCACCCATGCCGCCGAACTGTCGCAGGTGCCATTGTTGGCCGAAGAACTGCTGGGCCAGAAGCACCTGTTCCCCGAAGGCCGCCTGGACCAGGATCTGCAGCAGGTCGACCTGCGCGGGCGCAATTCGTGGCGCCTGCAGATGGACGAAGTGCCTTCCGTGGAACTGTTGGAAGTACAGCTGGTCAATGCTATCGCGCCTTTCCTGATCAACGCACGCCTGAAGCCGCTGATGCTGCGCACCGACAACCGCGACAAGCACATCGTCAACGTGTCGGCGGTCGAGGGCCAGTTCTATCGCAACTTCAAGACCACGCGGCATCCGCATACCAACATGGCCAAGGCCGCGTTGAACATGATGACGCGCACCGCCGCCGCCGATTACCACGGCGATGGCATCCACATGAACAGCGTGGACACCGGCTGGGTAACGGATGAAGATCCGGTGGAACTGGCATCGCGCAAGACCGCCCAGGAACGCTTCCACCCGCCGCTGGATATCGTGGATGGCGCGGCCCGCATCGTCGACCCGATCATCCACGGGCTGAACACCGGCGAGCACGTATGGGGCCAGTTCCTGAAGGATTACCGCCCCACCGACTGGTGAACCCGCACTTGTAGAGCCGAGCTTGCTCGGCTGCCTTGGCTCTTGGCGAAGAGCAGCCGAGCAAGCTCGGCTCTACAAAAAGCGGCTCGTGCTTTCGGTCAATTCCGTACCACCTTTCACCACCGCCCGGGCACGTGCGGATCCACAGGTACAATGTCCCCATGTCACTCATGCAACTGCAGCGCGTCGATTTCAGCATCGGCGGACCGCTCCTCCTCGAACACGTCGACCTGACCCTGGACGCCAACGAACGCGTCTGCATCGTCGGCCGCAATGGCGCGGGTAAATCCACCCTGATGCGGCTGCTGGCCGGCGAAATTACGCCTGATGACGGCGAAGTGCGCCTGCAAAATGGCGTCGTAGTCGCACGCATGGCCCAGGAAGTGCCGCAGGACACCAGCGGCACGGTGTTCGACGTGGTCGCCGAAGGCCTGGGCGACCTGGGCCACCTGCTGGCGCAGTACCACCACGCGCTTCACGACGGCGACATGGAAGCGATGGGCGAGGCACAGGAAAAAATCGAGGCCCAGCACGGCTGGGACCTGGACCTGCGCGTACAGCAGGTACTGACCAAGCTGGAACTGCCGGAAGACGCCGACTTCGCCGCACTGTCCGGCGGCATGAAGCGCCGCGTTTTGCTGGCCCAGGCGCTGGTACGCAAACCCGACATCCTGCTGCTGGACGAGCCGACCAACCACCTGGACATCGACGCGATCGCCTGGCTGGAAGGGTTCCTGAAGCAGTTCGAAGGCAGCATCGTCTTCGTGACCCACGACCGCAGTTTCCTGCGTGCACTGGCCACGCGCATTGTGGAAATCGACCGTGGCCATGTCACCAGCTGGCCCGGCGATTATGAAAACTACCTGCGTCGCCGCGAAGAACGCCTGCACGCCGAAGCGCAGGAGAATGCGCGTTTCGACAAGCTGCTGGCGCAGGAAGAAATCTGGATCCGCCAGGGCATCAAGGCACGTCGCACCCGCAACGAAGGCCGCGTCACTGCATTGAAGGCGATGCGCCGCGAGCGCTCGCAACGCCGTGACCTCAGCGGCAACGTACGCATGGAAGTCTCTGCCGCGCAGAACTCCGGCAAGAAAGTCATCGAGTTCGAGCACGTCACCCAGGCCTACGATGGCCGTGTGCTGTTGAACGATGTCTCGGCGACGATCATGCGCGGCGACCGCGTGGGCATCATCGGCCCCAATGGCGCGGGCAAGTCGACGCTGTTGAAGATCATGCTGGGCGAACTGCAGCCGCAACAGGGCGACGTGCAACTGGGTACCAGCCTGCAGGTCGCCTACTTCGACCAGCACCGCAGCCAGCTCAACGACAGCCTCAACGCCCTGGAGAACGTGGCTGAAGGCCGCGACTTCATCGAGATCAACGGCACGCGCAAGCACATCATCGGCTACCTGCAGGACTTCCTGTTCTCGCCGGAACGCGCGCGCGCACCGATCACCCGCCTGTCCGGCGGCGAACGTAATCGTTTGCTGCTGGCTAAGCTGTTCGCTCAGCCTTCCAACCTGCTGGTGATGGACGAACCCACCAACGACCTGGACGTGGAAACGCTGGAGTTGCTGGAAGAGTTGCTGGGCGAATACAAGGGCACCTTGTTGCTGGTCAGCCATGACCGCGAGTTCATCGACAACGTGGTCACCAGCACGCTGGTGCTGGAAGGCCAGGGCCGCCTGGCCGATTACGTGGGCGGCTACACCGACTGGGTACGCCAGCGCCCGAATGCGCTGTTCAATGCCGAATCCGCGGCCCCGGCGAAAGCATCGCCGACGCCCGTGCAGACGGCAGCGGTGGCGGCAGAACCCAAGCGCAAGCTGAGCTACAAGGACCAGCGCGAACTGGAACTGCTGCCGGCACGCATCGAACAACTGGAAGCCGAGATCGCGGTTCGCTCCGAATCCATGAACGATGCCAAGTTCTACCAGCAGGACAGCGCCACCATCCTCGCCTTCAACGAGGCCTCGGCGAAGCTGCACGCCGACCTGGAACACGCCTACCAGCGTTGGAACGAACTCGACGCCTGACATCAGTAGCTGGGCGTAGGAGCGACGTGAGTCGCGAAGTGTTTTCCGTATTTTTTCAGTCGCGACTTACGTCGCTCCTACGCTGGGTATCGAACATGGAAGCATCCGTCCTTGACTTCCAAACTCGCGATGGCCTGATGTTGCACTTCAACGACTGGCCTGCATCCCATCCCCGCGCACGCCTGCTGCTAGTCCACGGCCTTGGCGAACACAGTGGCCGCTATACCGCGCTCGCTGGCGAACTGAATGCACTCGGCATCTCCGTGCGCGCTTTCGACCATCGTGGGCATGGTCGCTCACAGGGCAAGCGCGGCGTGGTTGGCAAAGAGGCGGATTGCCTGTCACGCGACACCGCCGAAGTCTTCAAAGCCTATGCCGCCGAAGGCAACGACTTGCCTTTCCTGCTCGGCCATAGCATGGGTGGCTTGGTCGTGATGCACACCGTGGCGAAACACGGACTGCGCCCGCGCGGGCTGATCGCTTCCTCGCCCGCATTGGCGTCGCATGCCGGGAAGCTTGATCGGATGCTCAGCAAGATCCTGTTTCGCGTAGCGCCCGATTTCACCGTGGCAAACGGGCTGCCTGCCGACAAGCTCTCGCACGCGCCTGGCGTAGAACGCGCCTACCTGGATGACCCGCTCAACCACAACCGCATCAGCGCGCGACTCGCGCGGTATCTGTTCGACGCAGGTCCGGCAGTCATCGCCACTGCATCGACATGGTCCGTTCCCACCTTGCTGCAGATTGCTGGCAATGATCGACTGGTAGATCCTGCAGGCGCTCGCGCGTTTGCCCAAGGTGCACGTCGCGAAGTGGTAGAAGTGCAGGAGTACGCCGATCTCTACCACGAGATCTACAACGAAGCCGAGCCGGCACGCAGCCAAGTGGTGGCCGATCTCAGCACATGGCTGCGAACACACCTGTAGGAGCGCCCCATGGGCGCGAGCTCTTTTTTTGCGCGATCCCCACGAAGAGCCCGCGCCCATAGGGCGCTCCTACCGAAGGCTTAACCGGTGTTCTGCACGCCTTGTGACACGCCGTTGACGCTGGCCACCAGGGCACGCAGCAGGGTTTCGTCCTCGCGGCCGCTGTCCCGCCAGCGTTTCAACAGGTCCACCTGCAGCACACTGATCGGATCGACATACGGATTGCGCAAGCGGATGGACAAGGCCAGGCGCTGGTCGTGCTGCAGCAGCCACGCATCGCCACTCAATGCCATCACCCATTTCAAGGTGAGTGCGTGCTCCTGCTCGATCAGCGGGAAGAATTGATCGTGTAACGGCCCGGACATGCGCGAGAACATCGCCGCGATGCTCAGGTCGCCCTTGGCCAGCACCATGGAAATGTCGTCAAGGAAGGTCCTGAAGAACGGCCAGTCACGCGCCATCTCGCGCAGCGTCGCTTCGCCGCCCGCATCCACGACCGCCTGCAAACCACTGCCTACGCCGTACCAGCCCGGGATGACGGCCCGCGACTGGCTCCACGCGAACACCCACGGAATCGCACGCAAGTTGGTCAGCGCGGCGTCTTCGCCCAGGCGACGTGAAGGGCGCGAACCCAGGGTCATGCGTTCGATCACGTCGATCGGCGTGGCATTGCGGAAATAGTCCATGAACTTCGGCGCGCCCACGAAGCCGCGGTACGCGCGCGTACTTTCCTTCGCCACCACGTCCATGGTTTCCCGCCATTGCACCTCGCGCGGCTCCTGCGCACGCGGACGCAGGCTGGCGACGAGCACCGCGCCGGTCGCTTGCTCCAGCGAACGCAGGGCCAGCGCACGAATCCCGTACTTGCGATGGATCACTTCGCCCTGCTCGGTCACGCGCAGGCGCCCGTCCACGCTTCCGCGTGGCGAGGCCTCCACCGCACGCGTGGTCTTGCCACCACCACGGCTGATGGAACCGCCGCGGCCGTGGAAGAAGGTCAGCTTGATGCCCAGTTCATTGGCCGCCTGCAGCAATTCCACCTGTCCGCGTTGCAGGCCCCAGCGCGACGCGGCGATGCCGCCGTCTTTGCCGCTGTCGGAATACCCCAGCATCACCATCTGCACGTTATCGCGTGCTTCAAGATGCGCACGATAGACGGGATCGGCCAACAGGTCGCGTAGCGTGTCCGGGCCGTGCTGCAGGTCGTCGACGGTTTCGAACAAGGGCGCGATATCCAGCGGCACGGCGCCGTTTTCATCCACCAGCCCACCACGCCGCGCCAGCGCCAGCACGGTCAGTACGTCGGCGCGGTTGTGCGCCATGCTGATGATGTAGGCACCCAAGGCATCGGTGCCGTGCAAGTGGCGTGCTTCGCTGAGCGCTGCGAAGACCGCATCCATGCGCAGGCCGATTTCGTCATCATGCTTCGGGAGTATTTTCTCGCCACTCGCGTACGGGCCAAGCAGACCACCGCGTTCGACCGCATCGCGTGATTCCCAGCTTTCATCCTGCAAGGCTGCCGCCACCGCACGCGCATGCACGCTGGATTCCTGGCGCACGTCGAGCCGTGCCAAATGAAAACCGAAACTGCGTACGCGCCAGGCCAGCCTACGCACCGCGAACCAGCCGGCATGCACGCCACGGTTCTGTTCCAGGCTGTGCAGGATCAGGCCGACGTCGTCTGCGAACTCCTGCGGCGAGGCATAGCCCTCCGGCGCATCGTCCAGCGTCGCCTGCAGGCGCGCACGCATCAGATCATTGAGCAGGCGATACGGCTGGTCGGCATGTCGCGGCTTGGAGCGTGCGGCGGCCTGTGGCAACAGCGCACGGTAGCGTTCGACCTGCGCTTCCACTTCCGGCGACACGCCCACCACGTCTTTCGACTGGCTCAACAGCGTGGTGAGCTGGCGCAGTTCCTTCAGGTACAACTGCAGGATGGCGCGTCGCTGCGCGCGCAAAGTCGCGGCGATCGTGCTGCCGTCGACATTCGGGTTGCCGTCCATGTCGCCGCCCACCCAGGTGCCGAAGCGCAACAGGCGTGGCACGTCGATGGTGGTCCCGAAAGTTTCGCCGAGCGCGGTCTCCAGCGTTTCGTACAAGACCGGCATGACCCGGTACAGCACGTTGGTCAGGTAGAAACCTACGTGCTCGCGCTCGTCCTCGACGCCAGGGCGCACCGGCGAGGAATCCGCGGTCTGCCACGCCGAGGTCAGCGCCATGCGGAAGCGCGCGATGTCGGTGGCACGTTCGCCGGGCGTGCGCTGGCCGTCCAGGTCGTTGACCAGGCTGGCCACCATCAATTGCTCTTTCTCCAGCAAGGCGCGGCGCACGGCCTCGGTCGGATGCGCGGTGAAAACCGGTTCGATGTCGATGCGCGGCAGCCACTCGGCCAGTTCCGCCAAGTCCACGCCTTGCGCCTTGAGCTTGATCAGTGCCGCGTGCAGCCCATCGGGTTGCGGCGCGCTGCCGGTGCGCTGGTAATCGCGGCGGCGGCGGATGCGGTGCACGCGCTCGGCGATGTTGACCACCTGGAAGTAGGCGCTGAAGGCGCGCACCAGCGACTCGGCGTGGTGCGGCTCCAGCCCGGCCAGCAGGCGGGCCAGCGATTGCGGCGGCTCGTCGCCCTGGCGGCGGGCGATGGCGCTGGTGCGGACTTTTTCCACTTCCTTCAGGAAGTCGGGCGATACCTGCTCGGCCAGCATGTCGCCCACCAGGGCGCCCAGGCGGCGGACATCGTCACGGAGGGGCGCGTCCGGGGGCGCGAACTCGAGGCTGCGTGGGTCGTTCATGGGTTTGTCGGGCTGTTGGCAGGCGGTGGGGTCGCCCAACCCGAGCGTACCCTAAGCCGACCGGCTCTGGATATCTTTCCATCCGGAAGAAGCGATATAATGACCCGCCTTCGCTGAGGGGCGCTGCGACCGAGACATGTGCGGATCCTTCCGCAAGAGCCCGCACCTCCATGTGCGGGGATTCAACATAGTCCGGCCAGGCTTGGCGAAAAGTTCCTGCAACGGCGCCCGGATACCCTGCGATCCCAGATCGCATACACCGGAGCAACCGCCATGAACGCAGTACGCAAATTCGCCCAAGACGGCGATTACAAGGTCGCCGACCTTTCTCTGGCCGATTGGGGCCGCAAGGAACTGGACATCGCCGAGCACGAGATGCCGGGCCTGATGTCGATCCGCAAGAAATATTCGGCCAGCAAGCCGCTCAACGGCGTGCGCGTCACCGGCTCGCTGCACATGACCATCCAGACCGCCGTGCTGATCGAAACGCTGAAGGATATCGGCGCCGACGTGCGCTGGGCCTCGTGCAACATCTTCTCCACCCAGGACCATGCCGCCGCCGCGATCGCTGTCACCGGCACGCCGGTGTTCGCCTGGAAGGGCGAGTCGCTGGAAGAGTATTGGGACTGCACGCTGGACGCGCTGACCTTCCCCGGCATGAAGGGCCCGGAACTGGTCGTCGATGACGGCGGCGATGTCACCCTGCTGATCCACAAGGGCTATGAGCTTGAGAATGGCTCCAAATGGGTCGACGAACCCGCGTCCTCGCACGAGGAAGGCGTGATCAAGGCCCTGCTCAAGCGCGTTGCGGTCGAGCGTCCCGGCTTCTGGCACACCGTGGTCAAGGACTGGAAGGGCGTGTCCGAAGAAACCACCACCGGCGTACACCGCCTGTACCAGATGGTCCAGGCCAAGTCGCTGCTGGTGCCTGCCATCAACGTCAATGACTCGGTCACCAAGTCCAAGTTCGACAACCTCTACGGCTGCCGTGAATCGCTGGCCGATGGCCTGAAGCGCGCGATGGACGTGATGCTGGCCGGCAAGGTTGCCGTAGTCTGTGGTTACGGTGACGTCGGCAAGGGTTCGGCGCATTCGCTGCGCGCCTATGGCGCCCGCGTCGTGGTCACCGAGATCGACCCGATCAATGCCCTGCAGGCGTCGATGGAAGGCTTCGAAGTCAACACCGTCGAAAGCACCCTCGGCCGCGGTGACATCTACGTCACCACCACCGGCAACAAGGACGTGCTGACCGTCGAACACCTGAGCCAGATGAAAGACCAGGCCATCGTCTGCAACATCGGCCACTTCGACAACGAGATCCAGGTCGATGCGCTGAATGCCTTGCCAGGCGTCACCAAGCTCAACATCAAGCCGCAGGTCGACAAATACACGTTCAAGGACGGCCGTGCGATCTTCCTGCTGGCCGAAGGCCGCCTGGTCAACCTGGGTTGCGCTACTGGCCACCCGAGCTTCGTCATGTCCAATTCGTTCTCGAACCAGACCCTGGCGCAGATCGACCTGTGGGCGAACAAGGACACTTACGAGGCCAAGGTCTACATCCTGCCGAAGAAGCTGGACGAGGAAGTGGCGCGCCTGCACCTGGAGAAGATCGGCGTGGTGTTGACCACGCTGACTCCGGAACAGGCCGCCTACCTGGACGTCAACGTCGACGGCCCGTACAAGCCTGAGCATTACCGCTACTGAGCAAGACCCGACGGGCGGCTTCGGCCGCCCGTGTTCTTTCGGCAGTCATTCCCGCGAAGTCGGAGGCGCTTTTCAACGGCGCAGCCGGTAAACCCAGCGACTTGGATTTCGACAATCCACTGCAACGTCCTTGGGTCCCCGCCTTCGCGGGGATGACGATCCGTTCTACAAAAACGTGGACTTCGTCGATGCACATTCCCGTCTCCTTCGAGTTCTATCCCCCCAAGACCGACGAACAGCGCACGCAGCTGGACCGCACCGCGGAAAAGCTTAAAGCGCATTCGCCCGAATATGTTTCTTGCACGTTCGGCGCTGGCGGATCAACGCTGAGCTATACCTCTGAAACCGTGCGCCATCTCAACCAGACCCATGGTTTCGATGCGGCGCCGCACCTGTCCTGCGTGGGCGGAAGCCGCGAGGAAATCCGTGAACTGCTGCGCCTGTACCGCGCCCTGGGCTGCAAACGCATCGTCGCGCTGCGTGGCGATTTGCCTTCGGGCATGGGCCATCCCGGTGATCTGCGCTATGCGTCTGAACTGATCGAGTTCATCCGCGCCGAACACGGCGACGCCTTCCATATCGAAGTAGGCGCGTATCCGGAAACACACCCGCAATCCGACGATGCACTGACCGACCTCAAGCACTTCAAGGCCAAGGTCGACGCGGGTGCCAACGGCGCCATCACCCAGTATTTCTACAACGCCGACGCGTATTTCCACTTCGTCGATGCCGTGCGCAAGCTGGGCGTGGAGATCCCGATCATTCCCGGCATCATGCCTATTTCCAACTACACCCAGCTCAAGCGCTTCTCCGAGGCCTGTGGCGCGGAAATCCCGCGCTGGATCGGCAAGCGCATGCAGGCCTTGGGCGATGACGCGGATGGCATCCGCGAGTTCGGTGCCGACGTGGTGGCAGGTCTCTGCCAACGCCTGGTTGCCGGTGGCGCGCCTGCCCTGCACTTCTACACGCTCAACCTGGCCAAGCCCACCCAGTCGGTTTTGTCACGGATTGGCTGAACACGCCGTCCGTCGACCTTCCCTCGCCTGAGGCCGCGGGTTAGGCTGCGTGGCGATGCGCTCACTCTTGACCCTCACGCTGCTGGCAGGTGCCTGCTTCTACGCAGCCGCCTTCCCCGCGTTTGCACAGAAGAAAGTACAGCGCTGCACGGCGATGAATGGCGAAACCATCTACACCGACAAGCGTTGCGAAGACGTGGGCGGCATGGACCGGTTGCCGCGCGTTTCGTCCGGCGGCATGGGCGGGTCCAGCATGTTCCGCAGCGGTTGCTCGCGCACGCTGAGCGACCTTGTGTACCAGATCACCGCTGCCATCGAGAACAACGACGTGAATCGCCTGGCCAGCGTGTACCAGTGGAATGGCGTATCCAATGTCGCGGCCAACAACATCCTCGACAAGCTGGAAGCCATCGTCCAGCGGCCACTGGTGGATATCGTCCCCGTGCGCCCGCAACCACCGCCGATCGTCGATGAAGCGGGCGTGGTGATCGACGAAAACGAGGACGGCTACTATCCGCAATCCAGCGCGCGCGTGCGCCCCGTTGGCCTGCGCCTGGAACAGACTCTGAAAAATGGCAGCACGCCTTCGCGCACCTATATGGGGCTGCAGCGCAGCTACAACTGTTTCTGGGTCAGCCTGTAGCTGCCTGTGTAGGAGCGCCCCATGGGCGCGAGCTCTTGGCTCCGGCCACCTGAGAAGCTCGCGCCCATGGGGCGCTCCTACCTTGGGAATGGCAGAATGAAACTCTCCAACGGAGCCCCCGCATGAACTTCCCCGACAAGATCTGGCACAACGGCGTCATCAAGCCCTGGGCTGAAGCCACTACGCACGTGATGGCGCATGCCATCCACTACGGCTCGTCCGTGTTCGAAGGCCTGCGCGCCTACGAAACACCGAAAGGCACGGCGATCTTCCGCCTGCACGACCACACCAGGCGCCTGTTCCAGTCCGCCAAGATCTACGACATCGAGATTCCCTATACGCCCGATGAAATCAACGCCGCCTGTCGCGAGATCATCAAGGTCAATGGCCTGAGCAAGGCCTACCTGCGACCCATCGTGTTCCGCGGCTACGGCGGCGTCGGCATCGCCGCCGACACGCCCATCGACGTGGCCATCGCCGCCATGGAATTCGGCCGCTACCTCGGCGAGGACGGCATGGAGAACGGCATCGATGCCTGCGTCTCCAGCTGGCAACGCTTCGCACCCAACACCTTGCCTGCGGGCGCGAAGGCAGGCGGCAATTACCTGTCCGGCCAGCTGGTCACGCGCGAGGCGCGTCGCCACGGCTATGGCGAAGGCATCGCGCTGGCTTCGACTGGCCTGCTCAGCGAAGGCGCAGGCGAGAATCTGTTCCTCGTTTTCGATGGCGCCTTGCACACCACGCCGGCAAGTGCGTCGTTGCTGGCAGGCATCACCCGCAACTCCATCATCCGCCTGGCGCGCGACCACGGCATCGAAGTGGTCGAGCGCGACATCCCGCGTGAATACCTGTACCTGTGCGACGAGTTGCTGATGTGCGGCACGGCGGCGGAAATCACCCCGCTACGCTCGGTGGACGGCAAGCCGGTGGGCGATGGCAAGCCCGGGCCGGTGACCAGAAAGATCCAGCAGCTCTTCTTCGGCCTGTTCGACGGAAGCACAGAGGACAAGCACAGCTGGCTGGACTACATCTGATGCATGCCCTGCAGATCCGAGCTTGCTCGGATGCCGGTGGCGCAAGATCAAGAGCAGCCGAGCAAGCTCGGCTCTAAATGAAAGGTTTCAGGCCGCGGTGAACTTCAACGTGGCGATCACGCCACGCTCTTCGCCCGGCCGCACGCCCACCTGCCAACCATAGAGTTCGCACAGCCGGCTGACGATGGACAGGCCGATGCCGCCGCCCTGCGAATGGCCGGCATGGGTGCCGCGATAGCCGCGCTCGAACAAGCGTGCGGCATCTTCCGGACTCAAGCCCGGGCCCGAATCGATCACTTCCACGCTGTCAGGCATCAGCTTGACCACCACTTCGCCTTCCAGCGTGTACTTCACGGCGTTGCCGACCAAGTTGCCCAAGGCCACGGAGACGGCCGACTCCGGCGCGTCCACGGTCAACCCGCTTTCGCCCTCCATCCGCAGCGTCAGCGGCTTGCTGCCCAGTTGCGCACGGTGCGCATCCAGCAGTTGCTCGGCGACACGCGCCACCAGGGTGTTGCCCTGCCCGCGTTCGTTGCGCGACAACAGCAGCAACGAACCGATCAGGTCGGTGCACTGCATTTCGGCGCGCTGGATGCGCTGCAGGCGCTGGCTGACTTTCTCTTCCAGGTCCGGCCGGCTGAGCAGCAATTCCGTCGCTCCACGGATCACGGCCAGTGGCGTGCGCAATTCATGGCTGACGTCGGCGTTGAATTCGCGGTCGCGCTGCACGACCTCGGTGAGGCGCGCCGAGTAGTCATCGAGCGCCTTGGCCAGTTCACCGACTTCGTCTTCGGGGAAGTGCGGGGCGAGCGGCTTCGGATTGCTGCTGCCGCGGTAAGAGCGCAGCCGTGCCGCAAGCTCGGACACCGGACTCATGACCCGCGATGCGGCCCACCAGCCCACCAGCAGTGACAACGCAGTGAAGAAAATTACCGACAAATAGATCGCGCGATTGAACTGGGTCTCTCCCTGTGTCGCCTGGGTCATGTCGTAGGCGAGGAAGAACCACTCATTGGGCGTCTTGCGTACCGCAAGTTTGTAGGCGAACAGCGTGCCATCTGCATTGGTGCCTTTGACGCTGTGGATGCCATCCGGCAGCTTGTACCAGTCAGGTTGGTCCTGGCGAAGTTCCTCGAAGCGATCCTTGCCGATGACCCGCCCGAGCATCTGCTGGACGCCGAACTCAGGCTTTTTATTGGGCTGGGCGTAATACTGCCGTGCGTATTCGTCGATGTTGCGGTTCATCACGTCTTCGACGATCTGGTTCTCGACCCTGCCCCGTGTCCAATTAGTGGCAAACGCGAACAGCGCGGTCAGCCCGAAGCCGAGCAGCACGAACGACAGGATGATGCGGCTGCGAAGCCGGCGCCGGAAACGCGCCGGGCGCCGGCCCGCGACGGTCGATTCCGTTTCAGGCATCCGGCGCGGCGATCCGGTAGCCAATGCCGTGGCGGGGCTGGATGTACGGCGTGGGGAACGGCTTGTCCACTACCGCGCGCAGGCCATGGATGTGCACGCGCAGGGAATCCGAATCCGGCAACTCCTCGCCCCACACCCGCGTTTCCAGTTCCTGCCGCGTTACCACGGCCGGCGACGCTTCCATCAACGATTGCAGGATCTTGAGTGCGGTGGGATTGAGCTGCAGCAGCTTGCCCACGCGGCGGACTTCCAGCGTATCCAGGTTGTACTCCAGCTCGCCGACCTCCAGCACGCGGGTCTGCACGCCCTTGCCGCGGCGTGACAGGGCGTTGAGGCGCACTTCCACTTCCTGCAGCGCGAACGGCTTGATCAGGTAATCATCGGCACCCGAGTCGAAACCGGCCAGCTTGTTGTCCAGCGTGTCGCGTGCGGTCAGCATCAGCACCGGCGTCTGCTTGCGCGCCTCGTTGCGCAGCTTGCGGCAGACTTCCAGGCCATCCATGCCGGGCAGGTTCAGGTCCAGGACAATGGCGTCGAAGTCATGCACGACGGCCAGGTGCAGGCCGGTCACGCCATCGGCGGCGAAGTCGACGGTGTGGCCCCGGTCTTCGAGATAGTCACCGAGGTTGGCGGCGATGTCGCTGTTGTCTTCGATCACGAGTATTCGCATGCGTGGATCCTTGCTGCAGGTGTGATGGGCCGTGATGCACGTCCACGGCAAGTCCGTAACTTAACAAATCGCACTTAACAATTGGATGCAGGCCAGGCGCAGCGGGGTGGGCCGTTCATCGGTCGGGCCCGCCGCCACTGGCCAACAAAAAGGCCCAAGCCGGTAGACACCGGCTTGGGCCAAAGAGTTGCCCGATTACCGTAACCCTGTCGTTCCGGGATCCACTGACGAGGCGGAATGAGGAGTTGCGGCTTGGCAAAGTTACGCCCGCTACGATTAAACGCCTGTTAAAAATCCCGGTAAGCGCCCGTGACGCGGCTTGCCAGTACTAAGCAAGCCATTGATATTCAACATTATTTATTTATGTTGTCGGCGATGTGGGCAACGATGGATCCGGCCACATCGGCCTGGCAAACCTGCTCGATGCCCTCCAGGCCCGGGGTGGAATTCACTTCCAGCACCAAGGGTCCGCGCTGGGAGCGGATCAGGTCCACGCCCGCCACGCTCAACCCAAGGCCACGCGCGGCACGGACTGCCACGTCCTGCTCGTCGGCGCTGGCATCCACCTGCTCCGCGCTGCCGCCCCGGTGCAGGTTGGAACGGAAGTCCCCGTCCGGCGCCTGCCGGCGCATCGATGCCACCACGCGGTCACCCACCACGAAACAACGCAAGTCGGCGCCCTGGGCTTCGGCGATGAATTCCTGCACCACGAAATTCGCATACAGCCCGCGCAATGCTTCGATCACGCTGCGCGAGGCGGACGGCTTTTCGGTCAGCATGACGCCCGCGCCCTGGGTGCCCTCGTTGAGCTTGATCACGTGCGGCGGCGGGCCGAGCATGGACAGCAGGTCGACGGTGTCGTCCGGGTTGTCGCCGAATACCGTCGCCGGCATGCCGATGCCCTGCGCGGCCAGCAACTGGTGCGCGCGCAACTTGTCGCGCGCACGCAGGATGGCATCGGAAGGATTGGGCGTGTAGCTGCCCATCAGCTCGAATTGACGCAACACCGCCGTGCCGTAACGCGTGACCGATGCACCGATGCGCGGGATCACGGCGTCATAGCCGGCGATCGGCTTGCCCTTGTAGTGCATGGTGAAGCCATCGCTGGCGATGCGCATGTAGCAGCGCAGGGGATCCAGCACGCGCACGCTGTGTCCGCGCGTGCGCGCTGCTTCCACGAGTCGCCGCGTGGAATACAGCTTGCTGTTGCGCGAGAGGATGGCGAGTTTCATGCGTGCCGGGCTGCGTACCAAGGGCGCTCAGCATGCCACGGCATCCCTGCCAGCGCGTGACAGGACCGGTGCCGCGCCAGCAGCCATTCAAATTGATCAGGGCCCACTTGTGCGGCTGTCCTTCGCTATCGCACTAGGTGCCGAT
>Ga0209175_10000131_pt1 | contig 51999 bp, 46 predicted proteins | sample JI91814C2DNA_FD_187506 | JGI IMG/M metagenome (GOLD analysis project Ga0209175, IMG submission 187506) | Wastewater effluent complex algal communities from Wisconsin, to seasonally profile nutrient transformation and Carbon sequestration -... | ecosystem: Engineered > WWTP > Effluent > Algae...
CCCCACTCCCCAATCCCCAGTCCCCAATCCCCAGTCCCCAATCCCCAGTCCCCAATCCCCAGTCCCCAATCCCCCATAATGCACAAGATAGAAAAAATAATATAAAGATTTTATAAATTTCCGACGGGGAGCAAAATCGCGCAAACCCTAGCCCAATCATAATTTTGGGCAAGAGGGCAAATTTGATTTGCGTAAATTTCGGCAAAAAACGGGGATCAAACTAATTCCCTTTTGCAAAAGTTCATGTTAATGTGTTGCAGTCCCTTTAAAAACCATATAAACGGAACGACTACGAGTTTCCGGGTGCAGTTGGGTGTTTCTTAGCCAATAGAGTTTGGCCTCAGTCTCAAAACTGACAAACAAGACCCCTACCGTTCACCGGGGAATGAAGACCCTATCAGAGACTTTTCCACTGGGATCGGTTCCTCCGATTGATGGCCTAGCAAGCCCATCTTCAATCCTCGCTCCACAATCGCTCTTCACAACCTAATTTGCTTATGAAGGAAAAACTTGTTGGTGGCTTATTAGCCGTCCTACTGATCCCCTCTTCAGGATCAGCATCGATGCAAGCAGAACAAGCTCAAACACCAGAATCACGTCCTCCGGTTCCTCAGTTTCTTGAGGGATCTGTTGCACCGGGATCTGTTAGTCCCACAGTGGACATAAAACCACTACCGAGCTTATCTGTCTCTCCAACTCCCCTCATCATTTCCCAGTCAATCAATCCCGTAAAAACGGGAGAATATCAACAGCCTAAGCCAGAAGCAAAAACCCTTGAGAAAAAGACTCAAGTAGCTGTTAAGCCAAATTCCCAAACTCAAGCTAACAATTCAGGGACACAACGGGTAGAAGTTGAGAAAGTCGGAGAATATAAACAACCCGCCAATGAAGAGACAGATCCTAATGTGATCGCGAAGATTCAGGCCCATCAATGGAAAGGCAAACCCGCGGCGACACTTTATGTCCGCAATATTCCAGTTTTAACTTTTATTGGTTCTCAAAGTAATATCAAACCCCCAGTTGCAGATAATGGGGAAGTCTCTGTCGCCTATAATCTTCCCAAAAAAATGCAGTCATCCGATCCTCTAGTGAGGCAAGTTTTAGATGACCCGGTATGGCGTGCCAGTGAGATTGCCGCCAAAGTAAATCACTTAAGTCGTTACAATATCGATCCCAATACAATTTTTGTGCGCTGGGAAGGCTTGCAAAAACCTCAATCTGAGTCTAAGCAAGAGAAAGGACGCTACATTATTGGAGCTAATGGCGAAGATTTGGTCGAAATTAATACCCTGACAGTTTTACCAGAAACGACAAATAATCAAGCTGAAGACGCCCTCCAGGCCACTAACCTGCTGCGGCGTCTTCTTGGTAATGCTCCTCCTGTCAATGAGATCGCGGGTAAACCTAAACCCGAAGCTCAACCTCAACCTCCTGTTATCGCGACGGGTTTCTCATCTGTCTTTCGTGTGACAGGCTGGGCTTCTTGGTATGGTCCTGGTTTTCATGGTAATCTCAGTGCCAATGGCGAGGTATTTAATGAAAATGACCTCACCGCGGCTCATAAGGAATTACCCTTTGGTACTATGGTACGGGTGACAAATCTCGATAATGGTCGTTCCGTTGTTGTCCGAATTAATGACCGAGGACCCTATGTGGGCGATCGTATTATTGACCTTTCCGCGGGTGCTGCGAGGGTTTTGGGAATGATGGATAGTGGGGTTGCGCCGATACAACTTGATATTCTCCAACCTAATCAGTAGGCAATTTCGGACAATAATACAAGGAAGAACACAAAGGATACAGCAGAACCCTTCTCTGTTAATAATCCCCAAAAGTGGGGAGTCTGAAACCGGGTTGTTTTTACGAAAATTTGTTATATCAAATCCGGTTGATTAACCCTAATATAGGGGTAGGGGCGGGTTTTCTGGAACTATCGATTTTCTTACAGTTGTTGGCGAACCCGCCCCTACATCAATTCCCTTTATTTAACCGGACATGATATTACTTTTTGATATCCAGGGCAGAGGCCTGTACCAACAAAAACCCTTTTGTTTTACCCTAAAATAAGTAAGGTTTTTTTGCTTGTGGGAGTTTGAGTGTGCGCCTGTTTACAACGATCGCGGCTTTACAGTGTTACTTAAATTTACATCGGGCTAATTTATCTACAACTTCTGTAGGTTTAGTTCCGACAATGGGCGCGTTACATCAAGGTCATTTGAGTTTAATTGATCGCGCTCGTCAAGATAATACTCTTGTAGTGGTTAGTATTTTTGTTAATCCTCTTCAATTTGCTCCTAATGAGGATTTTAAAGAGTATCCCCGTCAATTAGATAAAGATCGAGAAATCTGTCAAAAAGTAGGCGTTGACGCGATTTTTGCCCCTTCTCCAGAAGAAATTTATGGCGGCTTCCCTGAATCTTCTATTTCTTCTTATCTGGTAGTTCCCCCCCCGGAAATGACATCGGTTTTATGTGGAAAATATCGCCCCTCTCATTTTCAAGGTGTCTCGACTATTGTTACTAAGTTATTGAATATTGTCCAACCCACACGCGTTTATTTTGGTCAAAAAGACGCGCAACAGGTTTCGATTTTACAGAGATTAATTAATGACTTAAATATGTCTGTGGAGATGGTGGTTTGTCCCACGGTACGGGAACCTTCGGGACTGGCTTTTAGTTCTCGTAATCAATATTTAACCCCACAACAACAGGAACAAGCTTTAGTTTTATCCCACGCCTTACGACAGGGTGAAAAGGTTTTATTACAGGGCGATCGCGCTGCTTCTGCGATTTTAGCCGCAGCCGGGGCGGAATTAATCAAAGTTCCTGGGGTACAACTCCAATATTTAGAATTAGTTGATCCTCAAACCTTAATGCCTTTAGAAACTGTAGAAGAATCGGGTTTATTGGCGATCGCGGCTTATGTGGGTTCGACTCGTTTAATTGATAATATTATTCTGCGAAATCGTCAACCTATTGTCGCGATCGATGGGCCCGCAGGTGCAGGAAAATCTACGATTACTAAATTAGTCGCGAAAACTTTAGGATTAATTTATTTAGATACAGGCGCGATGTATCGGGCTGTCACTTGGTTAGTCTTGAATTTGGGTGTTTCTGTGGAGGATCAACCCGCGATCTCCGAATTAGTCAGTCAGTGTCAAATTGAATTTAAACTCAATGGAGTTACCCCTAGAATAGAAATTAATAACCATGATGTGACTGAGGCTATTCGTACCAGTGAAGTGACGGGGAATGTCTCAACCATCGCCGCACAACCGGAGGTGAGAAAATTTATGGTTAAACAACAAAGAAGTTTTGGGAAAAAAGGGGGAATGGTTGCGGAAGGTAGAGATATTGGGACTAATGTTTTTCCTGATGCAGAATTAAAGATATTTTTGACGGCTTCTTTACAGGAAAGGGCTCGCAGAAGGTTAAAAGAGTTACAAGAAATGGGTGAAACCATTAGTGCCCAACAGTTAGAAAAAGAGATCGCGTTACGCGATGAAAAAGATAGTACCCGTGATATTGCTCCCTTACGAAAAGCCGAAGACGCGATCGAAATTCTCACTGATGGTTTAACTATTGATCAAGTCTTACAAAAAATTGTCAATCTTTATCAAAGGGTAATGGGTAATGGGTAATGGGTAATGGGTAATGGGTAATGGGTAATGGGTAATGGGTAATGGGTAATGGGTAATGGGTAATGGGTAATGGTAATGGGTAATGGGTAATGGGTAATGGGGAATGGGTAATGGGGAATAGGGATTGGCAATAGGTAATAACTCTTATTGATTAACCCAGTTTTATTTCAGATATTTCTCCCTTTTTTCTCCCTCTTTTCTCCCCTCTCCTTTTAGGAGAGGGGTAGGGGGTGAAGTCCTATTTCCAAAAAATGCTGAATTAATGCTACTCTACAAAAGAGCGAAGCCGGAGGTGTCGCGATATTCTCACGATGTGATAGCAACCTCGACGGTGGTTGACGTTGTTAATAGCCCAAACCATTGATTTTATTGCTTCTTCCTTCTTCCTTCTTCCCTCTTCCTTACTTACTTCTACAATAACTTAAATAAAAAATTGTTGAAAATCCCATGACAAACACTCCCATAGCAACTGCGACACCCTCGGAATCTTCCAAACTAAGCTTTTCCACCAAATTAGCCTTTGGAGCTGGGGATCTAGGCCCAGCCATTACCGCGAATATTTTGGTATTTTTCCTTCTCTATTTCTTTACCAGTGTTGCCAGTTTACCCGCGGGAATGGCTAGTAATATTTTAATGATCGGGAAAGTTTGGGACGCGGTTAATGATCCCGTTATAGGTGTATTAAGCGATCGTACATCTCACCCTTGGGGCCGTCGTTATCCTTGGATGATTTATGGAGCAATTCCCTTTGGTCTTTTCTTCTTTTTAATGTGGATTATTCCGACACAAAATCAATGGTTATTGTTTATTTATTATGTGTTTATTAATATCATTTTTCAGACCTCCTACACAATGGTTAATCTCCCCTATACAGCTTTAACACCGGAAATCACAAAGGATTATAATGAACGCACAAGTTTGAATAGTTTTCGCTTTGCTTTTTCCATTGGTGGGAGTATTTTTTCCCTAATTTTAGCTAAGATTATTTTTCAGATATTTGAGAAAACCCCGGTTCTCAAATATACAATTTTAGGGGGAGTTTGTGCTATTATCGCGGTTATTCCGATTTACTGGTGTGTTTTCGGAACTTGGAAACAAGTTAGAAGTAATGCCACTCCAGAAGAAGATCATCCCAGTGAATTACCTTTAAAAGAACAGGTAAAAATTGCTTTTAAAAATCGTCCTTTTCTCTATGTTATTGGCATTTATCTTTGTTCTTGGTTAGCGGTGCAATTGACAGCTTCAGTTTTACCTTATTTTGTTGTCAATTGTATGAAACTTTCCGAAGGGACTTTTACAACGGTCGCGATCGCGGTACAAGCGACAGCCCTATTAATGTTATTTGTCTGGAGTAAAGTCAGTGAGAAATACGGTAAAAAAATCGTCTATTTTCTGGGAGTAAGTCTTTGGATCATTGCCCAAGCCGGACTGTTTTTCCTCAAACCCGGTCAAATTAGTTTAATGTATATTTTCGCAGTCATGGCAGGAGTCGGAGTATCCACCGCGTATCTCATTCCTTGGTCAATGATTCCTGATGTAATTGAATTAGATGAACTGGAAACGGGAGAACGACGTGAAGGGGTATTTTATTCCTTTATGGTATTATTGCAAAAACTGGGTTTAGCCCTGGGTTTATGGTTAGTAGGACAATCTTTAGAACGGGCTGGATTTATATCAAGTATGGTGGGAAAAACGGCTCCTCTTCAACCCGATTCTGCTTTAATGGCTATTCGCATCGCGATCGGACCTTTACCCACCATTTTATTAATTATTGGCTTGATTTTAGCCTATTTTTATCCCATTACTCGTGAATATCATCAGCAAATTTTATTACAATTACAGCAACGAAAACAGGCCAAGAGTGAAGAGTGAAGGCAGAAGTGAAGAAGGAAGAGGCAGGAGATGAAGAAGGAATAAAACACAAAGGCACAAAGGCACAAAGGAAGAGGGAAGAAGCAACAAGGAAGAAGAAATAAGGAAGAAGCAAGAAGCAAGAGAGAAGAAGGAATGAAACACAAAGGCACAAAGGCACAAAGGAAGAGGGAAGAAGTAACAAGGAAGAAGGAGTGCTTGGGGAGAAACCGGGTTTCTTTAAAATCGTCATTGTCGTGAATATTTGGGGGTTAGAAACCCGGTTTCTTTAGTTTTCTCTTTGTTCTTGCTATAATCACATAATGACCGAGAGGGGAGAAAGATTAATGAGAATAGGATATCGCATCGCGGATTGGTTAGAATTTCGTTGGGTAACGCCTGCTTTCGCGGGTTGGTTATTGGCTTTTCTTGCTCTTTTCTTCTTTGCCGCAGCTAGTAATACTATGGCTGGATGGCTTTATGTTCTTAGTGGTGTCGCGATCGCGTTATTAGGAATCTCCGCAATTTTACCTCCGCGATCACTTTCTACCCTCAAAGTCACACGATTACCGATTCAACCCGTCACAGTGGGCGATCAAATTACCGTAGAAATTGAAATCGAAAATAAATCAACCCAACTGAAAACCCTTTTACAAGTACAAGATGTTCTCCCCTTTGTCTTAGGAAAACCTGTTCATAAATCTATTGAAATGATACCGCCCCAAAGTATTTATAAATGGACTTATTATCATCTTACTAAACGCAGGGGAGTTTATCGTTGGGAAGATGTCCAATTAAGAACCGGAGCCCCTTTGGGCTTATTTTGGTGTCGCCGTAACCGGATCGCGAAAGCTAGTGCTATTGTTTATCCCACTGTTTTACCTTTACAAAAATGTCCCTTAGTTGATCAATTGGGACAAGATGAAACTTATATGTTAAGCGATCGCGCCCAGTCGCAAATGGCCACCCAAGGAGTAACTCGTACCCTCCGCCCCTATCGTCATGGCGATCCCATGCGTTTGATTCATTGGCGCAGTAGTGCCCGTTTTGGGGAATTGCGAGTCAGAGAATTAGAAATTTCTACCGGGGGACAAGAAGTTATTATCGCGTTGGATAGTGGGGGAAAATGGGAGCGCGATCGTTTTGAAGAAGCAGTAATCGTCGCGGCATCTCTCTATTTTTACGCGAGTAAACGTCAATTAAGTGTCAGATTATGGACAGCCGCGACGGGCTTAATTGTCGGTAACTTAGTGGTATTAGAAGCCCTCGCGGGTGTTAACGTGGGAGAAGAGGGAGTAAAGAATATTCCCCATATCCCTTTGATCTGGTTAACCCAAAACCCCCTCAGTTTAAGTCAACTTCCCCTAGGGAGTCGGTGGCTCCTATGGCCCCCATCCACAGGAGAGGAAGGGGAAAAAACCATCGCGAAGCGAGACTTTCCGGGTATCGAGATCCGTCCCGATCAACCCCTAGAAGCCCAACTTCAGACACCCTTAAGTTTCTTGTAGGAAAAATTTAGGACTTAACCGTTGCAGCACTAAGGTAAAATCAGATAAAGCTCTTTGCATAAAATCGCTCGATCCTTTCGATATGAACACAACAGAAAAAAAACTCTCCAACGAAGAAACCCTTAAGGCGATGAAAAATTTCGCCGAAACCTACGCGAAACGTACTGGCACCTATTTTTGTGCGGAACCTTCTGTTACCGCGGTGGTTATTGAAGGGCTCGCAAAACATAAAGAAGACTTAGGATCGCCTTTATGCCCTTGTCGTCATTATGAAGATAAAGAAGCTGAAGTAAAAGCTGCTTATTGGAATTGTCCTTGTATTCCTATGCGGGAACGCAAAGAATGTCACTGTATGTTATTTCTGACTCCAGAGCAAGATTTTGTCGGAGATACTCAGGAGATTTCTATGGAATATCTTGAAGAAATTCGTAAGACAATGTAAACATTTTTGGGTAATGGGTAAGGGGTGATTGGTAATGGGTAATTGGTAATGGTTCCTTATATTTGATGACAATAAATATCACCCATAATCCCCATAAAAAATTTGCCCTTACCTATTATCTATTACCCATTCCCCTTATTACCCATTCCCCCATTCCCCATTCCATGACTTCCCACTCAGAAGAAATCCCGGCAGAATTTTGGCAAGGTGTAACGGAATTTAATCAACAAGATTTTTATGCTTGCCATGATACATTGGAAGCTTTATGGATGGAATCGTCAGAACCGGATAAGACTTTTTATCAAGGGGTTTTACAGATCGCGGTGGGTTTATATCATTTAAGTAATCAAAATTGGCGTGGCGCGGTAATTTTGTTAGGGGAAGGAATTAATAGATTAGGATATTATCAACCGATTTATTCGGGAATTAATGTTGAAATTTTTATGAGGGAAAGTGTTGTTTTATTGAAGGTTTTGCAAAGGGCTGGTGCGGAGAAAGTCACGGATTTTTTACCTTTATTCAATGGTGATATAATCGATGGTATTCATCCTTTACCTAAAATACCGCGTATTTCAAAATAACCCAATAAAAATGGCATTGAAGTAGGTTGGGTGGAATCAAGAAATTTGACTATAAGTAAATATCTCAAGTCAACCCAACCTAAAAATAGGCCTTCAGTTAGGAGACTGCTGTTGTGCAATTTGGCGCACTTGTTCTACATCTAACTGCAACGCGGTGGCAATTTGTTCAACGCTTAATCCCAGGGCGAATAATCGGGGGACAGATTCTAATTTAGCCCTGCGCTCACCTTCTTGTAAGCCTTCTTCTACGCCTTCATGAAAAACGTCTTGATAGACTCTGGTTTGTTTAAATTCATTCAATCCCAACATAGCTACTATTTCCTCTCGGCTCTTGTTTGACAACTTATATACAATGATAGTCTCGATTAACTGGATTAGTTCTCGTTTGGGGGGTGGTTGATCAGTTCAAAGAAGATGCTGGGGAAGGTTTGGAATAGGCGGTAGAATATGGGATCTTTTTTCATTGAGGTGAGTGGGTGAGGGTATTTCTCTTTATGTCAATTAACCGAATAATAAATATTAGTAGGTTGGGTGGAATCAAAGAATTTGACTATAAGTAAATATCTCAAATCAACCCAACCTACAACAATCTCCTCAGTTAGGAGACTGCTGTTGTGCAATTTGGCGTACTTGTTCTACATCTAACTGCAACCCGGTGGCAATTTGTTCGACGCTTAATCCCAGGGCTAATAATCGGGGCACCGATTCTAATTTAGCCCTGCGCTCACCTTCTTGTAAGCCTTCTTGTAAGCCTTCTTGTAAGCCTTCTTGTAAGCCTTCTTGTAAGCCTTCTTGTAAGCCTTCATTAAAAACTTCTTGATAGACTCTGGTTTGTTTAAATTCATTTAATCCCAACATAGCGACTATTTCCTCTCTGCTCTTGTTTGACAACTTATATACAATGATAGTCTCGATTAACTGGATTAGTTCCCCTTGGGCAACTTCATCTATTACCTCTACTCGCGCTTGCTCTATTAACTGCTTCCCTTTTGCCACTGCCCTCTCTTCAGACTCGATGATTAATTTGACTGTCTCGATGCCTATGGAGTGGGTTTGTGAGACTAATTCATCCAGATAGAGCCGTGTGACTCTTCGAGATTCGAGTAACTCCATATAGCGTTGAGTTTTGCCTATGTCTAGGCTGCGGCTGGGATAGATGATCACACCGCGCCAATCCTGGGGCAATTCCGTTTGATCAAGGTAAAGGAATATTTCGGTGAAAAATCGAGAGTAGAAGTCTTTGTCGGGTTGAAATTGGACTTCGACAAAATAGATGGGGAGTTGAGGGGAGTCGGCTTTGGGGAGAAAGATGCCGTCGATGCGGAAAGAGGTTTGTTTGATTTCAACGGATGAGAATTGATAGGTTTGTGCTTCTTCTGGGGGGTGGTTGATTAGTTCAAAGAAGATGCTGGGGAAGGTTTGGAATAGGCGGTAGAATATGGGATCTGTTTTCACGGAGGTAAGTGGGTGAGGGTATTTCTGTTTTTATTATAGCGCGATCACGTTCTTATTTTCGAGGGGGAAAAGAGGCGCGATCGGCTTTATGTTTCGAGGGGGAAAAGAGGCGCGATCGGCTTTTATATTTCTAGTGGGAAAAGAGGCGCGATCGGCTTTTATTTTTCCTGGGGGAAAAGAGGCGCGATCGGGCAGTACAGCTAACACACGACTAAAGTTCCTCTTGAGGCTCAGGCTGATTATTACCTTCTCTCCAAGATAAAAATTTCTTCAATATGTCTGTGTAGCTAACAATTCCCTGTAGCACAAAATCCCCACTGTTATTTTTTTGGCAGACCACAATAGCTGTTGGTCGCTCTGGATAAGTTATCGTTAAAAACTTCTCAATGACATCTCCAACGGTGTCAGTGTCTTTAACTGTATTGTCTTCTCCCACTGGAACTTTAATCTCATCTAACGAAAGCTCTTCAAAGCAATTCAGCAGCAGCGGGTGTTGATACCGGGCGATTATCAAATCATCAACAATTCCCGTAACACTTCTGGGATTATCTACTTTCATTATAGGAATGTGGGTGAATGGAGCTCCATCAAGTAGCATAGCTGCTTCTGACAGGGTTGTGTCACCTGTTAGTGTTGTAAGTCCTTCCGCTGCCTTAAATATATCCTTGACTTTCTTGTTAAGAAAGGGAGGACACCCTTGAATTTTTCTGAGTATGTTGGTATAGGAGAGCATCCCCACTAGCAACTTGTTATCGTCAAATACAGGTAAAGTTCGATATCGGCGGTTGATGTTGTTTGTTTTATCTACCTGAATTTCACTAAGCTTTTTAATCGTCTCCCTCAAACTGCTTCGGGTAGAATGTAACTTCTCCGTTTCTCCTATGAAAAACTTGGCAAATTCCTTTGAAATCGGTTGACTTGCTATATTTCTAATAAAGTCATTGACTGCTTTCACTTCTTCCTCTTTCAAGCGATCAAGAGGGAGTTTCTCTATTGGGGGTGTCATCATTGCAGCATAATCGACACGGCTAATTAAAGCTTTTAGCTCTCCCGGATTAGACTCCATGATCGGAACGTGCCTGATGGGAAACTGCTTGAAAGTTGCATGAAGCATTGATACTCTGCTACTTGGTTTCAGCCACCTCATTTTCTGGGCATTGCTAGGTTCTCCTAATTCTGTAAATATCTCAATTATGGAAGAGTTGAGTTGCGGACATTCATTATTAGCAAACATGATAAGTCTCCTTTAATTTGTGGTTGAACGAAAATTTTGCAGGTAAAGTTGTATAACGTTCGCTGGCGTTATCACTGACTTGGGATGTACTTTGCTACCTGATATTTCTACGGCGATCGCAACTGTAATTCCCAAATCTAAAAAACTGTCTATGATGCCTTTCATAGTTTGGCTAGACTCAACTAGATACAAACTCTCTACAGGCTTCATTATTTCACTCAAAGGCATATCCATTAAGTGAAAGTAGAGAGGGTGAGCCAAAGCACTAATTTGATGTCTGTCTACCATCCCTAAGAGATTATTATTGTCATCACAGATCAAAATGAAGTTAATGGGTAGATAATCCATTGCAAAATAAGCTTTGTCCAAGGTATCCTCTGGCAAAAGCTTGTAAATATTTTCGACAGCCAGCTTGACGGAAAGCAATTTTTCTACTTTTGTTTCTACCCAAAAAGGATCAATTCTAATAAACTCTAATATCCCTTGATACGAAACTACACCTGCAATTGTTTCGTCATTATTCAGAATTGGCACTATTTTGGGCGCAGCCGAATTTTTATAAGACTTCGCTAATTCTTCCAAAGGATAGATCAGGTATCCATCCTTAGAGAAACGACGAGTTACTTTCTTCAATTGAAAGACATCGCCGATGGTTTTTTTAATCGTACTAACTAGAGAATCATTGACTTGTTTGCGGATACTGGAAAGCTTAATCTGATATCTAATGGGAATGTCTGACACCTGTGGGGGGACTTGGCTGAGAACGGATATATCGCTAATGCTGCCAGCAAATTTGCCGTTATTATCAACAATGAGTATATCGCCAGCTTCTTGTAGTGTCACCAAGGCTAGAGCATCCGATAGGGTATCAGAAGTATTTAACACGCAAAAGTCATTCCTTATGACTTTTTTAATGCTACTTAATAAATCAGGAGTTTCAGACATGGGATGTTTCTCATAATTAGGGTGCTTCTCTAAAACGTCTTTCAAACTGGTTTCTTTAACAGGATCAAATTCCTTCGATATGTTAATTAGTAAATCGGACAATTTTTGTAGGAGCCATTTAATTAGCTTTAGCATCAGTCGTAAATCACAGATAACTTATGGATAATCTTCCAATCGTTTGAGTTACTAATTTTTCCATACTCAAAGTGATCAACAATGAATTTAATCAATGTCGGATCAGACCAACATGGATATTTATCTTGTACTGTCTTCAACTGAGCCTCTTCATCTCCTGTGTTATTTAGATAAATTTTTTGTATTTGCTCCATCCAAGCTGGATTTTTTTCCAACGCATCATAAAAATCAGGAAAAATCATTTGGATCAGCAAAATTTTAGCCAACATTGGATAGGTATCTTTCCAGTTTATCCTCTCTTCCGCTTGCGTTGAGGGTATCTTTTTATTGAGTCCTTCTACAATTTTTTCAATCAATTCAAAAGCAATAATAAACTGTTCTATTTTGCGAAGATTTGCTTGAGTAGCTGCCAAAATCATATTCCAGAGATTTTCTACTTCTTTTTTTTCCTTCTCTGTTGGTTGTCCTTCGATGTCATAATTCCCAAGTATCATGGGAACACGCTCAAAAATCTTTCCGACTTCCTTGGGGTCTTTATCGGGTAAGAAAAAGTTAAGACGTATAATTTTTTCAATATACTCTTTACCCGTTATCTTAATATCCTTGTATCTTTGACTAACCGCTTGTTCAATAACTCTTTTATCAAGTCCTATAAAGAAAATACAATTTACCTGCGTCAGGTAGAGCTTTAAAGACTCAAGTACAGCTAGTGCATTTTCTGGCAAGCAACGATCTAAGTCATCAATAAAAACTATAAGTCTGCCATTTTCGGTTACATAATCAAAAACAATTTTTTTAAAATCCTCTTCAAAATTATTGAGAACTTGATAAGGATTAATTGCTTGCTTATATCCTTTCTGAAAAGCTTTTTCTATTTCCTGACTTATGTATTCAGTATCAATAGATCCTAAAGTAGCTGTTTTAATCACTCCCCTGCCTATGTGTCCAGAAACTTTTGCTATAGACCAACCGAAAGTTACAGCCTTTTCCATGATTTTTTTTCGTTTCTCCACAGCCAGAGTGATGTCATTAGAAATTTCACTCAAAATTATCTGGATTAGGGCATTTTTAGTATCTTCTTTGCTATCATATTTCCAAGGATTAAACCAAATTATTTTACGTTTTGTTTGCTGAAATCGCTCTTTTTGATCTTTTTTTTCATCACTAAATAATTGTTTAAAAATTGCTTCGTCCTCTAGTATCTTCTTAATGCGACGCATCAGGGTAGTTTTCCCACTGCCCCAGGAGCCAAAAATACCAACTGTAAAAGCTTCTTCACTTTTATAAGTTGCCTTGATAGCTATCCGACATAATTGCTCTGCATATAGCTCAAAGTTGAGATCGGGATCTTTGTTGTATTCTCCCGTATATACACTTTCATTGCTATAAGGCATAGTTTTTAAATCTCCTATTATGTTTATTAAAATCTTAGTCAATTTGGAGAAAAAAGTTTAACAGAGAGCGATAGTCATCACGGCTCGCGGCTTTTTGCACGTCTGCTGTTACCGCTTCTAGCGATTGATTGCCGTTGACTGGTACTAGCAGCTTCCGCTTTCTATATATGCCAATTAAGGGAGCCGTTTCCTCGTGATAATCTTGTAATCGTTTACGCATTAAATCTGGAGTATCATCTTTGCGTTTCTCTTTTTTAGCTCGTTGTTCTACCACTCTGGCAAACACAACATCATCAGGTACTTCTAAATAGATTACGCGATCGCAAACTGGTTGTCCCATCCCTACCAACAAGCCATCAAAAGCACCAACCTGATAGACGTTTCGCGGAAAGCCGTCTAAAACCCAACCAGATTGAGCATCGTCTTGACAGAGGCGTTCCCGAACCATTCCTAGTACCAGAGCATCTGGTACTAACTCACCTTTATCCATATACTCCTGCGCTTTTAGACCGAGAGGCGTTTTATTTGCCTTGGCTTCACGCAGCAAATCTCCTGTTGAAATGTGCGGAATATTGAAAGATGTTGCCAGATTTTTAGCCTGGGTTCCCTTGCCGGCTCCTGGCGCTCCTAAAAATATAAATCGCATTAGTTCGACTTCTCTAATTGGTAAATAAGATTGAGAAAGGAAGCTTTAACTGCTTCTCAAGTATTGTACCGACTCCACCTCAGCTTGACCAGTGATAAAAAGTGATAAAAAGTGATAAAAAGTAGCAACATCTCCTGTACTGTGCTAAAATCGATCCACCGCGTGCGTACACGGGCCACGTCTCCTAAACCGTGTCAGCACAACCGACACCCCGATACAACATTTAAGAGGATTTAACCCATGACTGCTGAGGAAGCTCTCGCCATTGTCGAAACAGTCCTAGATGATGATGAACAATTAAACGACGTACAAGAGCTAATCTTCAAACAGTGCTGGGAAGGCAGACACTCTTATGAGGCAATTGCTAAACTTTCTAAATATGACGATGAATATATTAAAGCCGCTGGCTATAAACTCTGGAAGTTACTCTCAGAAGCCTTTGAGGAAAAAGTAAAAAAGAATAATATTAAAGCCGTTATAAAACGATACTTACGGCGACAGCAAGTGACACAACACAGCCATCATGTGATAGAAGTAAATTTAACTGGAAAAACTTTAAGTAGATCCAATTTAACAGGAGCAAGACTGTTTACAAATTTAGGTGTAAATTCATCCTGTCAAAGAGATTTACAAAACTTTATCTTACCTGATAATAATACTAATTCACCAGAAAAAATCATAGAATCTGAAGAAGATAATCAACAAACTCTCTCTAATCCAGAAGAAAAAATTTATCACTGGAATGATTTGCGTTTTCGCTGTGAAGAGCAAGTGAAAATTGCTGAAGCCCTCGATCGCGCTAATATCTTCTTCTTCCCCAACTCTCAAGCACGCCTGACAACACCCGAAGGCAGGCAAAACCAAGAACCCGATTTCCTCATTTTCCACCAAGGCAAATTGGGTATTCTTCAGATATGGCATCCCGATACCGAAAAAGACGAAGAGCGCGATCGCGACTTTGCCTCTGCTGGCATCTGCACCATCTACTATTGTGAATCCCACAGGTGCAGTCAAGACGCCGATCGCGTTGTGCAGGAATTTTTAGAGCTTTTGAGTCACCCATAGCGCGATCGCCTTGGGAGACACGCGATCGCTCTCCCCAAAAAAGTCGAGTTAACCTTAAAATACTCTAATCAACAGTTCACACACCCCTATCACAACCCAACTGTCTTGGCCTACGACAACACCTGTAAATATCTTGCCGAAAAATTCCCCGCCGCGATCGTCCACTGGCTCCTGCCCATTGACGATACGGCCAGAGTCGAGGTACTCAAAACGGAACTAATTCAAGAACCCATCCGTGCTGATTCTCTCGTCTTCCTGCAAACGGATAACCAAATTCTACACATAGAATTTGAAACCCGCCCCTATTCTGAACCGCCCATCTCCTTCAGAATGCTCGATTACTGCATCAGGCTCAAACGGCAATACTCCTGTTCGATCCATCAAGTGGTCATCTTTTTACGGGAAACCACCTCAGAACAAGCTTTTGTATCCGAGTACACAGACACAAACACCCGACACAGCTACCGAGTGATTCGTCTGTGGGAGCAAGACCCCGCGTTACTGCTGTCAGTCCCCGGTTTACTGCCCTTTGCGACATTATCTCAAACTAACTCCCCGGCAACTTTGTTGCAGCAAATCGCGACTCGGATTGCTACAATAGAAGAACCCAATCAACAAGCGGATTTGCTGGCTTGCACCCAAGTCCTCGCGGGTTTGAGATTTGAAAAAAACTTAATCAGACAACTATTTAGGAAGGAAACTATGCGCGAGTCTGTCATTTACCAAGAAATTCGCGAAGATGGCCTTAAAGAAGGACTCCAACAAGGAAGGCAACGAGAAGCCCTGGCATTCCTTACTCGTCAGTTGACTCGACGGCTCGGCACGATCGCGCCGCAAATGCAAGAGCAAATTCAGGCATTATCCCTCGAAGAATTAGAGAATTTAGGAGAGGCCTTACTCGATTTTTCCTCAGCCGCAGATTTAACCAATTGGTTGAACCAACGTCACCCCTAACTGTTGATAAAGCACTCCGTAGCGCGATCGGTAATAGTAAAAAAATAGAGCAGATCGCGATACGGCAAACACTTTTTCAGCAGCCGTCAGAGAATATGATAAATATTGAAGATCAATTAATAGGATGGGAGGTAAAATAATGACAATTGAACAAGCTGTATTAGAAAATTTACGGGAATTGCAGCCCCATCAACAGCGAGAAGTCTTAAACTTCGTTCAGTTTCTCAGGCAAAAGTCAAGTCCGAAAGCACCTCGACGTAGCTTGTACGGCTTATGGAGCGATCTCGACATTGAAATTACACAGGCAGATATTGCCGAAGTCCGTCAAGAAATGTGGGGGAATTTTCCCAAGGAATTTCCTTTATGAATGCAGTCGTCATAGATACCCATGCAATTGTTTGGTATTTTTTGAAGTCAGGGAATTTATCGGCTACTGCTTTCGCGGCAATTCATCAGGCATAGTCAGTTTATGTGGCTTCGATTTCTGTTGTAGAAATCATTTACTTGAACGAAAAAAGAAAGTTGCCAGAAGTGGCACTACAACGCTTAATTCAAGCCTTAGCTGATGTTAATACGGGATGGTTGGTGATGCCACTCTCTCTTGAAATTGCTCAGGCAATTGCCCAAATTCCACGAGATGTTGTGCCAGATATGCCCGATCGCGTTATTACGGCTACTGCTTTTTATTTGAATCTACCATTGGTGACTTGTGATTCTAAGATTCAGGCTGCCAACATTCAGACGATTTGGTAAACAGGAGAAAAATTGTACAAAACTAAGTTAATTCAAGGCCTCTTAACCCATAACTGTTGATAAAACACTCCGTATCGCGCTCATCGGTAATAGTAACAAAAATAGAGCAGATCGCGATACGGCAAAAGCTTTTTCATCAGCCATCAGAGAATATGATAAATATTGTTTAGACATCTTTCAAAAATCAGGTGAAAGGCGAACCGGATGCCTACCCTACCATAATTGGGGGAGATGTCTTACTCTAATGAACAACACCCCTCTCACAACTCAACTGTCTTGGCCTACGACAACACCTGCAAATATCTTGCCGAAAAATATCCCGATGCTTTCGTGCGTTGGTTACTACCGATTGACGAACCCATCAACGTTCAGGTACTCAAAACCGAACTGATACAAGAACCCATTCGTGCGGACTCTCTCGTTTTTCTGCAAAGCGATAACCAAATTCTGCATCTGGAATTTGAAACCCGCCCCTATTCTGAACCGCCCATCTCCTTCAGAATGCTCGATTACTACGTCAGGCTGAAACGACAATACTCCTGTTGCATCCATCAAGTGGTCATCTTTTTACGGGAAACCACCTCAGAACAGGCTTTTGTATCCGAGTACACAGACACGGACATCCGACTCCGATACCGAGTCATCCGTCTGTGGGAGCAAAACCCGGATGTATTGCTATCAGTCCCGGCCTTACTACCCTTTGCCACATTATCTCAAACTAACTCACCAGCAACTTTGCTAGAGCAAATAGCTAATCAGATTGCTACAATAGAAGAACCCAATCAAAAAGCGGATTTGCTGGCTTGCACCCAAGTCCTGGCTGGTTTGAGATTTGAAAAAAACTTAATCAGACAACTATTTAGGAAGGAAACTATGCGCGAGTCTGTCATTTACCAAGAAATTCGCGAAGAAGGCCTCAAAGAAGGCCTCAAAGAAGGCCTCAAAGAAGGTCTCCAACAAGGTCTCCAACAAGGTTTCAAACGGGAGGCTCTGTCTTTTGTTACTCGTCAGTTGACTCGACGGCTCGGCACGATCTCCCCGCAAATGCAAGAGCAAATTCAGGCCTTATCCCTCGAAGAATTAGAGAATTTAGGAGAGGCCTTACTCGATTTTTCCTCAGCCGCAGATTTAACCAATTGGTTGAACCAACGTCACCCCTAACTGTTGATAAAGCACTCCGTAGCGCGCTCATCGGTAATAGTTAAAAACTAGAGCCGATCGCGATAGGGCAAAAGCTTTTTCAGCAGCCGTCAGAGAATATGATAAATATTGTTTAGACATCTTTCAAAAATCAGGTGAAAGGCGACCCTACCCTAATTTAGGGAGATGTCTAATACTCTAATCAACAATTCATAAACCCCTCTCACAACTCAACTGTCTTGGCCTACGACAACACCTGCAAATATCTTGCCGAAAAATATCCCGATGCTTTCGTGCGTTGGTTACTACCCATTGACGAACCCATCAACGTTCAGGTACTCAAAACCGAACTGATACAAGAACCCATTCGTGCGGACTCTCTCGTTTTTCTGCAAAGCGATAACCAAATTCTGCATCTGGAATTTGAAACCCGCCCCTATTCTGAACCCCCAATCTCCTTCAGAATGCTCGATTACTACGTCAGGCTGAAACGGCAATACTCCTGCTCGATCCATCAAGTGGTCATCTTTTTACGGGAAACCACCTCAGAACAGGCTTTTGTCTCGGAGTACACAGACACCGACATCCGACTGCGATACCGAGTCATCCGTCTGTGGGAGCAAAACCCCGATGTATTGCTATCAGTCCCCGCCTTACTACCCTTTGCCACATTATCTCAAACTAACTCGCCAGCCACTTTGCTAGAGCAAATAGCTAATCAGATTGCTACAATAGAAGAACCCAATCAAAAAGCGGATTTGCTGGCTTGCACCCAGGTTCTCGCGGGTTTGAGATTTGAAAAAAACTTAATCAGACAACTATTTAGGAAGGAAACTATGCGCGAGTCTGTTATTTACCAAGAAATTCGCGAAGATGGCCTCAAAGAAGGACTCAAAGAAGGCCTCAAAGAAGGCCTCAAAGAAGGCCTCAAAGAAGGTCTCCAACAAGGTCTCCAACAAGGTCTCCAACAAGGTTTCAAACGGGAGGCTCTGTCGTTCCTCACTCGCCAATTGACTCGACGGCTCGGCACGATCTCCCCGCAAATGCAAGAGCAAATTCAGGCCTTATCCCTCGAAGAATTAGAGAATTTAGGAGAGGCCTTACTCGATTTTTCCTCAGCCGCAGATTTAACCAATTGGTTCAACCAACGTCACCCCTAACTGTTGATAAAGCACTCCGTAGCGCGCTCATCGGTAATAGTGATGAAAAAAATAGAGCCGATCGCGCTCAAACTTCAAAAACCTTTAAAACACGCGATCGTAGAAGCTTGTATAAAAGTGAGGGTGAGGCAGTTAGCACAGTTATTAACTGAACTGAATGAGTTAAGGGAGGGCGAGAATTTATGAGTCGATACAGTATGATTGTTCAATGGTGTGATGAAGATCGGCTTTTCCTAGTCACGATTCCAGAGTTTGCCGATGATCGCGTGGTGATGCCTTGCACTCACGGTAAAACTCGCTCAGAACCAATTCATAACGGCGAAGAAGTGATTGAAATGTATTTGGAAGCGTGTCTTGCAGAAGGTGAATCTATCCCAGAACCCAGGATACTTCAAATTGCTTGATTGGTATTGCCCTTCTTGCTCCCAGTCAGGGGCATCAGAGACAATGTGATGGCAACAGGTTTGTCGTGGATCTTTCACCCCTATTCTCAAAAAATCACCTGAATAGAGGTTAAAGCTCCCCTACTTCAAAACAAACCTGAATACCCCTCAACCCGCCCCTAGTGTCATTTTTGTTCACTTTTAGCACATTTTTGACCGTGATAGGTATTAAGCCGTTACGAATTTAGAATGGCTAGTAAAACAGGATTCGGGCCAGGTGACAAGCAGGATGCTTGTCCTACTTTATGTGGTTTAATCGTCTTAGCTTACTTATTTTGTAAGACATCAATTAACGCGTAATAAGCAGGTTTGGGACGATAATTCGTATCAAATAAAAGGGGAGATTGAGGTTTTCCCGTAAAACCAGGAAGCCAAGAAAATTTATCAGTTAATCCCCAAACCGTAAAGCTTTTACAAGCCCTATTCGAGAGACAAGCACTCATCATATCAGCATAAAGATTCGCTGCTTTTTGTAATTTTTCCTCTTCGGTTCCCGGTCCATCGTATGTTTGCACATCCATCTCCGAAATATGCACATTTAACCCCAAATCTCCTAAACGATTAATATTCGCGAGCACATCTCCTTTTGGCGGAGCCCATCCCAAGCCAACGTGCATTTGTAAACCAACACCTGTAATCGGAACCTGTTTCGCTTTTAACTTTTTCACCAGACTATAAACCGCGTCTGATTTCGGGCCTAAACCATCGGCTCCATAGTCGTTATAATATAATTCCACATTGGGATCAGCTTCCCTTGCCCAACGAAATGCCATTTCGATATAATCAGGACCAATTCCTTGTAACCAAATTGTATTTCTGAGAGTTCCATCATCATTCAATGCTTCATTAACCACATCCCAAGCTTGCACTTTTCCCTTATAATAACCTACTACTTTATGAATATGATCGCGTAAAATCGTGATTAACTGATCGCGGGAAAATTTGCCCTCTGTCAACCATTTAGGAAGTTGAATATGCCACACTAACACATGAGCATGGACTTTCATATTATGGGATTTAGCAAAATTAACCAGTGTATCAGCCTCATCAAATGTATAAGTATTAGGTTGCGGATGTAAATATTCAAATTTCATTACATTTTCTACAGAAGCCGTATTAAATTGATTCGCGAGTAATTGCTGATAGATAGGATCTGTTTTGAGAGGAGGAATGGCGACAGCCGCACCAATTTCAATCCCACGTTTTTCGGCTAAACTCCGTAATGTTACTGAATTGGGCAGACAATAAGATGACAATGCCAGCGTTAAAGAAGCTGAGAGAATAAACAGTATTGAAGCGAAAAACCAACGACGTTTCATATTTATTTTATGCCTTTGCTATAAATGTACCCCGAATTGGGGGTTGTGATTGAGTAGGGGCAATCCCCCCGTGGTTGCCCCCAATTGTTATCCCGTGTAAGCCCTGAATAATCGGGGTTAAAGATGGCAGATTTTTAGGACAATTGGGCAGAAAGAGCCGAAATTTCCCAATGCTACTCTTTACACATAATTAAATAATTCGTAGCAATAAACCCGGAAACGGGAGCAGTAATTTCTATCCAATCACGTTTGTCTCCATCTTTATCTTTGATCAGTTTATAATCCTTAACCAATGTTACTTTCCCACCCGCGAGAACTCCTCCCCGTACCGTGGATTTTGTGGAAGCATCGGCGCGTATCACAATTCCTTTGGGTGCGACTCGACTTTCCACTTGACGACAAAGACTGGTGGTTTGTTTCGGTTGAGTTGCCTCTGGTTTATTCTCTGGTTTATTCTCTGGTTTGTTGTCTGGTTTTTTCTCTGTGGGTTTACTCCCTTGCTCGCCTCCACTACAGGGAATTAGGTTAAATTCATTATTAGGATAGCCACTGGAAATAAATCCTTTCACAGGTGCCGATATTTCTACCCAAAGACGGCCATCAGCACTTTTGAGGGTTTGATTATTAACTAATGTGATCTGAGTATTCATGGCTACTCCTCCCACCACTGACGCGGTAGCATTCGCCTGCGATCGCACCACTAACCCGTCTTTAGAATTAACCTGACGACAGAGGTTTCGGGTGGCTTGGGATGTTACGGATGTTTTCTGGGATGGGGAAGCCGCGAAACTGGGAAAATTAATACTCCCAGTGACGATCGCGGCTAAACTCAAAAAGATGAGGGACTTATTTTTGTAATCAACTGTTTTCATGTTTCTCACTCCTCACTAAACCACAAAGGTTGTTTTGATAAGACAAAAAACCGGGTTTCTAGTTTGAGACTCCCTCAAAAAGGAAATGGCATTGAGAAACCCGGTTTCTGCGTAAGTCTTACTCAACTCTTTAAGTTATATCAGAAAACGATTTAGGATGTGGGAGGAGTGTCTAATTCTGGGTTAATTTGTTTTTGGGCATTGCTGCGTTTACGCCACTTGACATAGATGGTAGAAAGGATCGCGGTTAAAAGGGCATAAGTAATGATCTCGATCCGCACTTCCTTTAAAAAGGGAATATTTGTCATCACTAAAACCAGGGCTAAACCGGTATTTCGCATAGAAGTAACAACGGCTAAGGCACTACGCAACTCTTCCGTTGGCCCTCCCATAAAATGTCCGATCCCCAGGGAAATTATAATCATAATACTCATCGCGAGCACAGAAATAAATTGCCCCTTTGTGAAAAGCCAAACTTTAGGAAGCGCGATGGCTAGAATCAAAACAAGCAGGGCAAGTAAAATGGTATTCCCAATTTTTGCAACGGGTTTTTGCAAGGAGTCTGCCCACTCAGGAGCGACTTCTCGCAGGAACATTCCTATTCCCAAAGGTAGCAATTGAGCTTGTAAAATTTGAGGTGCTACACTTTGAGGAGTCACATTCCATCCTGAGAGGGAAAACCAGTGTTTCAGCAATAAAACTACCAGGGGAATTGTCACGATAGAAAGCCATGCCAAAGACACTTGCAATGGTGCGACAAAATCAAATCTACCTACTTTTTTCGGCACTGTTTTCACAATCATGGGAGCACTGGGTACCGCGGCCATGATTAAAAGGACAATACGAGTGCTAGGGGGTAATTGGTGAAAAACACTAATGACTAGCAAAAATGCCGCGATCGGTACTAAGATATTAACCGCGAGAAAAGATTTCACCACTAAAACGGGCTGCTGCCAAAATTCTCTTAATTGTCTTAAACTCAGTCCTAATCCCAAGGAGAAAAGAACTAAGAAAATACCTATTTTTGCCAAGTTACTAATTATCTGTACGATATTAATTTGTTCCATGATCAATAAACTTATCCTATTTTCTGGTACTTTTTATGGCTGTCACTTTTCCATATTAACCTGAAATTTTCTATCCGTGTCCGAGATCCCACTTTCCGAGCCGAAAATTTTACCATCCATTGCAGAAACAGGGTTTCTTGGCGATGAGTATTTTTCTCTATCGCAATTAGACAGAAACCGGGTTTTTGTATCAATACCTTCGCCAAAATCCTCCCTTGTGGGGTGAGATTTTTCGTAGAATACCTTGGGGTTATTAAAAATCACTTCCCATAATTAGCCTGTAAGGGTGAGATCCACTGGGTATCAATCGGAAAAAATTGGTTTAGTATTGTTGAAGAAACTTGGCTTTTATGCCCCTTTGAAAAAGTGATGGCACAAGGAAAATCCTTATAGTATAACCACAAAGGCATAAAGACACAAAGGCAGGAAAAAATAGTCGGGTTAAAGCCGATTTTGATTATGTTTTCCCGATATAGCATTTTTAAATGAGATGTAAATGCAGGGCAGAGATCCCGTCACAGGCAAGATGCCTGTGCCACAAGTTTTACCTCTGAAATGGAAACACTATAGATCGAAAATCATAACAAATTACTCAATTTATCGGGAGCATCTCATGTTGGTAAATTGGTAGTGGGAGCGTCTCGCTCCCTATTAGATCCCGCCGATTCGAGACGCTCCCACTACAGTTTTTTTGGGGACCTTGAGATGCTCCCAATTTATCCTTTGTGCCTTTGTGTCTTGGTGTTTGATTTTATTCCCCTACTGAGGAAATAAAAATGACTCATTTTTCCTTGATAATTGTTCATCAATATCAGAAAAAATGGGTTTATTTAACAATCCCTTTGTGAATTGGTGAGATTTTGGCTCAGGTATTGTTGTCTCACAGACACGCGTCAAAAACCCGGTTTCTTTGAGGTTGGTTAAAGTTGTTGAAGGAAACGCAAATCGCTGGCATAAACGCGGCGAATGTCATCCATCCCATGAAGTACCATTGCAAAGCGTTCTACGCCAAAACCCGCGGCAAATCCGGTATATTTTTCGGGATCGTAACCTACGGTTTTTAATACATTAGGATCAACCATACCACAGCCTAAAACTTCTAACCATTTACCATTCCATTGTAAATCGACTTCTGCGGAAGGTTCGGTAAAGGGAAAATAACTCGCGCGAAAACGAATGGGTAAATCTCCAAACATTTTCCCTAAGAATTGTTTAATAGTGCCTTTTAAATCGGTAAAAGTTAAGCCTTCATCAATGGCTAATAATTCAATTTGATGGAAAACTGCCGCGTGAGTCGCGTCAACGGTATCGCGGCGATAAACTCGTCCGGGGGCGACAATTCTGATCGGTGGTTCGTGTTTTTCCATGTAACGAATTTGCACCGATGATGTATGAGTCCGTAATAGATTACCATCGGGTAAATAGAAGGTATCTTGCATATCACGGGCTGGGTGATCTGGGGGAGTGTTTAAGGCTTCAAAGTTATAATAATCACTTTCGATTTCTGGGCCTGTGGCTACGGTATAACCTAAACCGACAAAGATATCTAAGGCGCGATCAATAACGCCATTTAAGGGGTGGATTTTTCCTTGGGGACGATACACCCCAGGCATGGTGACATCGAGGGTTTCTGCTTCTAATTTGGCTTGAATCAGGGCATTTTGTAAGGTGGTACGTTTTTCGTCTAAAGCGGTTTGTAAGATTTCTTTAACTTCATTCGCGATCGCGCCAATTTGGGGACGCTCTTCTGGAGATAATTTACCCATAGAGCCTAAAATTTGGGAAACTTGCCCTTTTTTGCCGAGATAATTAATGCGTAATTGTTCCAGAGCCTCAAGACTAGAAGAAGACGCGATCGCGTTTTTAGCATCATCTCGTAAAGATTCTAATTGAGATACTATATCAGTTAATTGAGTGGTCATAGGAGAAGAAGAGACTAAAAAATTTAGACACTATTAAGTTTAACCTAATAAAGGAAAAAATCTCACGAGAAAAAAACAAAAAGGACGCGGATGAGCGTCCCTTTCATCAAAATTATCTGTAGAAGTTCTAAACAGCAGCAACCGCGATTTTCGCTTCCTTAGCAGTCAACTTTTCATAAGCTTCCCGCATCTTGAGACCTACTAGAACTTGGAATAAACCCGTCCCATTATTAGACCCCGGATATTCACGGTGTTGCAGTAACAAATGAGTTAATTCCCCTTGATACTTAGCCGAAGTGCTACTTAAATGACGTTCGATGTAAATCACTTCTTCTAAATTTTCAAACTGACCATCAACCTCTAAAATAGAGACTTCATGGCCATAGTAATTATCCGGGCCATAGTGCATTTTAATGCCCGGATAAGAACAAGTCAATTTGCGACCGCAGGGAATCCAGTTAATCGTAGAACCCTCATCAAACAAAAAGGCTGGTTTGAAATGAGAGAGACCTTCGCGTTGAATCATTTGGACTCGTAGGATCTTACGTTCTTTATCCTCTTTAATCAAATTAGTAGGTAATACTTGGATTACCACATCGGCAAATTCTTTTTGAGGATCGATATACGCGGTGAAATCTGGTTTACGAGAATTGATCGCGGCCATTACATCATCATAACTATGACCCCGTTCTGCCATATCGCGTTGAATTTTCCACGCGACCTTAACTTCATCGCTAATATCTAAATAAACGCTGAAATCTAAGAGCGATCGCACTCGTTCATCATATAAAGGATGAAGACCTTCAATCACGATAATGTGATTAGGATCGATCCGTTCCGCAGGATCGAGCATTCCGGTTTCGTGGTTGTAGATCGGCTTATCAATCGAGTGACCATTTTTGAGCGCGTTGATTTGTTCATACATTAAATCAAAGTTATTCGCTCTGGGGTCCAGGGCCGTAATCCCAGTTTCTTTACGTTGTTTGCGATCGAGACTGTGGTAGTCATCGAGGCAGATCACAGTAACTAACTCTGATCCGAACAAATCTGTCAATCTACGCAAAAAAGTTGATTTACCGCAACCGGAGTCTCCGGCAACGCCAATTAAAACCACGCGATCGGGCTTCATGGTCATTATATTCCCTCTAAACAAACAGCACTGTTGACAAACTCAAGTCCCTCTTCCCAAAAATTGCCGCCCATTGGTTAATACCCAAAGCTGGAGTGTCGCGCCCCTACCCCCTCAAAAGAGAAGAGATGATACCCACACACAACAGTCTGATGGCCGCCCATCAGGGAAGACTCAAGCAATTTTTAAGTTAAGTATTTCAGACGAACTGTGAGCTTGATTGTATCAGAAGGGGTGTCCCCTCACAATCTGTAATATTACGATCCCCGTCAGGGGATTGGTAATCGGTAATTGGTAATTGGTAATCGGTAATTGGTAATCGGTAATTGGTAATTGGTAATCGGTAATCGGTAATCGGTAATCGGTAATCGGGAAGCCTTCTTCCTTCTTCCTTCTTCCTTCTTCCTTCTTCCTTCTTCCTTCTTCCTTCTTCCTTCTTCCTTCTTCCTTCTTCCTTCTTCCCTCTTCCCCCAGTCCCCAATGACTAATTCGCCAGTGCCCAATTCCCCGCTCCCCCTCTCCGGTAAAATAAGTGGAAGTAAGAGTGAGCGCGATCGAGGAAAGACCCTTTTCAGGGGAAGTCCTGGGTTTGTGTGACTAAGTGACGGGAGTCATAAAAAAAAGAAATTGCGTCGATCGTCACATTCTTTCCGTAAATTATTCTGTATCGTTAAGGAAAATTCCATCATGTACAGTCCCACCTTATCAGGTGTCGCGGCGAATTCCGAATCGGGTAGCCGAGTCTTTATTTATGAAGTCGCGGGTTTGCGTCAGAATCAAGTTACTGATCAAACAAGCTTCCCCATTCGTCGTAGTGGCAATATATTTATTGCAGTACCCTATGATCGCATGAATCAAGAAATGCGTCGCATTAACCGTTTGGGTGGCAAAATTGTCAGTATCCAACCTCTGAATGCAGAAACACTCAAAAGCATCAACGCGACACCAGGGGAGGGAGTTCAAAGCGCGCCTGCCGCGTCTGCACCTAGTACCCCCTCAACTCCTGTGAAAGAAAAACATGATCAAAAAGATATTCCTGTGAATATCTATCGCCCTAACGCGCCCTTTGTTGGTAAATGTATCTCTAATCAAGAGTTAGTGCGTGAAGGCGGTGAAGGAACTGTGCGTCACCTGATCTTTGACATTTCGGCTGGCAATCTTCGTTATTTAGAAGGTCAAAGTATTGGTATTATCCCAGATGGCACCGATAACAATGGTAAGCCTCATAAAATGAGACTTTACTCCATTGCCTCCACCCGTCATGGCGATTATGTCGATGATAAAACTGTGTCTCTTTGCGTCCGCCAATTAGTCTATAACCACCCGGAAACTGGCGAAACAGTCTATGGTGTTTGCTCGACTCATTTGTGCAATCTTTCCGTTGGTGCTGATGTGAAAATCACTGGCCCCGTCGGCAAAGAAATGTTACTTCCCGATGATGAAAATGCCACTGTTATTATGATGGCAACCGGGACTGGTATTGCACCTTTCCGCGCCTTCCTGTGGCGGATGTTTAAGGAACAACATGAAGATTACAAGTTTAAAGGTTTAGCTTGGTTATTCTTCGGTGTTCCCTATAGTCCTAATATTCTCTATAAGGAAGAATTGGAACAACTACAACGTGAATTTCCTGATAATTTCCGCTTGACTTATGCCATCAGCCGTGAGCAACAAAATGCCCAAGGCGGTAAGATGTATATTCAAGACCGGATTAAAGAAAATGCTGATGAATTGTGGCAGTTAATTCACCAAGACAATACCCATACTTATATCTGTGGTTTGAAAGGTATGGAAGGCGGTATTGATGAAGGAATGTCCGCGGCTTCTAGTAAGTTTGATGTCCATTGGTCTGATTATCAGAAGCAATTGAAGAAGGCTCACCGCTGGCACGTTGAAACCTATTAATTTTCTCCATAAATAGGTCTTTTTCTTTTTCCCTATGGTGCGCGATCGCGCACCATTTTTTTTGTATAAACCGCAGATGAACGCAGATGAACACAGATATAATTTTGTCGGTGGGGTTGAAGACAAGGATATTCTTAGGCTTCGCGACTTCGGAAAAATTCTAAGGCAAAAAAAGACGCGGCTACACTTCCTGCAATATATATTTCACCGTTCATTATTTTTGTCATTACTTCTGTAAGAGGAATTAAGACAATTTCGATTTCTTCGGTAATATCTAAATCTCTATGGGGTGAGGGTTGCACATTTTCGGCTAAATATAAATGAATTTTATTTGTATCTTTGACGGGATTATCGGATAAGACTGCTAAGGGAATCATTGTCTGGGCAATATATCCCGTTTCCTCTCTTAATTCTCTGGCTGCCGCGACTTCCCCTGTCTCTTCGAGAGGATTAAATGCACCCGCGGGTAATTCTAATAAAATCTCCCTTAAACCATGTCGATATTGACGGACAAAAACGACTTGATTTTCACTTGTTACCGGAAAGACTAAAGCAATATCTGGGCGAATTGTGACAAAATAATCGTCAATAATTGTGCCATTGGGTAATTGTACCTTATCCTGTCGCACTTGACACCATTTGTTATTTAATACCCAGTCCGACTGTAAGACTTTCCACTTGTTAATTTTTGTCATCGTCTTTGCTGCTCCTTGGGATTTAGGTTCACCCCAATGATAAACTAATGACAATATCTATTATTATATTAAGATTAACCGGAATGCCCGATCGCGCTCGTGTCAATGTTCCATAGATTGTCTCTCAAATATAGAAACCAAAAGTTATGCAGTACCCTACTTTCCAACTATCTGTACTAAAAACCCTGAGTTTGGTGGGTATTTTAGCCCTATTAGGAGTATCTCATCCGAGCGCGATCGCGGTGATGCCCTCTCAACCGAAACTCATAGCCCTAGCCAGTATCTCCGAATGGCAATTCGATCCGAGCACTTCCCAATTAGAATTTACCCTTCCTGAAGGAATTTCCCCCCAATATTCCCTACTGGAAAAACCCACTCGTATTGTCATTAGAATCCCCAATCTCCAAGTTAGCACCGATAGCACTCAACTCTATGAAAATGGGGCAATTCGCTCCATTAGTTTAACTCAATCTCAACCCGAAGAGGCGAAAATCGAGATTAACTTTGCTCCAGAAATTACCCTAACGCGTGAACAAGTACAATTACAACGACAGGGTACTAATAATCGTTGGGTTGTGCGTCCCCAACTGAAACCACCAACCCCTACACCAAATAATATCGCGACTCAACCGAGTCCCGAACCCAGTCCTTCACCCACTCCCCAAGTTACTCCTCAACCGAGTCCCCAAGTCACTCCTCAACCAACTTTCACTCCTCCGACAGTCACAAAACCGACTCCTACTCCCGCGGTGGCGAGAGTTCCCGCGTTTCCTTCTTCTGCTTTGCCACCAACAGCACTGCCCCTGATGACAGTACCCGCGTCTCCTCCCACGCGATCGCGCCAAGCTACTGTACCCCCGCCACCCTCCACAACGATGCAAACCTTTGCACCCCCCTCAAGACAAGTGCCCTTTGCCACTCCGGGCAAAATACTCGCGTTTGGTGAACCTTTACCGAATCAAGGGGGAGAAACTAATGGCATTCAAGCACAACCTGGGAATATTTTATTGCCCGCGGGTACGACATTAACTCTGGTTTATCCCTTAGAAAACCCCTTGAAATTGGAACCAAAACCCGATCGTCAAGATGTCTTATTACTACAAGGGGGAATTATGGATAGTAATGGCGCGATGTTAATTCCCCCAAATACACCCGTAATTGGAGAATTTGTCACAAGTCAAGAGGGAAGTCGCTTTATGGCACGGGCATTTTATGTGAATGGTACTTCTATCCCCTTGGCCGCGGAATCTCAGCCCATAAAAGGCGCGGCAAAACCTTCCCAAGGGGCTCTGATTCGTAATACCAGTATTGGCGGGATCGCGTTATTACTGCTAACGGGGTTTTCAGGAATCGGATTATTAGCGGGGGCGGCCGCGGGCGCCGCGACTACCTTTGTCACAGCCCCTCATCCTGGGACAATTCAACCGGGGATGGTGATCGAAGTGCGTTTAACTCAAGATTTACCGCGATTTTTATATTAGAAACCGGGTTTCTCGCCGTTGTCTGTTGTCTGAAATGAGTGGGTTAAAGAAACCGGGTTTCTCGCCTTTATCTGTTGTCTGAAATCAGTTTTGGGCATAAGAAACCGGGTTTCTCACCGTTGTCTGTTGTGTGAAATGAGTGGGGTAAAGAAACCCGGTTTCTAATCTTCTGGGTAAGTCCGAAAAAATTATTTGAACCTTCTTGTGATAACTCCTGTCTAAAGCTCAGATTCAGAATTGCTCAGGAGTATCCACAGGTGTTAACAACGGTATCTGCCGATGTTGCTAATAACTCTGATATAGAGCTCATCGAGCGATGCGTCAATGGCGATCGCGCCTCATTTCGGCATCTCTATCGACGCTATGAGCACAAAGTCAGGGCAACCCTATATCAACTCTGTGGCTCATCCCTTCTCGATGACTTAGTGCAAGAAGTGTTTTTACGTGTCTGGAAAGGTTTACCGAAACTTAAACAACGGAACACTTTTTCGACTTGGCTCTATCGCATTACTTGGAATGTTGCCACTGATCAACGCGAAAGTTTTGCCAAACAACACTCCTTAGAAGCGAAATTATCAATACCCGATCGCGTGGTTGAGTCTTCGGAATTAATGAATTTACATTATCAAGACTTAGTGCAACGGGGACTCGATCATCTTAGTTTTGAGCATCGTGCTGTCTTGGTATTACATGATTTAGAAGATGTCCCACAAAAAGAAGTGGCAGAAATTTTAGGGGTTCCCGTGGGAACAGTCAAATCGCGTCTTTTTCATGCCAGATCCGCGATACGCCAATTTTTACAAAAACAGGGGGTTAATTTATGACTGAACCCATTGAGGATCAAAAACTGGTTTATTTCTTAAAGAGAAATTCCCCAATTCCTCCTGATAGTATCCCCGACTTAGAGGAACGAATAATAATTGCTATTGCCCAGGAGCCAAGAATTAACCAAACAACTGTTAAACGTTTATGGTTGGTTCCCGCCGCGATCGTGACGAGTGTGTTAATCACAGTATCAGGTTATTTCCTGTTCAAACCAACACAAATCCAACCCGTCGCCCAAGGGCAAGAGGCAGAATTAGAAGCTTTTCTCATTAATAATTGGGATAGTACCCTCCATGACTCCTCTGGAGATAAGTATAAGGAAACCTCTAATGAGGAAGACTTTTTCCGGGCAAGTTTCCAAGACAATTAACCAAGTATCAGCACTTATTTTTTTAGGTGATTATCATGTTTTTACGTCGTGTTTCTGTCTTAAGTTTGCTCATATTGTCTTTGGGAACTGCCGCGGCTTTTGCAGCCCCTAATCCCAAATACTCTAATGATAAATTGAATAATCAATCTCAAGGAGGTTGTCAAAAGCAACCTAATGGGCAATTGAGTAATAAATCTCAAGGTACTTGGCAAAATCAACGCAATAATCAATTAGGCAATAAATCTCAAGGCCCTTGGCAAAATCAACGTAATAATCAATTGGGCAATAAATCTCAAGGCCCTTGGCAAAATAAAGGCAATAATCAACAATTAAATCGTCAACATCAAGAGGATAAAGCAAATCTCAATAAAAACGAATCAAACCGTCACAATCAAAAAAATCAAAACAACTCACGGGCTATGATTACTTCTCAAGGTGATAAAAATCCAAGTAATCACCAAGAGCATCGTTAGTAGTTAGTAGGTTGGGTTGAGGCACGAAACCCAACGCATTTCTTGGGTTTTGTGCCTCAACCCAACCTACAAAGAAATGGCGAAGGTATTGTTGGTAATTCAGGGTTTCTCAGAAAATTAACCCGTAACAAATATTGATCGCAACCTCGACAGTATTTGACGTTTTTAATTGCGAAAACCATTGATTTTCTTCCTTCTTCCTTCTTCCTTCTTCCTTCTTTATGAGGTAATTATCATGTCTTTACGTCGTATTTCAGCCTTGACTTTGCTCATGTTATCCTTGGGAAGCACCGCGGCTTTTGCTGCACCGAATCCCCAACAATCTCTGCGCCAATATTCTGATGAAATTGCCCAACAAGCCGGACAAAAACCCGGAAGGGGGAATCCAGAGCGCGTATTTGAGCAACTCGGGTTAACCGATGCTCAAAAAGCAAAACTTAAGTCAATTCGCGATCAATATCAACCTCAATTAACCACTCAACGTCAAGCATTCCAGCAAGCGCAAAAGGAATTACGGACATTGATGACTTCTAATGCTGATCAAAGTCAAATTCTTGAAAAACGTACTCAAGTAATGGCAATCAAGCAAAAGTTAGACGATTTACATTTTCAAAGTATGTTGGCGATGCGTGAAGTTTTAACCCCTCAACAACGGACTCAGTTAGAGCAATTAATGAAACAACGTCATCAAAATATGAAAAATCAAGGACAAAATAAAAATAACCCCAAATAACGGCGATCGCGCCTCTTGCTCATTTATCCTTGATCCTGTACAATTTAAAAAGGAGAATGGTTATAGACTATTCTCCTTTTTCTGCTGAGGTAGAAACCGGGTTTAACAATACCTTCGTCAAAAATGATAAAAATCTGAAAATCCGTAGTAGGGGCGGTGGATGGTGTGTGCCCGCCCTCGAAGGCGAAGGTGTTGTTTAGATGATGACAAGAAATCGGGTTTCTGGGATTTCGGTTGTTTCTAGGAGTGAATTTAATTGCAGTATATTTATTTACATGGGTTCGCGTCGGGACCGGAGTCTTTTAAAGCTCAATATTTACGCGATCGTGTTTCGGAATTATCCCTTAATCTGGATATTCCTAACCTCAATAATGGCGATTTTTCTCACTTAACTTTAACTCGTCAATTACATCAAGTTGAAGCATTATTATCTCCCCTTAAACCTGTAGGGAAGGTGACAATTATTGGTTCCAGTTTTGGGGGAATTACTGCCGCGTGGTTGGCACAACGACAAGAATGTGTTTCGCGTATTGTGCTTTTGGCTCCCGCGTTTCAATTTGTTTCCCATTGGTTGCCATTATTGGGAAGTCAACAGGTGACAAAATGGCAGAATGATGGTTATTTATCGGTTTATCATCACATCGAAAAATGTGATCTTCCTCTTCATTATCAATTTGTTACTGATATGATAAATTACCCGGAAGTGCAATTAATTCGCCCTATTCCTACATTAATTTTACATGGAAAAGATGATGAAGTTATCCCCATTCAAGCTAGTCGTGATTTTGCCCGCGATCGTCCCTGGGTGACTTTGCAGGAATTAGACAGCGATCATGGTTTGGGAAATGTCCTTCCTGACATTTGGCTGGCGATTAGAAAATTTTGTTCTCTTTAAGGAAAATTCAATAAAGTAGTGTAGGATAACCGCCTGCTTTCGATCTCAAGGGAACCCCGACAAACAAAATAATTAAGTTATTCAATTTCTCTTCTTAAGTGTTAAAATAGGATATAGCAATCCTATTTCAATTGTAATATTTTTGTAGGGGCAATCCCCCCGTGGTTGCCCCGATTGATCAGGGGTAGGCACTCTGGCACTACCCCTACGTTTTTACCACAACCTATTTAGGATTGCTATATACTGCTGAGAAAGAGCATTTTTCTGTATCGTCAAAATGATATCGAAAAATTAAGTCAGAGCAATCTGGTTGATATTTCAGTCCTTTTTAGGGTTTTTTACCCCGAATTTCCATGACTCAAAAAGAGCAACATTCTGAGCTACATCCTGAAGAAAAAACTTTTCTCTCTACTCTCGCGATTGATATTGGTGGTAGTGGTATTAAGGCGATCGTTTTAAATCATTTGGGAGCTCCTATTACCGAAAGACTCCGCGTTGAAACTCCTTTACCAGCTAAACCTGAATCGGTTTTAAACGCGATCGCGTCTCTGGGTTCTCAAAAAGGAAATTTCGATCGCGTTTCGGTAGGTTTTCCAGGGGTTGTAACTCATGGTATCATCAAAACGGCTGTTAATTTAGATCCCGATTGGATCGGATTTAATTTAGCGACAACATTAGAAGATAATTTGGGCAAACCAGTCCGAGTTATTAATGATGCTGATATGCAGGGACTTGGTGCGATTTCGGGTAAGGGTGTCGAATTAGTTATTACTTTGGGAACGGGTTTTGGCTCTGCTTTATTTGTGGATGGTAAGTTAGTTCCTAATTTAGAATTAGGCCATCATCCTTTTCGTAAGGAGCAAACTTATGAGCAACAATTGGGACGTCTCGCCTTAGATACAGTGGGTTCTAAAAAATGGAATCAACGTCTGGAAAAGGCGATCGCGTATTTGCTCAATATCTTTAATTTAGATATTTTATATCTAGGAGGTGGGAATACAAAAAAAATCACCATATCTTTACCTGAAAATGTCAAAATTGTCCCTAATATTAGCGGACTTTTAGGGGGAATCGAACTCTGGCGTGAGCCGGAACATTAAGCGTTATTCTCTCTTTATTATCAACCAAAAATTTCTAAGTTAATCATGTTTTCTTTTATTCGTCAAGACTTGACAAAATTCACAGCTTATACTCCTCATCCGGGTGGAAATTCGGGGGAACCTGTTAAATCTCCTCTTCTTTTGGATCGTCTCGATAGTAATGAGTGTGCCTACGATTTGCCCTTGGAATTAAAGGAAAAGTTGGCCTTAACTTATCAAAATCTCATCGAAACTAATCGTTATCCCGATGGCAGTCATTTTGCCTTAAAAGACGCGATCGCGTCCTACGTTAATGAATCAATTACCGAACAGAATATTATAGCAGATAATATATCCGTTGGCAATGGTTCCGATGAGTTAATTCGCTCTCTTTTAATGGCGACTTGTTTGGGGGGAGAAGGTTCGATTTTAGTTGCAAATCCGACTTTTTCTATGTACGCGATTATTGCCCAAACTTTGGGTATTTCCGTTGTTAATGTCGGACGCAATGAGGATAATTTTGAAATGGATTTAGTCGCGGCACAAGACGCGATCGTGTCCCCAGAAAAACCTCCGATTCGTGTAATTTTTGTCGTGCATCCTAATTCCCCCACAGCCAATGCTTTGACAACCAATGAATTAGAATGGTTACGCACAATACCCGATAATATTTTAGTTGTGATTGATGAAGCCTATTTTGAATTTAGTCAAAATACGGTTTTGGGTGAATTAGCACAACATCCAAATTGGGTGATTTTACGCACTTTTTCTAAGGCTTTTCGGTTAGCGGCAATGCGGGTAGGATACGCGATCGCGCATCCCGAATTAATCGCAATTTTAGAGAAAGTGCGTTTACCCTATAATCTGCCCAGTGTATCCCAAGTTGCGGCACAATTAGCATTAACCTATCGTGAAAGTTTACTCTCTGTAATTCCAGAAATTATCGCGGAAAGAAGTAAGTTAATTTCAGGACTTTCTCCCTTAGAAAATTTGCATATTTGGCCCAGTAATGCTAATTTTATATATGGACGCGTCAAAACAGATAACCCCAGTAATTTAGAGCAGAAACACGCGGAGTTAATGCAGAAATTAAAAGAGCTAGGGACTCTAATTCGTCATACGGGAGGAGGGTTAAGAATTACCATCGGAAGCCCTGAAGAAAATGAGCGCACTATTGAGCGGTTTTTGTTAATAGGTAATGGGTAATAGGTAATAGGTAATAGTTACAGCAATTTGATCAGGAGCATCCCATTTTTGTAGGGGCGAAGCATTCGGACAAAGAATCTATAAGTCAAAATAGATAATTTATAATCCGAATGCTTCGCCCTCTCACTTCTGGTATTAGCCAAACCGAGATCCTCCCAATTTTATCTGTCTCAACTCAGGAGAAAAATGGTAGAAGTTATCATTTTTTTCCCTATTTGCCTATTCCCCATCACCGATTACCGATTACCCATTACCGATTACCCATTACCGATTACCCTATCTCGCGTGACGAATAGTCTGAGGAAAAACACCGATTAAAAGAGATAAAATGTCATCCGGTAATTGGGCGACAATTTCAGCACTAAAATAATGTTCTAAATGGGTTAATAACATTCGCGATCGTGCCAAAGAAGACTCCTGAGAAGTTAACTGATGTAATAAACGCACCCATTGTTGACGAATATTATAAGCTTTTACACGATCTTGGGAAGATTGAGCAGTTATAATACTAAAATCACCCACAGTAATAATCTGTTGACAGTCCTGATCTAATACACCACCAAAAGCAGCACCAGGCCCAGCAAATTCAGCATAAAAGGTTTTGATTAAAATAATACCACCGCGATATAGATTGTTAACCATCAGCAATTCGCCACTGTGGATCTGAGTCAAAATGTGGGACACTTGGGGATCTTCCATTCCTCTGTATCCAGTGTTAAGGGTTTCTCGTTTCACATTGATTTATCGGTTATTTTATACCCCGATGATAACATAATATCTAAAGAGTGTCACTATTGAGGCGGTTTCCTATGAATCAATATCAAATACAAGTAGAAAACGCGATCGCGCTCCTAAAAACCGATCTTCCTACCCTCTTTCACCAAGACATTAGCTATGATATCTATACTCAAGATATCTATTTTCGCGATCCCGTCAATACCTTTAAGGGAAAATTCAACTATCGCGTCATCTTTTGGACACTCCGCTTCCATGCTCAATTATTCTTTACCCAAATATACTTTGATTTACATGAAGTAAAGCAAACGGAATCTAATATAATTGTAGCAACATGGACGGTACGAGGTGATTTACGCGTCCCTTGGAAAGCCCAGATTTTTTTTAATGGTTATTCTACTTATAAATTAAATGAAGAGGGATTAATTTATGAACATATCGACACTTGGGATCGTCCTCCTAGTGCAGTTTTAAAACAATTTATTGAAACTCCCATTAATTTGTAGCTTGGGTTGAGTTGAGTAGGGGAATTTATCTCAATGATAAGGGCATGATCTTCTCAAACAAACCTAGGGTGGGAGCCTCCCACTGGGAGCATCTCCTAATTGTAAATTGGTAGTGCGGTGGAGCGTCTCGCTCCCTAGGAATCTAATAGGGAGCGAGACGCTCTGATGCTCCGCACAGGCTACGCCAACCCACTACAGGTTTTTTTGCAAATGTGAGATGCTCCCCTCCCACTCCCTATCACTCCCCGATAATTTTCTAATACTTATAGAAAAAAGCGAATTATTAAAAATAACGCGGAGATGACTAATTGCGCGCACATTACCGGAATACCATAACGCAAAAACCTTTTAAAGGAAATCGAGCGGCCATGTAATTCGGAAATACCCGCAGCAACAATATTAGAAGAAGCACCGACTAATGTGCCATTTCCGCCTAATGTTGCGCCAAACATCATCGCGTAAAATAATGGTAACACTTCCGCGGGGAATTGTCCAGCAAAATTAGGATCTAAAACCTCATTTGGTGCTAACCCCACATTCACCACATATTGTTTTAATAAAGGGACCATCGCGACAACTAAAGGAATATTAGGAACTACACTCGACAGTATCCCTATACTAAAAATTAATACCAGGGAACCCCAGAAAATATTTTTCCCTAAAATCACTCCTAATACCATAGATAAACGACTAATAACTCCGGTTTTTTCTAATCCTCCAATTAAGACAAAAATTGACATAAAAAAGATTAATGTACTCCAGTCCACATCTCGTAAAATATGATTGATACTGTCAATTTTACTATGATGAGCTAATAATAACGCGAGGGCGGCTCCTAATAACGCGACTGCCGCGGGAGAAATTGGGACTGGCAGCATTTCTCCTACCACAAAAAAGATTAAAACAAACGCGATAATGATTGCACCAACAGCTAATATTCTCGGATGATTAATTTGAGGATGGGGTAAATTTTCTAAATTTTCTAATTCGGTGCGCCAAATTTGGGAAAATAACCAAGGTAACATGACTAAAATTGTAACGATCGCGAGCACCCCTCCCAAACTCAATCGCAGCAGATAATCAGCAAAAGTAATATTAATCGCGTCTCCCACAATATAAGTCGCGGGATCACCCACTAAAGTTAACAAACCTGCACTATTGGCGACAAATACCATTAAAATTAATAAGGGCACAAAGTCCACCCCAATTTCAGAAGCCAAAGGTGGAATTAAAGGAGCTAATAACATCACCGTTGTGGCATTGGGTAAAATCGCACAAATCGGCGTAGTAATTGCCACAATTCCTAAAAGTAAATTTTTGCCTTTCCCCTTGGCTAAGATCACCATTTTTGTTGCTAAATAATCAAAAATTTTGGTAGGCTCAAAGGCTCTAATTAATACCATGACACCAAAAAATAAACCTAAAGTGCCATGAGCGCGACTAATATAGCCGATCGCGTCATTTAAGCTCATTACATGAAAAAAGACTAAAAGCAATGCACCTAAAAAAGCCGCGATTGTTAAATGTATCCATTCTGTTATGACTAAAAAAATTACCCCTAAAAAAGTAACGGTTGCCACAATAGCAGGGAAATTCTCCATAAACACATTCCTCCAGAGGATTTTAGATTTGGGATGTTATACCCGCGATCGCTTCATATCAAAAAGATCAGATAAGATATCATTCTATCTTTATCTACATTTATCTATGCTTTCCCTTATAAAAAATTAACGTTGTCAAGCTCTCAGCCTTGAGGTTTCACCTAGAATAGGGGCTTATCAAATAGAGAAACTTGAAAACAAAACTCTACTCCAAAAGTTTCTGGCTTGTGGAGCCTTCTCTATTGACTCAGAAGACGCGATAGCCTGAGTGCTACGCACACGCGACGCGAAGGGCTCAAGGGCAGCTATCGCGTTTCTCACCACTCACCTAAGTATCAGAAACCGGGTTTCTTTGATCGCTCTGGAAATTCCCCTCTTTTTCTGATAAAAAAAACAGGTTTTTTACCCACAGAAAAACAGGGTTCCTTTGAGTAAGAAGAAACCCTGTTTTTCACTCACAGAAGACTTATTTTGACTTAATAACTAACACAGAACAAGGCGCATCAGAAACAACTTGACTACTCACAGAACCCTCTAAAATACGCTTAAAACCAGTTAATCCTCGACTCCCAATGATTATTAAATCCACCTTGTAAATATTAACCAGACGGATAATTTCTTCCGCAGGATCGCCCGTCACAATTTCAATCTCACTCGGATAAGGTAATTTATCTCGATAAGACTCTAACAATTTTTCCACAGTCATATAGGGTATTTCCACCACTGTGTCAAAATCAGATTTCACTGCATCAATGACATGAGTCAAAATCACTTTGGGATTTGATTTAAAATTCAGTCCTTCTAAAACTTTAATTAATTGATCTGTTGATTGAGAACCGTCGATCGCGACTAAAACTGTTTGCCATGCCATGAGCTTTTTAACTAAAAATTTGAGATTTTTCGGAACTTAGAGGAATAACAATTGATTAAGGAAGAAAACATTTATTTGAAAAGGCTGAGATTGTTGGGAAAGTATCAACAATCTCTGCAAAACCTTCCGTGTTATCCTATCACAAATCACACCATAAAATCTCAACCTTTAATCACTTTGCGGTTCCATCCGTAAGCGCACAGAGTCCGCGTGAGAAGGTAAACCTTCGGTAGTCGCTAAGACATTGACTGCTTTCGCGACTTTTTGTAAGGCTTTATGGGAGTATTGAATCAAACTAGAATGCTTCATAAAGGTTTCTACCCCTAAAGGTGAAGCATAGCGAGCCGCGCCCGATGTTGGTAATGTATGATTCGGTCCGGCTAGATAATCTCCCACGGCTTCGGGTGTGGAACATCCTAAGAAAATTGCCCCCGCGTGACGGATATTTTCTAATAATGCCCAAGGATCTGCGACTTCTAATTCTAAGTGTTCCGGGGCAAATTCATTAGATAATTCCGCGGCCGATTTCAGGGAGTCCACTACCACGACTAAACCATAATGCGCGATCGCTTTTTCTGTTAAAGTCCGTCGTGGATGGTTGACTAATTGACGATCAACTTCGGAAACCACTTGTCGTGCTAAGGCCGAATCATCCGTTAATAAAATAGCAGAGGCCATCGAATCATGTTCCGCTTGAGCTAACATATCCGCAGCAACATGAACTGGATTCGCGGTACTATCGGCGATAATCAAAACTTCCGAAGGGCCCGCTAAGGAGTCAATGCCCACGGTACCATAAACTAATTTTTTCGCCAACATGACATAAATGCCACCGGGTCCCGTGATTAAATCAACTTTAGGGATAGTTTCCGTACCGTAGGCCATTGCCGCGATCGCCTGAGCCCCTCCCACTCGATAAATCTCATGGACACCCGCTTCCTGGGCAGCCACTAATACCGCGGGGTTAATCTTTTTCTCTGTACCCACAGGGGTACACATGACAACGCGGGGAACTTTCGCGACTTTCGCCGGCACCGCGTTCATTAATACTGTACTAGGATAAGACGCTTGACCGCCAGGAACATAAATACCAGCGCGATCGACGGGAGTATAGCGTTTCCCTAATACCACTTCATCCTCGCCAAAATGTACCCAAGATTGGGGAACGCGTTGACGATGGAAAGCCTCGATCTGTTGACAAGCCAACCGGATCGAGTCTAATAAGTCCTTGGAGACTTGTTGATAGGCCGCGTCTAACTCCGCACCCTTCACCCGCAATTCATCGGGCGCAAGGGTAATCTGGTCAAACTCCGCGGTATAGTGTAACAGAGCTTTATCGCCCTTCACTCGAACACTGTGCAGGACTTCGCGCACTGTGGCTTCTTTGTGAACAATAACATCGCCGTGGGTGCGATCGCAGATCCGTCGCAGTTCAGCTTGTGCTTCAACCCACTGAGTAATAATTCGCAGCATGGATCTTAGGAATGCCAACCGTAAAGGAACTCGTCAGAGAACTTGAAACCAGGAAACATTGGGATTTGAGATTTCGGATTTTGGATTTTGGATTTCGGATTTGAGATTTCGGATTTGAGATTTTGGATTTGAGATTTTGGATGGCAGGCAGGATGCCTACCCTACCCCTTCTTCCCTCTTCCCTCTTCCTTCTTCCTTCTTCCCTCTTCCTTCTTCCTTCTTCCTTACTGCCCTCTTCCCTCTATTATGGCGAAGCCGTCGTCTTTTTGTATAGGTTAATGTATTTTTACGGGAATGGAATTTTTGCACCGAGAGATGTTATATTAGTTTGTCCGGTACTTTGTATGTTAATAAGGCATATTGCCCAAAAATAAACCCAGCTTTCACCAAGACAACTATGGCCAATATTAAATCTGCCGCGAAACGAGTCGAGATTGCCGAGCGTAACCGCTTGTACAACAAGTCTTACAAGTCCGCGGTGAAAACTCTGATGAAAAAATATTTTGCCGCCGTTGAGAAATACGCGGCCTCCCCCTCTGAGGAATTAAAGAAGGAAGTCCAAGAGCGGATGTCTGAAGCTTTCAGCAAAATTGATAAAGCTGTTAAGCGTGGCATTCTCCATCGTAACAATGGCGATCGGAAAAAATCTCGTCTGGCGCGTGCCCTCAAACGCCAAACCTCCGTCGCCGCTTAATCATATTTTGGATTTTGGATTTTAGATTTGTGATTTTTTCGGAATTTAATCTAAAATCTAAAATCTCAAATAAATTTTAGTCTATGCAGTTAATTGATACTCATGTACACATCAATTTTGATGTGTTTAACGGGGAATTAGATGAGATTCGGGAACGATGGCGAAACGCGGGAGTCGTACATTTAGTTCACTCCTGTGTCGAGCCAGAGGAGTTTACCAGTATAAAGACGATCGCGGATCGGTATCGAGAAGTCTCCTTCGCGGTAGGGTTACATCCCCTCGATACCGAGAAATGGACAGAAGAAAAGGCTAATGAAATTTACACCTTAGCCAAATCCGATGCCAGAGTAGTAGCCATTGGAGAAACCGGATTAGACTTTTATAAAGCCGATAACCAAGAGCAACAAAGGTCAGCATTTGAGGCACAATTAGAAATTGCCCTGAAGCTGAATAAACCTGTGATCATCCATTGTCGGGAAGCCGCGGAAGCCACAGCCGAAGTCTTACGAGACTTTATGGCTCGTCGAGGTAAAGTCCGAGGAGTGATGCACTGTTGGGGAGGGACACCGACGGAAACCCAATGGTTTCTCGATTTAGGATTCTACATCAGTTTTAGTGGTGTTGTCACCTTTAAGGCCGCGAAACAGGTTCAAGAATCTGCCATGATGGTAGAACCATCTCGGCTATTAATCGAAACCGACTGTCCCTTTCTCGCGCCCGTCCCCATGCGGGGCAAACGCAACGAACCCGCCTATGTACTGCACGTCGCCGAACAAGTCGCGAAATTGAGAGGAGTTTCCTTAGAAACATTATGTCAAGAAACCACTCAAAATGCTTGTGAATTGTTTGGAATTTCTTTGTAACGGGAGGAGCAATGAGAAATGAAGGAGCCAAAAAAGAACCCATCGAGAGGGGAAAAAAACATAAATGAGAGATAAAAAGATCACTTTATCTCTCATTTAGCCACTTCAAAACTCTACAAAATCTGGCCATCATCCCACACCAATTTTAGGTTTTAGATCCTTGGATAAATCCCATCCAAAATCCGAAATCCAAAATAAAAAATCAATCGAGGAGACCCATGACTACTCAACACTACTTAGAGACTTATAGCTTACCTGATTTAATAGAAATTCAACGAGCCTCCTTTCGTTGGTTTCTGGAAGCAGGTTTAATTGAGGAGTTAGACAGTTTTTCTCCCATTACCGACTATACAGGTAAGTTAGAGCTCCATTTCATGGGCAAAGACTTTAAACTGAAACGGCCGAAGTATGATGTCGATGAAGCGAAACGACGCGACAGTTCCTACTCGGTGCAAATGTATGTTCCCACCCGTCTTATTAACAAAGAAACGGGGGAAATTAAAGAACAAGAAGTCTTTATTGGTGACTTACCATTAATGACGGAACGGGGTACTTTTATTATTAATGGTGCGGAGCGCGTCATTGTCAATCAAATTGTGCGATCGCCGGGTGTTTATTATAAATATGACATTGATAAAAATGGTCGGCGTACCTATAACGCGTCTTTAATTCCGAACCGAGGGGCTTGGTTAAAATTTGAAACGGATAAAAATGACCTGGTTTGGGTGCGTATTGATAAAACCCGGAAATTAAGCGCTCAGGTATTACTGAAGGCTCTGGGTTTACCCGATAGTGAAATTTATGACTCCTTACGACACCCAGAATATTATCAAAAAACCGTAGAAAAAGAAGGGCAATTTGGGGAAGAAGAAGCCCTGATGGAACTCTATCGCAAATTACGTCCTGGGGAACCCCCAACGATTCAGGGTGGGGAACAGTTATTACAATCACGTTTCTTTGACCCCAAGCGTTATGATTTGGGTAAAGTTGGACGTTATAAACTTAATAAAAAATTGCGTCTCAATGTCCCTGATACCATGCGGGTATTAACTTCCCAGGACATTTTAGCCGCGATCGACTACTTAATTAATTTAGAGTTTGATATTGGTCAAACCGATGATATTGACCACTTAGGAAACCGTCGAGTTCGTTCCGTGGGAGAGCTCTTACAAAACCAAGTACGAGTAGGGCTCAATCGTTTAGAGAGAATTATTCGTGAACGGATGACGGTTTCGGATTCTGATTCCCTTTCTCCCGCGTCCTTGGTGAACCCTAAGCCCCTTGTCGCCGCGATCAAGGAATTTTTCGGGTCTTCTCAATTGTCCCAATTCATGGATCAGACGAATCCTTTGGCAGAATTAACCCACAAACGGCGTTTGTCTGCCTTGGGCCCAGGAGGTTTAACACGGGAACGAGCCGGGTTTGCCGTCCGTGATATTCACCCCTCTCACTATGGTCGCATTTGTCCCATTGAAACACCAGAAGGTCCCAACGCGGGGTTAATTGGTTCTTTGGCGACTCATGCACGAGTTAATCCCTTTGGGTTTATCGAAACGCCTTTCCATCCCGTGAAGGATGGGCGGGTGTTACGGGAGCAGATTCGTTATATGACTGCGGATGAAGAGGATGATCTGCGGGTAGCACCAGGGGATATTCGGACAAACCAAGATGGTTATATTTTGGGTGATACAGTCCCCGTGCGTTATCGTCAAGAATTTACCACGACAACGCCGTTACAGGTTGACTACGCGGCGATTTCCCCGGTTCAAATTGTCTCGGTGGCGACATCTTTAATTCCCTTCCTCGAACATGATGACGCGAACCGTGCCCTGATGGGATCTAACATGCAGCGTCAAGCCGTGCCCTTATTACGTCCCGAACGGCCTTTAGTGGGGACGGGTTTGGAAGCGCAAGCGGCACGGGATTCTGGGATGGTGATCGTTTCTAAGACGGATGGGGAAGTGACTTATATTGACGCGACAGAAATTCGTGTCCGTCCCACCGTGCCAGAAGGTGAACCCCAACCCCATGAAATGAAGTACCAGTTACAAAAGTATCAACGCTCTAACCAGGATACTTGTTTAAATCAACGTCCTTTGGTTTATGAGGGTGATCAAGTGGTCGCGGGTCAGGTACTCGCGGATGGTTCATCAACTGAAGGCGCGGAATTGGCTTTAGGTCATAATATCCTAGTCGCGTATATGCCTTGGGAAGGTTATAACTATGAGGACGCGATTCTGATTAGTGAGCGACTGATTTCTGATGATGTTTATACTTCCATTCACATTGAAAAATACGAGATTGAAGCACGTCAAACGAAATTAGGCCCTGAAGAAATTACCCGTGAAATTCCTAACGTCGGTGAAGATGCCCTACGTCAATTAGATGAAAATGGCATTATCCGTAAAGGAGCCTGGGTTGAATCTGGGGATATTTTAGTAGGTAAAGTGACACCTAAAGGGGAGTCAGATCAACCCCCAGAAGAAAAATTATTACGGGCTATTTTCGGTGAAAAAGCTCGTGATGTCCGTGATAATTCTCTGCGTGTTCCTAATGGTGAAAAAGGTCGTGTAGTTGATGTGCGGGTGTTTACTCGTGAACAGGGGGACGAATTACCTCCTGGGGCAAATATGGTTGTCCGTGTCTATGTTGCCCAAAAGCGCAAGATTCAGGTGGGTGATAAGATGGCCGGCCGTCACGGAAATAAAGGCATCGTTTCTCGTATTTTGCCATTAGAAGATATGCCTTATTTACCCGATGGTACTTGTGTTGATATTGTCTTAAATCCCCTGGGGGTTCCTTCACGGATGAATGTGGGACAAATCTTTGAATGTCTTTTGGGATGGGCTGGCCATAATCTCAATCTCCGTTTTAAGATGGTGCCCTTTGATGAAATGCACGGTGCAGAAAAGTCTCGTGAGAGTGTTCATGGTAAGTTGAAGGAAGCCCGTGAGAAACAGCGTAAGGATTGGTTATTTAATGAGGATCATCCGGGTAAAACCATTGTTTATGATGGCCGCACCGGTGAGCCTTTTGATCGCCCTGTGACTGTTGGCATCGGGTATATGTTGAAGTTGGTTCACTTGGTTGATGACAAGATTCATGCGCGATCGACGGGTCCCTATTCTCTGGTGACTCAGCAACCTCTGGGGGGTAAGGCTCAACAAGGGGGGCAACGCTTTGGAGAAATGGAAGTTTGGGCTCTGGAAGCCTTTGGCGCGGCTTATACCTTACAGGAACTTCTTACGGTTAAATCCGATGATATGCAAGGCCGTAATGAGGCTCTCAACGCGATCGTTAAAGGTAAGGCAATTCCTCGTCCGGGTACACCTGAGTCCTTTAAGGTATTAATGCGTGAGTTACAGTCCCTCTGTCTTGATATCGCGGTGCATAAGGTGGAAACCGCCGACGACGGTACATCCCGTGAGGTGGAAGTTGACCTCATGGCCGATCTCCCCGGACGGCGATCGCCTTCTCGTCCTACTTATGAATCCATTACCCGTGAGGAGTTGGAAGACGACGCGTAACTGCTGACAGTGCCGCGTGAAGGATGAAGTAATAAAACACGAAGGCACTAAGGCACTAAGGATGAGGGGAGAGGGAAAGATATTTTTAATCCCCATTCCCCAATCCTCAATCACTAATTCCTATTCCCTATTAGATATCTCCTAAAACTACTGTAGGGTAGGCATCCTGCCTGCCATTAATCTGATTTTTAGGAGATGTCTATTACCCATTCCCCATTCCCCATTACCAATTACCCCTTCCCCGGAGTCCTTATGCCAAAAATTGAACAACGCTTTGATTATGTGAAAATTGGTCTCGCGTCTCCCGATCGTATTCGTCAATGGGGTGAGCGTACTCTTCCTAATGGTCAAGTTGTTGGTGAAGTGACCAAACCAGAAACTATTAATTATCGTACCCTCAAGCCAGAGATGGAGGGTTTATTCTGCGAAAAAATATTCGGCCCGGCAAAGGATTGGGAATGTCATTGTGGTAAGTATAAACGTGTTCGACATAGAGGTATTGTTTGCGAACGCTGTGGAGTTGAAGTAACTGAGTCTCGCGTGCGCCGTCATCGTATGGGCTTTATTAAATTAGCCGCCCCCGTTGCCCATGTTTGGTATCTTAAGGGCATCCCTAGCTACATGGCGATCCTTTTGGATATGCCCCTACGCGATGTGGAACAGATTGTTTACTTTAATTCTTACGTTGTCCTTAACGCGGGTAATTCCGATAAGCTTTCTTATAAACAATTGCTGACGGAAGATCAGTGGATTGAAATTGAGGATGAACTTTACAGTGAGGATACTCAATTAGCGGGTATTGAGGTTGGTATTGGTGCGGAGGCTCTTGAGGTTTTATTACAAAATTTACCTCTGGAAGCCGAAGCAGAACAATTGCGTAAGGATATCGAAGGCTCTAAGGGACAAAAACGTGCCAAATTAATCAAACGCCTTCGGGTTATTGATAATTTTGTCGCGACAGGTTCTCAACCAGATTGGATGGTTCTCAGTTATATTCCTGTTATTCCACCTGACTTGCGTCCGATGGTTCAATTAGATGGTGGTCGTTTTGCGACGAGTGATCTAAATGACCTCTATCGTCGTGTTATTAATCGTAATAACCGCCTCGCTCGTCTCCAAGAAATTCTCGCACCGGAAATTATTATCCGTAATGAAAAACGGATGCTTCAAGAGGCCGTTGACGCGTTAATTGATAATGGTCGTCGCGGTCGTACTGTGGTGGGTGCGAATAATCGTCCTCTGAAATCTCTCTCGGATATTATTGAGGGGAAACAGGGTCGTTTTCGTCAAAACCTACTCGGTAAACGGGTGGATTATTCCGGTCGTTCTGTTATTGTTGTGGGTCCCAAACTGAAAATTCATCAGTGTGGTTTACCCCGTGAAATGGCGATCGAACTCTTCCAACCCTTTGTGATTCATCGTCTGATTCGTCAAGGTCTTGTTAATAATATTAAGGCCGCGAAAAAGTTAATTCAACGCAATGATGGGAGCATCTGGGATGTCTTGGAAGAGGTGATTGAAGGACACCCGGTTTTACTTAACCGTGCTCCGACTCTTCACCGTCTGGGTATTCAGGCTTTTGAACCTATTTTAGTGGATGGTCGTGCTATTCAATTACATCCTCTGGTTTGTCCGGCTTTTAACGCGGACTTTGATGGAGACCAAATGGCCGTTCATGTGCCTCTTTCTCTGGAGTCTCAGGCGGAGGCTCGTCTGTTGATGTTGGCTTGTAATAATGTGCTTTCTCCGGCTACGGGTCGCCCGATTGTTACTCCTTCTCAGGATATGGTTTTGGGTTGTTATTATCTGACAGCAGAAAACCCCAAAGCTCCTGAAATTACGGGTCGGTTTTTCTCCAGTTTTAAGGATGTTGTTCTGGCCTATGAACAAAAACAAATTCAGTTACATTCCTATGTCTGGGTGCGTTTCGATGGTGAAATGGAACTTTCTGATGCTGACACAAAAGCTGATCAGGAGGTGAAGGAGGAGCGTTTAGCTGATGGAACTCTTGTCAAGTCCTCTAAATTCCGTCGTGTCCGTATGGATGCTGAGGGTAAGGTTCTTTCTCAGTATGTTCGCACAACGGCAGGTCGCATTATTTATCACCAAACAGTAATCGCGGCTGTTAGTAGTTAGTAAGGAAGAAGGAAGAAGGAAGAAGGAAGAAGGAAGTCAACTGTCAATTACCCATTACCCATCACCAAAATAATATGAGCAAGAAACTGGTTTTTCGTAATTTGGTTGTTAACAAAGGCCAATTAAAAAAGCTGATCGCGTGGTCTTTTATGAATTATGGAACGGCTCGCACGGCTCAAATGGCTGACCTTTTAAAGGATTTGGGTTTCCGTTTTGCCACTCGTGCTGGTGTTTCTATTAGTGTTGATGATTTGCAGGTTCCTGAGTCGAAACGGGATTTATTAGAAGCCGCCGAAGAAGAAATCCGTACTACGGAAACTCGTTATTCTCGTGGGGAAATTACTGAGGTTGAACGTTTCCAAAAAGTAATTGATACTTGGAATAGTACCTCGGAATCTCTTAAGGATGAAGTGGTCCGTAATTTTAAAAGTAAAGACCCCCTTAATTCGGTTTATATGATGGCCTTTTCTGGCGCACGGGGTAATATTTCTCAGGTGCGTCAGTTGGTGGGTATGCGGGGTTTGATGGCTGATCCTCAAGGGGAAATTATTGACCTTCCTATTAAGACTAATTTCCGTGAAGGTTTGACGGTTACTGAGTATATTATTTCTTCCTATGGTGCTCGTAAAGGTCTTGTTGATACGGCCCTACGCACCGCGGATTCGGGGTATCTTACCCGTCGTTTGGTTGATGTTTCTCAAGATGTTATTGTCCGTGAAATAGATTGTGGTACGACGCGCGCGATCGCGATTCGTCCCATGACTGATGGGGAAAAAGTCCTGATTCCTCTCAAGGATCGTCTTTTGGGCCGGATGATTGCTCGTGATGTTGTTCACCCCCAAACGGGTGAAATTATTTCCTTTGAAGATGAGAAAGCAGTACGCAATACCCCCATCACCGATGAATTAGCACACGCGATCGGTAAAGCTAAAGTAGAGCAAGTTTGGGTACGATCGCCCCTGACTTGTGAAGCGACTCGCTCTGTCTGTCAACATTGTTATGGTTGGAGTCTGGCTCACGCGAAAATGGTTGATATGGGTGAGGCGATCGGTATTATCGCGGCTCAGTCCATCGGTGAACCCGGTACTCAGTTAACGATGCGTACCTTCCACACAGGGGGGGTTTTTACCGGAGAAGTCGCGGAAACCAAACGGGCTGACTTTGATGGCAAAATTAAACATGGTTCTCGGATGCGTCTCCGTCCCTTCCGCACCCGTCATGGGGAAGATGCCTTCACCGTAGAAAGTAATGGTCAAATTACCCTCCAAAGTGGAACATCGACTAAAACCTACGAGATTTCCCAGGGTTCTACCATGTTCGTCCGTGAGGGTCAAACTGTCAAAAAAGGTCAATTATTAGCAGAAGTACCGATCGCGGGGCGTGCCGTCCAGAAGTCAACGGAAAAAGCTACTAAGGATGTCGCGACGGATATCGGCGGTGAAGTGAAATTCGCCGAAATTGTCGCGGAAGAAAAAACCGATCGTCAAGGGAACTCTACTCGTAGTGCGGTGCGGGGGGGGCTGATTTGGGTCCTCAGTGGTCAAGTTTATAACCTACCCCCAGGGGCAGAACCCTCCGTCAAAAATGGCGATACCGTCCAAGAAGGCAGTGTTCTCGCCCAAACCAAACTCGTTACCGAAAACGGCGGTATTGTGCGCTTAAAAGCCCAATCTCTCCCCCCCGGTGTCCTCCCGCGTGAAATCGAAATCATTACCGCGAGTATTCTTTTAGATCGGGCGATCGTTGTCCTTGACAGTCATCAAGGCCGTGAACAATATGTAATTGAAACCAGCAATAATCAACGTTTTGCACTTAAAGCAACTCCGGGTAGTAAAGTCGGGAATCACGAGGTAATTGCAGAATTACTTGATAATAGTTATCGCACTACGACGGGTGGTATTCTGAAATACGCGGGAGTCGAAGTTGCGAAACGGGGTAAGGCGAAACAAGGTTACGAAGTGGTTAAGGGCGGTACTCTTCTGTGGATACCTGAAGAATGCCATGAGGTTAATAAAGATATCTCCCTCCTTATAGTTGAAGATGGTCAATATGTGGAGGCGGGAACGGAGGTTGTTAAGGATATTTTCTGTCAAACCAGTGGCATTATCGAAGTCACTCAGAAAAATGACATCCTTCGTGAAATAGTGATTAAACCCGGAGAATTACACATCTTAGATACACCTCTACCAGGTGATTTTATTGCGCGTCCGGGTGAGGAAATTATCCCCGGTTTAATCGTTGATGAACTTAAATATGTGGACGCGGTAGAAACAGAAGGAGCGCCCGCGTTCTTATTACGTCCCGTCATTGAATATCCTGTGCCTGATGAGCCGGATGTTCCTTCTCAGGCGACGATTAATGAGTCGATTTCTTTGCGGGCTGTGCAACGTTTACCTTTTAAGGATGGCGATCGCGTTAAATCTGTGGAAGGTGTGGAATTATTACGCACTCAGTTAGTGATTGAAATCAACCGGGAAGCCCCCCAATTAGCCGCGGATATCGAATTACTACCCGACGAGGAACAACCTAACAGAATGCGGTTACAGTTAGTAATCCTTGAATCTTTGTTGTTACGTCGTGATATTTCTGATGGCAATCTGGTCGCGAATACTCGTTTAACTGTGGTGGATGGAGACAAAATTGAACCGGGTGCAACGGTTTCTCAAACGGAAATTCTTTGTAAGGAACCGGGTATTGTTCGTGGGATTCGGGAAACCGGAGCCACTGTGCGTCGAGTCATTGTCGTCCGTGATAATGATATGGTGAATATCCCCTTAAGCGAAGTTTCTTCTACCCCAACTACCGAAATTTCCGCGGATGGTTTTATTGCTCGTCTTCCTAATATTAAACTCGGTGATTTATTAGTGGCGGGAACCGCGATCGCGCCCGGTCAAACGTTACAGGAATCAGGTCAAGTTATCGGTGTAGATGGGGGTAAAAATCTGCAATTACGGCGCGCGCGCCCCTATCGTGTCAGTCCGGGTGCGGTTCTCCACGTTGATGATGGAGACTTGGTACAACGGGGTGATAACTTAGTGTTACTCGTTTTTGAACGCACGAAAACGGGTGATATTATCCAAGGTTTGCCTCGGATTGAGGAACTTTTGGAAGCTCGTAAACCGAAGGAAGCTTGTATCTTAGCTAAACGTCCTGGGACTGTACAAGTTGATATGGATGATGACAGCGGATTAGCTAAAATCATTGAGGAAGATGGCACTATTTCAGAGTATTCTCTTCTCCCTGGCCAAAATGTGATTTTCTTGGATGGGGAACATATTGGTGCGGGTATTGCTTTGACTGATGGGCCGGCTAATCCCCATGAGATTTTGGAGGTTTATTTTAATTACCATCGCGAAATAGGTGATAGTTTTTATGATGCCGCGACTAAGAGTTTCCAAGCTTGTCAGAATTTCTTGGTTAATGAGGTTCAATCGGTTTATCAGTCTCAAGGGATTGAGATTTCTGATAAGCATATTGAGGTGATTGTGCGTCAGATGACGGCTAAGGTTCGCATTGATGATGGTGGTGATACGACGATGCTTCCTGGGGAGTTAATTGAACTACAACAAGTAGAACAAGTTAATGAGGCTATGTCTATTACTGGGATGGCTCCTGCACAATATACACCTGTATTATTAGGGATTACCAAAGCATCCTTAAATACGGATAGTTTTATCTCTGCCGCGTCCTTCCAAGAAACTACTCGCGTTCTCACTGAAGCCGCGATCGAAGGTAAATCCGATTGGTTACGGGGATTAAAAGAAAATGTCATCATTGGGCGTTTAATTCCCGCGGGGACTGGCTTTAATGCTTATGAAGATGCTAGTAATCCTGATTTAGCTTATTCTGATCTTTATGATGAAGTCCCAGAGGATGATCAGAATTTGGTTCTTGATGATGCACGGGCTCGTGTCTTTGGTGCTCCTCTTTATGGCTTCCGTGATGAGGATGATCTCGATGATGAAGGCGAAGAGTTGATTTTGGAGTCGGAGGATGAGGTTGCCGTAACCATTGGGGGGGGAACCACCGGGGGATTACCCTTACCCTACGATGATGATGATGTCTCCGCGAGCATCGATGATGAGTTTGAGGATGAGTTTGGTTTTGATGAGTTTGATGATGAGGATAAATAGTTAACAAAAGGAAGAGGGAAGAAGGAAGAGGGAAGAAGGAAGAAGGAAGAAGGAAGTTGACAGTTGACAGTTGACAGTTGACAGTTGATAATTTAGGACTTACACACGGTGTAAATTACGCGATTGCGTTGAGCGACAAGCTC
>Ga0209175_10000133_pt1 | contig 51945 bp, 46 predicted proteins | sample JI91814C2DNA_FD_187506 | JGI IMG/M metagenome (GOLD analysis project Ga0209175, IMG submission 187506) | Wastewater effluent complex algal communities from Wisconsin, to seasonally profile nutrient transformation and Carbon sequestration -... | ecosystem: Engineered > WWTP > Effluent > Algae...
AGGCCTTCTTCACCCACGCGGCATGGCTGGATCAGGCTTGCGCCCATTGTCCAATATTCCCCACTGCTGCCTCCCGTAGGAGTCTGGACCGTGTCTCAGTTCCAGTGTGGCTGATCATCCTCTCAGATCAGCTACCGATCGTCGCCTTGGTGGGCCTTTACCCCGCCAACTAGCTAATCGGACATCGGTTCATCTCATCGCGCGACGCCTTGCGGTCCGCCGCTTTCCCCCGTAGGGCGTATGCGGTATTAGCGTAAGTTTCCCTACGTTATCCCCCACGAAAAGGTAGATCCCGATGTATTCCTCACCCGTCCGCCACTCGCCACCCACAGTATTGCTACTGCTGTGCTGCCGTTCGACTTGCATGTGTTAGGCCTGCCGCCAGCGTTCACTCTGAGCCAGGATCAAACTCTTCAGTTAAAACTTATAAAACTTTTAAATCTATTAGCTTTTATCTGCAGATATCGAATCAAGGCTTGTACATCGCTTGCGTACTAAATGGTTACATCTACTACTTAAATTGACTTAAAGCTGTTAACAGACATCTGCAAGATTGGACTTCACTCCGCTCTACAGACGCCCGCACAAATTTCCTGCGCACACTGTCAAAGATCATATTGCGTGGATTCCGAAGAACCCGTCCCGAGGCGTTTCGCTCAAGGGAGCCGCACATTATAGGGCATAAAACTGGGTCGTCAATAGTGAAAACCGATTTTTTGCCGCACCGCGTCACAACAAGCTGCCGAAAAACAGCTGTTTGCTGCAAAGGGGTTCTCATACTAACTGATATTGAATGTTTTTGGAAAGCCTTTCTTACAGAACGATCACGCCTTCACAAGATTTACTTTAGCAAAACCACGTTTGCCAAGTTGTAACAACAAGCTTTGGCCGACATGGAAACTCAATTCGCGATCTTCGACGATCACACCATCGATTCGCACCGCACGCTCGACAATTTTGCGGTTCGCTTCGGCGCCAGACGGCGCCAATCCTGCGGCGCGCAATAATGCGCCGAGACGAATACCTTCTTCCGTCACTGCAATATCCTGCGTGATCAAATCAGTCGGCACTGCGCCACCTTTGACTACTTCGTTCCAGTGCGCAATTGCCGCATCGCCGACCCCTGCGCCATGAAAGCGATCCACCAATTCTTTTGCGAGCTGCACTTTGAAGTCACGCGGATTCTGTCCGGCCGCAACATCCCTCTTCATCTGTTCGATATCTGCAAGAGACTTCTCGAACGAAAGCAGCGTAAACCACCGCCACATCAACTCATCGGAGATCGACATAGTCTTGCCGAAGATGTCATTCGCGGGCTCATTGATACCGATGTAATTGCCTAGCGACTTGCCCATTTTGTTGACGCCATCAAGCCCTTCAAGCAATGGCATGGTCAATACGATTTGTGGTGGCTGCCCGGCGTTTTCCTGCAGCGCGCGACCCATCAACAGATTGAATTTTTGATCGGTGCCGCCCAATTCAACGTCGGATCTCAATGCCACCGAGTCATAACCCTGCACCAACGGATACAAAAATTCGTGGATGGCTATCGGTTGCTGTCCGGTAAAACGCTTGTTGAAATCGTCACGCTCCAGCATCCGGGCAACAGTATGTTGTGCAGCGAGCTTGATCATGTCGGCAGCACTCATATTGCCGAACCATTCCGAATTAAAGCGCACTTCGGTCTTTTCCCGGTCCAAAACCTTGAACACTTGATCGGCATAAGTCTGTGCGTTAGCCAACACATCTTCCCGTGTCAAAGGCTTGCGGGTGACGTTCTTGCCGGTCGGGTCACCGATCATGCCGGTGAAGTCACCAATCAGGAAAATGACGGTATGCCCCAAATCCTGAAATTGGCGCATTTTGTTCAAAAGCACCGTATGGCCGATATGCAAATCAGGCGCAGTTGGGTCGAAACCCGCCTTGATCCTGAGGGGGCGGCCTAATTTCAACCGCGCCTCCAGCTCCTCAATTTTCAGTATTTCTTCTGCACCCCGCCCAATCAGGGCAAGGCTTTCTGCGATAGTGGTCATAATTTTTCTGGCTCTGGGCCACTCAAAAGTGGCTATTGAATCACGAACTGAAATGCAGTCGCGAAGTTAAGTTAAAGTTAAACCTTTCTGAACAAAAAATCCAGTAATTACAAGGGTTTGACGCCGGCTTTTCATCTTGGTTATCTTTAGCCCTCATTAAACCTTGACCGGTTTTGCCGACGGAGTTCGTTTTGCCCCATCCAAAAATTCAAAACGCGCTTTCGCGCTGGACACATGAACACTGGTTTCTGGCAGGCGTCTTCAGCGTCGTTGGCACCATGGTCATTGCCATCGCGCCTGGTATGGCGAACGCGATGCGCGAACCCGCCACCGTTTCGCAGCAGGAAAACGTCTTGCTCACCCTGCCTGAAGCCAGAGAACCGCAAAGTGCCGATGCCGGCAGCGGCTGGCATTACGTGTTGGTGAAAAAAGGCCAGACCCTCACCCATGTTTTCAAGGAATTGAATCTTCCACTGAAATCAATGCGTCAAATGATGGTCGTTCCCGGGGCCCGCAAGGACATGTCGAAAATCGGCCCTGGCAAGGAACTGGCGTTCGAGCTTAATGCCAAAGGCGAGTTGATGACTCTTGCCTTTGACCGCGATGAAGGTACCCGAATCGAACTGTCACTTGAGGACGGCAAGGCCAAGGAAAACATCATCCAGCGTGAAGTCGATCAGGAAGTTGCGATTGCTTCCGGCATCATCAAGAAATCCTTTTCCTACGATGCCAAACAGGCCGGCCTGACCACCTCTTCGATCAACAAGCTCGCCGACGTTTTCAAATACGACATCGATTTCGTCGAAGACTTGAATGACGGCGACACTTTTCACGTAGTGTACGAAGACCAGTGGCGCGAAGGTCAACGCATGCGCAATGGTGCGGTGCTTGCTGCCCGCATCGTAACGCGTGGAAAAACCTATACCGCCTATCGCTTCACCCATAATGGCGAAGCCCAGTATTTCGACCAAAACGGCAATCCGCTGAAAAAAGTCCTGATGCGGATTCCGATTGAATTTGCGCGCCTGTCCTCTACATTCGGCATGCGCAATCACCCGGTGCTCGGTCGCATGCGCATGCACAAGGGGGTTGATTACGCTGCACGCGCCGGCACTCCCATCATGGCCGCGGGTGATGGTCGGGTCAGTTTTGTCGGCTGGAAAAACGGCTACGGCCGCGCGATTGTCATTGACCATGGCCAAGGTCGCAGCACCTTGTACGGTCATATGTCGGCTTTCGGCAAATACAAAATGGGTCAGCACGTCAATCAGGGCGTCACCATTGGCTATGTCGGCATGAGCGGACTGGCGACCGGCCCGCATTTGCACTACGAATTCATGATCAACCACCAGCAAGTGAATCCACTGAAAGTCACCATGCCAAAACCGCTACCTCTGTCTGGTGCGCAGTTGGCATCCTTCAAGGCAAGCATCGCGCCTTCGATTGCAAAAATGGACAGCATGGAACGTGGTTTGCAGTTTGCAAAACGTTAGACTTCGCAAATGAATGAAAAGAACTCAAAAACGCCCACTCACGATAGTGGGCTTTTTCTTGGCCTGATGTCCGGCACCAGCCTGGACGGCGTCGATGCAGTTCTGGCGCGTTTCGAGCCATCGCTGGAAATAAGGTTCGCCCGCACTTACGAGTTGCCGGACAACCTGGTAAAAAATCTGCTGCGGCTCTCGCAAACGGACGCGGAAATCCATCTTGATGCCGTCGGTCGCCTGGATAGCGAGCTGGGACAGTGTTTTGCCACTATCGTGTTGCAATGCCTTCGAGACGCCAACGTGGAAGCAGAGGCAATAAGCGCCATCGGCTCGCATGGGCAGACCTTACGCCACGCGCCGATGGGGGAACATCCGTTCACCATGCAATTGGGCGATGCCAATATCATTGCCGAACGCTGCGGCATCGATACCGTCGCCGATTTCCGCCGACGTGATGTTGCCGCCGGTGGGCAAGGCGCGCCGCTCGTACCGGCATTTCATGCAGCCGTTTTTTCGCATGCTGGCGAAGAGCGCGCGGTGCTGAATATCGGCGGGATTGCCAATCTGACACTCCTGCATCGTGACGGTCGTGTTCGCGGTTTCGATACCGGCCCCGGCAACGGCATGATGGATGCCTGGTGTCGAAAGCAGCTGGATATAAATTTCGATGCGAATGGCGAGTTTGCTGCCTCTGGCTCGGTGCATCGCGAATTACTGCAGGCTTGCCTGAACGATGCCTGGTTTGACAAGGCGCCGCCAAAATCGACCGGTCGCGATCAATTCAACCTGGAATGGCTGCAGACAAAAATGCAGGGGCTGGCCGTTTCGCCCGCCGATGTACAGGCGACACTCACGGCCCTGACGGCACACACGATTGCGCATGAATTGAAAGCTGCCATGCCCGATTGTCAGCGACTCCTGGTCTGTGGTGGTGGTAGTCATAACCCGGTGCTGATGCAGCATCTACGCAACTTGCTCGCAACGACGCAGATCCAGACTACGGCAGAACATGGCTTGCATCCCGATTATGTCGAAGCGGCGGCTTTTGCCTGGCTGGCAAGGGAAACTCTGGCGAAACGTCCGGGAAATGTAAGCGCCGTCACCGGTGCGAAAGGTCCGCGCGTGCTGGGTGTGGTTTATCCGAAATAAGCTAGCAGGGGCCGTTTGCTTGCTGCGCCCCCGCGCTAGTTTTTGCCGTCTTTGTTAGTCATATAGGACGGAGCATCGTCCGGCAAACCGGTGAAGGAATTCATCGCCTCCATGAAAGCGCGCGATTCTTCTTCATTCCAGGCGCCGTTCAGACGGGCGATATCACCCGGGATTGCCGGTGGATCCGGCTCCGCCATTCCCAAGGCCTGCTTGACCAAATGCAGCAAAACATCATTTAACGGCCAGCCTTTTTGCCGCGCGATTTCCTTCACGCGGTTCGCGACACGCTCATCAATATCACGGAGTAAAAAGTCGGCCACAAAGATTCAAGGATTATTGGGGGGAGTCCAGATTAACTCTAGTTTGCTGCCAAGGAAACAGCTGGCTCATTTTCATTCAGGATCTGCTTTGCCATTAGCCTCACAAGCTAGGACTTTGTCTCGGAGGCTGAAACTGCATTGACATCACCGATCGATTGCTCAATCAAGCCAGACCGCAGCATGTAGAAATACAAGAACACTCCCGGCAAGGCAACGACTGTCGTCAATAAATAGAACTGCACATAGCCCAGTGATTCAATCAAGGCGCCTGCTGTCGTGCCCGTGATGAATCGCCCAACAATACTTGCCGCTGCGCTAAGCAGTGCAAATTGCGTAGCGGTGAAAGAGAGATTGCAGAGTGCGGAAAGATACGCCACCACCACCACGCCTCCTATTCCGCTTGCAATGTTTTCAAACCCAATCGTGAAAGCAAGCAGGCCGTTTGAATGCCCGTTTGATGCCAGCCAAGCGAAGCTAAGATTTGAAACTGCCATCAATATCAGAGAGACGAGCACGGATCTTTTCATGCCCATGCTGGCATACATAAAACCACCAATGAAAATACCAATCAGATAGGCAAAGAATCCTACTCCTACGTCATAGGTTCTGATTTCATCATTCGTGAAGCCAAGATCATTCAAAAGCAAACGGAAAGTCAAATTGGCCAGCGTATCGCCGATTTTATGCAACAGAATAAAGAGTAGTACCAGTAAAGCTCCGCGGCGCATGAAAAATTCACTTAATGGCTTGATAACTGCATCTGTTAATTGGGAAAAACCGCGCTTACCTGCAATTGCAATGTGGCGCGCCGGTTCGCCAACCAACAATCCAGTCAACATGGCTGGTAGTGCAAAGCCTGCGCATAGCATGTATGCCGTACTCCAATCTCCGGCAGTTGCCACATACAGTGCCAGCGAACCTGCAGCCACTGATCCAATGCGCCAACCGTATTGCGACATTCCGGAGCCAACACCTAATTGTTCTGGCTTGAGCAATTCGATGCGATAAGCATCTATAACGATATCGAATGTGGCGCCAGCCACTCCGACGGCGACGGCCGCCATCGCAAAAAGTGCCAAGTCCGCTTTTGGATCTAGGGCGCCGAGATACATAACCGTCAACATCACAGCAAAGCCGGCCAATAACAGCCAAGACACGCGTTGACCCAAACGCCCGATGAGAGGCAACCTAAAACTATCTACCAGAGGCGCCCAAAGAAACTTGAAGTTATAAACTAAAAACGCCAAGGAGAAGGCCGTTACACTTTTCTTGTCGATGCCGTCCTGGGCCAGCCGCGTAGTGAGCGTTGCGCCAAGCATCGCATATGGAAAGCCAGAAGAAATACCAAGCATGAATGCCGATAGTGGCTCACGTTGAACATATGGACGCAAACCATCAAGCAGTCGATCGACCCAGGAAGTTGTTTTGCTCATAAATATTCCACCAAATAAGGCGCATGATCGGAAAATCGAGGTTCAGGGAAAATCTCGCAATGTTTCAGGCGGCTTTTCAGGCCGGGGCTTACCACCTGGTAATCGATCCGCCAACCGACGTTCTTCGCGCGTGCGGCACCGCGCTGGCTCCACCAGGTGTAGTCCTGGCCTTCCGGTTTCAGATGGCGATAACTATCGACCCAGCCATGCTGTTCGAAAAGTTCGCTCAACCATGCCCGCTCTTCCGGTAGATAACCGGAATTTTTTTCGTTCGACTTCGCGTTTTTGATGTCTTTCGGTGTGTGTGCGATATTCCAGTCGCCGCAAATTACATAGTCGCGGCCATTGGATAGCCACTCGCGATATATCGGCTTGATCCAGTCCATGACCTTGAACTTGAATTGCTGGCGCTCTTCTTTCGACGAGCCCGATGGCAGATACAGCGAGACGACACTCAAATTGCCAAACCGCGCTTCGATGTAGCGGCCTTCTTCGTCGAATTCATCCCAGCCAAGCCCGGTTCGAATCTCGTCGGGCTTTTTCTTCGAGTAAATCGCGACGCCGGAATAGCCCTTCTTGGTCGAGGCATCGCGGAAAAAATTATGGTAGCCGTCCGGATGGAACTGGCTGTCGTCCAGCTGATCACGCTGCGCCTTGGTTTCCTGCAGGCAGAGCACATCGCCATCCTGCTGTGCGAGCCAATCGTAAAAACCCTTGGTGGCGGCAGAGCGGATTCCATTGGCATTGAAACTGATTATTTTCATGGTGATATCAGCGGTGAGCGGCGATGTGTGAGCGGCATCAAGAGTAGCTGAAATCCTGTTTTTTACGAAATTTGCCGATGCGGTGCCGTCCGAGTGTGCGCATTTGTTAAACTTCGCCTGCGCCAACCGCACAACCCATCACGGCCAACCTGCATGCAAATACACCAACGCGAATTTCTGGCACTGGCCATCGGCAAGCAGGTACTTCGCTTCGGCGAATTCACCCTGAAATCTGGCCGCGTCAGTCCCTATTTTTTCAATGCCGGCTTGTTTGATTCGGGCGCAGCGCTGGCAAAGCTCGGCGAATGCTATGCGGCCACTCTGGAGGCGCAGGCGTTCGGCTTTGACATGTTGTTTGGCCCGGCCTACAAGGGTATTCCGCTGGCGACCAGCCTGGCCGTTGCGCTTGCCGGCAAAGGACATGACGTGCCGGTGGCATTCAACCGCAAGGAAGCAAAAACCCATGGGGAAGGCGGCACATTGATGGGCGCGAAATTGCAGGGCAATGTGCTCATTGTCGATGACGTGATCACGGCAGGTACCGCGATTCGCGAATCAATCGAGATCATCAAACAAGCCGGCGCCAATCCATGCGGCGTGTTGATTGCACTGGACCGTCAGGAACGGGGCCAGACCGGTACCCGCTCGGCGGCACAGGAAGTCACCGCCGAATTCGGCCTGCCAGTATTGGCGATTGCCGGCTTGTCGGAATTGCTGCAAATGGCGGATGAAAATCCGGCGCTGCAAGCTTACAAACAGGCGCTAGTGGCGTATCGTTCGCAGTATGGAAGCGATGTTTAACGGGGACCTGGGTCCCGGCATTCATGGCATACCGTGCAATATTGAAGTGAAGTTCAAGGAATCCATATGAAAACCCGCTATCTATTCGCATTCGCCATCATCACCGGGCTACTTGCCGGCGATTTGATTGCACAAAGCCAGACCGGCGCCCCTACCGAAAAGAAAAAACTGTACCGCTGGGTCGATAAAGACGGCAAGGTGCAAATCAGTGACCAATTGCCGCCAGAAGCAGTCAACCAGGCACGCAAGGAAATCAACTCGAAAGGCCAGAGCGTCGGCACGGTGGAAAGAGCACTGACCGATGCCGAACGGGCAGCGCAGGCTGCACAGAAAACTGCCGATGAAGAAGCGCAGAAAATTGCCGACCAGCAAAAACGCATCGAAGATGCGATGTTGATCAACTATTCCACCGAAGACGATTTGCGTCGCACCTACAAGGAACGCATCGACTTGCTGCAGCAAACCATCGAATCCACCGACATCAGTATCAAGAGCATTCGCGGCAGCCTGACCGGCATGCTGGCCCAGGCCTCTGAAGCCGAACTTGCCAAACGCCCGGTGGATGCCGCACGTACCAAACAAATCAAGGAAATGCACGACGAACTTTTGAAGCAGCAGGCCGCACAGGTGACCAGCCACAACGATGTCAAAACCATGGAAAACGAGTTTGCGATGGTACTGGCCCGTTATCGCGAATTACGCGGTACGGCCACGCCGGCACCCGATGCCACGACCTCGCCTGCGACCGTTTCTCCTGCTTCAACGCCGACATCGGCAACACCTGCCGCACCTAAGAATTGATGTCCGAATTTACGGAAATCACCCAATAAAAAACGCGGCCATGGCCGCGTTTTTTATTGTCCGGTTCCAGTCTAGAACGACAGGCTTAGACTTGGATCCACCGACAGCAGCTGCTGCCGGAATGTCGCCTTGATTCTTGCCAGCGCCTCATTGTCTTTGGCGTCGAAACGCAAGACCAGCACCGGCGTTGTGTTGGAGGCACGCACGAGACCCCAGCCATCCGACCAATCGGCGCGGATGCCGTCAATGGTCGAAATACGGGCGCCTTCAAATCGGGCTTGGGCAACGAATTTTTCGATAAAACTATATTGCTCGCCCTCGGCAACCTGCACCTTGATTTCCGGCGTGGAAACGCTTTTGGGCAGCGCATCGAATACTTCATCGGCATCTTCGGGACTGGCCGCCAGAATTTCGAGCAGGCGGGCGGCGGCATACAAGCCGTCATCAAACCCGTACCAGCGTTCGCGGAAGAAGAAATGCCCGCTCATTTCACCGGCAAGTTCGGCTTCGGTTTCTTTCATCTTGCTCTTGATCAGCGAATGCCCGGTTTTCCACATCAGCGGGCTGCCGCCGTAGCGAAGAATATGGGTAGGCAGCAAATTGGTGCATTTGACGTCGTAGATAATGCATGCGCCGGGATTGCGCTCGAGCACGTCGGCGGCAAACAGCATCAGCAACTTGTCGGGATAAATCATTTCGCCCGAACGCGTCACGACGCCGAGTCGATCACCGTCGCCATCCAGCGCCAGACCGATATCGGCACCGGTACGTTGCACGACCTGTATCAGGGACACGAGATTGGCCGGGTCGCTTGGATCGGGATGGTGATGCGGAAAAGTACCGTCGATTTCACAGAAAAGCGGTTCCACTTCGGCACCGATAGCCTCAAGCAAACGCGGAGCCAGCTCGCCGGCCGCGCCACTACCGCAGTCAACGACCACACGCAACTTGCGTTCGATCTGGATATCGCTGCTGACACGCTGGATGTAGTCATCGGAAATATCGCGCGGCATGACCGAGCCATTGGTGTCACTGCGATGCAATTTGTTTTCCGAAATCCGGGCGTACAGCATCTGGATGGCATCGCCGGAGAGGGTTTCACCGTCCACGACGATTTTGAAGCCATTGTAATTCGGCGGATTGTGGCTTCCGGTAATCGAAATACCAGTGCCGGTACGCAGGTGGAAGGTACCGAAATACACTATCGGTGTCGGCACCAGTCCCAGGTCAATCACATCGCGCCCTGCCAGTCGCAAGCCATCAATCAGGCCCTGCGATAATTCCGGCGAAGACAAGCGCCCATCACGACCAACCACAATGCTGCGAATATTTTTTTCATGCATCAGGCTGCCGACTGCATGTCCGATCAATTTCGCGATCGAAGCATCGAGGGTCTCGCCCATGATGCCGCGAATATCGTAGGCCCGGAAAATACTTCGGTTCACCAGGATTTTGGCAACGGCAACCCGTTCTTCGGTGGGACGCACGAACACCGGCTTTTCATTCGGGGTCGCGATGCCACCGGCTTCCTGAAGCTGGCCCAGAGTGGGCTCTTCGATATGCTCGACCTCGGCGGTCTTTTTCCCTTTCAACAATTTGGGCAGGAGCATGACCAGCACACCCAGGCCAATCAGCACCAGGCCAAAGATCAGTTCACCGATACCTTTCATTCCACCCAGACCGGCCGGAGCTTCGGGGGCAACGGCAATCAATTTCATCGGCGTTCCGGGAATTTCCAGCGCACCGATATCAATCGCAGTACGCAGGTTTTCACCATCACCGTCATCCGCCACGTCGTATCGGCCTTGTCTCAGGCTGATATACGCGCCAGTCGGTGCTGAATTGGCGATCGGGGCAATCAGGTCCTTCATCGGCAAACGCACATAAGCGACCGACAGAAGCTGCCCCTGCTCGTCATTGATGGGTGCGGCCAGTGCAATTCGCGGGCCACCGTTATCGACGGCAATCGCGAGATAGGTCGATTTTTTATCCAGCGCTGTTTCCAGCACACCGAGCTTTCCGAAGCCAAAGGCCTTCGGATCGGCATAGGCAGCCTTCAAGTCAGGCGAATAAAAATCGGCCTGCTCGATCTCTGGCCAACCTTCGGAAATTATTGTCCGCGCTGCGGCGATATCGCCGCGCTTCAGCGCAGCAATCAAGGTATTGCGTTCACGGCCGACATTGAGTTTATCGATGGCACGCTTGATAACCGGATTGATCTGCTGCGAAATCTGTCCGCGCTTGACCTCGACCGTTTCGGTCAGGCGCTGGTCCGAATAGACCGAGAACCCTTGCCAAAGCATCCAGAGCGCCAGAACGCCACACAAGATGGCCACCAGGGGTCGCCAGCCACCGGCTTTCAAGGCTTTCAAATCGATTGAAGGTTTTTTCATGCATTTCCCCTGTGCTGAATCATCACCGCATTCCCTGCGTTTGAAGCATACAAATCGATCCACGCTTTCTCTAACATCATTTCCGTTCCGCGCATCAGCGCACACCCGTGTGGCCAAAGCCGCCATCGCCACGTGCGCTTTGTTCAAATTCCTGCACTTGCTTGAAACGGGCACGCGCAATCGGCATCAGCACCAATTGTGCAATACGATCACCCGGTTGAATAGTAAAAGCAGCCGTACCTCGGTTCCAGGTACTGACCATGAGCGGCCCCTGGTAGTCGGCATCGATCAGGCCAACCAGATTGCCGAGCACGATGCCGTTCTTGTGGCCGAGGCCCGAACGCGGCAGCAGGATCGCGCACAAATTCGGGTCGCCGATATGGATGGCCATGCCGGTCGGTATGAGTTGTGCCTCGCCGGGCTGCAGGGTAATCGGCTGCTCGCAAAGCGCGCGCATGTCCATGCCGGCAGAACTGGCCGTGGCGTAATCGGGCAAGGGGAATTCGGTACCCAGTCGCGAATCCAGAATCTTCAATTCGATTTCGCAATTCACGCCTTTGACTCCAGTTGTCTTGCGATGATTCTCAGCAAGGCTGCAGCGACCTGGTACTTGCTATCCTTGCCGATATCAAATCGTTCGGTTTTCGAAAATACCGTCAAGGCATTGTCCTCGCTTTCAAAACCAATCCCGGCACCGGCTACGTGATTGGCGGCAATCAGATCGAGATTTTTCCTTTCCAGTTTTCCGCGGGCGTAATGTTCCACCTGCTCGGTCTCGGCAGCAAAACCAACCACGCATTTTGGTCGCGATGCATGCGCGGCCACTTCGGAAAGAATATCGGCCGTGGGGATTAAATCCAGATCGAGACAGCCCTGGGTTTTCTTGATTTTCTGATCGGCTTTATTGGTGGGAGTGAAATCGGCAACTGCCGCCGCACCGATATAGACATCCTGCCCCGCCAATGCCGCGAGCACTGCCGTGCGCATCTGCGCTGCACTGCGAACATTGGTACGGGCTACATTGAAAGGTGTACACAAACTGACAGGGCCGGCTATCAGGCTTACCTCGGCACCCATCGCGCGGGCAGCGGCGGCGAGTGCGAAACCCATTTTCCCGCTGCTTCTGTTTCCGATAAAACGGACCGGATCGATATCCTCGAAAGTCGGCCCGGCGCTAATCAGGATTTTTTTGCCGGCAAGCATTTGCGGCAGAGTTTGCGATACCAGGGCGTCGATAATGTCCTGCGGTTCGCTCATGCGACCGGCACCAACCTCACCGCAAGCCTGCTCGCCTTCCGCAGGCCCCACGAATTGCACGCCACGCTGTTTCAATACCGATACATTTGCCTGCGTCGCCGCGTTGGCCCACATCAGGCGATTCATGGCCGGCGCGCAGGTGATTGGTGCATCGCTGGCAAGGCACACCGTGCTGAGTAAATCATCGGCATTACCTTGCACGAGGCGCGCAATCGAATTCGCACTAGCCGGTGCAATCAAAATCCGGGTTGCCCAACGCGCCAGTTCGATATGGCTCATCGCTGCTTCTGCCGCTTCATCCCAAAGACTGGTGCGTACCGGAAATCCCGATAGGGCCTGGAAAGTCGTGGCGCCGATGAAATGCTGCGCGCTTTGCGTCATCACCACGCGTACTTCCGCGCCCTGGTCCCGCAATCGCCGCAATAAATCGGCCGATTTATAAGCCGCGATGCCGCCGCAGACGCCGAGCAGAATTTTTTGACCCGTCAATGCACTCACGTAGGGGGTTTCCGACACGTAAACAAGGCCTTAGCTTACCCGATTTGCAGACTTTCCCGATGCATGCGTTCTCGCCACCCGGGTAAATTTTTGTCATGCATATACGAGACTGGCCCCTGCACGAACGACCCCGCGAGAAATTACTGGCGCGTGGTCCGCAATTTTTATCCGATGCCGAACTGCTTGCCATCTTCCTGGGTTCAGGCCAGCGGGGACAATCGGCGGTTGATACCGGCCGCTGTTTGCTCAATCAGCAGAACGGCCTGCGCGGATTGCTGGATTTATCCGCCAGGGAATTATCGAAACTCAATGGCCTGGGACCGGCACGTGCCTGCGCCTTGGTAGCGTCACTGGAACTGGGAACCCGCCATCTCGCGCTCCGGCTCGAGCGCGGCGAAGCCCTCACGGACCCTCGTAAAGCCGGCGATTATTTCGCAAGAAGGCTTCGCCATCTGGAACACGAGGTCTTCGCCTGTCTGTTTCTGGATAATCAACATCAGCTCCTGGCCTACGAGGAGCTCTTCACGGGCAGTCTGGACGGGGCCGAAGTACATCCGCGCGAAGTGCTGAAAATCTGCCTGAAACATAATGCTGCCGCCGTGATCTTCGGCCACAACCATCCGAGCGGCAACCCGCAACCCAGTTCCGCGGACCGTGCCGTTACCGCCCGGCTCAAGCAAGCGCTGGCTTTGCTGGATATTCGCTGCCTGGATCATTTCATTATCGGTGATGGCCAGCCGACCTCGATGGCGGAACTCGGCCAGCTCTAAATGTCTGGTTCTGATCAGCAATTACGTATAAGTTATACCGGCGATAAGCCATCGCGCCATGAGTTCCCCGTGATCCTAGGTTACGCCACGCTGTATCAAGCCGATGCGAGTGAGTCCGCGCTGCCCGACGCAAAGTCGGCGCGCCGTCTTTTAAGCGAAAGGCGCCCCGACATCATCACTCGTCTTGAAGCTCGCATATCGGGGCTTGCGAATGGCCTGGATATCCAGAAACATCTCGATGTCGCGCTGCTTGGAACTGCACGCCTGGGCCTGAGACACGGCAGTTTCGGTACCGATTTTCACCATTACCATAACGAAGACCACGTTCTGGATTTGGCCGAGCGGCGACTGGGGCGGATGATCGAACAATGCGGCCTCGACGCGATGCCCGCCGACGACTGGCTTGCTCTGGTCTTGTTTTCCGCTTGCCACGACCTGCGCCAACGCGAGGTAAAAGACGCTCCTGGTCCGGTTGGTGGCAACGAAGCCTCCAGCATTTCTGAAACCTTTCGAATACTCGATATCTGCGGTTTCGACCAGGCAAGCGATCGCTCAATCTATGTCGCGATGGAGCTGATGATCGCCGGCAGCACCTTCGACCCTCGGCTTAGCGAGGCCAGCCCCGACACCACTAATCTGACCGGCGGCGCCCTGGCCCGGAGTCTTGGCTTGTGGTTGGATGGCGTAAAACCGTCCTGGCGCGAAGATCAGGATGCCCGGCGCGGCGAACGCCTGGGAAGGCTGGCGGCCGATATCGATACCGCCAATGTGGGTGAGGCCTTCAGTTTGCTGGGTCGTTCGGCCCTGCAATTGGCCGAAGAACAGCTGATGCGACGCAAACTCAATCCGGAGCAGGCCGAATCGGCCCAGCAGGCCTTGAGTTTCCTTTCTTACGGCCAACAGCATTACTTTTTCGATCTGCACCGCTTTTCCAGTCGCGAGGCGGAACGGGTCTTCGGGCCGCAAAAACTGGCCAATAGCGAAAAAGTCCGTAATACCAGTGCCGCACTTACCGCCCACTTTGAAAGCTCACCCGCCGCCAACGGCAGGGTGGTCATGGACGCTTTTGCCGCCCTGTGTGCCGGGGCCTGAAGCAAAAAAAAACCGATCCACTGGGAATCGGCTTGCTCTGATCCGGGGACGGATGCTGAAAAGAGAGGCTGTCTAAGCCTTGAGCGGCAGAATATAGAATGAACATGACAGGCCAATGACAGCGCAAGCTGCCCCGTAGCCGCTACAATATGCGGTTATTCCCTCAAAAGATTGATGCAGTGAAAGACCATCTCCGCGAACTCGTCGCCCAAGCCATCTTGGATTTACGTCGCCACGGCAAATTGCCGCAAGACGTGCCGACACCCGATTACGTGATTGAACGTACCAAGTCGCGCGATCACGGTGACTACGCCACCAATATCGCCCTGCTATTGGCGAAACCTGCCGGCATGAAACCGCGGGATTTGGCAGAGGCCATCGTGGCGACGTTCTGCGATTCGCAGCATGTCGAAAAAGTGGAAATCGCCGGTCCCGGCTTCATCAATTTCACGATCTCGAAAGCCTGTCGTTTCGGCACTGTGCGCCGCGTGCTTGAACAGGGCAGTGATTATGGTCGCGGCATCGCGCAATCACGGGAATCGGTGACGGTCGAATTTGTATCGGCAAATCCCAACGGTCCTCTGCATGTCGGTCATGGCCGCGGTGCCGCCTACGGTGCGACCGTGGCAAATTTGCTCGAGGCCTATGGTCATACCATTCAGCGCGAGTATTACGTGAATGATGCCGGTCGCCAGATGGACATTCTGGCCGTGAGCGTGTTGTTGCGTTACCACGAACTCGGTGGCGTTAATGTGCGCTTCCCCGACAATGGCTATAAGGGCGACTACGTGGTCGATATCGCCCGCGCATTGCGCGCACGCGAAGGCGATCGCCTGCGTCGCAGCGCCATTGAAATCACCGACGGTCTTCCCGCCGATGAAAGCCAGGGTGGTGACAAGGAATTGCATGTCGATGCCCTGATTACCCGCGCCAAACAATTATTGGGCGATGCCGACTACCGGATTCTTTTCAGCGCCGGCCTCGACTGGTGCCTGAGCGATATTCGCGCCGATCTGGCCGAATTCCGCGTACTGCACGACAATTTTTTCTCCGAACGTTCGCTGATGACCGATGGTTATGTGCAGCGAGCGATCGATACCTTGCAGACCAATGGACATCTGTATCAGGAAGGCGGCGCAACCTGGTTCAAGGCGACTGCCTTTGGCGACGACAAGGATCGCGTGGTGGTTCGCGAAAACGGCGCTACCACCTATTTTGCTTCCGATCTGGGCTATCTGCTCTCGAAATTCGAACGCGGTTTTGATCGGGCGTTATACATCCTGGGTGCCGATCACCATGGTTATATCGCGCGCCTGAAAGCAGCCGCACAGGGCCTCGGCCTTGATCCGACTAAAATTGAAATTCAACTCGTGCAATTTGCGATCCTGTTCCGCGGTGCAGAACGCGTACAGATGAGTACGCGCGCCGGCAGTTTCGTCACCCTGCGTGAATTACGCCAGGAAGTGAGCACAGATGCCGCGCGTTTTTTCTACATCATGCGCAGTAATGACCAGCATCTGGATTTCGATCTGGAATTGGCGAAGAGTCGCAGCAACGACAATCCGGTCTACTACATCCAGTACGCCTATGCCCGCGTCTGCGCCCTGTTCCGCCAATTGAAAGAAAAAAATCTTGGCTACAACGACAGCGCCGCGCTCGCTGCACGCAAATTGTTGACCACGCCACAGGAAGATGAATTGCTCGGTGAACTAATGCGTTATCCGGAAATCATAGAGGCGGCAGCCTTGAATCGCGGCCCGCAAATTTTGGCAAATTATCTGCGTGAGTTGGCCGCTGCTTTTCATGCTTTTTATAATGCCGAACCCATTTTAAATGCCGAAGAAGAATTGCGTCATGCCCGTCTGGGCCTGTGCAAAGCTACCCAGCAAGTCCTGGCAAACGGCTTGAACCTACTCGGCGTATCAGCTCCGGAGACAATGTAATGGCTTCAAAACGACAGGCGAAACGCAGCGGAAGCAATGGCGGCATGCCGGCATGGCTATGGGCCCTGATTGGCCTTGCGCTGGGTCTGATCATCGCAGGATATTTTTTCCTCGGCGATTACTGGAAAAATCGCAACAACGACCAGCCAACACCCAATCCCGGTGCCGAAGCGCCACTGACGCATAGCGAAGACCCGGTGGCACAGGAACCGATCGAAAAACCAAAACCGAAATACGATTTCTATACGCTGCTGCCGGAAAAGGAAGTCGTTATTCCGGATGCCGAATTGCAGGCACAGGCCGAAGCAGAAGCGAAAAAGAATGCAACGCCGGTCAATCCGGCCACTCCGGATCTGGTGACTGCTGCACCTGAAGTGGCCGTAGCTGCCGAATCACGTTTCCTGATTCAAGCCGGTGCATTCAAGAATGCCGATGAAGCGGAAAACCTGAAAGCCACCATCGCGATGACGGGCGAAGTTGCCCGCATCGAAAGCGCAGAAATCAATGGCACCACCGTCTATCGCGTTCGTCTTGGGCCATATAACAGTGCCAGTGCGCTCTCTACCGCGAAGCAGGCTTTATCGAGCCATGGCATCGAAGCGCAGGCTATAAAAGTCAAATAAGATGGGGGAAACGGGGGCGGCTCGCCAGCCGACCTTGCCGTACCCCTTTCCCGAAACGCGGAGGCGTCATGGCATTCACGCTCGAATTTCTCGAAGATCAGGGAATTGTCAGCGTCCGCACTTCCGGCACGATGTCTTTTGATGAATTCGTACGGCTTGCAAGAGATGCTTTTGCGTTCGGCTCAAGACACGGCGTAGAGCGTTATCTGGTCGATCACAGCGACATGACGCCCGACGTGAATACCTTCGATATCCATGACTTGCCAAAAATCCATGAGCAACTCGGCCTGAGCGGCGACGTAAAGGTCGCCGTTGTCTATCCTGAAAACTCGCCGGGGAAAGAAGATTTCGACTTCTACCAGATGCGTGCCTGGAGCATAGGACTGAACAATCTTCGACATTTCAACAGCATGCAACAGGCCATGAACTGGTTGCTGGCATAATCAGCGGCCGGACAAAACACCTCAAACATCACCGATGGTGATTAGCGAATCGTTCCTACGAATTACGCTTCAGGCGAATAAGCGCAGACGTATCTTCGTCACCGAAACCCTGCTGCATCAGCTCGGCATAATCGGCCAGCGATTGCTCGATGACCGTCGCGCGAATACCGGCATCGGCTGCCATCTGTTTCACGATCAGCAGATCCTTGTGCAATAAAGCGGATTTGAATCCCGGCGTGAAGTTGCTCGCCATCATCGTGGTGCCGCGCTTATCGAGAAACCAATTTCCCGCGGCACCTGCAGCCAACGTCGGCACGAGCAATTCCGGTTTCAAACCCAACTTTTCGCCTAATGCCAAACCTTCGCAGACCGCTTGTGCGATACCCGCGACTAGTACCTGATTCACTGCCTTGGTCGCCTGCCCCGCACCGGTGTCACCCATATGGGTAATTTTTGCCGCATAGGCATTCAGTACCGGACGCACTTTTTCAAGATTTCCTGCAGTACCACCGACCATGATGGATAACTTGCCGTTTCGAGCGCCTTCAACACCGCCGGATACCGGCGCATCGATAAAGCCGATGTTTTTCGCCGCAAGAATTTTTTGCGCCTGCTTCGCCGTATCCATCGACACCGTGGAATGATCAACCACAACGGCACCGGCTTTGAGCACGCCGAACAGGGCATTCACGTTTTCGAGCACGTCCGCATCTCTTGAAACACAGAGCACGACGACATCACAATCGGAAAAAAAGTGTGTCGCGTGTGCGGCATTGACCGAGAATTTTTCCGCCAGCAGTTGCGCTTTCGCGATCGAACGATTGCCAACCGCCGACAGCAAACCTGCGGCATGCAAATGGCCAGCCATGGGTTCGCCCATTGCACCCAGACCGATAAACCCGACCTTTAGTTTTTCGCTCATTGCATCACCTCGATCATTTCATCAAAGCACGTCACCCCGTTGAAAAACGGGGCCCAGAAGCAAGGTTCAAAACAGGATTTAAAATCTGCTTCGTACTAGCTTCTGGATCCCGACTTTCGTCGGGAAGACGATCAATATGGTTTCTATAAACTTTTACACATGCTCTTCGTGCAAATACGTATAGCCGGTCAATCCATCTTCCAGCGCCTGCTGCATTTGCGCTGCCTGCTCGCCAGTGAATCCGGCGCCGGCAATCTTGTCGCGATATTGCTGACGCAGGGTATCGATGTGATAACCGACATAATCTAACATCACGTCGGTGGTATCGCCTTTGCGAGTCTGGCTGATTTCATGGCTGCCATCCGACTTGATTCGAATATTAGCCGAATAGGTATCACCGAACAGATTATGTATATCGCCCAATACTTCCTGATAGGCGCCGACCATGAAAATACCGAGGCAATAACTCTCGCCATCTTTCAGCGAATGCATCGGCAGCGAGGAATCGAGTGCTTCGGATTCGACATAGGTATCGATGCGACCATCGGAATCGCAGGTGAGGTCGGCAATCACGCCACGGCGATCCGGCTGCTCGTTCAAGCGTGAAATCGGCACGATCGGGAATACCTGGTCAATCGCCCAGACATCGGGAATCGATTCGAATACCGAGAAATTGACAAAGTATTTATCGACCAGACGTTCGTTCAATTCGTCGAGCACGTCGCGATGTGATTTTTCTTCACCGGTCAAACGTGCGCGCACGCCATGGGCGATTGCGTAGAAAATATCATCGAGTTTGGCGCGTTGTTCCAGCGTGATCTGTCCCAGCGAATACAAGGTCTGGCCTTCGGACAGAAAATGCTGGGCTTCATGGAACAGTTCCAATGCCGGACGTTGATCGAGCGCATGGTGAACTTCGCGCAAATGTTTCAACACCATCGGCTCATTTTTTTCGACGGCGACTACGCAACCTTGCGGCGCAGCTTCGACTTCCGATACGTTTGCAATCATCACTGCATGATGCGCCGTCATCGCGCGGCCAGCTTCGGTAATCATCATCGGATATTTGAGGCCATGTTCTTCGCAGGCTTCGCTCAGGGGTTGAATCAGATTGTGCGCGAATTGGTCGAGACCATAGTTCATTGAGCAATAACCGCGCGAACGCGTGCCTTCGTAATCCACGGCCAAACCACCGCCGGAATCCATGAAACGAATGCCGCAACCCATTGCCGACAACTCGACGAAATAACGCACCGCTTCGCGCATGCCGTTGGCGATGTCGCGCACATTGGAAATTTGCGAACCCATGTGGAAATGCAGCAGTTGCAAAGCTTCGAGCATATTGGCCGCTTTCAGTTTCTCTACCAGGTTCAAGACCTGGCGTGGCGACAAGCCAAACTTGGCTTTGTCACCGCCGCTGTTCTGCCACTTGCCGGCACCGAGTGATGCCAAACGCATACGCACACCCAAGCCCGGCAAGACATCGAGATTTTTCGCTTCTTCCAGAATGATGTCGAGTTCGGAAGGTTTTTCGACCACGATAAACGTTTGCAATCCGAGTTTGCGTCCGAGCAATGCCAATCGAATGAATTCGCGATCTTTATAACCGTTGCAGATAATGATGCTGCCCGGTTTCGCCAAACCCAGCACCGCCATTAACTCCGGTTTCGAGCCGGCTTCAAGGCCAAAGCCTTCACCACCTTGTGCGGCGAGTTCGCCGGCAACACCGAGATGTTGATTCACCTTGATCGGATAGACCGCGGTGTAGCCTCCGGGATAATTCAAATCCTGCATCGCCTTCGCGAACGCCGTTTGCAACTTGCTCAGGCGATCGCCAAGAATGTCGGAGAAGCGCAGAAGCAGAGGCAGCTTCAAACCGGCGGCACGACATTCATCGACCAAACGCGGCAAGGGCAAGCTCGGGCCTTCCGGCCCCTGCGGCAATACGCACATCTCGCCGTTTTCGTTGATATCGAAATAGCCTTCGCTCCAGAACGGCACCGAATAGGTGTGGCGGGCGCGGGCTAAAGACCAAGCTGTCATGGCAGAACCTGTCGGCAAACTAAATGAGAGCGTATTGTAACGTTTTGTACCCACATAAATGCTGCGTTTTCGCTACAATGCGCGGCCCCGTAATCACGCGGATTGCCTTTTGGAGCCCGACATGACCCCGTCCGACACCTGGTTTTACGAAAACTTCTCCTACACCGGCTCGGCCATCGGTTTCCGCATCACGCGCAAACTCGACGAAGTGCAATCGCCGTTTCAAAAAATTGAAATGTACGAGAGCACCGACTGGGGCAATATCATGACGATTGATGGCGCCATGATGGTTACCACGCGCGACAATTTTTTCTATCATGAAATGATGGCGCATGCGCCCTTGTTCACGCATGCCAATCCGAAGAACGTTGTCATCATCGGCGGCGGCGATTGCGGCACCCTGCGCGAAGTGTTGAAACACAAAGGCGTTGAAACTGCCGTGCAATGCGACATCGACGAGCAAGTCACCCGCATGGCCGAAAAATATTTTCCCGAACTGTGCGAAAGCAACAACGACCCGCGCGCCACCGTGATGTTCGACGACGGTATCGCCTACATGGAAAACGCCGAGCCGGAAAGCATCGACCTGATCATCGTCGATTCAACCGATCCGGTCGGCCCCGCCGAAGGCTTGTTCAACGAAGCGTTCTACAAGAACTGCCTGAAAGCCTTGCGTCCGGACGGCTTGCTGGTGCAACAAAGCGAGTCGCCACTGGCCTTGATGCATTTGATCCACGACATGCGCAAAGCGATGAGCGATGCCGGTTTCAAGAATTTCCGCACATTGCCCTTCCCGCAACCCTGCTACCCGACCGGCTGGTGGAGCGGAACGATTGCTTCGAAGTCTGCCTGCGATCTGACGAAGTTCCGCGAAGGCGATGCTTCCGCAAAAACTTTCGCCACGAAGTACTACAACGTCGGAATCCATCAAGGTGCATTGATGATGCCGGAATTCATGAAGCAGGAATTGCCAGATTGAATCCAGGTTTCGAATTTCGATCGATAAAAAGGGCTGATCATTCAGCCCTTTTTATTCGTCATTCATTCGCAGGAACGCCTACAGGCGGGACATATCCGGCGTAATTTTTCGCGCCCGAAGGCACTACTATGGAACATCCAGCTCGGCCCACACCGGCGTATGATCGCTCGGCCTTTCCCAGGTGCGCGGATCACGGTCAATTCCAGCGGCGCTGCATTTCGATTTCAATGCATCGCTGACCAAAACCAGATCGATTCGTAATCCGTTGCCGCGCTGGAATCCGCCGGAGCGGAAATCCCACCAACTGTAATGGCCGGCTTCTTCGTGGTGCAGGCGGTAGCTATCGTGAAGGCCAATGTCTAATAGGCGTTTGTAGGCAGCACGTTCTGCGGCGGATGTCAGTATGTGATTATCGTTCCACACTTTCGGGTCGTAAACATCGCGCTCATCCGGCGCGATATTGAAATCGCCGAGCACCACTAGATTTGGATGTTTTTTAATTTCTTCGGCCAGCCAGCCGTGTACGGCATCAAGCCAGCGCAGTTTGTAATCGTATTTGTCGGTGCCGACATCCTGGCCGTTGACCACGTAAAGATTCACGATGCGAATGCCGTTGACAGTCGCGGCAATCACGCGTTTTTGCTCGTCGTCAAAACCGGGAATCCCGATCTGCTCTTCTTTCGCCGATATCTTGCTTAATATCGCAACCCCGTTATAGGTTTTCTGGCCGACGAACACCGAGCGGTAGCCGAGGCTCGCGAGTGCATCGTCCGGAAACTTGTGGTCTTCCATCTTCGTTTCCTGCAACACGACCACATCGGGCTGTCGCAATTTCAGCCATTCTTCGACATGCGGAAGCCGCACATTGAGTGAATTTACGTTCCAGCTGGCGATTTTCATTTTTTACCCCCGGGCCAATGTTTTTATCCAGAAAATCGATCATGCGCTGGTATGCATTCAGGCGTTTCTTCGGATCAAAAAAACCGTGTCCCTCGCTGGTTTCATATACCCATTCAGGTGGATTGCCGACTGCAGTCAATGCTTTTTTCATGGCCAGGGCATGGGCTACCGGCGTTCTTTTATCTTCGCCACCATGGATTAATAATACAGGCGCCTTGATTTGACCCGCCAATTCGACCGGCGAGCGAGCCTTCAGGATGGCAGGATCATCGGGGAACAGGGATTCAAGATAATTGCGTCCCGCTGCCGTGTCATCAATATCGCCGCTACGCCTTTGTAATATTGCAAGATCGTACACTCCTGAATAACCGATGGCGCACTTGAACAGTCCCGGCTCGGTTGCCACGCCCATCAATGCCGCATATGCACCATAGCTGCCGCCATAGATACAAATCCTGCCCGAATCTATCTGTTTCTGATCTATGGCCCAGCGAGTAGCATCGGTGATGTCGTTCTGCATTTTTGCTCCCCACTCGCGCCAACCTGCATCGAGAAAATCCTTGCCGTAACCACCCGACCCGCGAAAATTAACTTGCAGCACCGCGTAACCACGGCTCGCGAATAATTGAGCCTCCTCATTAAACACCCAATGGTCCTGGATACCGTAAGGTCCGCCGTGTGGCAAAACGATCATGGGCAATTTTGCGTTTGCCTGATGGGGTTTGGTCAGCCAACCGTGAATCGTCAGGCCATCGCGCGCCTTGAATTCAATAGGCTCAACTACTGCCGATGTATCCGGATTGATATTCGGCCTGATCTTGATGGGGGCAGACAAACTTTTTGCATCTCGATCCAGAATAAAGTATTCGCCCGGGTTCACATCGCTGAAAACGAATATGCTTGCATAGCGGCCATCACGGGAAAAACTCGTCGCAATCACGAGCTCCCCCGGAAATTGACTCATCAATGTTCCTATCAAATTGGCTTCCGGCAAGTTTTTGTCGAGAAACACATATCCGCCCCGACCATCCTTGCTCTCGATGGCGTATGCATCCTGTTTGTCCGCAGTGGGAAACAGGATGCCAAAATTGGCATATTTTGGTACATAGATTTTCTTTTCAGCGAGCGTGTCGGGATTCAGCAAAATGAGATAATCCGGCGTGCCTGATTCCGAGACGCGTGCATAAATATCGGTACCACTTCTGTTATAGCCCAAAGGCATGATGGCTCTGTCGGTTTTTTTCTCGTCGTTGATCGTGATCCATTCCTCGGTCTTCGGATTTTTATAGAGCAGCTGGGTTTTCAAATCCGGGTTGATGCCGGAAACGACTCTGACTTTTCCGCCTTTATCGACAAATGCGCTGCTAAGATACCGCAAGGGTATTTTTCCGCCGCTGTTGATCACGGATCCGTCCATGATGTTCAGGCGCGCCAGCTCAAGAAAGGGGACATCGCCCTTTTTGGACCAGCTTTGGATGCCGATCAGGATGGAATTTTTTTCATCGGCATTCGGATCCAATACGGTTGCGGAAGCCTGAATTGCCGTTGCCCGATTGATATTGGACCCGGTGGCATTTTCGGCCCGGTAACCAAACAGATAGCGATTGTTTTTTCCATCCGCATCGATACCCCAAAGCTCACCGGTCCAGATGGGCGTGGATAGTGCGCCATCTCTTTCCTCCATCGACAATACAATTCGGCGATCATTTACCCATTGATAATCATGGATATATTGGCCCTTCTTTGGTGTGATGTTCGCCGTAGGCGCATTGGTCTTCCTGTCAAAAACAATCAGACTCGAGCGATCGTTCTGCGGCACGATAACGGCGACAAATTCACCTGTTGGTGAAAGTGATAACGACCATTTTTGGATTACTGGCGGCTTGGTATATTCTTCGACGGGAAGCAGCTGCGCAGACACAATTGACGGGGTCGAGGCAAAAAGCAGCGCCGTCGAAAAAAATGCGAAAAACTTCATGTTCAATAATTTCATGATTATGGCGACTTTACTGGAACGATTGACGACTAGATTAGCGTTATTCCATTTTGGCGGCCATGACTATCTTAAAATTTCAACCCGTTGGGTGGATAATCCAGGCTGACACAACCAGATGCGAGCATCATGAAATTGATTGACCTGCGTAGCGATACCGTGACTTTGCCCAGCGCTGCGATGCGCGCCTGTGCTCTGGAAGTGCCGCTTGGCGATGATGTATTCGGCGAAGACGCCACGGTGAACGCCTTGCAAAAACGTTGCGCCGAGGAACTCGGTTTCGAAGCTGGCCTGTTTGTGTCCAGCGGTACGCAATCGAATCTGCTAGCCTTGATGGCGCATTGCGAACGCGGCGACGAATACATTGTCGGCAGCGAAGCGCATACCTACAAATTCGAAGGCGGCGGCGCGGCGGTTCTGGGTTCGATTCAACCGCAGCCGATTCCGCAGCAAGCGGATGGCACCTTGGATTTGGCGATGGTGGCTGCCGCCATCAAGCCGATCGGTGATCCGCATTTTGCGCGTACGCGTTGTTTTACTCTGGAAAATACCTGGTGGGGCCGTGTATTGCCGCAAAGCTATATCGCGGAAGCGGCAACCCTGGCGAAACAACACCAACTTGCATTCCACCTCGATGGTGCACGCTTGTTCAACGCGTCGGTCGCACAGGGAATTCACGCGAGAGAAATCGCAAAACATTTCGACAGCGTATCGGTCTGTTTTTCCAAAGGTCTTGGCGCTCCGGTGGGTTCGATATTGCTGGGCTCGGAAGAATTGATTTCAAAAGCGCGCCGTTGGAGGAAAGTGCTTGGTGGCGGCTGGCGTCAAGCCGGCTTGCTGGCCGCAATGGCGAATTACGCACTCGATAATCATGTCGAACGATTGGCGGATGATCATCGCCGTGCAGCCGAACTGGCAAATGCGCTGAATGATATTTCGGCAATCGAGGTTAACGGTGCATTTACCAGTATGGTTTTCATCACCGTACCGAAAGATCGCCTCGCCGCTCTCGCCGCTCATATGCAGTCTCGAAACATCAAGCTTTCGACAGGTAATTCCAGAATACGCCTGGTGATGCATCTCGATATCGACGATGAAGACCTGAGAAGAATCATCGAAGCTTTCCGGAGTTTTTGAGACCCGCTTCGCTGGCGCCTAGCGAAGGTTTAACCCCATACTGCGTGTCAGCCGTTGTATATGACACCGGATAAAATACAGCAAGGGGATCACATGTTTCGACAATTATTGGCGTTCGCTTTTCTCACGGCTGCCTGCATACCGGCCGCTCATGCCCAAGTCGGCAGTACAAGACCATTGATCGAAACCATCAAGGGCGAGCAGGCAATAGAACTGCAAAGCCTCAAGATCGAAAGCAATATCAGTGGCGGCCTTGCGGAAACCACCGTCCGCATGACTTTCTTCAACCCGAACAATCGCGTGCTCGAAGGCAATCTGCAATTCCCCCTGCTCGATGGCCAACAAATCACCGCATTCGCGCTCGACATGAATGGCAGGATGCGGCAAGCGGTACCCGTTGAAAAAGCCAAGGGGCGCCAGGTATTTGAAGAGATCGAGCGCCGTGGCGTTGATCCCGGTTTACTGGAAAATACCCAGGGCAATAATTTCAAATTGCGCATTTATCCGATCGGCGCCAAAGGCGTCCGCACGGTGGAGCTGCGTTATTCCGAATCGCTGAAACGACAGGATTCCAACTGGCTTTACACGCTGCCCATGGCGTTTGGCAGCAAGCTGAAAAACTTCGAGCTTGGCCTGAAAGCCAATGGCATCAACAAGGCGCCGAAAGCGATCGGCAGTTTCAGTGAGCTCGAATTCAAGCGCCATGCAAAACGGTTCGAAGCATTGGTAACGAAAAATGATTTTTCGCCTAGTGGCACCTTGACCCTGCAAATTCCGGCCAGCGACAAGCCGCAGACCTATACGCAAATGTTCAACGGCCAACACTATTTCATTGCCGAAATTCCCGTCGCCGGGATAAACCAGGAGCGACCGCTTGCAAGCGTTCTGGGACTACTCTGGGACAGCTCGGGCTCCGGCGCGACGCGCAATCATGATCTGGAATTCGGCTTGCTTGATCGCTATTTCAGGAAAGCCGGCAATGTCGAGGTGCGATTGACACGTTTGCGCGACCGGCCCGAAATTACCGAAACGTTCCGGATTCGGAATGGCGACTGGAGCGCATTGAAAAATTCCCTGAAAAACACTGTGTATGACGGTGCAAGCGCACTGTCGCAATGGCCGGTACAAAAAGATGTCGGCGAGTATTTGCTGTTCAGCGACGGCCTGAGCAATTATGGCAATGCGCCCTTCCCGGTGCTGGCCAACTCGCAGCGTCTTTATGCGATCAATTCTGCCGTCAGTGCCGACCCGGTTCGACTCTCTGCCTTGTCGGAAATCACCGGCGGCCGTTATATTCCGCTGCAGGCAACATCGCTTGAGCAGGCTGCTCAAGCATTGTTAAGCAGCGGCGTGCACCTGGAAAGTTTCGATGGCAGCGGCGTTACCGATCTGGAATTCTCTTCTCGCGACCCGCAGGATGGTCTGTTGCGCGTGGCTGGACGCTTGTTGAGTCCGGATGCGACGCTTTCGGTCGTGTTATCGCAAGGCGGTAAAAAAACGGTATTCGATTTGGCTGTGGATTCGGATACCGCCGAACATCCTTTGGCGGCAAAGCTTTGGGCAAGTTATCGTCTTCATTCACTTGACGCCAATCACGAGTTGAATCGCGCCGCCATCCGCCGCATCGGCGAAAGCTTTGGTTTGCCGACGCGCGAAACCTCCTTGATCGTGCTCGATACCGTTGCCGATTACGTGCGTTACGACATCGCGCCACCGGAAGATCTGCGCGAAGAGTACGCAAAATTGGTCGGCGAACGCGATCTGCAACGCAAGACGAGTCGTGATGGGCAACTCAACAATATCGTGCGGATGTTTGACGAGAAATATGCTTGGTGGAACAGGGTATTTCCAAAAAATTTGCCGGTCACTAAAAAACGGATTCCAAGCGAAGCCCCAATGGCAGCGATGGCAATGTCTCCTTCACCGGCGCCGGTTGTGCCCGAGGATGTAGCAGCTTCAGCGAATGCGCCGCAACTCGATACCATCAGCGTTACCGGCTCCAGAATAGGCCGGGTCAATGCCGAGAGCGCGCAACCCGTTCAAGCGCTTACCAGAGAGAATATTGCCGGCTCGGATGATTCGGGCTTGCGAGGCCCTACCGCTTCCATCACCCTGAAAAAATGGACTGCCGACGCGCCTTATATCCAGCGAATGAAAGCGGCAAGCAGCGAAAACCTGTATACGATTTATCTCGACGAAAAACCGGGCTACCTGAATAGCAGCGCTTTCTTCCTGGATGCCGCTGACATGCTGCTGGAAAAAAACCAGCGTGATCTGGCGCTGCGCGTACTTTCCAATCTGGCCGAAATGGATCTTGAAAATCGTCAGGTACTTCGCATTCTCGGTTACCGCCTCATACAGGCCGGCGCACCCGAGCTGGCGATTCCGGTGTTGGAAAAAGTACAGCAACTTGCCGAAGAAGAACCGCAATCGTTCCGCGATCTTGGTTTGGCCTATGCCGCCGCGCATCAGGACCAAAAAGCGATTGACCAACTTTACGAGGTCGTGCTGCGTCCCTGGGACGGCCGCTTTGCCGAAATCGAATTGATCGCACTGGCAGAACTCAACAGCATCATCGCGACCAGCAAGCAGAAACTCGACACCGGCAATATGGATCAACGCTTGCTGAAAAACATGCCGCTGGATTTGCGGGTGATCCTGACCTGGGATGCCGACAACAGCGATATGGATTTGTGGGTGACCGACCCGAACGGCGAGAAATGTTTCTACGGCAACAAGTCGACCTATCAGGGCGGCCGGATGTCGGATGATTTCACCGGAGGTTATGGACCGGAAGAGTTTTCGCTGCGTCATGCCAAGCCGGGCAAATACAAAATCGAGACCAATTTCTTCGGCAACCGCCAGCAAGTCGTGGCAGGCGCCACCACCTTGCAGGTCTATTTGACCACCGGGTTTGGTACTCCGAAAGCAAAACAACAGAGCGTGACCTTGCGTCTTAAAGACGCACAGGAAACAGTGTTTGTCGGGGAATTTGAAGTCAAACCCTGAACGAAAAAGACCCCGATTCAAGCAAAACGCCGGCTTATGCCGGCGTTTTTTGTCTGTCCTTTCGGTTAGGCGTCACGCAATCTGCACATACTAGCCTTGAATATAATGTCCTAAGCAACTATATTGATGCACATGGATAATCCCGAAAAATCTAGCTTTGGCTATACCGTCGCCGATATCACCCGGCTTTTTCGCCGCGTTTTTGACCGCCGATCCTCACACCTAGGCCTGACCCGTGTGCAATGGCGGGCTCTCAGCCGCATCGAACGCTCGCAAGGCTTGAGCCAGAAACAACTGGCCGAGGATCTGGATGTAGAAGCCATCGCGATTGGCCGGGTTATCGACCGGCTCGAAAACGCCGGCTTTATCGAGCGTCGTGCCGATCCGGGCGACCGCCGCTGCTGGAAATTGTTTATCGCGCCGAAGGCGAACGAAGTGATGGCAGACATGAAGATGATTTCTTCGCTGCTGCGCGACGACGTACTGAACAACATTGATCCGCAAGACCTCGCCACCACGCTGCGCGTGCTGGCCACCGTCAAAGACACCCTCAACGAACTCGACCGGGAAGGCCGCCCCAACGCGACCCGCAAACAGGCAAAAGAATGACTTCCGAATCCACTACCGCCGCCCGCATGAAAGAACCTGCGCCCGCCCCCGCCGCTCCTCGCCGCCGGGTTCCTCTATGGCTCTGGATTGCCGGCCCTTTGCTCGTTGTGTCGTTTTTCGGCTGGGAATGGATTGTCTCCAGTCGCAGCGTCGAAACCGACAACGCCTATGTCAAAGCCGACCGCGTGATGATTTCCACGCAAGTCAGCGGTCGCGTGAGCGAAGTGCTGGTGGGCCAAAATGAATTGGTGAAACGCGGACAACTGCTGTATCGCATCGATCCGGCACCGCTGAAAATTGCCTTGGCCGAAGCCGAAGCACGACTCGCGAAGGTCGCCGATGACAGCGGCGCAGGCCGTGCCGGCATTCGCGAAACCGATGCGAATGTTCGTTCCGCCGATGAAACCCTGCGCTGGGCGCAACAGGAATTTTTCCGCCAGCAGCAATTGCTGTCGCGCAAACTGATTGCACAAAAAGCCGTTGACGATGCACGCCATGCGGTAGCCGAGGCGCAGGCCAATCGCGACAGCGCGTTGGCCGCACGCGACAAGGCGCGCCTGACGCTCGGCGGCAAATCCGGTTCGACACTGGAAGACCTGCCCGATTACCGCGAAGCAGTGGCGGTGCGTGATCGCGCCCTGCTCGATCTTGCCCACGTCGATGTGGTCGCGCCGATTGCCGGCATCATCGGCAATCATGATTTGCAGCCCGGCGAATATTTGAATGTCGGACAGATTGCGATGCCGCTGGTCGCGACCGATCCGGTCTGGATCGAGGCGAATTTCAAGGAAACCGATCTTGCAAAAATGCGCGTCGGCCAAACCGCGATCGTGAAAGTCGATAGCTATCCCGGCGTGAAATGGAAAGCGCGCGTGGCCTCGATCAGCCCGGCATCGGGCAGCGAATTCAGCGTGATTCCGGCGCAAAATGCGACCGGCAACTGGGTCAAAGTCGTGCAACGCATTCCGGTCAAATTTGAGTTGCTCGACGTTGCTTCGGATGCTCCCGTGTTACGTGCCGGCATGAGTGCCGATGTGAAAGTGGATCTGGTCGACAAGCCTGTTATCAAACAGACCGCTGCCCGATAAATCACCGGCAACACTACGATGAACGAAGAAACCAAAGCACCGATCAATCGCGGATTGATCGTCGGCTCGGTGATGCTGGCGACGCTGATGCAGGCGATCGATACCACCATCGCCAATGTCGCGTTGCCGGAAATGCAAGGTTCCTTATCCGCCACGCAGGATCAGGCGGCATGGGTGCTCACCTCCTACATCGTCGCTGCCGCGATCATGACGCCGGTTACCGGCTGGCTCGCCGGTGCGTTGGGGCGTCGGCGTTTATTGATTATCGCGGTCGCCGGTTTTACCGCGGCATCGGTGTTGTGCGGCATCGCGACTGGCATCGGCGAAATGGTGTTATTTCGCGTGATGCAGGGTATTTTCGGCGCGGCATTGGTGCCGATTTCGCAATCGATCCTGCTCGATATTTTTCCACGCGAAAAACACGGACAGGCGATGGCCTTGTGGGGCATGGGCATCATGGTCGGACCGATTCTCGGGCCGCCGCTTGGTGGCTGGCTGACCGAATTTTATAGTTGGCGCTGGGTGTTCTTGATCAATGTACCAGTCGGCATTCTTGCGCTGATGGGCATTCTTGCCAGCGTACCGAAAGACAAAACCACGTCGCGACCGCTCGACTGGATCGGCCTTGCATATCTCGCTTTGGGCATTGGCGGTCTGCAGTTGTTTCTTGATCGCGGCCAGGGACTGGATTGGTTCGGTTCGCTGGAAATACAGATCGAGGCGGCAATCGCGTTTCTCGGCATTTATTTATACGCATTGCATTGGCGCAGCAAAAGCCAATCAAAAAACGGTGTGTTGCTCGACCTCGGTTTGTGGCGCAATCGCAATTTCGCGGTGGCGACGATGCTGATTTTCGTGGTGGGTATCGTCTTGTTTTCCACACTCGCCTTATTGCCGCCCTATCTGAGCCAATTGATGCACTACCCCGTGCTGGATATCGGTTTGCTGCTCGCACCGCGCGGTATCGGCACCATGTTCGGAATGATGCTGGTCGGTCGCTTGATCGGTCGTATCGATGCACGCTGGCCGATTCTGGTCGGCATGTTGCTGACCGCCGGCTCGCTGCATTTCATGACGCAATTCGGTTTGCAGGTATCGCGTTTCGACGTCACCTGGATTGGCGTGATGCAGGGTCTCGGTCTTGGTTTGGTATTCGTGCCGATCTCGAGCGTTGCTTACGCCACTTTACCCGCGGTACAACGCACGGAAGCCGCCAGTCTTTTCAGTCTGGTGCGCAATATCGGTTCCAGCGTCGGCATTTCGGTCGTGATGACATTGTTGGCGCGTTCGGCACAGGTGAATCATGCGGAGATCGCTTCGCGTGTTCCCGCGTTCGGCGTAGAAACCGGCTTGTTGCCGGCAGCCTGGGACCTTTCAACGTCTGCCGGAATGATGGCGATCAATAACGAAATCAGTCGCCAAGCCGCCGTCATCGCCTACGTGAATGATTTCTGGTTGCTGATGGTGCTGACGGTTATCGCGATTCCGCTGGTATATCTGCTGAAGGCCGACGCAAAACCCTCGGGCAATCCAATCGCGGCGATTGATCATTAAAACCGCGTTTTTATTATTTGTTCTTCCAGGCCGGTTTTGATTTGAGGGCTTTTTTGTAGATCGCGCAGCTTTCAACATGCGCACCCGGCAAATAACCGGTACTCATCAAGAACTCGTTCACGATCTCGCCACCGGTAAATTTGAAGGTCTGCTTGAACAGTTTCATCCATTCCATTTTTGATTTTGGATGATGCGTATTAAGCCATTTCTTGAAAGAGCCATGTTCCTTTTGCAATTGCAGAACGATGTTTGCATTGTGGATGGCGGCATCGACTTTCAGCCGGTTGCGGATAATGCCGGCGTCTTCCAGTAATCGTTGCCTGTCGGCTTCCTTGTATGCAGCCACCTTCTTGATATTGAATTGATGGTAGGCCTTCCTGAAATTGTCTTGCTTATTCAGGATCGTGGTCCAGCTCAAGCCGGCCTGGTTGATTTCAAGAATCAGACGGCCGAACAATTCGTTGTCGTCTTCGATTGTGTAACCGTAGTGGTTGTCGTGATAAACACGATGCACACTGGTTTTTTCCATGCGCAGGACTGCTTCGCAATAGGAAGTGGGTTTTTCCACGATTATTTTATTCATGGCGTGCATTGTAGCGGCAATGCTTTTAAAAATATAAATAATGCCGTCATCCCCGAATGCTCTTGTCGGGAACCCAGCGACTTCATTCATCAGAGCAACGGCGCCGAGTCGCCGCCTTCGCGGTAAACATGGTTTTTTGAAAATTAAAATTTTTCGTCGTACCGGCGGTTTTGAGATGCTTGAGAAGGTTTCCCGGGTCAGATGGAGCCATGACCCGGGCTACTTCAACGCGTCAGGAATTTAACCAGCCAGTTCGCAAGTTTTCCATATGGCGGATCAAACAAGGACACGCCGCTGAAACGCGACTGGTACATCACCGGCATTGCTTTGCTGAAAGTCAGGAAGCCGGCGTGGCCATGGTAATGACCCATGCCGCTGGCGCCGACGCCGCCAATCGGCAACTCATGCTGGCCGAACTGGATCAGCGTGTCGTTCACGCAAACGCTGCCGGCGATAATCGTGTCCAGCGTTTTATTCAAACGCGTGTTGTCGCGATCAAAGGGATAGAACGCCAAGGGACGGTCGCGTTGCAAAATATACTCGAGCGCCTGTTGATGGGTGTCGTAGCTTTTCAGCGGCAATAGCGGTCCGAAAATTTCCTGCTGCATCACCAGTGAATCATCGGGTGGATCGAGCAATACCGTGGACGGAATAATTTCCAGACCTTCCGGATTGGTTTCGCCTTCGGGAATATATTGCTGGATCACAACGCCGCGTTGGCGCGCATCTTCCAGCCATTCACGCAGACGGTTGGCCTGGCGCGAATTCACCACGGCAGTGGCATCGGGATTATTCGCCACGTTCGGATAGCGCTTTTTCACGGCAGCCAGATACAGCTTCGCGAATTCATCGCGTTTTTCGCGCGGCACCAACACATAATCCGGTGCGACGCAGGTTTGTCCGGCGTTGAAACACTTGCCGGTCGCGATGCGTTCGGCCGCGTGTTCCAGCGGGTAATCCGGTGCAATCAAGGCCGGCGATTTGCCGCCCAGTTCCAGCGTCACCGGCGTCAGGTTCGGCGCGGCGGCAGCCATTACGTGACGACCGACAGCGGTCGATCCGGTAAACAACAAATGGTCGAACGGCAATGCAGTGAATGCCGCACCGACATCGGCATCGCCTTGTACGACCACGACTTCATCGGCACCGAAGACTTCACCTAGCATTTTTTGCAGCAAGGCCGACAAGCGAGGCGTGAATTCCGACGGTTTCAACATCACGCGGTTACCGGCGGCAATCGCGTTGATCAACGGAATCACGGCCAATTGGAATGGGTAATTCCAGGGCGCCACGATGCCAACCACACCGAGTGGCAGGAATCGCAATTCACCGCTGGCGGGCTGGAAAGTCATGCCGATCGGACGTGATTTCGGTTTCATCCAGCGGCGCAGATTTTTTTCGGCATGCTTGATTTCGCCCAGCGTGACCATCACGTCGGCGACCATGGTTTCGACTGGCGAGCGACGGCCAAAGTCGGCATTGATTGCGGTGACGACTTCTTCCTTGTAATGCTGCACTGCTTCGCCGAGACGCTTGAGCGAATACAGGCGTTCGCGCTGGTCGGGAATATGTTTGAGCTGCGCCGCGCGCAGGCGATCAAAGCTGGAGCGTAAGTCGGTCATGGCGGTCACTGTGTCTTGGGGGTCTTTGCTGTCCATGGCCTAGTTTAGCGCTATCACAAGCCGGTAAACTGTGAAAAACCAGACAGGAATCGAAAATGCGAAATATTCGGGCTTTCCAGGGCATCAGCCCCATCATCGGCGAAGGCACTTATGTCGATGAAGCGGCCACCGTGATCGGCGATGTGGTGCTGGGTGACGATGTTTCGATCTGGCCCGGCACCGTGGTGCGCGGCGACGTGAATTACATCCGGATCGGTTCACGCACCAATGTGCAGGACGGCACTATTATCCACGTGACCCACGATGGTCCGTACGGAAAACCCGGCGGCTTCGCCACCGTCATCGGCGAAGACGTGACCATCGGCCATGCCGCCGTGATCCATGCCTGCGTGATCGAAGATGCCTGCCTGATCGGCATGGGCGCCACGATACTCGACGGCGCCATCATCCGGAAAAACGGCTTCGTCGGTGCCGGTGCGGTGGTGCCACCGGGCAAAACGGTTGAAAGCGGCGAATTGTGGCTCGGCAATCCGGCCAAATGCGTTCGCAAACTCGGCGAAAAGGAAATCGAGCAGCTCTATTATTCGGCGCAACATTATGTGCGCCTGAAAGACAAATACCTGGCGGAATAAATTATTGTCCGTAGGGATTTTCCGCTTCGTTTTTCGGAGCGGCGGTTTGCCCTTTATTGCAGATCGCGATGACCAGCAGAGCAAGTGCGACGGCATACAGCACTTGTGACAGTGTGCTATAGCCCAGCTGCAACACCCGGAAATGGCTATCCGCATAATCAATGCCGCCGCTGCTGATATAGGTGCTGAAGGCGACTCCCGCCATTGCATCCAGTAAAAGCAAGGCGAGACCGGCAATGCCGTAGGATTTCACTTTCTTCGGCAATGCCCGCGTTTGCAATATTGCGATGCCGCCCAGACAAACCAGCAGCGTCGGTACCATCCTGAGCATATTGCCGAGGAACGAGATCAAAAAGCCGTCATTCAACATGTGATTCTCCTTGCATAATCAAACAGGGTTGCCGGGTTGCGTCGCCAACTCCAGCGTATTCAGGAATTCCAGTGCCTGCAGTCGATTATCGCCGCACATGCTTTGTACGGGGCGCAATCCGACACACACGGCCGGTCGCTCGGGCTTTCCGAATATCAGACAGGCATTATCGTCGCTCAGCTGTATGCAACGCACGCCGGCCGGCTTGCCATTCGGCATGCCGGGGATGGGTGAAGAAATGGAAGGAGCAATGCAACAAGCACCGCAGCCGGCACGACAATTCAACATGATGATCTTCACACTCGACAGGGCAGGAAACCCATGCCTGCATTGTATGCCCAAAGCCTGATTTTATTGGGCAATGCTTGGTTTTTCCGCTACCATTCAAACACTCATTTGGCAGAGCCGGTATGCAAGAACTCGATCCACAAAACAATCCTTACGCAAACCCGTATGCCGCGCCGCAATCCAGTATTTACAGCCCGCCACCCTTGCCGCAACAAGAGGAACTGGCCGACCGTGGCATGCGATTGATCGCCGCCATTCTGGACTCCGTGCTCTATGTGTTTTCGATGGTGCCCGGAATGATTTTCCTGTTTATGGTCACCGGGAAGCAAAATGACAATATGGCTGTTGCAGGCGCTGTGGTAATGGCAGCGGGCCTGATTGGATACATCGTCTATTCCTGCTATTTGTTGCATGAAAATGGCCAGACCGTGGGCAAGAAAATAATGAAGATCAAGGTAACCCGCACCGATGGCAGCCGTGTGGGCTTATCGCGTTACATCTTCATGCGCATTTTTCCGGTCGCCTTGCTGGGCGCTGTTCCATTTATTGGTTTTGTTTTTTCACTGATCGACCCCTTGATGATTTTCCGCAGCGACCAACGATGCTTGCATGATCTGGTCGCCGATACGATCGTGATTAAAGCCTGATGCTGGATACCACGCGTGACATCCAGACACCCGAAGGTCTGGCACTGACGCTGCATCCTGCCGGCCCCGTTCCTCGTGCGCTGGCATGGCTGCTTGATTTCGTGATCCGCCTATTCTGCGTATTCGTTTTGTCGATACCACTCGGCATTCTTGGTGAAGCCGGCTCCGGCATCTTGATGATTCTCGTCTTCCTTTTGTACTGGGCCTACCCGGTCTTTTTCGAAGTGTTGCGGGATGGCCAGACCATCGGCAAAAAAGCCCTGGGACTGAAGGTGGTCAATCAAAACGGCACACCGATTACCTGGTTGGCATCCATTGCACGCAATCTGTTGCGTGTCGCCGACATGTTTCCTTTTTTCTACGGCTTCGGCCTAGCCAGTTGTTTGATCGATCCATACTCGCGCCGTTTCGGTGATCTGGTCGCCGGCAGCTTGGTGATCCATGTCGACCGCATCACGGCAAGGTTGCCCTCGCCGCCAGTGCCGGCCGATCATCTTGCCGTCTTGTTGAAGCGCGACGAACAGGGAGCCATCGTGAATTTTTCCGAACGTGCCCTGCATATGACACAGGAACGCCAGCGTGAACTGGCCGACATCCTGAGTCCTGTGACGCATCTGCGCGGTGACGACAATGTCAGGAAATTGCTTGGCGTCGCCAATGGCTTGCTGGGGCGCAAATGAAGCAGGAAGATTTCGTCGCACAATATAGTGCGGAATGGGTGCTGTTCGAACGCTGGTTGAATACCCGCAGCGATATCAGCGCGAAAAAGCGCAAGCCGCTTGCCAGCAACGACATCAGTGATTACGACTTTCCGGTACGCTATCGCCGCCTGTGCCAGCAACTTTCCATCGCTCAGCAACGCGGCTACAGCCCGCTGATCACCGACAAGCTCGAAACCCTGATGCAGCGCGGTCATCATGTGCTGTACCGGCCGCCGGCACCACGCTGGCGCCGCGTGTTTGATTTTTTCCTGATGGAATTCCCCTGCATCCTGCGCAAGAACCATCGCTATTTCTGGACGGCGGCCTTCCTGTTTTATGTTCCGCTGATCGGCATGATCGTGCTTCTGCATTTCCATCCCGAGATGGTGCATTCATTGCTCGGTTCCGAACAGATCGCCGAGATGGAAAAGATGTACGACCCGGCCGACAAACTTCACAGCCTGGGGCGCAGCAGCGGCAGTGATCTGCAGATGTTCGGTTTTTATATCTGGAACAATGTCAGCATCGGTTTCCGCACTTTTGCGAGCGGTTTTTTCTTGGGCGTGGGCTCCATTCTGGTGTTGCTGTTCAACGGCATTTCCATCGGTGCGGTAGCGGGCCATCTCACGGTCATCGGTTCCGGCGCGCCGTTCTGGCGTTTTGTCGTTGGCCATTCGGGGCCCGAGTTGACGGCTATCGTGATTTCGGGTGCCGCCGGTTTGCGAATCGGCATGGCAATTGTTGCACCAGGTCGAAAAAAACGCAGCGATGCCCTGATTGAAGCGGGAACCGAAGGCGTCAAGCTTGCGATGGGAATTTTCGCGATGCTGGTGTTCGCCGCTTTTATCGAAGCCTATTGGTCATCGATCGTCTGGATGCCCGATGTCGTGAAATACAGTGTCGGCGGATTGATCTGGCTGCTGATCATTACCTGGCTCTGGCGTGGCGGACGCGGGAGCATCTATGCGTCTTGACCAGATGACGGTAGCCCTGCGCGTGCGCTCGCCCTGGCAGGCAATGGATCTGGGGCTGCGCATGGTGCGCGCGAATGCACGCGCGATCTGGCTGCCGTATTTCCTGTTCACCGGCAGTATTTTCATTGCCTGTAATTTATTGGCCTATGCCATCGATCAACTCTGGCTCGGCTGGTTTTTGATGTGGTGGCTGAAACCGGTTTTCGACCGTATTCCTCTGCATGTTTTATCCCATGTCACGTTCGGCGATTACCCGACATTTCGCGACACCCTGCGTGCGCCGCTGAAATGGCGTTTCGGCCTGCTGGCGTCCTGGCTGACTTATCGACGTTTCAGTTTCTGGCGCAGCATGTCGATGCCGATCGACATTCTCGAAGGGCTTGATCCGGAACGCCTCGCCCTGCGTCGTTCGGTATTAATCGGCGCCGTGTCTTCGCAAGTTATCGGCCTGAGCTTTATCTGCATCTTGTTCGAATGGGTGCTGATGATTTCCGCCGTGGTGCTTTTCTACATGTTCGTACCGGTGGAATATCTCAGCGATACCTTTGAAAAATTCTATTACAACTACTTCAATGAAAATCCGCCGGTCTGGGCCGATCTTGTTTTCAACAGCCTTTATTTTCTGAGCTCATCGGTGATCGGTCCTTTCTTTGTCGGCGCCGGTTTTGCCACTTACCTGAATCGGCGTACCCAGCTCGAAGCCTGGGATATCGAAATCGCCTTCAAGCGAATCGCTTCGCGTTTGAAACAATCAGGCGCCATGGCATTGCTATTCGCGGTCTTGCTGGGCAATGCATTTTTCGCCAATAGCTCACAGGCCGCCGATGCGGGCAGCGACAAGGTGGAAACCTTGCCGAGCTTGCTGGGCGATGATTATCGTGCCGAACCCAAAGCCGTTTCCGATGCCGTGAAAAAGGCCTACCAGGACAAGAATCTTTCGCCCAAGGAAAACTACACTGTCTGGGAACCGATCAAGAAAATCGAGCCGAAGAAAAAGCCGAAAAATTTCGACATTCCCGGCCTCGAAACCATGTTCAAGGCAATGAGTGGCCTGATCGGCTTTCTAGCCGAGTACGGTCTGTGGCTGTTGCTGGCGCTTTTATTAAGCTGGTTGATCTGGAAGTCCACCGACTGGATGCCATGGCTGAAAGACCAGATGCCGGCGAAACGCGAGCTGGATCAGGTCAGCGAAAAAGAGGTGCTGGATATCGACAGTTTGCCCGGCAACATCAGCAGTGCCGTTCGCAAGCTCTGGCAGCAGCAACCGCGTGCGGCTTTGGCATTGTTGTATCGCGGCAGTGTCGAAAAACTGGCTGATCGTCTGGGAACACCCTTTCCGCCGGGCGCCACCGAAGCCGAATGCATCAGGCGCTCGCGTCGTCTGGCTGAACCTGATTCCGAAGCAGTGTTCCAGAAAGTGGTGCGCGCCTGGCAGGCTGCCGCCTACGCACATCGCCTGCCCGACAGCGGCGAGTTCGACATCCTGCTGGATGAATGGAGCATGCGTTGGGAGAAAAACCCATGACAAAACGCAGCGTCTTGATTGCCCTGTTTCTTGCCGTGCTGGGTGGTTTGTTCGCCTGGTTTTTCCTTGCGAACTTCAAGCAGGTGACCCATGTGCGCGATCTGCCGATGACGGGAGAAGCGCGTTACAACCCGCTATACGCATTGCAGTTAAGTCTGCGCGAGCTGGGCCAGAAAGTGGAAACACATCCGCGTCTGTCGCTTGGCGATATCCACCTCAAGGCCGGCGATACTTTGCTGCTGTACTCGCCACCGAGCGGTTTGTCGGAAGCGCAAATCGACTCGCTGATCACCTGGGTCGAGAGCGGCGGTCATCTGATCGTGAAGTCACCCAACGGCGGCTTTCTCGATGACGACCTGATGCTCTATACCAAACTGGGCGTCACTGCGGCCGATATAGAAGAGGAATGCTTCCAGTTCCGGCCGGTCGGTGAAAAAAAGCGCGCGGAACTTTGCGGCGAGCGTTTTCTGGTCGACGACACCGAATGGTATACATGGCTTCTCGGCGATGAAGAACATGGCTACAGCCTGGGACGCATGGATTGGGGCGACGGCACCGTCACCATCGCCAGCAGTCTGGAGTTCATGAGCAATACCCAGCTCAAGGAAAATGGCGCATGCCAGCTCACTTACCAATTACTGGCAAATACCGCAGGCAAGGGAAGCTTTCATCTGGTCTATGCGACCGATATGTCGCCACTCTGGCTGTTGCTGCTGAAACACGCATGGAGCCTGCTGCTGCCCTTGGCCGTGTTGCTTGCTGCGTGGCTGGTATATCGAAGTCAGCGTTTCGGTCCCTTGCAGGCTTCACCGAACCAGGATCGCCGCGCCTTGCTTGAACATATCAGTGCCACCGGTGAATACATGTTTCACCGGCATCTCGGCCACGAGCTGCATCTGGCGGTAATGGCCATGTTCAATTCGAAACTTCGCCGTCGCGACCCGATGATGGCCGCTCTCAGCGGCGAAGCGCAAATCCAGGCCCTGGCCGAACGTACCAAGATCGACCCTGAAAAAATTCGCCAGGCTTTCAAGCCCGGCTCGTTGCGTCAAAAAGAAAATTTCTTCCATAGCATCGCCACCCTTATCCAGTTGAGAAACCAACTATGAGTACCGAAAACACCCCTGCACTTTCCGCTATCTCCGGCACCGAACTGACTCAACGTGTCGCCACCATTCGCAATGAAGTGTCAAAGGCTTTTCTGGGTCAGCAGGAAGTTCTGGATCAATTGTTGCTGGCCTTGCTCGCCGGTGGCCATGTGTTGATCGAAGGCGTACCCGGCCTGGGGAAAACCTTGCTCGTTCGTGCATTGGCGACCGTGATGGACTGCCAGTTTGCCCGCGTGCAATTCACGCCCGACCTGATGCCGAGCGATGTCAGCGGACATGCTTTCTACGACCCGAAGACCGAGAGCTTCAAGATCCGTCGCGGACCGGTATTCACCAATCTTCTGTTGGCCGACGAAATCAATCGCGCTCCGGCAAAAACACAGTCGGCTTTGCTTGAAGTGATGCAGGAACAGCAAGTGACGATCGAAGGCCGCAGCTTTTCGCTCTCGCCGCCGTTCATGGCGATCGCGACGCAAAATCCGGTCGAACAAGAAGGTACGTATCCGTTGCCGGAAGCGCAGCTTGACCGCTTCCTGATGAAAATCCTGCTCGACTATCCCGCCCACGCCGATGAATTGCAGATGGTCGCCGCCGTCAGCAAAGGTCGCAGCGTCAGCGATTTCGACATGTCGTCGTTGAAGAAAATAATTTCGCCGGAAGAAATCGTCGCGATGCAAATGGGTACCGCGATGGTGGAAGTTGATGAAGTGGTGATGGATTACGCCGTTCGCATCGTACGTGCCACACGTGAGTGGCCGGGCATCAGTCTGGGTGCCGGCCCGCGCGGCAGCCTTGCATTGGTTCGCACCGCGCGCGCGCAAGCCGTGCTGGAAGAACGTGATTTCGTCACGCCGGACGATATCCGCAATATCGCCAAGCCTGCGCTGCGTCATCGCATTGCACTTGCGCCCGAACTGCAAATCGAAGGCCAGCGCGTCGATGATGTATTGAATGCCTTGCTCGTGAAAGTCGAGGCTCCGCGCCGATGAGGCCAGCCAAGCCGCTGCTATGGGTTTTATTGCTGTGGGCGCTGATCGGTGGCCTGGTCACCTTTCACCTGCTGCCGATGGCGGCGTGGCTGGCTTCGGGTTTGTTTTGCCTGATTTTATTTACGCTGGATGCCTTTGCCTTGCGTGGCACGCCCTCGCCCGAATTCGTTCGCGATATTCCCGGCGTGCTTCCGGTGGGTGTCGAACGCGAAGTCGGGCTGCGGCTGCAAACTTTCACTCGCAGAAAACTGCGTTGCGATGTACATGATTTGCATCCAGGTCATTGGCCGGTTTTCGGTTTGCCGAGACAGGTCACCCTGACTCCCCTGCGCGAACTGGCGATGACCTACCGGATCACGCCGGCCGAACGCGGAAGTTTCGAATTTTCCGGATGCCAGCTTCGTCTTTATTCGCCGCTGGGTTTGTGGCGACAGATTCGCCTCTTGCCGGCCAGACAAACTATTCGCGCCTTTCCCAACTTTGCGCCACTCGCAAAATTTGCATTATTCAGTTCCGAACAGGCCTCGCGCGTGGTCGGCGCCCATTTGAAACGCCGTCGTGGCGAGGGCACCGAGTTCCATCAATTACGCGAATACCGTCTCGGCGACAGCATGCGGCAGATTGACTGGAAAGCAACGCAGCGCGCTCGCAAATTGATTTCGCGCGATTACCAGGATGAAAAAAACCAGCAGGTTTTATTACTGATCGATACCGGGCGCCGCATGCTGGCGAAAGACGATGCGCTATCGCATTTCGACCATGTATTGAATGCCAGCCTGGTGGTTTCCTATCTTGCACTTCGGCAAGGCGACGCCGTCGGCCTGATGGCCAGCGGCGGTGCAAGCCGCTGGTTGCCACCGCAACGCGGACTCGGCACGGTCGATACCCTGCTCGATTGTGTTTACGATTTGCAGGCGCAGGCAGTGGCCACCGATTATCTCGCGGCGGCAACGCAACTGAGTTTGCGGCAACCGCGTCGCTCGCTGATCATGCTGATCACCAATGTCCGCGATGAAGATATCGAAGACCTGATGGTCGCGGTACGTTTATTGCAAAAACGCCATCTCGTCTGCGTCGCCAGCCTGCGTGAACAGGCACTCGATACCACTCTGCAAAAGCCGGTCGAAAACCTGAACGATGCGATTCTCGCCTCTGCCATGGCGCGCTATCTGGCAGAACGCGCGCGCGCGCATGCCGCCTTGCGAAGCCAGGGCGTGTTTGTCCTCGATGTCACCTGTGCCGAACTACCGGCAGCACTGGTCGAACGCTATCTCGCGGTCAAGCGGGATGGATTGCTGTAGTCGCTTTTTTTCGCGGTGCGTATCGCATAAGCCATGAACCGTACTACCCTGTAAACTCTGTTCGACAAATTTTCAGCCGCGTTGCAGGGAGTCATGAAAGTCCCGATCCTCACTTACCATGCCTGCAATATTTCCGGCAATCGCTACGACAGCAATGACCAGATGGCATTGGCCGAAGATCTGCGTCTGCTTGCACGAAAGGGATGGCAGGTAATTCCATTGCATCAGCTCGTGGCCGTGATTCGCGGAGACATCGTGGAGGATCTCGCGCATTGCGTGGTACTTACCTGCGACGATGGCACACTTGCCGATGTGCGACCATTGGACTTCCCCGAATACGGCATGCAGCCGGGATTGCTTGGCGTCCTGCAAGCTTTCGTCGCCGAATCACCGGAAAAATTTCCACGGCTGGAAATGAGCAGCTTCGTGATTGCCGATCCGCACACGCGCGCCTTGCTGGATAGCGACTGTCTTTTCGATCAAGGCTGGATGGGCGAAGAAGTCTGGCAACTGGCAAACGCCAGCGGTTTGATGCGGATTGAATGCCATAGCTGGGACCACAACCATTCCGTGCTTGATTCAATCGGTCCCGATGCGATGCCGCGCGGCAATTTTTTCGTGGTCGACAATGATATTCGCGCACGGCACGAGATTGACCGGTCACTCGATTACCTCAATGCACGTCTCGCCGACAAACCCTGTCGTGTCTTTGCCTACCCTTACGGTCAGGCCAATAAATATCTGAGCCAGGAATATCTTCCGGAACATGCGGACAGACTGGGATTATTGGCTGCCGTCGGCGGTGAAAAGGGGCCCGTTACCCAGCACAGCGATCTATGGAATTTACCGCGTTATATTTGTGGCGCACACTGGAAATCCCCTCTTGAGCTTGAGGCGATTCTCGAGGAGTGCAGCTGAGTGAATTCCACGACAAGTCCCGACAGCATGCTTGACGAATACGTCCGCATCGAAGTGATTCCCGATGGCCAGCATTTGGTGGAATCGATGTTCCGGCATCGCTATCGACAGGCAGCGCCGGATTTTCCGCATCATGTCGTCGTATTCTGCCGAAGCGTTTCCGGGCAATGGTTGCCGGCTGCCTATATGCATGCCACCGATCGTGGTGATTTCCTGCTCGGCGGCGGCGCCTGTGTTGATGATCGCGTGGTAAGGCAATTAAGCAGAGAAAGCCGGAACGCAATAGCGAAAGCAGGCGGCCTATACCTGCATGCCTTGCGTTGGGCGATGGCGTATTTTTCGCCGCACTATGCCGCGATCTTCGGTTACTGCGGCGATCGACTTGCCGAACGCATCGATCTGTCTGCCGGTTTCGTGCATACCGTGCATGCGAATCTGCTGGTCTATTTCACCCGTGAACTAACCGATGCCGAAAAAAATCGCCTGATTGAAGATGCCAATAAAATCGGGCCGTTCTAAACACTGTTTTTTTACAAGGAAATGATCATGCTTCTAGGTTTGCGCACTATCGCTTATCCCGCTCCCGATCTGGAAAAAGCCAAACAATGGTATTCCGATGTTTTAGGCACCCCGCCCTATTTCGATGAACCTTTCTATGTCGGTTTTTCCGTCGGCGGTTTTGAGCTGGGCTTGATTCCCGATGCACAACCCGGCATCACCGGCACGCAAGCCATGTGGGGCGTGGAAAATATCGAAACTGAATTCAAACGGCTGATCGCGCTTGGTGCCTCTGAATTGGAACCGGTCACCGATGTCGGCGGCGGAATTAAAGTCGCCTCCGTACAAGACCCGTTCGGCAACCGGCTCGGCATTATCGAGAACCCGCATTTCGATTTGAGTGCGGTACGATAAAACCGTCTCCGTAATCGACAGCTACTCATGTCCGATAATCCTTACGAAGCCCCGGTCGCGGAAGTACGCGATTACAAAACCGAATTTTCGGTTCCGGATGAGGTGCTCAAGAAAATAAAACATGCCTGGATCGCGGCAATTTTTTCCGGTTTAATCACCCTGATCGTGACATTGTTTGCGATATTCGGTAACAGCATTCTGGGTTTTACGGCCTGGGAACTGGGTGACGTCATTCTCATATTCGGGCTTGCCTACGGTATCTATCGAAGAAGCCGGACCTGTGCTGTCATCATGCTGCTGTACTTCATCGCCTCCAAGATCCTGATAATGTATCAGACCGGAACTGCGAACGGACCAGTGATGGCCATAGTGTTCATCTACTATTACTGGCAAGGCGTCGTCGGCACTTTCGCCTTTCATAAAATTTCCGAATCACTCAAAAATGATTCGACACCCTACTCCGGGGATGATTAATCGACATGGACCAATTCAATTATCTCGCAGTACTCATCTCCATCATTCTCGGACTGGGCATCACGCAATTGCTATCGGGTTTTGGCCGGTGGGTTGAACAACGGTCCTCATTCCGCGCCTACGGTCCTTCGGTTTGCTGGGCCGCCATCCTGCTGGTGACGCATGTACAAACCTGGTGGTCGATGTTCACGCTTCGCGAACAGGAAGAATGGACATTCCTGGAATTCTGGTTTGTCCTTCTACCGCCGATTATTCTTTATCTGCTCTCGATTCTGGTACTGCCGGGTGCCACCTCGACTGGCATGAACCTGCGCGAAAGTTATTACGCACAACGCCGCTGGTTTTTCGGGCTGTTGATGGCATTGCTGCTCGCAAGCATATCGAAAGATATTGTATTGACCGGGTCGCTGCCTGAAGCCGCCAATCTCGTGTTTCATACCCTGCTCTTTGTTTTGTCCGGCATCGCCTTGTTCAGCGAACGCGAGGCATTCCACAAATTTCTGGCCTATGCCTCCGCCGCCAGTGTCGCGATCTACATATGGCTATTGTTCGGGCATTTGCAATAATCATTCGGCACGGCTTGGCAATGCATTGCAGGCCGTGCCGAAAAATCAATCGCCGTTATGCAATCCGACAACTTCCTTGCGGAGCTGCCCGTAGATTTCATCGGTTTCCGGACGTACACCGTGCCAGATCGAAAAGCCGATCGCAGCCTGCTCGATCAACATGCCCAGACCATCCAGCACGTTGCCGGCATTTGCCGCTTTTGCCCAGGACATGAAGGCAATCGCTGCCTCGCTGTAACTCAAATCGACCGCCAGCGTACGCGTCGTGGCGAGTGTAAAAGGCAGTGCCGTGCTACTGGCCTGGCGACCGGCCGACGTGGCATTGATGATCAAATCGAAACTGCCGAGATCTTTCAGATCTTCCCAATAACGCGGATGCACGCGACCGGGCTGACCGATGGCATCGACAAGGACATCGGCTTTTCCTGCCGTCCGGTTCACCACGAATAATTCGTCGATGCCGGCATCCAGCAATGCGGGTGCCACGCCTCGCGCTGCGCCGCCGGCGCCCAGCAACAGGGTTCGACGACCGCGTAAATCAAGACGATGACGTTCGGTCAAATCGTGGATCAGGCCCGGACCGTCAGTGTTGTCGCCATCCCAACCTGTTTCTGTACGGATCAAGGTATTCACGGCACCGGCCCGCTGCGCACGCTCGCTGGTTTTTTCGCAAAGCGCAAAAGCCGTTTGCTTGTGCGGCAGGGTGATGTTCGCACCGCGACCGCCAAACTTGTGAAAACTTTTCAATGCATCGGGAAAATTTTCCGGTGTCGCCTCGATCGCGGTGTAGTCGATCGCAAGGCCCTGCTGTTTTGCAAATGCGGCATGTATGCGGGGCGAGAGGCTATGTGCGATCGGATAACCAAAAACGGCAAAGTGCTGTGTCATGTGATTCTCCAATGGATGCAAGGTGGTACCGACGAAAGTCGGGATAATCCTCGCAAATCTGTCCCGACTTCCGTCGGTCCCACTACATCTCTTTCAAATAACGTGCGGCATCCAATGCAAAATACGTGAGTATGCCGTCGGCACCGGCGCGCTTCATCGATACCAGAGATTCAAGCACGCATGCCTTTTCATCCAGCCAGCCGTTTTGCGCCGCCGCTTTCAGCATCGCGTATTCGCCACTGACTTGATAAACAAAGGTCGGTACGCCGAAATGGTCTTTCACCCGGCGCACGATATCGAGGTACGGCATACCCGGTTTTATCATCACCATGTCGGCGCCCTCTTCAAGATCGAGCGCCACTTCACGCAAGGCTTCGTCGCTATTGGCCGGGTCCATTTGATAGGTGTACTTGTTGCCCGAGCCCAGTGCACCCGCACTTCCCACGGCATCGCGGAAGGGGCCGTAAAAACTCGAGGCATATTTCGCCGAATACGCCAGAATCCGCGTGTTGATAAAACCTTCTTCTTCCAGGGCTTCGCGAATCGCGCCGATGCGACCGTCCATCATGTCGCTCGGCGCCACCACATCGGCACCTGCATAGGCATGCGACAGCGCCTGCGCGACCAAGGCGGCGACGGTGTCGTCATTGACGACATAACCGCTGTCATCGATCAGGCCATCCTGGCCATGGGTGGTGTAGGGATCGAGCGCGACATCGGTAATCACGCCGAGATCCGGGAATTCTTTTTTCAGTGCGCGGATCGTGCGTTGCGCGAGTCCGTTTTCATCCCAGGCTGCGGCACCATCGAGGGATTTCGCGTCCGGTGCCGTCACGGGAAACAAAACCATCGCCGGAATTTTCAGGGCAACGGCCTGTTCGGCCACTCTGAGGCACTCGTCTATGGACAGTCGCTCGACACCGGGCATGGAGCTCACGGCCGTGCGGCCACTCAGTTCATGGACAAATACCGGCAAAATAAAATCATTGGCACTCAGGGTGTTTTCACGCATCAACCGGCGGGAAAAATCATCGCGGCGCATGCGGCGTGGCCGCTTCATGGGGAAAGTCATATATTGCTCCTTTGCGAACATGATAACGCCGGATACGATAGGCGAATGCACTATTTTCGATCATTCCCCACCAGTGTGCGAGTCTGCCTGATTTTTTTGCTGGTTCTCGCGCTGTGCTGCGTGCTGGGGCCTTGGCTGATTCGCTTCGATCCGCATCGCCCGGACTGGAATTTTTTATCGGCGGCACCGTCTTTTCTGAGTGGCCACTGGTTTGGTACCGATGCGATCGGCCGCGATATTCTGGCGCGCACACTCGCGGGTGGTCGCCTGTCGCTGACGATTGGCGTGCTCTCGAGTGTTTTGGCATTGGCATTGGGTGTGAGCATTGGCGCGATTGCCGGTTATGCCGGCGGCTGGGTCGAACGTTTGATCGTGCGCTTGCTGGACGTGATGTCGGCCTTGCCGTTTTTATTGATCGTGATTTTATTGCTGAGCCTGTTCGGCCGCTCCCTGTTTTTATTGCTGGCCGCGATTGGCGCCTATGTCTGGATTGATCTGGCACGCGTGATGCGCAGCGAGGCCGCGCGTTTGCGCGAAGCACCCTTCGTGCTGGCATCGATTGCCGCCGGTGCGCGCTTCGATCAGGTGCTGCGCTGGCATTTGTTGCCGAACCTGATGCCGATCGCCTGGGTGTATCTCGGCCTGATTTTGCCGCAGGCGATTCTGGTCGAAAGTTTTCTCGGTTTTCTCGGATTAAGCGTGGACGAACCATCCGCCAGCTGGGGAAGCCTGCTTTATGAAGGCGCCCAGGAAATGGATAGCGCGCCGTGGTCGCTGATTTTTCCGGCGGTTTTTCTGGTGGCGACCCTGGCCAGTTTCCAGTTTCTCGGCGATGGCTTGCGTGATTGGCTCGATGTCCGAAAGGATGACTCACGATGAAGCCGGTTTTCAGCGTTGAAGACCTGCAGGTACATCTGGCGAAGCAGACCGAGCCCTTGCTCGGCCCCTTGTCTTTGCAATGCGCACAATCGGAATGCCTCGGCCTGGTCGGTGAATCCGGCAGCGGGAAAAGCCTGACGGCGCTATCGCTACTGGGCCTGTTGCCACCGGGCCTGCGAGCCAGCGGTCAGCTGCGTTTTTTCGGCGAAGAAATCGCGTTCAATTCTCCGCAACATCTCGCCTTGCTCGGCCGCGTGATTGCCTGGATGCCGCAAGATGCCTCGGCTGCCCTGCATCCCTTGCGAACGGTGGGTGACCAGCTTTGCGAATCGATCAAGGTTCTGCAAAAAATTCCCGCCGAAAAAGCAAAAAAAGCGGCATTGCATTTGTTTGGACAGCTCGAATTGCCCGAGCCAGAACAATTGCAACATCGTTATCCGCACCAGCTGTCCGGCGGTCAAAGGCAACGCGTATTGCTGGCTATTGCCCTGGCGGGCAAACCGAAAATCCTGGTTGCCGACGAACCCACGTCCGCGCTGGATCCGCGACTCGCACGCGAGGCACTCGAACTGCTGGATTCCCTGAGACAGAAACTGCAACTGGCCATTCTGTTGATCAGCCATGATTTGCCACTGCTCGGCGCCTATGCCCAGCGAGTGATGGTCTTGCAACGCGGCAAATTGATTGAAGCCGGCAATAGCGAAAAAATATTCCGCCATGCCGAACACCCCTACACGCAGGAATTGCTTGCGGCCGAACATTTACCCGAACCGGCAGCACACGTGACCGGTGCGACTATTCTGCAGGTTGATCAACTGAGCATCCGCTATCCGCGCGCGAAAATTAATGCGGTCGAACGCGCAGGTTTTGATTTGAAGCGTGGCGAATGCATCGTGATACTCGGTGAAAGCGGCAGCGGCAAAAGCAGTCTTGGCCGCGCCTGTCTGCGCCTGATCAGGCAGGGTGTCAGCGGCAGCGTGAAACTCGAAGGCGAAGATATCCTGCAGGCATCAGGTTCCCGCCTAAGAGCATTGCGCCGGCGAATTGGCGTCGTGTTCCAGGATCCTGCCGCCTCACTAAACCCCCGTAAGAAAATCGTAGACATTATCGGCGAGCCATTGCGCATACAAACCGGCATGAACGCCTTGCAAAGACGCGAACGCGCGAGCGAATTACTGCAACAGGTCGACATGGATGCCGATGCACTGGATCGCTATCGCCATCAATTTTCCGGAGGCCAGCAACAGCGCATTGCGATTGCGCGTGCCTTGGCGATGTCTCCGGACATTTTGGTATGTGACGAGGCGGTTTCGGCGCTGGATGCCCATCATCGTGCCGGAATCATCCGTTTGTTAAGCGATATCCTGGCGACTCGCGGACTCGCTCTGGTGTTTATTACCCATGACATGGCATGTGCCAGGGCACTGGCCGATCAGCTAGTGGTGATGGATCGAGGACGTATTTTGGAACAGGGAACGGCCAACGACATTTGGCAACACGCGCAACATCCTGTAACACGCGCGCTTATCGCAGCCAGACCGGGTGCCGCAAGCTAGACGAAAACAGCTCTCTGTGGCAACGTGCTAACAATGGCATTTAGAAACCTGCTACTACGCGAACCGGACTCTTTCGACCAGACACTGCTCTGGGCGCAGGATATGGCATCGCTTGCAAACGCAACGCTGCGTCATTTCGAAAGTCTCGGCGCTCGTAATGCCAAATTGGTCTGGCATACCGCCTTGTCGGAACCGAATGACTGGAAATCGGTACCCGACAAGGAACTCGTCGACGAAGAAATCATGCTGATCCGGCAAGCGCGCCAACAAGGCAGCTATGCCGAAAGAATCGGCAGCGAAATTTTGCATGTTGCCATTTTGCTGACTGGCCAACAGCATCTCTGGGCCTGCCTTTGCGTCGACCTCGATACCAATGCTTCCGATCCGCGCCAAAGTCAGGAATGGCAGGAATCACTGAGCAAGCTCGCCTTGCGCAGCCAGTCGGTCTTGCAAACCGAACGCCTGCGGGTGGACGTCGATCGTCTGGCGCGCGCGGAGCGTTTGCAGCGTTCGCTGTTTGCGATCAGCGATCTGGCCAATTCCGACAAGGAAACCCACGAGGTCTTGCACGATCTGCACCAGATCGTCGGGCGCCTGATGTATGCCGAAAATTTCTATATTGTTCGTTATGACCGCAGTGATGAAACCATGCGCTTCATCTATTTCGTCGACATGCATGATTTCATCACGCCGGACCCCGAAGAAAAAATTCACACAAAAGATATTCCCAACAGTGTGACCATGGCCATGATGCGCTATGGCAAGCCGATTCACGGCCCTTCCAGCGAGATTATCAAGTCGCTCGACGTTCCACGCGATGAAAGTCTCGGCCCCGAAAGCCTGGACTGGCTTGGCGTGCCGATGCTGGACCATGGCGAAGTAGTCGGCGGCGTAGTGGTACAAAGCTACGATGCCGAGCACAGCTACACGAATGAAGATCAGGCACTTCTGGCCTATGTGGCACAGCACATCCTGACCGCCCTGCAAAGACGCGAAGCACAGGAAGAGCTGGAAAAGCGCGTCAGCGAACGCACGGCGGAATTGCAGCAGGAAGTGGCCGTTCGCCAGCGTGGCGAACGCCTGCAACAAGCCCTGTTTCGGATTGCCGAAGTCAGCCAGAGCAGTTCCAGCATGGATTCGTTCTATGCCTCCGTGCACAAGATCGTCGGCGAACTGCTGCATGCAAAGAATTTCTACATCGCCTTAATTTCAGAGGATGGCAAAAACCTCGAATTTCCCTACACGGCAGACGAACGGGATTCTTTGCGGCATTCTCGTCCGATCGGCAAAGGTCTGACCGAGTACGTCATCCGAACCGCAAAACCCGCTTTGCTGAACCGACGCGACATTGATGCGCTCGAACAGGCAGGCGAAGTCACCGTGACCCGCACCAAATCGGTCAGCTGGATGGGCGTGCCCCTATTCCTGTCCGGCGAAGTGAAAGGCGTTATCGCGCTGCAAAGCTACACCGAGGATTATCATTACGCCGAGCTCGACAAGGAGCTGGTCAGTTTCGTCGGCGTACATATCGCCAATGCACTGGAACGCCGCCTGACCAATGAAAACCTGCGCAAAGCCTATGCCGAACTCGAACATCGCGTTACCGAACGGACTTATGAATTGGCGCATGCGAACAATGAATTGCGTGACCAGATTCTGGTACGCGAACGCATGGAGCTCAAGCTAAAACACGAAACCCTGCACGATGCGCTGACCGGCTTGCCAAATCGAAGCCATTTACTGGGTCGTCTGGGTCGCGCATTGGGCCGCTACCATAACGACGCCAGTCGCCTGTTTGCCGTCCTGTTCCTGGACCTTGATCGCTTCAAGGTCGTCAACGATTCGGTCGGCCATCTGGTCGGTGACGAATTACTGAAAGAAGCCGCAAAACGGATCAG
>Ga0209175_10000134_pt1 | contig 51871 bp, 40 predicted proteins | sample JI91814C2DNA_FD_187506 | JGI IMG/M metagenome (GOLD analysis project Ga0209175, IMG submission 187506) | Wastewater effluent complex algal communities from Wisconsin, to seasonally profile nutrient transformation and Carbon sequestration -... | ecosystem: Engineered > WWTP > Effluent > Algae...
CCCTACAAATCCGGTTGGGGGTGGTATTTTTTTGGGGGCGGGCACGGGGGCGCCGCCCCTACAAATCCGGTTGGGGGGGATTTTTTTGGGGGCGGGCACGCAGGGCTGTTTCATTCTACGGTTCAATTTTCCATCTTTGTCTTTTCAAAACCTCTCCCAGTAAGCAAAACAGGAGTTTTTAATAATTTCTGGCTTTTTAGTATGAATTATCGCCTGAAACTATTGCGGCATAAGGCTTCGAGAAGTCAAGAAATTTTAGAATGAAACCGCCCTGGGCGGGCACGGGGGCACCGCCCCTACAAATCCGGTTGGGGGTGGTATTTTTTTAGATGCAAAGGTTCTTCTTCCCACGCGATGGGATTGTTGAGGATATATTGACGAATTTTTTCCCAGGATTCCTCATCCCGAATAATGTGCTCGTGATAATTTCGCTGCCAAAATTTTTGGGGAAAAGGTGTCCAACCTAAGTTGGCAACACCATGTCGGTATTTAGCAGTTGTCAGTGATTTGAAGCGGTGAAGCACATCTGCTAGTGTCATGGCTTGATCAGGGCGATCTCCTGAAATATTGTCTGGTGTCAAAATAATAATTCCGTGAAAGTGATCTGGCATTAATACGAAAGCATCCACTTCTACACCTGGATAATGCAATGGCAATTCATTCCACACAGTTTGCACCATCAATCCTGGTTCGCTCAGATATATTTGGCTGTTGCGGATTTCTCCTAATGTATGTAAACCACCATTAATGCAGATAGTGACAAAATAAGCTCCGGCTTGAGAATAATCATATCCCTTGAGGCGAATAGAACGCCGATGATGTTTAGCAGGGTCGTATTTCATGATAATTCAGTTGTGATGTCAATTCGATTTTACTGTAGGGGCGGTGTCCCCGTGCCCGCCCTCGTCGAGGGGCAACCACGGGGGGATTGCCCCTACAGCTATATGGGACACGATCGCGCTTCATCCATTGTGATGTGAATTCGATTTTACTGTAGGGGCGGTGCCCCCGTGCCCGCCCTCGTCGAGGGGCAACCACGGGGGGATTGCCCCTACAGCTATATGGGACACGATCGCGCTTCATCCATTGTGATGTGAATTCGATTTTACTGTAGGGGCGGTGCCCCCGTGCCCGCCCTCGTCGAGGGGCAACCACGGGGGGATTGCCCCTACAGCTATATGGGACACGATCGCGCTTCATCCATCAGCATCCATCAGCGTTCATCTGCGTTTAGGAGCGGTAAAAAAAAAGCGCGATCGCGCCCGGATGTGAAAGGAAAGCGCGATCGCGCTAATTGACTAATCTCATAGAAAAAATAATTTACTTAATCAATTACTTTTAGCCTAAAATCTATACCGTACATCTCACACAAATAAACATGGGAAAACTGCCCAGAGAAATTGCCGAAACAATATGGAGCCTAAAACGGCAATTATTGGATATTATTGATGATGCTACAGAAGCCGAATATACTCTATTTGAGCAATAGGGGGAAACCGACAGAACAATTGACTATTTAGATCAGCTAAAAAGTGTAGCACAGCAAGCCGATGAGCGGTTTTCGCAGTTTTCCCTATTGCAACGACGCTTGGCTAATGCAGTACCCACAGCAACTTCTGATATGTTAAGGTTAATGACAGAAGTAATTGCTTATACTCAAGCCAGACTTCCCGCGTGGGAACGCAGTATTGAAGAAATTAAGATTGAGTGGAGATTATTATGAACGAACCCGGATATATGCCACCCCCAGATGTCGATCAACGACTCCTGGCAAACTTACGTCGTAGTCGCTTGGAAATGGAAGAATTAGGTTGGAAATTAGAAGAAGTTATTGCTAAATTAGACGAAGATCATCGACAAATTCAACAAAAACGGTTACAAATACTTCTCAACAGTCAGTAGTTATATAGATGTTGAGAATATTAAATAGACGCGATCGCGTTTTATGTGAAAGGAAAGCGCGATACGGTTTGATGGAAAAAAAAGCGCGATCGCTCTTTCACCCAAAAACTCTATCGCGCTGGGTTGGGGAAAGAAAGCGCGATACGGCTTGTTCCATCCCTCTCTATTTGTGGTTAAAAAAGTTCTATACAACCCTTACATCCCTAACTATGCTACCATTAACCTCAGCTATTATGATTGACTGAGGTCATAAACATTGACAAACCTATCCGACGAAAAAAATACTCTCATTGCCGAACTTGGACAAGCTGGAATTAAACATACACCAGAAAAAATTTTGCGAATAGCCAGACTCCCTAATGGCAAAATAGTTTTCTTAGAAACGGGAAATGCTATTTCTGGACTGCAACATATATTAGAAAATCACCAAGATGAATTTGCCGAAAAAGGAATTTATGAATCCGAGGTTCCTGATGCAGTCTTCCTAGCCGTTATTCAGGGGACTGTAGTCGGTTATCAAAAACCCAATCGCCCCATTTATCAAATCATCTTTAATGGCAAAACTCAGTTAATTGCTGTTACAGTAGGTAGTAACGGTTATATAGTCTGTGCTAATCCTCGCTCTACTTCACAATTGAACTGAAAGAAGGAGAAATCAAATGACAATCAATATCAAGTTAATGCCAGATTATTGCTCATACCCTTTGTGGGGACTCGATCCTGATAATATTGGAGATATCAATCCTGCATCATTACCCTTGAGTAAAAAGACAATCACGCGTTTGGAAAAATGGGCTGCAACCTACGATAAAATTTTGAATTGGGACGATCCAGCTTCATCATGTTTTGCAACAGTTGAAGAAGCTGAAAAATTTGAACGAGAAGGACTTGATTTATGGCATCAGTTACGAGAAGAATTGGCTCCTAATTATGCAGTGCGTTACTTTAGTCAAAAATTGCGAAAAGTTATAAATAACCCAGGTGAATTAATGGCTACTGCCTAATTATATCAGGACTTACGCAATTGGCATAACCTGTAGGAAAAGCCTCGATATTGTTCCCCTTTCTCTAAAAAGCGCGTGTAGCCAGCCGCAGGCATCGCCCTTTCCCCATTCAATTTTATTTGTGGTTACAAAAGCGCGATCGCGCTTCATCCATCAGCATCCATCTGCGTTTAGGAGCGTTTAGGAGCGGTAAAAAAAAAAAGATCGCGCCCGGATGTGAAAGGAAAGCGCGATCGTGTTTATTTGAACGACGTGTGCTCGATCGGAAAATCCGAATAGACAAACCACATCTAATTTGTTATAATTGAGTAAGACTCATCCTAGAGAGTTTCACATAATTTTATCATCGCTTAAAGATATGTTTTGGATTCTTAAAAACTTAATCAGCACAGATGCACAAGGATGTCTCAGTTTAAACCTCGAACCCAAGTCAACAGAGTATCGCGTTCTCGTCAACGAAGCCGGACAAATTTTATTAGATCCCATAACGAACATCCCCGATCGCGAGCAATGGTTGTGGCAAAACTCACAAGCATTAGCTTCAGTTAAGTGCGGCCTCGCACAAGCAGCGAAAGGAGAAGTACACGATTTGGGTGACTTTTCTGAGTATGCCGATTTGGAGATTGAAGACTGATGAATTTTAGGATAGCATTTTCTTCATCAGCTAGAGATAGCTTAGTTAGTCTTCAGGAATTAGATGCAAAAAAATACAATAAAGTTCTGAAAACACTTGGATTAATGGCAACTAATTTACGTCATCCCAGCTTGAAAACTCATAAATACGATACATTATCCGGTCCTAATGAAGAGGAAGTATTTGAGGCATACGTCGAAAATAAAACCCCAGCGGCTTTTCGAGTTTTTTGGTATTATGGCCCTGAAAAAGGAGTAATAACAGTTATTGCAATTACCCCTCACCCTTAAGTCACGATCGCGCTTCATCCATCGGCATCCATCTGCGTTCATCTGCGTTTATCTGCGGTTAAAAAAAAACACGATCGCGCCCGGATGTGAAAGGAAAGCGCGATCGTCCTAAATGCGCCTTTTTAAGGGGGACTGACAGATAAATTTTCCTGAAAACCTGTGGGGATGGGGCGGGTTGATATCATTTTAGGACTACGCAAAAAAAACCGGTTTCTCGGATAAATTTTCGGTTTTTATCTCAAGGATCTAGGAAGAAAAAGGGTTTCTAGCCCCTGGGTATTTCAACCCAAATATCTAGTTTTTCTTCAAAAACAGGGTTTCTTGTCAAAATCCTTATGGATGCCCACAGTTTTCTCCAGAAACCCTGTTTCTAAATTTCCGGTTTTTTGATTACTTAATATAATCTAATTTTGCCAAATAAGCAAGGACTTTGGCAATACTTTCGTCAATGGTTTCCGTATCGGTATAACAGATAATCTCCGGGTTTGTAGGCTCTTCATAAGGATCGTCTATTCCTGTAAAACCTTTGAGTTCTCCTGAGCGTGCTTTGGCATATAATCCTTTAATATCACGCTTTTCGCACATTTCTAAGGATGCCTTGACATAGACTTCGATGAAATGGGGTTCCATTTCTCGAATTTCGTCTCGTATTGTTTTATAGGGACTAATAGCCGCGGTGATCGCGATCACTCCATTTCGACTTAATAAATGGGCAACAAACCCGATGCGTCGAATATTTATATCTCGATCTTCTTTGCTAAAGCCTAACCCTTTTGATAAATTAGTTCTGACAATATCTCCATCTAAGAGTTCGACTTTATAACCTTGGGTTTTGAGTTTTTGCTCGACTCCTGCACTAATGGTAGTTTTTCCGGCTCCACTTAAACCGGTAAACCACAGGATACAACCTTTTTCTTGTGTCATTTTTTCGGGTTTCCTTTCTAGCTTAATTAACTCACAATCTGTTTTCGGTTTTTGGTGACAAGTGACTGGTGACTGGTGACAGGTATTAGGTTTGATGTTTTCTGTTGTAAAAAACTAATACCCATTCCCCATTCTCCATTCCCCATTCCCTATTCTCCATTCCCCATTACCGATCAGGATAAAGGAGAATTTTATAGGTATCGGGTGTGGGAGAAACGGCTTGTTCAACCGCGTTTCCTAAGTCTTTTAAGGAATAGCGATCGCTGATCAAACTGGTGACATCTATCCGTTTATTAAAGATGATATCTACCGCGAGATTTTGCAGTTTAAAGGATGAACTATAACTGCCCATTAAATCAATTTCATTTCGATAGAGAATATTGGGGTTAAGAGGAATTTGGACTTCATCGGGAAATTCGGCAAAGAAGAGAATTTTACCGCCTTTGCGTGTATTTTCTAGGGCTTGAAAAAAGGCTTTATCACTGGGAACAGCTAATAAACTGGTATCGACTCCCATTCCGCCAGTTAAGGCTTTAATTTTTCCTGATAAGTCGGGATCTCGTGCATCAAACGCGGCATCGGCTCCTACTTTTAATGCTTTCTCAATACGGGCGGGTATTAAATCCGTCGCGATCGCGTTTGCGCCGAATAATTTCACTAACATGATAAACATTAAGCCAATGGGACCGGCTCCGGTAATTAAGACGGTATCTCCTGGGGAAATTCCTGCTTTTTTCACTGCTTTAAGACAGCAATTTGTCGGCTCCACAAAACTCGCTTCTTCAAAAGAGATGTGATCAGGAATAGGAATTAAACCGCCATTGCGAACAATATGCCCCGGCACTTTTACATAGTCAGCAAAACCGCCACCACTGGGAATAAAACCCGCGGTTGTGGTAATGTTTTTATAGGTATTACACATGGAATAATTTTCATGGAGACAATAGGTGCAGTGCATACAGGGAATATGGTGCATGACGACTACTCTTTGTCCGATTTTCCAGTGAGTTACCTCAACACCAATAGCCGCGATCGTGCCCGCGGTTTCATGGCCAAATATGCGGGGGGGATCGTAAAGAGGATAACGAATTTTTTTGATATCAGATTGACATAATCCTACTACATTAACCTGAATCAGCACTTCATCGGGACCTAAAGCAGGGAGAGGCACTTCTTCATAACTTAATTGATTGACTCCACGAAAAACTTGTGCTTTCATCTTGACTCCTCATCACGGCTGGATGATTTTAACATAAAGTGTTATTTAATGAAAGTAGGCTGATGAGAGAATTTTCTCAAATCTTAACATAATTAGTAAAAACACGATCGCGCACCCTCTGGTTTGATAGACTATAATAAGATTATTCAATTCCCATAAGAGGAGAGAGATTCATGTCAAGTAATCAACAAGAAGCCTTAGCCAGTCTCAAAATTCTTGTTTGCATGGCGCAGGCAGATGGTCAAATCTTAGCAGAAGAACGAGAGGCCCTCAAAGACGCGATCATGACAGTTGAACTTCCTGAAGGTATTACGATTGATAGTCTATTAGAGGAAAAAACATCCCTCGATGAACTCATCCCTCAAATTACGACACCGGAAGCACAAAAAGCCGTTTATAACTCAGCCTATACCATGGCTTATGTCGATGGTAAATGCAGTGGTTCCGAACAAGTAATACTGGATAAATTAAACACGTCTTTTGATATTCCGGCCGGGCATCGAGCGATTTTAGGCAATGCCGTTAGTGGTTTAAAACAGGTAGTTGACTTTTCAGCTATCGAGAAAATTGTTGATAATCAAGAACGGGAAGATAATATTCGCAAAACAATTTTAAACTATGCCACTTCCAGTGCGGTTTTAGGTCTTAATCCCATCCCTGGTTTATCCGTTGTCAGTAGTTTAACCGCGTTGGGTTTAACCTTAAAAATGATGAATGAAATCGGGGCAAAATGGGGTTATGCTAAAGGTCAAGATGCCCTAGCTATTATTGGCAATTTGTTTGGAGGTTTAGGAGCCTTTGCCGCGTCTTTTACGGTTTATTTAGTAGTCGGAACTTTGGGGCTATTTATTCCGGGTGGTGGTATGGTTGCCGCCGCCACGAGTAATTTTGCTTTAACTTGGGCAATGGGGAAAGCGACTAATCAATTTTACGCGAGTGGCCGTCAAATCGATCGCGCTACTTTGAAGAAAGTTTTTGAAGACGCGAAGAAAGAAGGTAAAACGGCTTATGCTGATAATGCTGACGCGATCGCGGCTAAGAAAAAAGATACAGAAGGGGAGTTAAATACCCTGAATGATGATGTAAAATCCGGTCGTATTACTACGGAAGAATACCAAGCCAAAGTGCAAGATTTAGTCTAATCAAATTGGGGTGAATTACTCAATAGGTAGGTTGGGTTGAATTATGAGATATCGTCACTCTATCGACGGTTTCTGTTGTCAACCCAACCTCTGAGATGTAGGTTGGGTTAAATAATAAGATATCGTCACTCTATCGACGGTTTCTGTTGTCAACCCAACCTCTGAGATGTAGGTTGGGTTTAATGATGAGATATCCTCACTCTATCGACGATTTCTGTTGTCAACCCCGGAGCCTCTCAAAGAAGCAAAAAAAACTGTAGTGGGAGCGGAGAGATCCCTAGGGATCTAATAGGGAGATCTCTGCTCCCACTACCAATTTACAATTAGGAGATGCTCCCGTCAACCCAACCTACTTATTAGATTTAGGTTGGGTTTAATGATGAGATATCGTCACTCTATCGACGGTTTCTGTTGTCAACCCAACCTACTCATTAGTCAAGATTATGGAAGAATTAACCACAGAAGTTTTAGTCATTGGTGCAGGTACAGGGGGAACTGCCGCTGCTATTCAAGCAGCACGACGCGGTGCGAAAACAATTTTAGTCAGTGAATTTCCTTGGTTAGGAGGAATGTTAACTAGCGCGGGGGTTTCTGCTCCCGATGGGAATGAATTATTGGCTTTTCAAACGGGGTTATGGGGAGCTTTTTTAAAAGAATTAAATCATTATCAACCGGATGGAGACGATCGCGGATGGGTGAGTTTTTTCAATTTTGATCCGCGTGTCGGTGCTCAAATTTTTGCTAATTGGGTGACAGCTTTACCTAATTTACATTGGATACAGGGAGAAAACGCGATAGCCTTCGGCTCAAGCGCAGCTATCGCGCTCCTCAAAAAGAATAATCAAATTGTGGGAGTGCAGTTTCCCAACCTGAGAATTTATGCTAAAATTATTATAGATGGAACCGAATTAGGGGATCTTTTAGAATTAGGAGAAATTCCTTATTATTGGGGATGGGAATTACAAGAAAAATGGGGAGAACCCAGTAGCCCTATTTTCCCTAATCAATTAACTGAAAATGAACCCATCCAAGCCCTAACTTGGGTGGTAATGATGCAAGATTTTGGCGAAGGAGAAAACTCCTCAGAAATACCCCCACCTCCTATCGGTGATACACCGGAAAAGTTTATCGGAGCTTGGGATGGTTATACACCGGAAAAGTTTATCAATTATGGTCGACTTCCGGAGGGTTTATTAATGATTAATTGGCCGGATAAAGGGAATGATTATAGCACCAATTTAGGACGTTTAATTAAATCAGAAGAAGCGAAAAGAGAGGTATTACAAGAAAGTTTTTTCCATAGTCTAAGTTTTGCCCGTTTTATTCAACAAAATTTAGGCAAACGTTACGGTTTAGCTAACAATATTTTTCCCGAAATCAATCAAAAATCTTACTATTCTTCCCCTCTTCCTTCCTGCTTCGCTCTTCATCCCTATTATCGAGAAAGCCGGAGATTACAGGGTGTAACTACCATTCGAGAACAAGATATTTTACCTATTTTTCAGGGGCGAGTTGCGCCTTTACCAATTAATGAAAAGGGAGAATGTGACACGATCGCGATCGGAAACTATGCCAACGATCATCATTATACGAGTGGGAAGATCAGCTTAAAATCGAAATCAATTAGATGGGGGGGACGATGGACTGGAACACCCTTTACTATACCCTATCGTGCCTTAATTCCCAAAGAAACAGATGGTTTTTTAGTCTGTGAAAAAAATATTTCCGTATCTCATATTGCCAATGGCGCGACTCGTTTACAACCAGTGGTAATGGGAATTGGACAAAGTGCGGGAATGGCGGCCGCGTTATGTGTCGAAAGAGGTTGTCAACCCAGAGAATTATCCGTAAGACTCCTGCAAAAAGCCCTTTTAGAAGATCCTTGGGCTCCCGCGGCTCTGATTCCCCTGTTTAATTTAACCCCTAATGACTCAGAGTGGCTATTTTGGCAAAATTACTATTTAGAGCATCCCCAAGACTACCCCATCACAGGTAATTATCCGATCCGAAAAACATCTATACATAGTTGCCCGTCACCTGTCTCCCCTTCTCCCATTGTTGGGATCTTCCATCGTCACGGAGTACAAGACTATAGCCTTGCCTTGACTGAGGCAGACACAGGCGAAAAATGGACATTAGTTACCTTAGATGCCCTCCTCGACGCAGAATTACAACATTATGCAACGGGAGAAACCCTTGCAGTAGAGGGAAAATTCCATCACACGGGGCATTGGCTTCTGGTGGAAAACATAATTTGGAAAATTTCCCAATGACTTTCCTGATGGTATAGGGGGGTTTGCGTATTAGTAGGTGGACACTCAAAAACGGACCACCTACTATGCGTACTTACACTGCAATCATTTTAACTCTGCTTTCCCTCGGCTTTAGTGTTAAACCCCAAGCAATCACCACCGCCCATGCTGCTGATAGCGCGATCGAAGCCTCAACAAACTACCACGGTATGATGTCAGCCGAGACGGATAATAAGTTTGATAGAAAACCCGAAAGAGGGAGTGGAAGAAGAGAATTTGTCGAAACTCCCGTACCCTCTCAGATGCTTTAGGTTGTAGTCTGCAATGTTACGAACTAAATTTGTTTTGTGTGATTTTCCTTAATACGAGACTCTAGTGGCATTAGAGTTAGTTGTTTAGGCAAAACCGTTTGATAATAGCTATTGTATAGCAGATTCTGGCATCCTCAACAGCTACAACGTTAAATTATTATTAACTGCGAAGAATCTTAACGGCTATGTGAGATTCTTCACGGTTTTGTTTTTTCGGTAATAATATCACGATTTTAAAAACAACCCAGAAACAGGGTGAGTTGATTAGGGAGTAGGAAAGCCCTGTTATTTTTCCCCACGAAACCCGGTTTTGCATGAATAAAAAATCCTATTATTATTCATCGTCGCCCCTGGTTTTCCTTCTGTTTTTGACTTTTTTGATAAAGGGTATCAATTAAATTTAAAAGTCCCTCATAATCGGTAATAGGTTTTGTACAAAGTTCATCCGCGTGAGAATTTGATAAAAGAGGTTGTCGCTCTGCTAACATGGCATACGCGGTGACTAAAATAACAGGAATATGCGCGGTAATAGGATCATTTTTCAGAAAACGAGATAAATCAACACCACTCACATCTTTATCTTCCCAAACGGCTCCGGGTAGGTTAACATCCATGAGTATAACCTGTATTGTTCCACCACGACACAAGCTAAAAATCTCTGTAGGATTATCTGTAATTATTACTTGGTGATGCCCTAAACGCTCAATTAATCTTGCACTACCTTTGGCTAATAGATAGTCATCATCTACTAATAGAATATTCAATTGACACCTCTATATTTTTCAGAAGAGAATTAGGAAATAGCGAATGGGCAATAGGGAATGGGGAATGGGAGATTAATTTTTAACTATCACCAATCACCAGTCACCAATCACCAATCACCAATCACCCCTATGGCAATTATACAGATAGATGTGACATCAGAAAATAGCTATGGGATACTGTTTTTGTCTGGGGAAGGACTATCATCTGGCCGATGGGGTAAAATAAAGGAGACAGTAGTTCCTTGTCCTTTTCCGCAACTATCCATCCATATCTCTCCTCCCATTATTTCCACTAATCGCTTGCAGATCGCGAGCCCTAAACCAGTCCCCCCGTAGCGTCGTTTAATCGAACCATCCGCTTGTACGAAAGCTTCAAATAGTTTACCTTTTTTTTCCGGTTCTACGCCTATTCCCGTATCACTTACGGCAATTTTTATCATGTCTTTTGACATTTTTTTGTTTAACTCATTGTTGTAGGGTTTAACTTTTATTTTGATTTCACCTTCACTGGTAAATTTAAAGGCATTTGATAGTAAATTTGTCAAGACTTGACCTAGTTTTAATTCATCAGCCCAGACGCTCTCTACTTCACACTCGATCGTAAAGTTTATGTTTTTTTTAACACTTTCTAATCGGAATAATTTTGCTTTTTCTTCTAAAAAAAATGCCAAATCAACTATCTCGAAATTAACACTCATTCGTCCCGCTTCAATTTTTGCTAAATCTAGTACATCATTCAAGATTTTCACTAATTTTTCGGCAGAATTATAAGCAACATTAATATATTCTTTTAACTCTTCTTTGTCATCATAAAATCCCTCCTTAATTATTTTTAAATAATTGAGAGTAGAACTTAATGGAGTGCGTAATTCGTGACTGGTGGAGGAGATAAATTCCGATTTTAAACGACTGGCTTCTTCCGCGATAGAACGGGCTGAATTTAATTCTTGATTTCGCAGTTCGACTAAGAGACGTTGTTCTCGTTCCCAATGATAAAGTAAATTTTGCATCACGGACATGGCCAAGTGAGTACCTGTGCCAATTACTAATTCAATTTCTGCCTTTGTCCAAGGGTTAATTTGACCTTTTTTTACTTCTCGCCATGCGGCAAAAGATTCTCTAACTTGTTGATGTCTTTCATCGTTATTGAAACGCCCCGCCCAGGTAATATCTGTATCTATTTCATCTCGAAAAATGTTCAGAAAACCCAGTAAATGTTGACGATATTTTAAGGGAAAAATTAGTATTCCTCTAAGGGCTGTTTTCTCAAAATATTTTTGAAGTGAGTGGTATTTTTCTGCTTGATAAATGTCGCTAATAATATGTAATTTATTCCCAGAAAATAGAAATCTGTTTTCATGCCAAGATAAGGGTAAATCTGTCATCAATAATTCCGAACTAGAGTCAAACAAGGAAATGTTTTTTTCTAAGTCTTTTACTTGTTGGATAATTTCTAAGGAAGTTTCACTGGTGATTATATCCATAATTTTTTGCCCAAAAATATGATTTTCTTCTAATGTTAAATCTTGACCATTGTTTCCTTTGGGGAGGTTTCCATAAGTATAAAAACTAGAGGGTGAAGAAGGTTCTTGAGACATGAAATAAAGTTGACCTCCACTCCCATTAACAGCTTTTACTACTTTATTAAGAACTGCTTGCATAATATCTGGGATATTTAAAGGCGCGTGTAACCAAGTCGCAATTTGATTTACGATCGCTTCTTGATTTACTTTAACGCGGGTTTGATGAAGGAGAGTCGATTGGGAAATGGCAACGGATACTTGATCCGCGATCATTTGTACAACTTGTAATTCTCTATAGGAAAAAGTCCGCGGCTCTGCATGGTGAGATGCTATTAAACCCCACAGTTTTTTTCCATAAAGAATGGGAACGACTAGACTTGACAATACTCCCATATTACGCAGATATTGGAGATGACAAGGATCTACTGGACGGGTGAGAATATCTTTGAGGGGAGACGCGAGGACTTCTTCTATTGTCAAGTCTCCTGTACTCCGAGGATTCCTTAAGCGCGAAAGGGTAATTTCTTCTCGGGCGACATTGATAATTGATCGCGTTCGTGCTTTAATAAACATTTCCCTAGATGCCGGGGGAATGTCCATCGCGGGAAAATGTAATCCTAATAAGGATGGAAGACGATCTTTGATGACTGACTCCGCGATCACTTCGCCGCTACCATCTTCTTCAAAGCGATAGACTTTGACGCGATCGGTTCCCAGAAATGTTCGCATTTCTTCCACTGTCGCGGATAATATCTCTTGTAATTCTAAAGATTGACGGATACGGTTTGTCATCCGTGTCAGTAACATTCCTTGTGTTAAATTTTTATTTGGCATATAAAATAAGATTAATCAATTGGTTTTATTTCTCAATTCTATGATAACACCCCAAGAGCGTCAACGTCTCATTCCTTATTTATTTTTATTCCCTGCCTTATTTTTTCTAATTTTAACGGTTGTCTGGCCGGCATTTCAAGCGTTTTATTTAAGTTTTACGAATTATGATTTAACGAGCGCGCCCCAGTGGGTAGGATGGAAAAATTTTCAACGTCTCTGGGGAGATGCTGTTTTTTGGCAAACGCTTCGGAATACTTTAATTTATCTGATTGGGGTTGTACCTATTTTAGTGATCGCGCCTCTTGGGTTAGCCATTTTGGTGAATCAAAAATTGCGGGGGATGAATTGGTTTCGTGCGGCTTATTATACACCTGTTGTTATTTCAATGGTTGTCGCGGGGTTAGCTTGGAAATGGCTTTACGCGGAAACGGGGTTATTTAATATGTGGGCTAAATTTTTCTCTTTACCTTCTATTCCTTGGTTAACCAGTCCCCAGTTGGCTTTATTGAGTGTGATGGTTGTTACTATCTGGAAAGGATTAGGTTATTATATGGTAATTTATTTAGCGGGTTTGCAAGGTATTCCGGGGGATTTATATGAAGCGGCCGCGTTAGATGGTTCCGAGGGTTTGCGCCAACATTGGGATATTACGATCCCTTTGATGAAGCCTTATTTGGTATTAGTTGGGGTGATTTCTTCGATTTCTGGGATGAAGGTTTTTGAAGAGGTTTATATTATGACTCAAGGGGGACCTCTTAATAGTTCTAAAACTCTGGTTTATTATTTATATGATCGATCTTTTCAAGATTTAGAGATTGGTTACGCGTGCGCGATCGCGTTGTTATTATTTCTCGTAATCTTAGGGTTATCAATTTTGCAATTAATTATCCAAAATAAAACCAATAGGGGATAATTTTTAGGGGAGATAGTGCATGAACCGGATTTTATATTGGGGTCGCCCAAGAGTAAGTTTATCTATTTTTACTCGAGTCTTTTGGTAGTGTTTAGAGCCATTTATTTAACCGCAGATAAACGCAGATAAACACAGATGTACACGATAACGACTCCCTTGTTTATAGGTTTGTTAGGGGGATAATGGGCAATTATCGATTACCCATTACCCATTACCAATTACCGATTACCCATTACCTACTCTTCATATTCCGCCCAAGAATTAGGAGTTTCCGAGACACGGACTTTTAATTGAATATCCGAGGGAATACGTTTTTTGGTTTCATCATAAATATACTTAGCAATCATTTCCGCGGTAGTTTCATATTCGGGAGGCATAACCTCATTTAAGACACAATGATCTAAACCCCCTTTGGTAACATCTTTTTTTGCCCATTTTAGACTTCTAAAATCGGCAACCATGACGGGATGGGGACAAAATTCGGAGGAATGAAGTTGTTCAGAAATCGCTTCTATTTGCACTCTATAAGTATGACCATGTAAGCGACCACATGGACCATTATAGTCTTTAATATAATGAGCACTATCAAAGGTAAATTCTGTCATTACTTTCCATTTTGGCATAATAGGTTTAACTCTCTGGGTAAGATTGGTGATTTTGGGTTGATGAGATTTTTCTCTTTTCCCTTTTCTATTATACCAAAAATACTCACTTTTTTCTGCTTTAATATAGTGCATCAGACTGTAGGGACACGGCACTGCCGTGTCCCTACTTTGTGCCTTTGTGGTTCATTCCTTCTTCCTTCTTCCTTCTTCCTTCTTCCTTCTTCCTTCTTCCTTCTTCCTTCTTCCTTCTTCCTTCTTCCTTCTTCCTTCTTCCTTCTTCCTTCTTCCTTCTTCCTTCATTTAAAATCTGATTTCGTATTGAATGGTGCTGCGAGTTTCATCTTGGAAATTAGTAGTACCGCGGATTAAGATATTATCATTAACTCGGTAACGGATGTTATATTCTGGGATTTGATTGGTGGTGATAATTTTCAGGATAGAAACTGAGAAATTATGGCTTAAGTCAACGCCTACTTCTAATCCTAATCCTAGAGTCGCGGCCGTGGATTTTGTATCCTGACTAGCCGCGGGACTTGTCCGATAATTTTGGGTAGGAAATAGCCGAAATTCTCCTAAACCTGTGGCATTTATTACCGCGCTTTGCAGATTATTAAAAATACTCGCTCCGGCTAAGTTCGCGATCGCGAGGGTTCCTCCTTCTTTTCCGAAGGCATTGATAAAACTACCGCCCAATAAACCAATTATTTCTTCTTTTGAGCGACTGGGGGAACTGCTGAAAACGAGATTATTTTCTAATTGAGAGACTTTTCCTTTAATTGTTGCTTCAATCCGAACTGTGCGCGCGTCTCCCACACTGGTGATAGGATCGGCTATTTCCGCGGCTAATGCTGTGGCTGGCCGTCGATATTGTAACACTTCTGGGACCGCTGTAACTAAACGGACATCAAGATTGGGATCGAGTCCTTGAGAGGGTAAAAACGTGGCTGTTTGACGATATCCGCCCGCGAGTCTAAATTCACTGGTAAAGAGATTTACAGAGCCATGAGTGAGGCTAATTGTACCTTGTGGTTGAATATTATCTAGGGTTCCATTAATAGTTAAATTGCCCTTCGCGATAAAATTAATCACTGGTGGACTACTAACACGCGTGCCTTTAATTAGGTTAATTCGCAGGTTATTAAATCCTAATTCAAAGGGGTTATTTCCTTCTGTGGTGGGTGGTTTATTCGCGATGTCTCCCCCCCCTCCTAAGAAGATTTGACCATCATATAGTCCAATATCACCCCCTAGGAGTGGATTTAAAACGGTTCCTCCTACTTCGAGATCGCCTGTTACTCCTCCTCGATAAATGCCTTTGAGATTTAAGGCTAATTGTTCTAATTTTACCTTAATGGGATTAGCCCGATCGCGATCGTCGGTGGCAAACGGTTGGGAAATGGGGATTACGCCATTCGCGACAATTTTTCCCTTACTAAAGACACCATTTATATTATTAACTCGAACGCGATCGCCGACAAATTCGACTTTACCCGTTAACCCGGTAATCGCTTCAGGAAAAGCTAAACCTTTGACTGTGGCATTATCAAAAGTGGCAAACCCTTCCGCGATGGGATTTTTCAATGTGCCTTCTACTTTTAATTGCACACTTCCTTTACCATTTTGCCAGGATACATTAGGAGTAAGAATATTAAAAAGTTCAATCCCCTCATCCTTAAGACTGATATTCATCGCGATATTTTCTGTATCAGCTTTTACCTTCGTAAAAGGTAAATCTATAGGAAAACTTCCTTGAAAGTCAACGGGTTCGGACTTGGTAACAAAAGCTTGGCCACCAAAATTCAAGCGGGCATTATTATAACTAAAACCCCCTTCGGCTTTTTTAATAGGTTGACGGTTGAGGGTTCCCTCTAATAAACTAAGCTCACCCACTACTTGAGGGTTTTCTATATTTCCCGCAATATTTGCCCTGACATTTAAGTTTCCACTCACATCAACCCAGGGTAATTCTACTAATTTGGCTAACTCTTCTACGGGAATATTTTTAATGCGTAATTGCCCAGATTGGGCTTTTTCTCCGATTTGTCCGGCAAAACCGATGAGGGTATCATTTGATAAAATTCTTAGGGGTTGAATGGTTAATGTGCCATCTTTAAAACCCCCTTCTAATGATAATTCTTGGGCTTTATAAGTCCCCCATAGCCAGTCTTTTCCTTGGAGATTAAATTGGGCTTGTAATCCTGTATCGAAAGAAGCTGTCGCGTTTATTTCTCCGTTGAATTTGCCCTGTAATTCGTTGAGGGGTGGCAAATTAATGGTTTTCGGTTTACTGCGCTCTTTTTCGATAATTGCATCAATTTCGGATAACCTCTGTAATTGTCGCATTAAGGGCGCGTTGGATATTCCTACCGCGACGGTTTTTAAGTCGGACGCGTTTCCATAACTAGGGGGTTTTAATCCTCTTCCGAAGTCTTCGATATTAAAGTATTTTAAGGCAATAAGAATATCTGATAAACTGCCGTCTTTTATCTGCATTTTGCCTTGTAATTGGGGTGTGGCATCGGGCGCGAGGGTTCCGGCAAAACTGTATAAACCTTGTCCGATTTTTAGTTGTCCGTTTTTGATGATTCCTTTGCCGTTACTATAGTTAAATTGGGCTTGGAAGTTATCGGCTTTGATATATCCGATTTCGGGAGATTCGATCGCGATGTTTCCGGTGGCTTGGATTTTCTTAAGGGCTGTTATGGGGTGAGATTGTTGTAAAATTGTTTCCCATCCCATTAGGGTAATTTCTCCTGATGCTAAACCGTTTACGCGATCGAATCCTTGGGCGGGAAGGGGTGCAAGTTTTAATAAGTCTAAGGGAAATTTTTCGACTTTGATGAGAGCTCGATCGCGATCGATATTACCCATCGCGAGGGTTTGCTCATGACGAATTAAAAATGATTGGGGGAGAAAATTGGGATTTAACGCGATTTCTAGCCTATCTTTTTTGCCATTTAATTGTAAGTTAAGTCCCTGATTTATGCCCCCTTTAATCGTACCTGTTAATAGGGGTTCAAATGCTACTTGGGGAATGGCAAAATTGCGTAACGTGACATCGCCTCCTAATGTTAGTGTGTTTAAGTTTCCGTTGATTTTGCCATTGAATCCTACATATCCCGTCACGGGAGAATTTGTCTCGGTAGCCTTTTCTCCTATTGGTGTCAAATTGGCTAATTGGGGGAGGCTTTTGAGGTTGAAGTTATCAACTTTGAGGTTAAGATCAATATTAGATATACTGGGATTTCCTTTATCGGGAAACGCCACGGCAATAAATCCATTCGCGGCTATTCCTTTGGTGTCTATGGTATTTAGAGAAATGCGTTGCCCATCCCATTCAAACGCGGTGGTAAAATTTTCGTCTTTTCCTTCAGCACTGTTGGGAGTGAAGTTTATTCCGACGATGGGAAATTGGGAAAATTGTAGATTTCCTGATGCTTTTATGGCTTGGGGTGTTAATTGATTAAGGTTAGCACGGATATCAATTTTACTATTTAATTCTCCACGGAGATCCCCCCCCGGCTGCTTGGTAAGGGGGGGAATTAGGGAAGAAAAGGGGCTTAAGGCAAGACGATCGCTTTCTAATAACACTCGTAAGTTACTATTATTAGATGTTACGATCGCGTTAATCATGCCGCCCTGATTGGGTAATTGTATTTGCCCATATCCGTTAAGAGCCAGCGCGTCGGTTTTCTGATTATCTAAACTGCCGGATAGATTAAATTGACCATTTATATTACCATTTAATTGTGAAGGTAAAGTCTGGGAAATTAACCCATTAGCCCTTAGGGTTGATTCTAATCCTTTAACTGTCATCTGCTCCGTACTGATAACGGCATCCCAAAGATTTTTTTCTAATTTCCCTTTCGCGTTGACGACTCCACCATTGGCAAAAATAAGACTAAGAGAGCCTTGGAGCGCGATCGCGTTTGAGTTAAGATTACTTAAATTACCCGATAGATTAACTTGCCCTTCTAATTGCCCATTAATTTTCAGGGGTTGGGGTAATATTCCCATCGCGACTAAACCCGGTTGCAGACGACTAACATCTAATAATTTATTAGTCTTAATAGAGGCTTGCCAGTTTCCCGCGTTTAAGTTTCCACTCCCATTAATTATTCCATTATCGGGTAATTGTATTTGTCCTGACACGTCTGCTATAATAGTATTGGTGCTGAAGTTGTCTAAACTTCCTGTCGCGTTGACTTCCCCATTAATAATTCCGAGAAATTCACTCGGTAAGGCTTTGGGTAATATTCCCATCGCGATTAAACCCGGTTGTAGGCGACTAATATTTAAGGAATTATCAGTTTTCACGGAAGCTTGCCAGTTTCCCTCGCGTAGATTTCCACTCCCATTAATTATTCCATTATCGGGTAATTGTATTTGTCCTGACGCGTTGGCTATAATAGTATTAGTGCTAAAGTTTTCTAAACTTCCTGTCGCGTTGACTTCCCCATTAACAATTCCGAGAAATTCACTCGGTAATGGTTTGGGTAATATTCCCATCGCGATTAAACCCGGTTGTAAGGAATTTAGATAAACGCGATCGCTTTTGGCTATCCCTTGCCAACGTCCATTTTCTAAGTTACCTTGGGCATTAATGATACCTGCATCATTGGGAAGTTGTAATTTTCCTGATGCTTTTGCGACGATAGCTGCGCTTGAGCCGAAGGCTATCGCGTTAGGGCTAAAATTATTAATTGTACCTGTGGCTTCTAAACGGGCATCTAAGTTTCCGGTGAGGGATGTTGGTAAGGTTTTGGGTAAAATTCCCATCGCGATTAAGCCCGGTTGCATTTTGTTAATATCCACGCGATCACTAATGATATCGGTTTGCCAATTCCCTTTTTCTAATATCCCTTTCACATTGAGCACACCGCCATTGGAGGGAAGTAAAATTTCACTCATTCCCTCGACGGAAATATCCTTAATATTTAAGTTATCTAAATTTCCGGCTAAGGTGACACGCCCATTCACGACACCATTAAATTCTTGAGGTAATTCTTTGGTAATAACTTTCGCGGCTAATAGGGTTGGTTGAATATTGGTAAGGGCAACGCGATCGCTTTCTAAGGAGGCTTGAAAACGCCCTAATCCTAATTCCCCATTGAGATTAATAATATCACCCGTGGTTAATTGTAAACTACCGGAAGCTTTCGCGGCTATCGCGTTAGGGGTTGTCGGATTATAAGTGCCCAAAAGTTCTATTTTACCCTTAAGGGAGCCATTGGGAAGTGATAAATTCGGGGGAAGGATGACTAAAAATTGAGCGCGATCGTCTTTGAGGGTTTGTAATTCTGCCAGTAGAGGAGAAAGGGTAATTTTATCGGTATTAATTGACGCTTGCCAACCACTCTGATTTAATTGGCCATTAACTGTTATAATACCATCGGCTATTTTTAAGGTAATATTTTCTAAGTTAGCAATATTATTGACAAGTTGCACACTTCCACTAAGGGGATAAGTCCCTTTTTTGGCTTCCCATTGCATATTTCCTTGGATATTATCAAAGGTGCCCAAGATTTGCATTTTGGCTGAGATATTCCCGATATTAATTTTATTATTTTTGAGAATTTTGGAAACATTGGTTGGGATATAAAAAGACGCGATCGCCTCCGCGGGCAAATTTTCCGCGTTGATATTAATAAATAACCCCGATAGGATTTTTTCCGGTGGTTTTGCTGTAGGTAATTTCGCGGTTAAAGATTGCGGTTGAGTTTGACTTGCTAAAGTTAAGGGAGGTAAAGGTAATTTTATATCCCCTGCACCTGTAATGATACCTCCCGCGGAAGGTTTTATCTGTAAATTACTCAGAGAAATCAGAGACTTATCGAGAGTCAATTTAAAATCCGTGCTCACTTGACTTAATTGTAAATGATCAAGGAGTATCGGTTTAGTAGACGCGATCGAACCCGTAATATCCGGTGATAATAAAGTCCCCTTAACTTGGACTTTCATGCCCAATTCTCCCACCAAAGGGACGGGAAAAGCAAAATTTGGATCAGTTTGTTTTTTGATCGTATTTAAAAGCACATCCGTGGCGACAGGAAGTAACTCTCCTCGTAAATCCACCTTAGTTTTATTGATATTAAAACGGGGATCAAATTCGAGGACTCCCCCTAAATTAAAGGCAATTTTATCTAAATTGGTATTGAGAGAATCCACCAAAATTTTTCTGCCATTAAAGCGTAATTTTCCTTCTGTTTTAATAACCTCTTCCACCCCTGGTAAATTAAACTTAATATAAGTAAAAGCCGCATTACCATAGACTCCTAAAAGACGATCATTTTTGAAATGAATGACAAAATTAACATTAGTACGGCCTCGTTGAATCCGAATATTAGGTAAATGAAGAAAAGCCGCCAATTCCGGGACATCAAGATTTTGTCCAAATACTTGTAATTTCGTTTCCCCCTTGGGCAAAAAAGAATTAGCTTGAAGTCTAAATTTTCCTCCCGTTTTAAATTGTCCTTTTAAATCTAAATTAACCCGTTCATTATTTTCGGTTAAGGTAGCAATTCCCTCATTAATACTGAGAGAAACCGTCACTTTTTTTTCTTGTTTATTTTTGGGGAAGGGAATGACACTAACAAAAGCATCTTCTACAGCAACGGAGTTAATTTTTGTAGTAAACAATCCCGCTTTTTGAGCAGGTTTCGTTTTAATATTAAGCCAATTCCCCTTAGAGTCTTCTTGGAGATAAGCATTAGGTTTAATTAAACGGATATCAAGGGTTAAATTGCGATTAAATAATAAATCAGATAGGGAAAAATTGGCTTCCACTGCTTGAGTGGACGCGTGATCGGGAGCAGTAGGAGTCGCGGGAAGAGAAGAAGGGCCAAAACGAACACTATTAGGGGTAAAAAATTGTAAAGCTCCGACTTTAACGGGGCGGTTAATCAGTTGAGTAAGTTGTGTTTCAATCAGAGGTGCTAATTGTTGATTTACCCACCAGGTTAAACCGAACCCCGTCGCGAGGGTGATACCTCCCAACCCGACACCACTAATAAGTAAGACACGCCACCAAGGGTTAGGCAATCTTTGTGGAGTTTGTTGATTATCTTGATTAGGAGAGTTTGTCATAAATCGCCCTCACTGATTTTCGCACCTTACCCGTTAATTTTATCTGATTCAAGCAAATTTTTTCACCTTCTGCTACCATTTTTATATTTTTTTTATTTTTGGGTGAAAAAAGCACGATCGCCTTTGGCGCAAGCGAAGCTATCGCGTTTCTCTTTTCTAGGGCGCGATCGTCCCCACCAGTTTATCACATTTGGGAAAGGTAATGTGAAGGTAATATTGTTTGTCTATTTTGTCATATCATTGTGCCATCGTGTTGTGTGTTTTTTTGAACCACAACACGATGGCACAGAGGAAAGGAAAGGAAAGAAAAGAAAGAGAGAAATTAATTAGTGGGACAGAAATGAAAAAAAGAGTGAAAATAGTGTATAATAGTTGTCAGATTTGCGACAGATATTAATTATTATATCCAGAATGTTGACTCATCTAAACTCACTGCGGAATGGCTAGTAATGACTTACTCTCAAATACATTGGGTAGAAGTTTTCTATCGGGAAGCTAAGGGGTAGTTAGGGTTAAGGGAATATCAAGTAAGGAATAAAGGAAGCTTATTTCGTCATTTTATCTTAGTGTTTTGTGCCTATATTTTTATCCTTTGGCACAAGTTAACAGGGCTATGACAAAGACGATGAGCCAACCCAATTTTGAATACCTTTACTGAAGCTTTGGAAGCTTTTCGTACAGTGATGTCTTTTCGTTTCTTCGATGTGCTGATCCCAAATAGAGACATCTTTGCCCCTTACAAAGCGAGTTTAGGCTTTCTTTAGGCTTGATTTTTGTTTAATTCCTACTAATAGTCTTGCCTGTTGCTATATCATAGTTTTGTGTTAACTTTCGCAAGAGATATAGCAATCCTAAATAGGTTGTGGTAAAAACCTAGGGGTAGTGCCAGAGTGCCTACCCCAAAGAAGAGCCTACCCCAAAGAAGAGCCTACCCCAAAGAAGAGGGCAACCACGGGGGGAAAAGAAGAGGGCAACCACGGGGGGAAAAGAAGAGGGCAACCACGGGGGAAAAGAAGAGGGCAACCACGGGGGAAAAGAAGAGGGCAACCACGGGGGGATTGCCCCTACAAAATATTACAATTGAAATAGGATTGCTATCTATTATTTACTACAGAAATTACAAGGCTTCAGGAAGTGGTGATTTCAAGCATCACTACCACCACCCTACCTATTTTATTACCCATTTCCCATTACTAAATCAAACCACTTTTTCTAGGATAACTTGATAGAATTTATGGAGGATATTGACTTTATTACCAAAAGCACTTAAAAAAGCATCAACCCCTATTTTAGGATGATTATAATCCTGGGGGGCTGGCCAGTCATAATCATCAAACATCATCCAACCATTCTTTCTTAATAACCGCCAAGATAATATCGCGTCTTCTAATACATCACTGGCAATATGAGAACCATCAATGTATATTAAATCATAACTGTTTAAAGGCAGCGATCGCAATACTTCTTGAGAAGATCCCACAATTTTCCGCACTTTTTCTGGATATCCCGTTAACGCGACATTAAAATCAAAACGAGACTCAATGGTTTGGAGAAGATTACTATCATATCCCATCGCGGGATGTTCAACACTACCCGCAAAAGTATCAACGCAAGTAATTCTCGCTGACTCATGGGTTAGGACATTTTCTAATAACCAACAAGTCGATCGCCCTTCCCAACTACCAATTTCCAGAAAATTCAAACTGGGCACATTAGCAAACTTCTGGGGCAGAAAACCCTTCCAATTGTGGGTATGATAACTAAACCAATCCGATGTAAATTGATAACCTTTTTCGCTAACGTGATTAACATATTCAGAGACTACCGTCTGATAATCATCTTCTGTTATTACTTCTAAATTCATAAGATTTAATCAAGGTTAAACTGAAGGGACAATTAATGTAAATAGGCGACGCTCTGATTAACCGTACAAAAAAAATTGCTATCTCTTCACGGGGTGTTCTAATTTCCAAATGCAACTAGAAAGCAAATTCGTAAAAATATGGGCGACAATAGGAACGAGTAAATTTCCCGTTGTTAAGGCACTAAACCCTAACAAAAATCCCACAATGGTTGCCCAAATCATATAAGGCCACTGTTGTAAACCCCCTAAATGCAAAATCCCAAAACACATACTTGATATTGCTAACCCACTGGGATTAAATCCTAACGCGGATAACATTACCCCTCGAAAGAGTAATTCTTCACTCATTCCTGGTAACAATCCTAACCAAATTAAATCCGGCCATAGTAAAGGTTTGAGTACCACTTCTAAATAAACATCGGCACTGCGTTGATAAGCCGGCCAGACTCGATAAATAATGGAACTGATTCCAGTAATGGCAAGTCCTAACGCGAGTCCCCAAACTAATGCTTTTGGGGTGAAACTAACAGGGACTAAAGAAATAGAACTTAGTAACAACCATACTTTCGCGATGACAAACAAAATCACCGCGGTGACACCTATTGCTATGAGCACTTGGGTGCGAGTTAATGGTTCTAATTCGGGTGTTTCAGGGAATTGTTCAGCCACTTTTTGAAGGAAGAATGATGAGGGAAGAGGGAAGAAGGAAGAAGGAAGAAGGAAGAGGGAAGAAGTTTTTTTGTCCTGATCTCCTGCTACGCTTGACGCGCTTTTTTGTCCGGTTTTTACTACTTTCTTCACCTTATATAGCATTTTTAAATGAGATGTAAATGCAGGGCTCTGAGCCCGTCACAGGCCTTAGGCCTGTGCCACAAGTTTTACTTCTGAAAGGTTAACACTATATCATGGGGGGGAATGATCCTCCTAGGGGAGATGACGTAAGGGGGAAATGTCAGGGCGTAGCGCGGAAGGATTTATTCCTGCCCGTTGCGCGACTAATACTCCGATCGCGTCTAAATAAGAGTTTACTTGTATTGCCTTAATCCCTAATTTTTCAGGAGTAACTTGCATTTGAGTTTGATTTTCAGTAACCGCGATAATTTGCACATCCCGAAATTGGCTCAAACTCAGAATAGCACTTCCACCACAAGCCGTCGCGGGAATAATTACGGAGTCTACTTGATTAGACCATACTGTATTAGGTCTTGGGGATAAGGAAGGGGTAATAGATTCCTCAATATTGGTAATAAATTGAGGGGCTTTACTTAAGCCCACTAAGACACAGGGTAAAAAAGTATAACCCAATTCTTCGGCCGCCGATCGCGGTGAGATATGGGGATCAAGGGGAAGAGGAGAAAGGGCGGGGGCGTGAGCACAGGGAATTTGAAAAGTTTTCACAATCAGATGGCTAATTACGGCTTCCGCCCCTGCCAAGGGATCAACTCCGTGCCCAAGACGATAATTTTCCAGCGCGATGCTATCTTCGGTATCGGGAAAACGGGCGACAACCGCGATCGCGTTAGCCCCTCCCCGATGAATTAAGGCATCCGCGGCTCTTAATAAACTATCCGGGTTGCCAATTGTTCCCCAAGACGCGCCGGATTCCGCGATTTGCAATTGCACATTTAAGGGTGCATCTGTGATAACATAATCCGTTAAACTTAATCCTAATGTGGCTCTGACAGCATCTACCGCTTGTAAATGTCGTAATTGTAAATCCGCGTCAATAGCGCGATCGAGAATTAAACCCACCCGGTTTTGTAGTACCGGAGATAAGCCCCAATTGCCCGCGGCAAATTGATCTAACCCATAACCTTCCACATACAAGGCATTAGGAATAGGCCAATATAATTGGGCGCCATTGAGCACATTAGGATGAGTAATGAGGGTATCACAAACTTGCGCGATCGCCTTTGCCACGGGCAAAGCATCACCCGCGTAACCCCCAATGGACGCGCCAATGCCAGTGGGAACAATTAAGACAACAGTAAAGGGACGATTGCTCACGAGTCTTTAAACCGTAACAGCTTGTGGGCTCGATGAAATAGACACAATCCCTTCAATCAAAGCCTTTTGTCTGGGGACATCCACATCAGTAACAGCCCAGCGCAAAGGTTCCCCCTGTTTGGCGAGTTCCGTTTTAATGGCTTGATGGAGTTGTTCGGCTGTATCGGGCAAATCAACTTCCGCGGTAATAAAATGGGTAGTCATACAATGATTACTCCTTAGTAGTGCAAGAGCTTATGAGACGAAAGAGCTATTGATAGCCTACGTCTAGGATTGGCCAAATTGACGTTTGTAAACAATTTCTTCTTTTTCTGTCTCAATTTTCAAATTGGAGCGTGGATAGGCGACACAGAGCAGGGCAAAGCCTTCCTTTTGTAATTCGGGACCAACTCCCATGCCTCCGCTTTGATCAACACTTCCCTCTAAAATTTGCGCGGCACAAGTAGTACAGACTCCTGCACCACAGGAGGTTGGTAACTCAATCCCCTGATCGAATGCCGCATTTAGAATAGTTTGATTTTCGGGCACCTCTATGGTATAGGTTTGCCCTTGATGGTGAATTTCAACAGTGTAAGTTTGGCTCATATTGTGATTTGTAACCTTGACGGTATTGTATCTTGTTTTTGCTCCGATGCTCCAAATTATTAATGATTTGCAACATTTGATTTGAGAGCAACATTTGAGTTGAGCAACATTTGATTTGAGAGAGTCCCGCGATTGAAATCGTGGCTACACAGACAAAACCCGCCTTCGGAGGTTGAAGATAAAATGAGAGAACATTATGTTAATATGTTAATTAGTCCGCGCAGGCGGACTTCGTTTGTGTAGCCACGATTTCAATCGTTGGGTACTTCTTCGTTGGGTACTTCGTTGGGTACTTCGTTGGATACTTCCTTGGGTACTTCCTTGGGTACTTCCTTGGGTACTTCCTTGGGTACCGAGAAATATTAAAACCAATGCCACCCTTAATTAATTAATATGTCAAAAATATTAATCAATCAATTCTACACTAACCTAGATAACCTCATTCAATACGGCGGTTCCCGCCAAGAAACCGCCATCCGTACCGCCTTCCAAACCCTCTTAAACGAATATTGTAAAACGAAAAATTTTCTCCTTGTTCCCGAATTAGAATATCGCACAACTTCCGGTAAAACTGTTAACCCAGATGGCACTGTCAAAGATGCCATCCGTTTAGACTATGGTTACTGGGAAAGCAAAGACGAATATGATAATTTAGACAAAGAAATAGAAAAAAAATTAGCCAAAGGTTATCCCAACGATAACATCCTATTTGAAGACTCGCAAACTGCCGTTTTAATCCAAAAAGGCCAGGAAGTAATGCGAGTTACCCTGCGAGATGAGCAGAAATTAGACGCGATTCTTAATACTTTTCTCAATTATACTCGTCCCGAAGTTAAAGACTTTCGTGAAGCTATAGAAGCCTTCCAAGCTGACTTACCGACTATTTTAGACACTCTGCGAAAAATGATTGATGCACAATCAGTCAATAACCCAAAATTTCAGCAAGCTAGAGATAAGTTTTGGCAAGTTTGTCAAGATTCAATTCACCCGGATATCACCTTAGAAGATATCCGAGAAATGATGATCCAACATATTTTAACGGAAGATATCTTTATTAGTATCTTTAATGAGTCACAATTTCACCGAGAAAATAATATTGCCCGTCAATTACAAGAAGTAATAGAAACATTTTTTACTGGCCCGACTAAACGCAACACTTTAAGCACTATTGAACGTTATTATGCCGTAATTCGTCGCACCGCGGCAAATATTTATAATCATCACGAAAAGCAGAAGTTTCTCAAAGCAGTTTATGAGAATTTTTATAAAGCTTATAATCCCAAAGCCGCGGATAGATTGGGAATAGTTTATACTCCTAATGAAATCGTGAGGTTTATGATTGAAAGTGTCGATTATTTGTTACATCAACATTTTGGGAAAATTCTCGCGGATCAAGATGTGGAAATATTAGATCCCGCGACGGGAACGGGTACTTTTATTACGGAATTAATCGAATATTTACCCAAAAATAAGTTAACTTATAAGTATCTTAATGAGATTCACTGTAATGAAGTCGCGATTTTACCCTATTATATTGCTAATTTGAATATTGAGTTTACTTATCAGCAGAAAATGGGGAAATATGAAGAGTTTGCTAATATTTGTTTGGTGGATACTTTAGATCATACGGGGTTTGAGGGTAAACAGTTAGATTTGTTCGCGATGACGGTGGAAAATACCGCGAGAATTAAACGACAAAACGATCGCGCTATTTCGGTAATTATCGGCAATCCTCCTTATAATGCCAATCAGCAAAACGAGAACGAAAATAATAAAAATCGGGAATACCCCGCGATCGATCAACGGATTAAAGCTACTTATATTAAAGAAAGTACCGCGCAAAAAACGAAACTTTATGATATGTACTCCCGATTTTTTCGATGGGCTTCTGATAGATTAGGAGAAAATGGAATTTTAGCATTTATCACTAATTCATCTTTTATTGATGCTCGGAGTTTTGATGGTTTTAGAAAAAGCGTTCAAGCTGAATTTAATTATATTTATGTACTTGATTTAGGAGGTAATGTTAGAACAATTTCCGGTAAAGATGGTATATTTATTAGTGAAAAGCATACTATTTTTGGTACGGCTGCGATGACTGGTATTGCTATAGTTTTTTTAGTTAAGAATACTAAATCAACAGGGAGTAAAATATTTTATTGTCATCCATATCATATTCACGAATTGCGAGAAAATAAGTTAATTTATCTCAAATCAACTCAATTTAAAGATATTGATTTTACTCATATTATCCCCGACAAGAAATATAACTGGATTAATTTAACAGATAACGATTTTGAGAGTTTATTACCTTTGGTTAATAAAAATACTAAATTAGCGAAAAAGTTCCAAGATGAAGGGGCTTTATTTAAGTTTTTTTCCACCGGAATCTCTACTAATCGAGATCAATGGATTATTGACTTATCCAGAGAAAAATTATCCGAGAAAATGAGTGTTTTGGTTAGTATTTATCACATTTGTTCTGATTTTAATACTCAGATTAAATGGTCTAGAAATCTTAAAGAAAGATATAACAAAGGATTAAAAGAAGAATTTAATGAAAGTCAAATTACACCTTTTTCTTATCGACCATTTTGCCCTAGTTTTATTTATGATTCCGTTGTATTTATTGATGAAAGAGGATATGCTAAACAGCTAGGTAAAGAAAAACTGGCTATAGCTATTTCTGGGCAATCTTCTAGTAAAAATTTTCATTGTTTAGTATCAGATAAGTTAATTGATTTACATCTAACAGGTGATTCTCAATGTCTGCCACTATATCGCGACACCGAAGAAGGCGAAAAAATCAACAATATTACCGACTGGGGTTTAAAGCAATTTCAAACCCATTACCCAGACGAAAAAATCAAAAAGATTGATATATTTCATTATGTTTACGCAGTTTTACATTATCCTGAATATCGGCAAAAATACGCACAAAACCTGAAACGAGATTTGCCCCGTATTCCTTTTTATGATAATTTTTATCAATGGGTGAAATGGGGTAAAAAACTCATGGATTTACATATTAACTATGAGACGGTGAAACCTTATAAATTAACCCGTGTTGACCTTCCCATAAAAGAACCTCAAAAAACACCAAAAACCCTACTAAAAGCCGATAAAACCGAAGGTAGCATTATTTTAGATGATGTTACGACTTTAGAGGGTATTCCTAAAAGTGCTTGGGAGTATAAATTAGGCAATCGTTCCGCCTTAGAATGGGTGTTAGATCAATATAAAGAAAAGAAACCGAAAGATCCGACTATTGCCGAAAGATTTAATACCTACAAATTTGCGGATTATAAGGAAGAGGTAATAGAATTATTAGCACGAGTTTGTACCGTAAGCGTGGAGACTATGAAAATTATTGACTCAATGGAGTAATAAGAGCTATATTTATTGGTTTATAGTAATTCCTAATAAGAATGAAACAGGTAGGTTGGGTTAAACGGTAGTGAAACCCAACTTTTATGACTGATGGGAAGTTCCAACTTTAATGGGAATTACTATAATTTCAGCTTCTACAGGACCACCTCGTGGTTATAAATATGTTGGCGAAACCATTAAACTCCTTGTGTAAAAACCAGAGCCGGTTTTATGGGTTCAAATTTAAGCACGCATCTGTTGTTTAAATCGTGTTCACCAGTTGAGGTTTCTGGCACACCCTCTTAAAATTGGCGAAGGTATTGTTACTTCAAACTTTGAACACTTTTGCTGATTTTGCTCAGAAACCGGGTTTCTCACGAAAAGAGTTGGGCTGAGGCTCCTGACACTTAAAATGAATTTTGCTAAGATAATCTTGTTACACAGAATGGCTTAGTGATGAAAAAAACAGACAAACTTAATATCGTTAACAGTTTAATACTGTCAAGCTCGATCGCGCTATTCCAGACATTCTTAAACCCATCGGAGGTAAAAGGCCAATTGCCACCGCCTCCTCCATCACCCTTACCCCCAGCCATAGACATACCCGTACCTAATTCCATACCCGTACCTAATTCCATACCCGTACCTAATTCCATACCCGTACCTAATTCCATACCCGTACCTAATTCCATACCCGTACCCCTGCCCACCCAAAATAGATCACAGACATCAGAAGCTTATATATTAGGCTCAGGCGATCGCGTGCAAATAGATATCTTTAACGTCCCCGAATATAGTGGAGATAAAGGCCAATATCAAATACTCGCCGACGGTACTCTGAATTTACCCTTAGTCGGATATGTCACCATTTCCGGGCTCACCCTAGATCAAGCCACCACAGCCATTACCCAACAATATACCAAATACTTAAAACGACCTTCTATTACCCTGAAACTCCTCGCGTCACGTCCACTTCAAGTCGCGATCGCCGGAGAAGTCTATAAACCCGGATCATATACCGTCCCCTTAACCACAGGTTTGATCAACCCCGGAAGTCTTGTCGCGACACAACAACCCACCGTTACCCGTGCCATCCAACTCGCGGGAGGAATAACCCCCACCGCCGACATCCGTAACGTCAAAATAAGACGTCCCCAACGCAATAGTCCCGAACAAATTCTCAATGTCGATCTCTGGTCATTATTACAGACTGGAGACTTACAAGCCGATATCACCCTCCGTGATGGTGATAGTATTTTTATACCCACAGTCACAGAACTTAACCGACTAGAAGCCCGTCAAATCGGCGACTCTAACTTTGCCGCGACAAACACTCAACCAATTAATGTTGCTGTAGTAGGGGAAGTCTTACGCCCAGGGACCTATACTCTGAGCAATGATCCCAAAAGTCTTACCCTTGGGGTTAATAATAATGTCAACGGTATGGCTATGCCCCAAACCATGAATGAACCCAGCCTACCCAACGGGATCATGGGGTTAGCCACAGTCACCACCGCGGTGAAAATGGCAGGAGGTATTACCCCCCTAGCTGATATTCGCAAAGTCATCGTGCGACGCGTCACCAGGGCAGGTACCGAACAAACGATTAATATTGATCTATGGCAATTATTACAAACAGGGGATGTCACTCAAGATATTGCCCTGCAACAGGGTGATACCATCGTCGTATCCAAAGCCGAGACAACTCAAGATAACGATCAAACCGCGATCGTCACCTCCAACCTCTCTCCCAGTAGTATTAGTATTAGTATCGTCGGAGAAGTTTTACGTCCGGGGCCTATGGTGGTTCCCCCCAATACCCCCTTAAATCAAGCCTTAGTCGCGACAGGCGGATTTAATAAAGCCAGGGCAGAAATGGATTCAGTGGATCTAGTCCGGGTTAATGCTAATGGTACTGTAACTAGGCGCAAAGTGCAAATTGATTTTGGAGCCTCCCCCAACGAAGATACCAACCCTATCTTACGAAATAATGACGTGATTATGGTCAGACGTACCGGAAACGCGGCATTTTCCGATCGCGTCGGAAATACCATCGGTCCCATCGCGCCCTTTCTCGGTCTTTTCCGAGTTATTAATCTATTATGGTAACAGTGACACACAGGAGTAATCAAGTAAGAAATTACTCACATATCAAGGAAAAAATATAGACTCAGTTTGAGAGCCATCCACCGATGGAATCGAGGTGCAGATAAGATCAGCTAATTTTAGTTACATAAAAACCAAGGGAGTTTCATAAAAATGCGAGGAAAATCTCAGTTATCCCGATTAAATAATTACCAAAATCAATTAAAAAACCCATATTTAGAGACAGGGGAAGGTTCCTTTGTCGATGTAGAAATCCCCCATCATCCTGTCAATATTCCTCAACGAAAAAAAAAAATTAGTGAGGTAATTCGCCGACAAATTTTATTAATCGGTGGAGTCGCGATCGCGACAACAACCGCGGCCTTTAGTTGGACATTAAATCAACCTTATCAATATCAAGGACAATTTCAACTATTAGTCGAACCAGTCAAAGAAGCCAATTCTCCACCAAAAATGCTTCCTGACGCGATGAAAAATTCAGGATTAGCCCCCGTGACACCAGGGGCAACTCCCTTTGACTATGACTCCCAAATAGAAGTTTTGCAGAGTCAAAAAGTCATGGAGCCCATTATTAAACAAATTCAAACTCGTTATCCCGACGTTAACTATGCTAATCTTTTGCAAAAAAATCCCTATCAAAAAAAATGGGGTAACAATTCTCTCCTTGTCAAACGTCTCAATAATACCAAAATTATTGAGGTGACATATCAAGATATGAGCCCGAAGAAAGTGCAATTTATCTTAGAAAAAGTAGGAGAAGGTTATCTTAAGTATAGCACACCGAGTAAGCCTTGGATTGAAAAAGCCATTCAATTAGTGCAATCAAAAGTCCCCACTTTGCAAAAAGAGGCGACTAATATTAAAGGTGAGATGCGGCAATTACAAGAGAAGTATAATTTTATTGATCCGCAAATTCAAAGTAAACAAATTTCCGAGCAAAACAGTCAAATTCAAGCCCAACAATTAGAGGTTTCCAGTCAATTAAATCAACAACAGGCTCTTTATGATATTCTCCAGGTGCAGTTAGGCTTAGATCCTAAACAAGCATTAACCGCGATCGCGTTAAGTCAATCTCCTCGTTATCAAGGTTTATTAACCCAATTACAGCAGTTAGAAGTTAAACTCGCGATCGATTCCGCCACTTTTACCGATCAAACTCCTCAAATTTTAACACAACAAGACCAACATAAAAATATTGTCACCCTGTTAAACGAAGAAGCAAAAAAGATTTTAGGAGATGAATTACCCAAAGCCAATCCCCAGATTTTAGCTTATCAAGATTCGGTGCGATTAGATTTAACCAAACAATTAATTGGTGCGGCAAATCAAATTCAAGTGTTAAAAGTGCGCCAAAAAGTGCTTAATCAAGCCGGGGAACAATTAAAGAAATATGCCCAAGATTTACCCGGGGTTGCCAGTCGTTATCTGGATTTACAGCGTCAATTAGAGATGACGAATAATCAACTTAATTCTTTAATGCAAAAAAGTCAATCTTTAGAGTTAGATGCCTTAGCCCAACAACAGGGAAGTTGGGAATTAATTAGTAAGCCAGAGGTGCCCCGTGATGAGAATGGTGTCTTTATTCCTGCTTTCCCCATTCTGCCTTTAAATGTCGCGTTAGGAGGTTTAGGGGGTGTATTATTGGGGATAGGATTAGCTTATTTAGTCGAAGGAGTACGCAATAAAAAAGTATTTCAATCTCCTGAAGAGGTTAAATATTCCATTCGTTTACCTTTATTGGGTGTTATTCCGGCAACTGATCACTGGGGAATGCTTCCTCCTGTTAAAGATCCTACCTTAGATATTCCCTTTTCTCCTACTCCTTCTGGCACCGCAGAAAAAACCGCGATTACTTATGATACTCCTCGGAGCGCGATCGCGCTCCCTACCGATCCGTTTCAGGAGTCATTTCGCGGGTTAAATGCCAATTTACGATTATATAAATTTGAGAAACCCATTCGCTCTTGTGTGGTAACATCCTGTCAAATTGGGGACGGAAAATCAACAGTCGCGGTAAATTTAGCGATCGCGGCCGCCGCGATGGGCCAAAAAGTGTTATTAGTAGATGCAGACTTGCGCCGTCCCCAAGTGCATCGAATGTTAGATATCAGTAATGAAGAGGGATTAAGTAATGTAATTCGTCAAGATTTGGAAGTAGAAAAAGTGATACAACGATCGCGCTTTGATCACAACCTCCATATCTTAACCTCTGGAAATATTCCCATCGATCCCACCAAATTATTATCCTCAGCACAAATGTCAAAATTGATGGAAAAATTAGCCAATCAATACGACTTAGTAATTTATGATACACCACCCTTATTAGGGTTAGCCGATGCCAATTTATTAGGAGTACATACGGATGGTTTAATGTTAGTAGTAGGATTACATCAAACGGAAAGAGAAGGGTTATTATTAGCCTTAGAAGACGTGAAAATGGCAGGAATACCACTTTTAGGGATGGTAGCCAATGGCGATAAAACCAGTCGTTCCTATTATCAATATTACTCCTCAATGGTTTAGAAAAAAAGTAGGGGCTCTTTCGCCAATATCTTAACCAGAAGCCAAAGCTCCAGTAAACCCGCCCTAATAATTGTAGGGGCGGTTTCACCCAAATCTTTGATACCCACCGACAAATGACATAAACTCGCCCCATCCCCTAGGGAGCTGTAGGGCGGGTTTATGTAGGTTATTTGTCGGTAGTAACATTGATCGGGTGAACCCGCCCCTACCAATTGTTGAATGAAATAGCCCTGCTTTTTCAGGGGGATTTAGCGCGATCGTCCCTGAAAAATTGCTGAAAACTGGGATGATATAATTGATAATATTTGTCTAATTCTCTTTCCTCTACTCGCAAAAATTCCCCCCAATTCTCTAAGATTTCCTCGATCTCATATTCATCTCCATCTATTTTTTTCACGATCGCGCTACAAGATAAAATCAAACAAGGGCAACTCGAATGTCAATCACCAATTCGGTTTGTCACAGGTTTAGGATTACTGGAGAATTGCTTACACGCGATCGCGCTCTCACAATTCCCGTCAACATCTGGCTTGGGCAAGATCCCTCAACAGCCAGATGTTGCTCTTTTCCATTGTCATAACTTGTTAAAAAAGTTATAACTTCTTGACAAAATTATCTTCAGAAAATCAAGAAAAAATTAGTCAAGTTTGTTACATAAAAAATAAAAAATATGTATAATAGAGAATTGACCTGTCAATCGTCATTGGGTAGGGATGAAAATGTTACCCTAAGCTAATGATACCTTTTTTATGGCAATTGCAACAATTAACCCCGCGAGTGGGGAAACCCTCAAAACCTTTGAACCCTTAACCGATCGCGAACTTTTGACAAAAATAGAATTAGCCGATCGCGCATGGCGAGACTATCGTTTTAGCAGTTTTGCACAACGCGCTCAATGGATGCAAAACGCGGCCAATGTCTTAGAAAAAAATAAAGAACATTATGGCACCATAATGACTCAGGAAATGGGCAAAACTCTCAAATCCGCGATCGCGGAGGCAGAAAAATGCGCCTCAGTTTGCCGTTATTATGCCGAAAACGCCGCGCAATTTTTAGCAGATGTCTCCACACCTAGCGATACACCCCATAGTTTTGTCCGGTATCAACCCCTCGGTGCAATCTTAGCCGTAATGCCCTGGAATTTCCCCTTTTGGCAAGTCTTTCGCTTTGCCGCCCCCGCGTTAATGGCGGGCAATGTAGGATTATTAAAACACGCGTCAAACGTACCCCAATGTGCCTTACTAATCGAAGAAATTTTTCGTGACGCGGGTTTCCCAGAAGGAGTATTTCAAACATTATTAGTCGGAGCCAACAAAGTCGCGCAAATTATCGCAGATCCCCGAGTCAAAGCCGCTGCGTTAACCGGAAGTGAACCCGCGGGAGAAAGTTTAGCATCCAACGCGGGAAAACAATTGAAAAAAACTGTATTAGAATTAGGAGGAAGCGATCCATTTATTGTCATGCCGTCCGCAGATTTAGACGCGGCAGTGGCAGCAGGAGTCACGGGACGACTGTTAAATAATGGTCAATCCTGTATCGCCGCCAAACGATTTATTTTACATAAAGATATCGCGGATAATTTTATTAGCCGCTTTGTCGATAAATTTCAGGCTTTAAAGATTGGCGATCCGATGTTACCAGACACCGATATCGGGCCCTTAGCCACATCGCAAATACTCGAAGAATTAGATCAACAAGTACAAGCTTGTCTCAAAACCGGTGCAAAACTTTTGATCGGCGGCCATCGTTTATCCGATAGCAAAGGTAATTTTTATTTACCCACAATTTTAACCGATATTCCCCCAGGCTCTCCCGCCTATCAAGAGGAATTTTTCGGCCCCGTCGCCTTAGTATTTCGAGTTAATAATATTGATGAAGCCATTGAGTTAGCCAATGGTACTTCCTTTGGATTGGGTGCTAGTGCTTGGACTACTATTACAGAAGAGCGCGATCGTTTTACTACCGAATTAGAAGCAGGTGCGGTATTTATTAATGGGATGGTAAAATCCGACCCCCGTTTACCCTTTGGCGGCATCAAGCGATCGGGTTATGGAAGAGAATTAAGCATCCAAGGCATTCACGAATTTGTTAACATTAAAACAGTTTGGATCAAATAACAGGGCAACATCCGATGACATTAGTCCTGGCTTATAGGGGCTATAAACCCGGTTTCGGGAGCCTCTCAAATTTGTAAAAAAAACTGTAGTGGGAGCGGAGAGCTCCCTAGGGCTCTAATAGGGATCTCTCCGCTCCCACTACCAATTTGCAAAAATGAGATGCACCCCCCGGTTTCTTCCTAGATACTTCGCGATTAAACATCCATATTTGTCCGAGAAACCGGGTTTAGGAGCGTAAATCCTAATTAATAGACTTCTCCAAAAACTACTGTAGGGTAGGCATCCTGCCTGCCTTTGACTCCAAAAACTACTGTAGGGTAGGCTAACCCTGCCTTTGACGTGATTGTTGGAAGATGTCTAATGAATTAACCACCACAAAACAACTGTTTTTTCCGAAAAAATCAGTTAAGGAGAAAAATTGATGAACACTGCACAATTATTAGTAAAATGTCTCGAAAATGAAGGAGTAGAATATGTCTTTGGACTTCCGGGTGAAGAAAACCTGGAAGTATTAGAAGCCCTTTCCCATTCTTCCATTAAATTTATCACCACTCGTCACGAACAAGGTGCCGCGTTTATGGCCGATGTTTATGGCCGTTTAACAGGCAAAGCAGGCGTTTGTTTATCAACATTAGGCCCCGGTGCGACCAATTTAATGACAGGGGTAGCCGATGCCAATTTAGACGGAGCACCTTTAGTCGCGATTACCGGACAAGTTGGCACCGATCGGATGCACAAAGAATCCCATCAATTTTTAGATTTAGTCGCGATGTTTGCCCCGGTTACTAAATGGAACTCCCAAATAGTGCGGCCGAGTATTACACCTGAAATCGTGCGTAAAGCCTTTAAATTAGCCCAAACCGAAAAACCCGGAGCCGTACATATTGACTTACCCGAAAATATCGCGGCAATGCCTGTAGAAGGGGAACCATTGCGTACAGATAATCGCGAAAAAAGCTATGCCTCTTATCATTGTTTGAATAAAGCCGCGGTACATATTGCTAATGCCAATAATCCTTTAATTTTAGTAGGAAATGGAGCTATTCGAGATCATGCGGGGGAAGCATTAACGGAATTTGCCACTCGGTTAAATATTCCAGTCGCGAATACTTTTATGGGAAAAGGAGTAATTCCTTATACTCATCCCTTAGCACTTTGGTCCGCAGGCTTGCAAAAACGAGATTTTATTAGTTGTGCCTTTGATCAAACCGATTTAGTCATTGCCGTAGGTTATGATTTAATTGAATATTCTCCCAAAAAGTGGAATCCTGATGGTAAAATTCCCATTATTCATATTGGATCTTTAGCCGCAGAAATTGATAGTTCTTATATTCCCATTGTCGAGGTTGTGGGAGATATTTCTGATTCATTGAATGAGATTTTACGTCGTGCCGATCGCACTGCAAAACCAGAACCTCATATCGCGGAAGTACGGGCAAATATTATCGAAGAATATGAGCGTTATGGTAAGGATGATGGCTTTCCCATTAAACCCCAAAAATTAATTTATGATTTGCGACAAGTGATGGGACCTGATGATATTGTCATTTCCGATGTCGGAGCTCATAAAATGTGGATGGCACGTCATTATCATTGCGATCGCCCCAATACTTGTCTTATTTCTAATGGCTTTGCCGCGATGGGCATTGCTATACCGGGCGCGATCGCGGCAAAATTAGTCTATCCCGATCGCAAAATCGTCGCGGTAACAGGAGATGGCGGTTTTATGATGAATTGTCAAGAATTAGAAACCGCGTTACGGGTGGGCACTAATTTTGTCACAATTATCTTTAATGATGGAGGTTACGGGTTAATTGAATGGAAACAGGAAGATTATTTTGGGCGATCGGCCTTTATTAAATTTGGCAATCCTGATTTTGTCAAATTTGCCGAAAGTATGGGATTAAAAGGATATCGAGTGGAAGCCGCCACCGATTTAATTCCTATCTTAAAAGAAGCGCTCGCTCAAGATGTCCCTACCGTAATTGATTGTCCCATAGACTATCGCGAAAATGCTAAATTCAGCAAACAATCAGGGGATTTAAGTTGTAAACTCTAAACCTTTTCCCCCTTTAATTTGTAGGTTTGCTTGAGTCTCCACACTGACGGGGTTGTCACCCCGTCAGGTTATTTCATCTAGTTAGGGGAGACGAAACATTAATCTGAGCTTCTCCATTTTTTGAGGGTGGCAGATGAAACTCCATAAATAATTAAAAATTTGATGATTGACGGATAAAAAAAAGACATGGTATGACAAAAATTCTCCAAAAAAAGAGTTTTTTGTCATACCATGTCCAAAAAAGTTGGTATTTAACTCAAGTGAAAACCTTGATCTTGATTGCCCATGTCAAATCCAAAATATTCTTAGCTATCGGTACACAAGAATTTTTTCACTTCAGGCGTTTTCCGTAAATACGCGATAGCTTCATTGCCAATTCTCATAGCATCTTGATACAATTGAACCACTTTTTCACCATCAATAATAATGGCATTTGTACCCTTATAGTTTTGGGTAATGTCTAATAAAGAGAGACTACCATCTTGGGTTGATTTTCTGATGGTTGATATCACATCTTGAACGGCTTTCGCAGTATCACTCCCTGGTGTGACAAACTTACTCACTTCTCCCAACACTAACTTGCCATAATACGAGTTGAGTAAATCATCAAGAAATCGAGGATCAACTTTGACTTTATAAGAAAAAATCTCCCGCACAGTCTTAATATTTTGTGGGGTGGCATTGGCAATTTGGAAAATCGAGTTTAATTGTTTGGAAACCGTTCCTGTGTTGGCAAAATCGACCAGTTCAGTTAAGGTAACTGCCACATTCAAACCACGATATTTTACCATGATTTGATCGATCGCGACGGCCTTTGTACTAAATGTTAAACTGGCAATAACAGGAATTAAAACTACCATGATCACCGCGATCTGTTTAGAAAATTTCTTCAAGAGCAGAGAGAAGAATCTCTGAATACCCTCAATCACACGAGAAAGTGAACGCATATTCATTGTATCAGTCCTCACAAAAAAATTTATTGATCGGTTAATTGAGATTGTAGAGTAACTATTTTGAGAAAAAGTTCCCCTCTAAAATCTAAAACTCTGAATCAATTTGATCGAGCAATTGGCGAATAACAACAGCATCTTCGGCATTAGGAAAGTGCGTCAGATATATTTCTAAGTCCTGACGAGCCCCCTCTGGATGTCCCAGTTGGTAACACAGAAGACCGCGATCGCGCCTTTCTATTGCTGCATCTGGAAATAATAACAGAATCCGCTCCACTACCGTCAGAGCCCTTGATGCTTGACGCTGATTCAGATAAATTGCTTTAAGATTTGTTAACAGCCGTGCCAAAAAATGTCGCGGTGTAACGGGGGCAAAAAAAGCAGGTTGCATTTGCACAGATTGATTATACACTTGTGTTAGTCTTGCCTGACAATCTTCTGGAAAAAGCACCTCACCTTGATGAAACGGATCGACATAAATTCCCACATCTTCAAATTCAGGTCTAATCAGAAAATGTCCGGGCATTCCAATCCCTACCATCGAAAAATTAATCCGCTTCGCAATTTCCAAATACACTAAGGAGAGAGTAATCGGAATGCCTGTGCGTCGATCAATCACTTCATTTAAGAAGCTATTACGAGGATCATAATAATCCCAGCTATTTCCCTTAAATTCTAAATCCTCATATAAATAACGGTTAATGCTTTGAATGACACGGAGAGGATATTTGGTTTCAGGCAAATATTTTTCTACTTTATATGCCATTAGATCCAAAGCATTTAAGTATTCTTCTGGCTCAAAGTCTGGCTCTTCTTCTAAGGCAATGTAAAGGGCTGCTTTTCCCAGATCGATTTTAACATCGGGTTGATTAATTTCTTGCTCAAAGTAATTTCTTGCTAAAATTAAAGACATTTTGATTGACCTTTTTTATCTCAAATTTTTTGTCAATTTTTATCCTTAATCTAGTTTAACATACAGGACTTAGGCCTATACATCACCCGTAGGGGCAATCCCCCTGTGGTTGCCCCCAAACTGTGGTTGCCCCCAAACTGTGGTTGCCCCCAAACTGTGGTTGCCCCCAAACTGTGGTTGCCCCCAAACTGGGGTTGCCCCCAAACTGGGGTTGCCCCCAAACTGGGGTTGCCCCCAAACTTTAATTTTTCATGGGAGACTTGGGATCTGGGATAAATTTTTTTTCACTTGGGGTGATTTTCCGGTGAGACAGATTCTCCTTTTTCTGATGGATTTATCAGCTTAAGTAATGCCTTTCTATAGATTTTTTTTCCTTCTAAATTCAGATGTATTCCATCATCAGTCAATGTGTTTTTGAGGATCTTGTTTTCAAATAAGGGTTGAATGGCTGTGTCGGCAAAAATTCCTTTTTCTGACTGGGCAATCTCTCTGACGATTTGATTGAGTTCATCTATTTTGGCAATGGATCGCGCCTCTAAGGGATTTGACATCACTTGAGGATTTGAATAAAATGCCGGGATAAAAATCACGCGATCGGGGGTCATTTGTTCTTTGATAATGTCAATAATTTGCTGTAAATTTTGTCGAAATTGCTCTGACATTGTGCGGTAATAGGCATCATTAGTACCAATGCCGACGATCGCGGTTTGACATTTAAAATTCCCCGTTTCTAAAAGTTTCATTTGTTCTAATAAAGAAATTGTGGTTGTGCCACTAATAGCAAAATTAAAGGTATCATTTCCCATTGAACCCAGTTCATATAATAAAGAATCTCCGAATAAACAGGCTTTAAAGTGCCGATTTTGACTGAGATATTTTTGATATTTTATAGTCTCTTTCCATCCGTGTTGAGCCGTTAAGGTATCCGTAGAAAAATTGAGAAAATTCAAATTTAATAATACGAAGAATCTTCCTAAATATCCGTTTTTATAGACACGAGATAAAACGAATATTATCAAGACAACATTCAATATTAACGAAATAATAACTATTGTTTTCATAGAATATCTCCGTTGTATATAACAAATTTTGGTCAGAAGAAACCGGGTTTCTAAATATCTCGTTATTACCCTTTAACCGTGAACAGGAGAAACCCGGTTTCTTCATCTATTCGGGTCATTTTAAGGTGTTGCCCATTCGTGGGATGATAGGGTTGTAGGGGTACCCCGTGCCTACCCCCCCCTGGGGCTGGGGCGGGTTTTGGGGCAACCACGGGGGGATTGCCCCTACCAAATCATCCCTTAATTGTGCAACATTTTAATTTAAAGGTGAAAACGAGAAACCGGGTTTCTTAATCCGCGTCATTTTAATTTAAAGGTGAAAGGGAGAAACCCGGTTTCTCAAATCCCATGACTTTTTCCTATTACCCAATTACGTCGGAAAAAACGGGCGAGGGATGACTCTTCTAAGGATAAATAAATAGGCCTTCCGTGGGGACAAGTTCGAGGGTTTCGAGTGCGTTGCCATTGGTCTAATATTGTCTGCATTTCTGATAAGTTTAAAGGTGTACCATTGCGAATGGCACTGCGACACGCGGTAGCCACTTGAGCCCCTTGTAAGTCTTTAACTTTACTTAATTCTAATATAGCATCGGCACAATCATCTCTTTTTGCTAATAATTCTGGGGCATTGCGAATCGCCCAAAGTTTTTCGCCAAAGGATTCTATTTCGATATTGATTCGTTCTAAATTTTCGACTTGTTTCGGTGATAGTTGATTGAGAATTATGGGATTTTCGAGGGTGACTAATTGCCAACGATCACATAATTTTTCATATAAGATTCGTTCATGGGCGATATGTTGTTCTATTAACCATACACCAGATGAATGTTCCCCGACAATATAGGTGTTATGCAGTTGCGCGATCGCGTTTAATTTCCATAAATTTTGCCGAGATTCCTCCTTATTGATTTGATCCTCAGAAGCCGAAGGTGAAATTAAATAACTTCCTGGTTTTTCTGAGGCTTTGAGTAATTCACCGATGCGTTGGGGTACTGGGGTATTCGTGAGAAAATCACCATTTAATTGTAAGGCTTTTTCTATAGCAATTTTAATTTGTTCTTGCCAATCTGTGATATTATGTAAGTAAATTTCTGTTTTAGCTGGGTGACGTATCCAATCGATTTGATCGGGATTAACTTTAAGATGGATAAAACAAATAGGATAGCGATCGCGGGGACAAGTCCTCCCTAAACAAGAGAGAATGGTTTGCTCTAATTCCGGTGTTTTAACGATTCTACCATTAATAGCTATTTTCACCCAATCGGCTTTTTGACGATGACAACGATCGGGTAAACCCAGGACTAATTCTAAAGAAGAAGATTCATTTTCTAACGTGGGAATTTCTAAGGTTAATTGTTGCAAATCACTCCCGCGAATCCCTCGGACAATTTGCGGTAAAATATCTTTGCCTGTTTCCCCTGGATTAATATGTAATAAAAGAGTATTACCTTTGCGAATTTGCCAAGTCACATGGGGATGACAAAGGGCAATTTGTTGGATCGTTAATTGTAGCGATCGCGTTTGTTGAGAAACCGAAGATATCCCTTGACGGCGCAGAGGTTGAGTCTCAAATAAATCAGAAACCGTAACAATAGTACCGGGCGCGATCGCGATAGATTTTGCGTGAATAGGTTGGCCTAAATGATTATAAATGACACACGTACCCCCGTCAAATTCTCCCAGAGAATTAACCGAAGGACGACTAGAAATTTCCAGAGAAGCCAACTGAGCTAAACTATGTAACGCTTCTCCCCGAAATCCTAATGTGCTAATCTGAAAAATATCTTTAGCCGTGCGAATTTTACTGGTACTATGGGCAGATGCAGCTAATTGTAAATTAGCTAAACTCATGCCAATACCATTATCCGCGACTTGTACCTGCCATTGCTCAGGAAAAAGAGAAATAATAATGCGATTTGCATCCGCGTCTAAGGAGTTTTCTACTAATTCGCGCACTACCGCAGCCATCGAATCAATAACTTCTCCAGCCGCGATTAAATTAACTACTTCTGTCGGTAAGGGTTGAATAGTCAAAACCATTATATTTTAGATTCTACAAGACTTACAAAAATTAGAGAAACCAGATTTCTTGCTGAAGATTATTGGTGACAATCACGATTTTTTCTCAAGAAACCCGGTTTCTGCATCCGTCTTAGATAGATTTCCGGGGAGGCTCACCCGTTTGAGATTAGCCGATAAAGTCATTTAATTTTCTGGAGACGGGTTATTTTTCATGCGAGGTAAACGAATTAAGAAAGTCGTTCCTTTTCCCGTTTCCGTTTCAAAGGATATTTCGCCATGATGAGCATCAACAATAGACTTTGCAATCGCGGTTCCTAAACCTGTTCCGCTACGTTTACCGTAGGTAATAAAAGGATCAAATAACCGTAGTCGAATTGCTTCTGGAATACCCACACCATTATCAGAAATAATAATATTAGCCCATTGTTCGGACGGTTGTATTGTCATTTCAATCCGTCCTCCTTTTCCATCAAACGCGTCCACAGCATTACCGACAAGATTTTGCCAAACACGCAAGATTTTATTCTCATCTGCCTTAACTATAACATCAGAAATATGACTAATAAACTGAATATTCGTCATATCAAAATAATCTCGATTTAACCGTTCAAATTGTTGAAAACTGATGGCTAAATTAATCGGTTGTATAGTTAAATTAGAATGACCTCGAGAAAACTCTAATAATTCCTCCGCCATCCCTAACATTCGTTGTACTTGTAATTCAATAAGTTCACACCATTCCGCAGTTTCTTCATCGGGATGCAACTCCTTAATCATTTGTCCCGATAACTTAATTCCTGTAAAAGGACTCTTGAAATCGTGAATAATGGTACTCACCATTTCTCCCACCAAAACCATTTTTTCTTTATGGACTAATTGTTTCACATATTGATCGGTAGTCGAACGTAATTGTCCCAAAATATGACCAAACAAATGTAAGACAGCACTCCCCCTAGAAATACTCAAAATTTCCATGAGTTTGTCACGGGGAATTTTGGCCAAAACGGCTTCACCAGAGACAATCGCTCTGGCACTACGGGGTTGTCCATCTAATACCCCAAATTCCCCAAAAAAGTCATTAGGGTTAGCAACCGCAATAGTTTGATATTTCCCATTTTCCGTATATTTTTTAAATTCGACTTGTCCTTCCAATACTAGGTATAAAAAATCAGGAATTTCTCCTTCTTCAAAAATGAGATGTTGATCCCAGCACTTCTCAATTGTTGCCAGTTGGCAAAGCTGTTGAGATTGATCGGGTTCAAAATAGGAAATAAAGCGATGAGATTCTACTTCCATTGTCGAGTCCCTGAACTTTGAATGTGAATTAAATGTTTTCTATTATAGTCTATCAATACTACTGTTTCTTTAACTTATCATTAATGGTCTTGATTATACTCCTTTCCTTCTATTTTTCCGGGTTGATGTGCGGCTCCCAAGTGGCTACTCTAAACTACTCAATACTAGATTACCATATCTGTTCTGTTCTTGCCACCTCTGCTCGTCTTTCATACAACCTCAACAATTTGTTACAAAATGATCATTTTTTGAGCTGGAGAGATGAATTAATTAATCATCCGTTCAATCCCTTGATTGACATTATCACAGATGTTACCTCTTTCCCTATTGACAATAATCGGGTAATATGATAAAAAAATTAACCTATTGGTGAAGAGAGGGATTATTTCTGCACAAAGAGTTAAAATAAGGATACTGTGGAGGGACTTTTACTTAACGCGATCGCGGCATTTTGTCCCCCAAACCCAAAACTCAAACAAAGTACATTTTTGATCTGTGTTTTCCTAGGTTTTCTGACTAAATTTAACTCAAAATCTGATTGAGATAAACCCACACAAGGCGGTAAAATTTGTTGAGTTAAACTCATTAAACCAAAAGCCACTCCTAAAGCACCAGACGCGCCTAATGTATGTCCCGTTGCACCTTTGGTCGAACTGACAGCAATATTTGAGGGAAAAAGATGTTTAATTAATAATGCCTCATGTTGATCATTTAATATTGTTCCGGTTCCATGAGCATGAATATAATCGATTTCATCGGGTGCTATTTGACTTCTTTCTAAACAATCTGTAATCGCCCTTAATGCTGTTTTACCACCCACATCTGGGGAAGTAATAGAATTGGCATCATTTGTCAAGCCAAATCCTAATATTTTACCATATATTTTGGCATTTCTTTTTTGCGCGATCTCATGATTTTCTAATATAAAAACTGCGCCTCCTTCCCCTAAAACAAAACCTTCCCGTTGTCGATCAAAGGGATAAGAGCCTGTTTTAGCTAAAGCCCCCATTTGTTGAAATCCCGCGATGGTTAAAGGTGTAATTGCTGCTTCTACCGCTCCCGCGATGACTTGATCACAATAACCCATTTTGATTAATTCAAAACCTTGCGCGATCGTCCATATTCCCGTAGCACACGCGGCCATTGGTGATAAAATCGGGCCTGTGGATTGAATTAATTGAGAAGTCGCGATCGCGACTCTATTGGGTAAATAATCAATAAATTGGGAATAAGTAACTGGTAATAAGTGAGTAGAGATAGGGGAAAACCCCCATAAATTATCGGTTACTAATGTTTTTCTGGCTAATTGTTCTAATTGTGCTTGATAACCCCGACTGGAGCCAATAACAACACCAAAATCTAATAAAGGGGGAGTTAAATTAGCATCTTGTAACGCGTCAGTCACGAGGCTTTGAATAAGGTTAGTTAAATCAATCGGGATATTATTATTAATTAAAGCTAAAGGCAGGGGTTTTAATTCAGGAAAAGGTTGATAAATTCTGATACCAGAATCCCCAGATAAAACCCGTTTCCATGTCATTTCTAGGGAACCTAAAGCCGAGATTAAACCAATACCAGTAATAACAACTTCCACAGACAAAACCAAACCCGTTAAACAGAAAAGACGAGAGGAAAGAAACCCGGTTTCTGATTTCGGGAAATTCCGAGAAAACAGGAGGGGTAAGAAACCGGGTTTCTTCACCAACAACCATTATTTTACCAAGATAATGCCAGAAACCTGGTTTCTGAGATTTCGGGAAATTCTGAGAAAACAGGAGGGGTAAGAAACCCGGTTTCTGCACCAACAACCGTTATGTTACCAAGATCATGCCAGAAACCCGGTTTCTGAGTAGACTTAATTTTTAAAGTTTTCTAAACCCGAGGTAACTTTCGCGGACTCAATGCGATCGCCCTGTTGAATTTTATCAACCGCATCCATACCCTCTTTAACATTTCCAAAGACAGCATAACTACCATCTAAAAAAGGTAAATCTGCCAAAGCAATGTAAAATTGAGAAGACGCGGAATCAGGATTATAAGCGCGAGCCATCGCGACAGCCCCGCGAGTATGAGATAACGTGGGTTTATCTTTAATTCCCGCCTCTTCAAAAGTGCGACTATAGAGAATTTCTTTACCTTCTTTGGGTTTAATTTCTAAAGGAATACGACGCTCAGATCCCGTCGCCGGATCGATAAAACCGCTCATTCCCAATTGTGCCATAGGAACTTTTTCATCCTTACCTTTAGGATCACCACCTTGGACAACAAAAGGCTGAGGTTCACGCACAACCCGATGAAAAGCTAAACCGTTATAAACACCACGTTGTACTAAGTCAATAAAATTTCCCGCGGTAATAGGAGCGTTTGTACCATCAACTTCGATGGTAATGGGAGAACCTTTGACAATCATTAAAACTGTAGCTTTCCCTTCCAAACGGGGCAACTTACTTAATGACTGAGGTGTATTTTTTGCTAGAGGATAAGGAGAAATAGACTCCGCTTTAGGAGTAGGACTTTCCACGGAGTTATTAGCCGTTGAATTACTACAACCGGTGAAAATCAATGCAGAAATGACAAGGAAGGATACAAGCCAATGTGGTAAATTTAATCGTTTCATTTTTGTTGATGTCTTGAATCACTCAGCATTGTTCATTAAAACCGATCGCGGTCACAATTGTTGTCGAGAAGAAGAGACTTGGAATAAGTAGTCCCTGGTTTTGCCAGGGAACATATCACTCTAAAAATCTAACATCAAAAATCTTTAGGTAAGACCTTCGAGAGGAACGCGGAGAAATTGGGCTAATTCCGCGGCTTGGGTTTCGACTTCCGATAAACCGAGGGGCTGTCCGACTCGCGTGAGGGGATATTCGCGACGATCCTTCAATTTGAGATAAATAACACGACGGGGATTAAGACCTTCCTTAATGTCCACACGCACAGACTGGACCTCTTTGGTTTGAGACTGAATCTCAATTTTGCGGTTTTTCCCAGGAAAACCCCAACGGAAGAGGAGAATTTCCCCAGTTGTCCCATTAAATTCGTTATAGCCGCCTCCCACATCTAAGCCAATAGTGAGCCAGAGATAGAGGGCGAAAAGGGTTCCCGCGACCCCATAGAAAGTCATCGCGATCCCTTGGGGGAAGAAAATTAATTGAGTGGGATCAGCAAAGGGGAGAAGATTAACTTTGTAGTAACTCGATAGCCCCGATAAGAGGAAACCGACTCCCCCCATGCTGGTAATAAGGGCCCAACAGTAGTTACTGAAGCGGCGAGAGCCTAATACATTCTGGCGAATCACGCGATCGCGGGTGGTTTTGGTTTGTTGACTCATAAAATTTGACAGTTTTTTAGCTCAAGCGGGTGAATTACCAATTTTGTTAAGATGTAATATATAGTTATGTTAACTTACTGAGAAACCCAGTCTTTTCAAAAAGAGGATTTCAAGGGAGTCAACAACCGCCGTTTGCTCGGAGTACCGATAATAACGGGGGCACGAAAGAAGCCCTAGTTTACCAGACTCAGGTAGAAATACCTACGTTTAGGAGTCTCGTTGGTTGACTGAAAGCCGCGAGGCCATTGCTTCGTGAGCCAAGAATTACAGGCGAGCGAAGATCCTGAGTGGGAAACGTTCTATACTAAGAAAATTCTGCTCAAGGAGGGCATCCGGGTTTGGATGTCACCTCAAGCCCCAGGATAACTTCATCTTCCCCGAAGAAGTTCTGCCTCGTGGTAATGCTCTGTAATATTTTCGGAATTTGGATTTGAGATAATTCATCTTAAGTCCAACTTCATCCCCATTTAGCTAGACAGACGGGAATCCCCACACTATACCGATCAAAGGTTAGTGTGGGATGAAAGGCGGGTGAGACGAGGATTCCACCCGTTCATAATCTCATAAGCATAGCTTTGAGCCGTGGACGGGTGGATGATCAGACGAACCTTTCGACTAAGCTCAGGGCATCGCCAATTCCTGATTATCAGTGGGGCCCGACGTGTTCCTCACTTTAAAACGCCGTAGAGGGAAACGATTGGAGTACCTTGAAGGAAGTTCTCGATATCCTTAACAGGACTCAGAAGCCCAAACCATATCGCGTGCGATTGGTGTGGGAGCGTCACAAATCCATATTGATGGAGGTTATACCGCGTGGTAACGGTCTCTAATTCCTATGTAAGCGGTCGTGACCAAGCATCCACTGGGTTTGCCTGGTGGTCTGGGAACGCTCGTCTGATTAATCTTTCCGGTAAGCTGCTGGGAGCCCACGTTGCTCACGCGGGCTTGATCGTATTCTGGGCAGGAGCCATGACCTTATTTGAGGTGGCTCACTTTATCCCTGAAAAGCCTCTGTACGAACAGGGCTTTATTCTCATGCCCCACGTCGCGACCATTGGTTGGGGTGTCGGGCCGGGTGGTGAAGTTACTGATATTTTCCCCTTTTTCGTGGTGGGTGTTGTCCACCTGATTTCCTCCGCGGTTCTCGGTTTGGGCGGAATTTATCACGCGGTGCGTGGGCCTGAGGTTTTGGAACAGTATTCCAACTTCTTTGGTTATGACTGGAAGGACAAGAACCAGATGACCAATATCATCGGTTATCACCTGATCCTCTTAGGTTTAGGTGCATTCCTGTTGGTAATCAAGGCAATGTTCTTTGGTGGTGTTTATGACACTTGGGCTCCGGGTGGTGGTGATGTGCGGATTATTTCTAACCCGACACTCAATCCCGCGGTGATCTTCGGCTATTTGCTTAAATCACCTTTTGGTGGCGAAGGCTGGCTGATCGGTGTCAATAACATGGAAGACGTGATCGGCGGTCATATTTGGATCGGTCTGATCTGTATTGCGGGTGGTGTTTGGCACATCTTGACTAAGCCTTTTGGTTGGGCTCGTCGCGCCTTGATCTGGTCTGGTGAAGCTTATCTTTCCTACAGCTTGGGTGCGTTGTCTTTGATGGCTTTTATTGCCACTTGCTTTGTCTGGTTTAACAACACTGTTTATCCCAGCGAATTCTATGGTCCTACCAACGCGGAATCTTCTCAAGCGCAAGCTTTTACGTTCCTGGTGCGTGACCAACGCTTAGGTGCGAATATTGGTTCTGCACAGGGCCCTACTGGTCTTGGTAAATATCTGATGCGTTCTCCCTCTGGTGAAATTATCTTCGGTGGTGAGACGATGCGCTTCTGGGATTTCCAAGGTCCTTGGTTAGAGCCCCTGCGTGGTACGAATGGTCTGGATCTGAACAAGATCCGTAATGACGTGCAGCCTTGGCAAATTCGTCGTGCTGCTGAGTATATGACTCATGCTCCTAACGGTTCTATTAACTCGGTGGGTGGTTTGATTACCGAAGTTAACGGATTTAACTATGTTAACCCACGTGCTTGGTTAGCTGCTTCTCACTTTATCCTGTCTTTCTTCTTCTTAGTGGGTCATTTATGGCACGCGGGTCGCGCTCGCGCTGCTGTGGCTGGCTTTGAGAAGGGTATTGATCGCGAGACAGAAGCGGCTCTGTCTATGCCTGACCTCGACTAATCTTTTTGGTTGATGGTTTTTGAGCTCCTGTCTTTATGACAGGGGCTTTTTTTCGGCTTTTGGAACACTGGAAAAAGCCCGATCATGCCTTGGAGAGCGAGAGAGATTATTACCAACCTCCTACCCTTAATTGCCATCAGAAACCAAATTGCCACATCCAAATCGCGATCATGAACAGCCATGCCCCACAGCTAATGGCTACTGTTGTCACTGCCAATTCGCGATCGAGGTTGAAAGCTTCTGCGAATAAGGTTGTACTAAAAGTAGGTGACCTTCCCATTTGCCCCACGAGCAATAATCGTGGTGCGCCTGTGATGCCAAACAAAATGAGTCCCCTGCCAACTACCAACGGTGTAAACAACATATCTCATATATATAAGGTCAATCCTTATATACGCAAAATTTTTTTTAATTCCTGGTATGGCATTTCGTGTGTCGTCATAGTTTCTGCCATTCCATAAGATTTTTCTCTAAACCTAAGTCTTGGCATTCCCATGTCCCCATAGATAAGACAACCCGGAAGGCCTATGGGCATTTGTAGCCTTAGCGGATCTATATATAGTCCCAAGTTGAAATTTTGCCTGAGTATCCAGTGAAAAAGAGGGCTAAGAAGACCCAGGAGAGGCAAAAGGGGCAAAAGAGCCAAAAAAAGACCCATGTTGGGCCCAAAAAAAAAGAAATTTGAGAAATTTTGAGAAATTTTTGCCGATTTTTCGGGATTTTAGCCACCAAAACAGGCTCAAAGCCTTACCGAGTATGAGTTTGAAGAGATTCAAAAAAAGTTTGTCAAAAGTATTGACATCCCTAGGAACATAAGCTACATTAGTAAATGTGCCTGAGAGAGAAGCGAAACGAAAGCGACTCACAAAGGCGCCCCGAACCTAGAAAAATAAATAGTTTGAAAGCTTAAAGTACCATTTAACCTCGTTAAAGAAAATAAGTGGTGAAAAGCGAATCTTAAGCCCAAGCTAAGGCCTAAGCGATAGAGAGCTAACTGGAAACAATCAGCTCCCGCCGAAGGCTCAAGTAAGGACTAAAGTAAGCTTGGAACTAAAATAAAACGAGAAAACGGTTTTGTCAAGGGGTTAAGCGAAAAAAAGTTTAATTCTGTTTGGCAAGACAACAAAGAGCCTTAAGACTCAAAAAAAAGGATTTAGCTTAGAAAATAAGATAAATCACAATGGAGAGTTTGATCCTGGCTCAGGATGAACGCTGGCGGTCTGCTTAACACATGCAAGTCGAACGGGCGCAGCAATGCGCTAGTGGCGGACGGGTGAGTAACGCGTGAGAATCTGCCTCTAGGACGGGGAAAACAGTTGGAAACGACTGCTAACCCCCGATGAGTCAACCTGTAAGGGAAGATAAAATATTTATAGCCTAGAGATGAGCTCGCGTCTGATTAGCTAGTTGGTGGGGTAAAAGCCTACCAAGGCGACGATCAGTAGCTGGTCTGAGAGGATGATCAGCCACACTGGGACTGAGACACGGCCCAGACTCCTACGGGAGGCAGCAGTGGGGAATTTTCCGCAATGGGCGAAAGCCTGACGGAGCAAGACCGCGTGAGGGAGGAAGGTTCTTGGATTGTAAACCTCTTTTCTCTGGGAAGAAAAAAATGACGGTACCAGAGGAATAAGCATCGGCTAACTCCGTGCCAGCAGCCGCGGTAAGACGGAGGATGCAAGCGTTATCCGGAATGATTGGGCGTAAAGCGTCCGCAGGTGGTTTTTCAAGTCTGCTGTTAAAGACCGGGGCTTAACTCCGGGCAGGCAGTGGAAACTGAAAGACTAGAGTATGGTAGGGGCAGAGGGAATTCCTGGTGTAGCGGTGAAATGCGTAGAGCTCAGGAAGAACATCGGTGGCGAAGGCGCTCTGCTAGGCCAAAACTGACACTCAGGGACGAAAGCTAGGGGAGCGAATGGGATTAGATACCCCAGTAGTCCTAGCTGTAAACGATGGATACTAGGTGTTGTCTGTATCGACCCGGACAGTGCCGTAGCTAACGCGTTAAGTATCCCGCCTGGGGAGTACGCACGCAAGTGTGAAACTCAAAGGAATTGACGGGGGCCCGCACA
>Ga0209175_10000142_pt1 | contig 50802 bp, 40 predicted proteins | sample JI91814C2DNA_FD_187506 | JGI IMG/M metagenome (GOLD analysis project Ga0209175, IMG submission 187506) | Wastewater effluent complex algal communities from Wisconsin, to seasonally profile nutrient transformation and Carbon sequestration -... | ecosystem: Engineered > WWTP > Effluent > Algae...
ACGCGGGGCGTGTCCTAGATTTTGTGTAAACGGGCCAATGGCAGGAAACTGCCGCCAAGCCTGGAGACACGATGAGCAAGCGCAACCATGACGTGCCCGACGAGCTGCTGTCCAGCCTGTTGGCCAACTACAAGAAGCCCGAGGACCTGATCGGCGAGAACGGCCTGCTCAAGCAGCTGACCAAGCTGCTGGTCGAGAAGGCGCTGGATGCCGAGATGACCGAGCACCTGGGCCACGACCGGCACGCTCCAGTGGCCAACCCGGCCGGCAACGCCCGCAACGGCCGCAGCCGCAAGACGCTCAAGGGCGAGTTCGGCGAGCTGCCGATCGAAGTGCCCCGCGACCGCCAGGGCAGCTTCGAGCCGCAGCTGATTCCCAAGCACCAGACCCGCTGGGCCGGTTTCGACGACAAGATCCTGTCGCTGTACGCCCGGGGCATGACGGTGCGCGAGATCCAGGCGCACCTGGAGGAAATGTACGGCGCGGAGGTCTCGCCCAGCCTGATCTCGAACGTCACCGACGCAGTGATCGACGAGGTGAAGGCCTGGCAGGCCCGGCCGCTGGACCCGGTCTATCCGATCGTCTACCTGGACTGCATCCACGTGAAGGTGCGCGACGGCGCGGTGCGCGTTAAAGCGGTCTACCTGGCGGTGGGCGTGACCATGGCCGGCGAGAAGGAAGTGCTGGGCCTGTGGCTGGCCCAGACCGAGGGCGCGAAGTTCTGGCTGCAGGTGGTGACCGAGCTGAAGAACCGCGGCGTGCAGGACATCTTCGTCGCCTGCGTCGACGGCCTGAAGGGTTTCCCCGAGGCCATCGAGACCGTGTTCCCGCACACGACCGTGCAGCTATGCATCGTGCACATGGTGCGGCACAGCCTGAACTACGTGTCGTGGAAGCGGCGGCCCGAGGTGGCGACCGATCTGAGGCGGATATACACCGCCGCGACCGCAGACGAGGCCGAACAGCGGCTGGCCGAGTTCGAGGCCCGCTGGGACGGCGACTACCTGCCGATCGGCCAATCCTGGCGCCGCAACTGGCCGCGCATCACGCCGTTCTTCGACTACCCGCCGGAGATCCGCAAGGTGATCTACACGACCAACGCCATCGAGTCGGTGAACATGAGCCTGCGCAAGCTGACCAAGAACCGCGGCGCGTTCCCGAGCGACGAGGCGCTGGTGAAGCTGTTCTACCTGGCGCTACGCAACATCAGCAAGAAGTGGACGATGCCGATCCGCGACTGGAAGGCTGCCCTGAACCGATTTACCATCCAGTTCGAGGGCCGTCTGCCTCAGCTGTAAACCGAAACCCCGTTTACACAAAATCCTGCACACCCTCGGCTCGCGTCTGTTGCGGCATTAGCCGCATCTATGCTTTGCGAGCGCCGCCCATGCAGCACCAGTAATTCGGCTGGCGTGGTGTTGAGCACCTGGCAGAGAGCAGCCAGAAGAGCCGTGTTTAGTGATGCTGGAAGTGCTTTCACTATCCGACCAAGTTGTGCCTCTGACAGGTCAATGCCTTGCTCTAGCAAACGCTTCCGCAATGCACGAGTGGTTCGGACATCACGTTCAGCCATCACGACGCGTAGGCGCCAAAGCAGCAGGGGAGCGTCTTGGTTCACTTGTTACGGTGCCTTGGTGCCGATGTCTTTGATCTGTTGACGAACAAGATTGCGGGCCGTGAGCCGGTAATGTTCCATGGGAACTTGGCCATAGATTTGTGTAACTGATGAGCTCCCGTGGCCCGCCTTGTTCCTGGCGAACTCGGTGCCACTCCGCATGATCTCGTGGGTAACCATCGAACGACGAAGGCTATGCGGGGTGTATTCATGCGAATCGATACCCGATGCCTTCAGATGCAATTTGAAACGCTCATCAATGCTGCTGAGAGAAATTTGGTTGCCGCGTTCCGAGTAGAAGAGCGCATGAGGCGCATGAGGTTTTGGTGTGTACTGCGGGCGAAAATTAATCAAATACCATTCAATTACAGCGATGTAGTCGATATGGGTCAGCAGCACTTGGCGTTGCCGGGCGCCGCTTCCTTTGCTCGCTTTTCCAGCTGTGACATTGATGTAGGCGTACTTCCCCATTTCCGGAATGTCAGTTGATGGCCGAAAGTCATGAACTGTCAGCGCCGCACACTCACTGGCCCGAATTCCGGAAATATAGATCGTGTAGAAAAGCGCCTTGTCGCGTTCGAGCGCTCTCACGGTTCGTGGTGCTTCGATTTCGGCTCGCTCGATCCGGTCATCCATGCTGGCGAAGAAGCGATTGATTTCCTCTTCGGTCATCGGTGGCAACTTATGCTCCGAATCGTCTTCGACGGTATGGGTTACACAGTTGTCTTCATGTGCAACCAAGATGACCCTCCGTCCGAACTGGGCATGGCATTCGCTCTGAAGCTCAGTCCTCTGTGCGACAAAACTAAAGATGACCCGGATCGCATTTTGGTAGGTGCGCTGAGTTGCTCGAGCGAGCTTACGTTCTATACGTAGATGACGACTCCAGGACTCGAAATCACCCTCTGTGGCAGTGGTGAGATCCTTGCCTGACCACTCCAAGAACTTACGAACCTGGTGGCATGCGTTGCTTAGGTATAGGGACGTGTAGCCTTTGGAGAGGCCCCTCGCCACGAAAGCGTCCAGACAGCGCTCACCGAATGCCTCTGCTTGGCTTGGGGGTGGTGTGGCAGCTTCCGTTGCGTCTACAGGCGGGGCAGGGTTTGGAAAGGACAAGACATTGTTCATGCGCACTCCTTGGCCTTTGAGGCCGCGCAGATGATGTGGATGGGTAAGTGGAAAAGTGGGCGGCAGGTCTTCATGCAAGCCACGCTACGGCAAACCCGGATTTGCCCAAGAGCTAGACGCCAACTCTGGATCGGGCTGAGGCAGGCCTGGGGGCCACTTCCTTGCATCAGATGCAATTTTCTTTCATTCACAAAAAAGCCCTGCTGGTTGAAAAGCCTTGAAAATCAAGGCCCCAGCAGGGCTTTCTGGCCCACTTCTAAGAGTGGGATTTCCGGTAGGTCAGCGCTTCATCGAGCTGAAGAACTCGTCGTTGGACTTGGTGTTCTTCATCTTTTCGAGCAGGAACTCCATCGCGGCCAGCTCGTCCATCGGGTGCAGCAGCTTCCGCAGGATCCAGATCTTCTGCAGCATGTCCGGTTCGATCAGCAGCTCTTCGCGGCGGGTGCCGGAGCGGTTGATGTTGATGGCCGGGTAGATGCGCTTCTCGGCGATGCGGCGGTCCAGGTGCACTTCGCTGTTGCCGGTGCCCTTGAACTCTTCGTAGATCACCTCGTCCATCTTCGAGCCGGTTTCCACCAGCGCGGTGGCGATGATGGTGAGCGAACCGCCTTCCTCGACGTTGCGGGCCGCACCGAAGAAGCGCTTCGGGCGGTGCAGGGCGTTGGCGTCCACGCCGCCGGTCAGCACCTTGCCCGAGCTGGGCACCACGGTGTTGTAGGCGCGGGCCAGGCGGGTGATCGAGTCGAGCATGATCACCACGTCCTTCTTGTGCTCGACCAGGCGCTTGGCGCGCTCGATCACCATCTCGGCCACCTGCACGTGGCGCGCGGCCGGCTCGTCGAAGGTGGACGAAATGACTTCGCCGCGCACGGTGCGCTGCATCTCGGTCACTTCCTCGGGCCGCTCGTCAATCAGCAGCACGATCAGGTGCACGTCCGGGTGGTTGTGGATGATGGCCTGGGCGACGTTCTGCATCAGCATCGTCTTGCCGGCCTTGGGCGGCGAGACGATCAGGGCGCGCTGGCCCTTGCCGATCGGCGACATCAGGTCCATGACGCGGCCGGTGATGTCTTCCGAGGAGCCGTTGCCGCGCTCGAGGCGGAAGCGCTCGCGCGGGAACAGCGGCGTGAGATTCTCGAACAGCACCTTGCCCTTCGACGCCTCCGGCGGCTCGCCGTTGATGGTGTCGACGATGTTGAGCGCGACGTAGCGCTCGCCGTCCTTGGGGCTGCGGATGCGGCCGGAGATCTCGTCGCCGGTGCGCAGGTTGAAGCGGCGGATCTGGCTGGGCGAGATGTAGACGTCGTCCGGGCCGGCGAGATAGCTGGCGTCGTCCGAGCGCAGGAAGCCGTAGCCGTCGGGCAGGATTTCCAGCACGCCGTCGCCGGCCACGCCGGCGGGGTGGCGGGTGAGCACCTTGAGCAGGGCGAAGTTGACGTCCTGCTTGCGCATGCGCGCCACGCCTTCGTGCAGCCCCAGCTTGTCGGCGATTTCCAGCAGCTTGTGCGCCGGCATCCGCTTGAGGTCGTTGAGGCTGTAGGTCGGGAAGTCGGGCGGGAGCTGGGGCATCGGGCGATCGTTGCGTTCGCCACCGCCGCCGGCGTTGCCGCCGTTGCCGCCGCCGGCGTCGTCGGAGTCGCCGTCACGCGGGCGGTCGCGGAAGCGGTCGCGCTTGTCGCGGAAGCGATCGCGCCGGTTGCGGTTGCGGCCTTCGCGGTAGCCGCCTTCGCCGCCTCCACCGCCGCCGCCCTGGCCGCCTTCGCCACCATTGCCGCCGTTGCCACCATTGCCATCGCCGCCGCCGGACTGTCCGCCGCCGGCGTTGCCGCCTTCATGGCCGCCGGACTGTCCACCACCTTGGCCGCCGCGCGCCTGGCCGCCCTGCTGGCCGCCGCCCTGCGATTCACCGCCCGACGACGGGCCGGGAGCCGGCGCGCGTTCGGCAACGGGAGCGGAAACGGGGGCCGGTGCGGGCGCCTGCGGGGCGCTGGACTCGGGGTTCTGGGCGGGCGTGGCACGCGGCTTGCGCGGGCGCTTCTCGGCGCTGGGGCCGGATTCGTTTTCGATATCAGACACAGGATTCACCTCGCGAACGCGAGCGTGGGGGAGGGAGGGGTTCTTGCAGGAAGAGGGGGCGCGCGAAGCGCCTCAGTGACGCAACGCTACCACCGGCGGGGCCGCGGCGACAACCCGCGCGGCCACGCAGGCCCCGGCCTGGGCCGGGGCGAAGGGCCTCAGAGGGCCTTGTCCATGAACTGCGCCAGCTGCGCCTTGCCCACGGCGCCGACCTGGGTGGAGTGCACCTTGCCGTCCTTGAACAGCATCAGGGTGGGGATGCCGCGCACCGCGTACTGCCGCGGGGTTTGCGGGTTGTGGTCAATGTTGATCTTCACCACCTTGACCTTGCCCGCGTAGGTGCCGGCCAGTTCGTCCACCATCGGGCCGATCATCTTGCACGGGCCGCACCACTCGGCCCAGAAGTCCACGAGCACCGGGGTGTCGGACTTGAGCACCTGGGCCTCGAAGTCGCTGTCGCCCACGTGCAGCACCTGGTCGCTCATGCCTTCAAACTCCTGATTCAATTGGGGGATGCGGTCCGGTTGGGCCCGCCATTGGGTTAAACTGGGGCGCTGACGACGATAAATCAACCGCCAGCGGCACGCCCCGGATGCGCCGAGTTTGCGACCGCCGGGCACCCCGCGCAAGCGCAGAGACGCGCATCCAGAGAGTCCAATGTCCGACAAGCCCCTGACTGATATCGCTTTTTCCAGCTTCGACCTGCACCCGGCGCTCCAGGCCGGCCTCGAAGCCGCCGGGTTCACCCGCTGCACCCCCATCCAGGCCCTGACCCTGCCCATCGCCCTCGCCGGCCGCGACGTCGCGGGCCAGGCCCAGACCGGCACCGGCAAGACCCTGGCCTTCCTGGTCGCGCTGATGAACCGGCTGCTGACCCGCCCGGCCCTGGCCGACCGCAAGCCCGAGGACCCGCGCGCCCTGATCCTGGCGCCCACCCGCGAGCTGGCCATCCAGATCCACAAGGACGCCGTGAAGTTCGGCGCCGACGTCGGCCTGCGCTTCGCCCTGGTGTACGGCGGCGTGGACTACGACAAGCAGCGCGAACTGCTGCAGCAGGGCGTGGACGTGATCATCGCCACCCCCGGCCGCCTGATCGACTACGTCAAGCAGCACAAGGTGGTGTCCCTGCACGCCTGCGAAGTGTGCGTGCTGGACGAAGCCGACCGCATGTTTGACCTGGGCTTCATCAAGGACATCCGCTTCCTGCTGCGCCGCATGCCCATCCGCACCGAGCGCCAGACCCTGCTGTTCTCGGCCACGCTCAGCCACCGCGTGCTGGAGCTGGCCTACGAGCACATGAACGAGCCCGAGAAGCTGGTGGTCGAGACCGAGTTCATCACCGCCGCCAAGGTGCGCCAGGTGGTGTACTTCCCGGCCGACGAGGAAAAGATCCCGCTGCTGATCGGCCTGCTCACGCGCAGCGAAGGCCACCGCACCATGGTGTTCGTGAACACCAAGGTGTGGGTGGAGCGCGTGGCCAGGGCGCTCGAGCGCGCCGGCTTCCGCGTCGGCGTGCTGTCGGGCGACGTGCCGCAGAAGAAGCGCGAAACGCTGCTTGCGCGCTTCCAGAAGGGCCAGCTCGACATCCTGGTGGCCACCGACGTGGCCGCCCGCGGCCTGCACATCGACGGCGTCTCGCACGTCTACAACTACGACCTGCCGTTCGACGCCGAAGACTACGTGCACCGCATCGGCCGCACCGCGCGCCTGGGCGCCGAGGGCGACGCGATCAGCTTCGCCTGCGAGCGCTACGCCATGTCGCTGCCCGACATCGAGGCCTACATCGAACAGAAGCTGCCGGTGGCCGCGGTCGAGCCCGACCTGCTGATCGCCAGGCCGCGCCCGCCGCGCGCCAAGGTCGAGGGCGAGGACGAAGGCGAGGCCGAAAGCGTCAGCGCCATCTTCCGCGAAGTGCGCGAAGCCAAGGCCGCCGAGGACGAGCGCCGCGGCGTCACCCGCGGTGGCCGCAGCGGTGGCTCCCGCGAAGGTGGCCGCACGGGCGGCGGTTCGCGCGACCGCAGCGGTCCGCGCCCGGGCGCGCAGCGCGAGCGCAAGCCGGCGCAGGCCGAGCTGCTGCCGCCGGCGGTCGAGGCCCCGGTGGATCCGACGCGGCCGGCGCAGCGCCCGGCGCCGTCGTCGCCGATGCAGGTGGATCCCAACGCCCCGGTCCGCAAGCGCCGCCGCCGTCGCGGTGGTCGCCCGGTGGGCGACGGTGCGCCGGCCGAGGCCGGCACGGCGCCGCGCGCGGCAGAACCGGCGGCCAAGGCTCCGGCGGCCGCCGAGAAGCCCTCGCTGCTGGGCCGCATCAAGGCGGGCCTGAAGTCGCTGGTGAAGCGCAACCCGCCCACCGGCCACTGACTCCCTCCGCCCGCATGGCCCTGCTCCGCTTCGACAACGTCACCAAGGCCTACCCGGGCAGCGCCCCGGCCCTGAGCGAAGTCAGCTTCTCGGTGGAGGAGGGCGAGATGCTTTTCGTCACCGGCCACTCGGGCGCGGGCAAGAGCACCCTGCTGCGCCTGGTGCACCTGTCCGAGCGGCCCAGCCGCGGCACGGTGCTGGTGAACGAGCGCAACCTGGCCAAGGTCCGCGGCGGCAAGGTGCCGCTGCACCGGCGGCAGGTGGGCGTGGTGTTCCAGGACCACCGCCTGCTCACCGACCGCAGCGTGTACGACAACGTGGCGCTGCCGCTGCTGATCGCCGGCACGCCCGGCGCCGAAGTGGGCAAGCGCGTGCGGGCGATGCTCGACAAGGTGGGCCTGGGCGAGCGCGAGCGTTCGCTGCCCATGCAGCTGTCCACCGGTGAGCAGCAGCGCGTGGGCATCGCCCGCGCCATCATCGCCCAGCCCCAGCTGCTGGTGGCCGACGAACCCACGGGCAACCTCGACCCGCAGCTGGCCGCCGAAATCATGCAGCTGTTCGCGTCGCTGCCGGCGCTGGGCACCACCGTGGTGGTGGCCAGCCACGACCTGGCGCTGGTCAAGCGCATGCGCCGGCGCGTGCTGGTGCTCGACCACGGCAAGCTGGTGGACGACATCTCGCCCGAGGACCTGGCGGCATGAGCGCCAAACCCGAAGCCCGCGCCAAGCCCGCCGCCGCCGAGCGCCGGAAGTCCGGCGGCCTGGGCAGCCGCGTGCGCGCCTGGCGCGAACAGCACCTGTATTCACTGGTTTCCAGCCTGGGCCGCCTGGCCGCGCGCCCGTTCGCCACCGGCCTGACGGTGGGCGTGATGGCGATCGCGCTGGCGCTGCCGCTGGGCCTGGGCCTGGCGCTGGGCAACATCGAGCGCTTCTCCGGCAGCGTCACCGAATCGCGCGAAATCGGCGTATTCCTCAAGCACGACGTCACCGTGGCCCAGGCCCGCGACCTCGCCACCGGCATCGGTGCCCGGGCGGACGTCGCCGGCGTCAGCGTGCGCACCCCCGACGAAGGCCTGGCCGAGTTCCGCGCCATGAGCGACCTGGCCGGCGCGCTGGACGTGCTCGAGGAAAATCCGCTGCCCACCGTGCTGGTGGTGCAGCCCAAGGGCGACGGCGACTCGCTGGCGGCCGACCTGCGCCAGCTGCCGCAGGCCGAGATCGTCCAGCACGATGCCGCCTGGCGCCAGCGGCTGTCGGCCTGGCTGGCCTTCGGCGAGCGCGTGGTGCAGGTGGTGGCCGTGCTGCTGGGCCTGGGCGTGCTGCTGGTGGTGGGCAACACGGTGCGCCTGGATATCGGCGCGCGCAGCGAGGAAATCGCGGTGCTGCAGCACCTGGGCGCCACCGACGCCTTCGTCCGCCGGCCTTTCCTCTACCTCGGCGCCTGGTACGGGCTGGCGGCGGGCGTGCTGGCCGGCGCACTGCTGCTGGGGGCCGGCCTGCTGATGCAGGGCCGCCTGTCGGCCCTGGTGGCCAGCTACGGCACCCAGTTCGCCCTGTCGGGCCCCGGCCTGCGCGGCAGCCTGATGCTCCTGGCCGGTTCGGCCTTGATGGGGTGGCTGGGCGCGTGGCTCGCAACCGGGCATCATCTACGTCGGACCCGTCCCGTGGACGTGTGACATGAACAACCCCAATTTCCGCAGCTTCGACACCACCACGCCGCGCATCATGGTCGTGGACGGCTCCAAGGTCGTCCGCAAGATGATCGAAGGCGTGCTGCGCCAGCAGCTGCCCGGGCTGGAGTTCGTGGGCTGCGAAACCGGCGAAGAGGCCAAGGCCGCGCTTCAGGCCGGCGCCGTCAACCTGGTCACCACCGCGCTGCGCCTGCCGGACATGGACGGCCTGGACCTGGCCCGCTACCTGCGCGAACACACGCCGCAGGCCTACATCCCCATCATCGTGGTGTCGGGCGACGTGCAGGAGCGGCTGGAAAGCCGCTCGATCAGCGACGACGTCACCGACTACTTCGACAAGGCGCTGGGCTTCAACGCCCTGGCCGCCTTCATCAAGGGCTACGTGGCGCCCGAGGCCGAGGCCGGCGGCGAAGTGCTGTACGTCGAGGACAGCCGCGTGGTGGCCATGGCCACCCGCCGCATGCTCGAGAAGCACAACCTCACCGTCACCCACGCCACCGGCGTCGAGGACGCCATCGCGCACCTGGAAACCATGCGTGCGCAGGGCAAGGTGCCGGGCCCCGACATCGTGCTCACCGACGTCTACCTGAAGGGCGAGCTGACCGGCAAGGACCTGCTGCACTCCATCCGCCACGATTTCGGCTACGCCAAGGGCCTGCTGCCGGTGCTGGTGATGACCGGCGACGCCAACCCGGCCAACCAGAGCGACCTGCTGCGCGCCGGCGCCAACGACCTGGTGCAGAAGCCCATCGAAGAGCGCCTGCTGATCACCAAGCTGCTGTTCCAGCTGCGCGTGGGCCGGATGCTGCGCGAGAAGCTCGGCAAGTAATCCGTGGCCGGCGACAGCGCGGCCGACGAGCACACACAAGGCAGCGGCGGCATCCGGCTCGAGCCTTCGTGGAAGGCCCGGGTGGGCGACTACCTGCTGCGCCCCGACATGCGCGAACTCGCCGCTTTCCTGAGTCAGGAAAAGGCCCGCGGCAAGCGCATCTTCCCGCCCGGCCCGCGCATCTTCTCGGCGCTCGACGCCACGCCGTTCGACCAGGTGAAGGTGGTGGTGCTGGGCCAGGACCCCTACCACGGGGCGGGCCAGGCCCACGGCCTGTGCTTCTCGGTGCTGCCCGGGGTGCCGGTGCCGCCGTCGCTGCAGAACATCTACAAGGAACTGAAGTCGGACCTGGGCATTCCCCCGGCCGACCACGGTTGCCTGCTGCCCTGGGCCCGGCAGGGCGTGCTGCTGCTCAACGCCGTGCTGACGGTGGAGGAGGGCAAGGCCGGCGCCCACCAGGGCAAGGGCTGGGAAGGCTTCACCGACGCCATCGTCCAGGCCCTGGACCGCGAGCGCGAAGGCCTGGTGTTCATGCTCTGGGGCAGCTACGCCCAGGCCAAGGGCAAGCTGGTGGACCCGCGCCGGCACTGCATGCTGCGGGCCCCGCACCCATCGCCGCTGTCGGCCCACCGCGGCTTCCTGGGCTGCGGCCACTTCGGCAAGGCCAACCGCTGGCTGGAGGGCGCGCGGCAGGCGCCCATCGACTGGGCGCTGCCGCCCCGGGCCGAGGTGGAGGCAATGCTCGCTGGGGCTTGAACCGGGATCGGCCTGTCCCCAGTTCGGAGAGACGGTCCGCAGGCTGGCTGTTCCATGAATGGAACGGACAGGGAACTTCCGGCCTATTTAGCACTCCAATGACCCGAGTGCTAAACTCAAACCCATGAACGAGGACCGCATGACCACCACTGCCCTGATCGCCAACAACCTGCCGATCCCGAGTGCGCTGGGATCGCTGGATGCCTACATCTCCGCAGTCAACCGCGTGCCCGTGCTCTCCGTCGAGGACGAGCAGGCGCTCGCCCGCAAGTTCCGCGACGAAGAAGACCTGGACGCCGCCAAGGCCCTGGTCGTCTCGCACCTGCGCTTCGTGGTGCACGTGGCCCGCGGCTACCAGGGCTACGGCCTGGGCATGGGCGACCTGATCCAGGAAGGCAACATCGGCCTGATGAAGGCGGTCAAGCGCTTCGACCCCGACCAGGGCGTGCGCCTGGTGAGCTTCGCCGTGCACTGGGTGCGCGCCGAGATGCACGAATTCATCCTGCGCAACTGGCGCATCGTCAAGGTCGCCACCACCAAGGCGCAGCGCAAGCTGTTCTTCAACCTGCGCAAGAGCAAGAAGCGCCTGGGCTGGATGAACGATGCCGAAGTCACGGCCGTGGCCAAGGACCTCAACGTCTCCAAGCGCGAAGTGCTTGAGATGGAGTCGCGCCTGAGCGGTCGCGACGTCGGCTTCGACGCGCCGGACGAAGACAATGACAACGCCCCGCCGTCGCCGGTCGCCTACCTGCGCGACACCAGCGACGACCCGGCCATGGCCTACGAGCGCGAAAGCCACGAGGACGACCAGCTTGAGCTGCTGCGCGACGGCCTGGCCGAACTCGACCAGCGTTCGCGCGACATCCTCAAGCGCCGCTTCCTGGGCGAGCCCAAGGCCACGCTGCAGGAGCTGGCCGACGAGTACGGCGTCAGCGCCGAGCGCATCCGCCAGATCGAAGCCACGGCGCTGAAGAAGATGCGGGCGCTGTTCGCGGCCTGATCCCAAGCCCATCCAGCGACACCGGACGGCCCCGCAAGGGGCCGTCCTGCTTTGTGCCGGCCCATGACCGGATGGGCCGACCCGCCCCGTTAGGCTGCCAACGGCCACTCGCGGCCCGCGGAGCATCGAGATGTCGCCCTGGACCCGGAACAGCCTGCTGGTCGCCACCCTCGCCGCACTGGCCCCACAGGCGCGGGCGGACATTTACGACGATGCCTGGGACTGCGCCAGCGCCGTGGTGGACACCGTCGAGCTTGGCCTGACCCTGGGGCCCAAGGCCCTCAAGTTCGTCGCCACCCAGCCGTCCTGCGTGGTGCGCCTGGGCACGCCGGCCACGGCCGCGCCGATCGGCGTGGTGGTGGGCCTGGCCAATACCGGGGTGCTGCCCGCGTCGCAGCCGCAGTGCAGCGCCAAGCTCTACGACACCGCGGCCCGGCCCCTGGCCCAGGCCCTGAGCGCCAGCCTGGGCGAGCTGGGCGTGCTGCCCGACGGCGCCAGCCAGCCACTGGCGGACATCGCCTCGGGCGCCGTGGCCGGCGAGATGCTGACCCAGGTGCCGGGCATGTCCGAGGTGGGCGGGTCGCTCACCTGCGGCTGCGAGCTGGTCGAGGCCGGCCTGAGCATTGAATCGGTCGAGCAGGTGCTCCGGGCCGGCGACGACCTGGGTGATGCCTGCGGTGGCCCGGTCTGGGACGCCGCCAAGGAAGTGGCGGGCGAGGTGGTGGACTTCGCCGGTGACGCCGCCAACGAGGGCATCCGCCAGGTGTCCAACCTGGGCGACGCGCTCGCCGGGCAAACCAAGCACATGCCCTACGAGCAGTACTTCGAACAGCACTGGCTGCCGCGCGTGGAGGACTTCGCTTCCATGGAGTTCAACGACCCGGGCAACTGGCACGACCAGCAGCAGTGGCGGCAGATGTGGGAACCCTGCGTGAGCTACTTCGACGGCCACACGCAGTCCGGGGACACCGCGCAATACACCTGCGACAACATGCGTTCGGGCGGGCCGCTGTTCCCGGAGCGCAATTTCGGGCGGCTGATGTTCCGGCGGCTGTTCGACTACGACGTGGCCGTGGCCGTGGGCGAAGCGCGCAGCCAGGCCTTCACCGAATACTCGGCGCTGCCGCTGGACATCGACCTGCCCGGCGAGATGGCGGCCGACGGCGAGGCGATGGCGCAGCTGGAGTCGAGCTGGAACCTCCAGAGCACCGGCAAGCTGTCGCCGCTGATGGACGATCTGTTCGGCGTGCCCACGCGCGAGTCCACGCACGATGGCCTGGCGGTGAGCATGAGCCTGCCGCCGGCGCTGTTCCCGCAGGGCACCGTCGGCGCGCGCGCGCAGGACTTCTTCGCCGACGTGGACGCCAACGAGGCGCGCGCCGACGCCGCGAAGGCCGTCGCGCTGGCGATGGCCGACATGGACGTGCAGGGCCGGTTCGTGGAGGCGGCCCGCGTCATCAAGCGCGATTACTTCCTTGAGCAATACCAGGGCGTGCAGAACATCCGCGACCACCTCAAGGACAAGGACCGCGAGCAGGCGCAGGCCTGGGCCGCGCAGTGCCCGACCCAGGCCTGCCGCGACCAGATCGCCGCCGACTACGACACCTGCCGCGCGGAGGTGGACGAGTGGTACCGGGCGAACGAGACGCTGGTCAACGATGTCGACACGTCGCAGGGCCGGCAGGCGCGCCGGGAGTGGGGCGACCGCACCCAGGCCTGCCTCGACCAGGCCAGGCAGACGTCGGTGGACAACCGCTGGCACGTCAATGATTCGATAGTGGAAGGCGGCGACCTGCAGGACCAGGACGCCACGTCGCGCCGTCGCCTTCCGGAGTCGCGCATTCCGCCGCCGGAGGAGGATGACGGCGACGGCCGACCGGAGCGCGACCCGCGCAGCGGCTATCGCAGCCGCACATCCTCCGACGATGCAGGCGGCGAGTCGGAGCCGTCGGACGAACCGCAGGATGACGCCAACAGCGCACGCCTGCTTCGCCGTCGCGCCGCCCGCGACGACGTCCCGGTCGAGGACGCCCCGGACATCGTCGACTCCCTCGAAGACGAACCGCTGCGGGACTCGAACAGCGACAGCGATGCCCCCGGCGCCGAAGACTTTCCCGGCTGCGCCGCCGTGCGCGGCATGGTGCGCACGCGGGTGTATGCCTGCGGCAGCGACGAAGCCTACGAAGGCTGCCGCAACCAGGCCCAGGGCCACGCCGAAGTGCAGTGCCAGCGCGCGCGCCGCTGAGCCGGCGTCTTGCGGGCTCCGGACGGGCGCGGGGACCGCGCCCGGACCTCAGTCCGCGTCGTCGGGCGGCCCGCGCCCGACGATGATCCGTGCGTGCCGCTGGTAGGTCCAGTACGACCAGGCCCAGTTCACCAGCACGATGATGCGGTTGCGGAAACCGATCAGGAAGAACAGGTGGGCCACCAGCCAGAACCACCAGGCCAGCAGGCCCGACAGCTGCAGCCGGCCGTAGTGCACCACCGCCGCCATGCGGCCGATGGTGGCCAGGTTGCCGTAGTCGCGGTAGCGGAACGGCGCGGACGCCTGGCCGCGCAGGCGCGCGCGCAATACCTTCGCCACGTGCACGCCCATCTGCTTGGCTGCGGGGGCCACGCCCGGCACGGGCTTGCCGTCCTGCTGCACGCTGGCCAGGTCGCCGATCACGAACACCTCGGGATGCCCGGGCAACGACAGGTCGGGCGCCACCGGCACGCGGCCCGCCCGATCGGTCGCCACGCCCAGCTGCCGCCCGAGCGGCGACGCCGCCACGCCCGCCGCCCACAGCACGGTGCGGCTCTCGATGCGCACCGGGCCCATCGTGACGCCGTCGGCATCGATGGCGGTCACGGCGCTGCCCGTGTGCACCTCCACGCCCAGCGCCTCGAGCTGCCGGCGCGTCTTCTCCGACAGCGCGTCGGGCATGGCCGACAGCAGGCGCGGGCCGGCCTCCACCAGGTGCACGCGCGCACTGCGCACGTCGGCGCGGCGGAACTCGCGCGGCAGGGTGTGGCGGGCGATCTCGGCCAGCGTGCCGGCCAGCTCCACGCCGGTCGGCCCGCCGCCGATCACCACGAACTCGAGCCAGCGCCGCCGCGCATCGGCATCCTGCTCGCGCTCGGCGGCCTCGAAGGCGGACAGCACGCGGCCGCGGATCGCCAGCGCGTCCTCCAGCGTCTTCAGGCCCGGCGCGTGTTCGGCCCAGGCGTCCTGGCCGAAGTAGGCGTGCGTGGCGCCGGTGGCCACCAGCAGGTAGTCGTAGTCCAGCGTGCCCTGCGCCAGCGTGACGCGGCGTGCCGACAGGTCGATGGATAGCGCCTCGTCCAGGCGCACGGTGGCGTTGGCCTGCTTGCGCAGGATGTGCCGCAGCGGCGCCGCGATGTCGGGCGCCGACAGGCCCGCGGTGGCCACCTGGTACAGCAGCGGCTGGAACAGGTGGTGGTTGGTGCGGTCCACCAGGGTGATGCGCACCGGCGCGGACGCGAGCGCGCGCGTGGCCCACAGGCCGCCGAAGCCGCCCTCCAACACCAGCACATGCGGTTCGCGCGTCTGCGCCATGGGTCGTTCCCTCAGTAGAGGTCGGTGGGGTCTACGTCCAGCGACCAGCGCACCTTGCGCGCCGATCTGAGCGCCTGCAGCCGCGGCAGCCAGTCCTGCAGCGCGGCGTGCAGCGGGCCGCGCTGGGCGGCGTCGAGCAGGATCTGGCCGCGCGCCTTGCCGGCGCGCCGCGCCATCGGGGCGGGCATCGGGCCGTTGAGCTGCACGCCCTCATGCTTGCCGAACTGCTCGCGCGCCTCGTGCAGGAAGCCCTGCATGTCGCCTTCGGTGGGCGCCTCGGCGCGCAGCATCGCCAGGTGTGCATAAGGCGGGAACTGGGCCACTTCGCGCTCGGCCAACTGCAGCGCGGCCACCGCGGGGTAGCCGCCGGACAGCAGCGTGGCGAGCAGCGGGTGCTCGGGATGGTGGGTCTGCAGCAGCACTTCGCCGGGCAACTGTGCGCGGCCGGCGCGCCCGGCCACCTGGATCAACAGCTGGGCCAGCTTTTCACCGGCGCGGAAGTCGGCGCTGAACAGGCCTTCGTCCACGCCCACCACCGCCACCAGCGTCAGCCGCGGCAGGTCATGGCCCTTGGCCAGCATCTGCGTGCCCACCAGGATGCCCGACTGTTCGCCGAAGGCCTCCAGGTGTTTTTCGATGGCGTCGCGCCGGCGCGTGGTTTCGCGATCCACGCGGATCATCAGCGCGTCGGGGAAGCGTTCGGCCAGCGCTTCCTCGATGCGTTCGGTGCCGGCGCCCTGGGGCTGCAGCGCCAGGCTGGCGCAGTCGGGGCAGGCGTTGGGCGGCGTGGCGCGCGCGCCGCAGTGGTGGCAGATCAGCCGCCGGCCGCCGGCATGCACCGTCATGGCGGCGTCGCAGCGCTTGCAGTGCGCGCTCCAGCCGCAGTCGTGGCAGATCAGCACGGGGGCGTAGCCGCGGCGGTTCTTGAACACCAGGGCCTGTTCGCCGCGCGCCAGGCAGCGGCCCACGGCGTCCAGAAGGTCCTCGGACAGGCCGTTGCGCAGCGGCCGCTTGCGCACGTCCACCACGCGCACCACCGGTGGCCGCGCGCCGCCGGCGCGCTGCGCCAGCCGCAGGTGGCCATAGCGGCCCGACAGCGCGTTGTGCAGCGATTCCAGCGACGGCGTGGCGCTGCCCAGCAGCACCGGGACGCCGAGCTTGCTGGCGCGCACCAGGGCGAGGTCGCGCGCGTGGTAGCGGATGCCGTCCTGCTGCTTGTAGGAGCCGTCGTGTTCTTCGTCCACCACGATCAGGCCGGCTTCCGGCAGCGGGCAGAAGATCGCCGAACGGGTGCCGACCAGCACGCGCGCCTCGCCGCGCGCCATGGCGGTCCAGGCGCGCGCGCGTTCGCCGTCGCCCAGGCCCGAGTGCAGCGCATGCACCGGCACGCCAAGGCGGCTGCGGAAACGCTGCAGCGCCTGCGGCGTCAGGCCGATCTCGGGCACCAGCACCAGCGCCTGCCGGCCGGCGGCCAGGCAGTCGGCGATGGCCTGCAGGTAGACCTCGGTCTTGCCGCTGCCAGTGACGCCCTCCAGCAGCCAGGCCCGGAACCCGGGCTGGGCGCGGATCGCGGCCAGGGCCTCGGCCTGGGCCGGCATCAGCGTTGGCGCGGACGCGGTGGCCAGCGGTTCGACCCGGCCGGCCAGGCGCACGCGTTCGGCCAGGCCGCGCTCGGCCAGGGCACGCGCCGCCGGACGCCAGTCGTCCTCCATCCCGTCGAGCTGGTCTTCGCCCAGGGGCCGTTCGACCAGGCGGATCAGGAGCCGCCGCGGCTTGCCGTCGCGGCCGGTGGACGCGGCCGCCTGCAGGCCCGCGGGCGTGGCGCGCCAGCCGAAGCGGGCCGTTTCCGGCAGCGCCTGGCCGGCGCGCAGGGCCGCCGGCAGGGCGGTGGCCAGCACTTCGCCCAGCGGGGCGTGGTAGTAGGCGGCGACCCAGCGCAGGCTTTCGAACAGTTCCCCCGCCAGTAGCGGGGCGTCGTCCAGCCGCGCCAGGGCGGGTTTGAGGGCCGGACCGTCGGCCTGTGGTTCGGCCAAGTCCACCACCACGCCCACCTGTTCCCCGTCGCCGCGGCCGAACGGTACCCGCACCCGGCAGCCGACCCAGCCCGCATCGGCGGTGTGGCCGGCGGGCGGCAGGTAATCGAAAAGCCGCGGCAGGGGCACCGGCAGGGCCAGGCGCAGCGCGGTTTCTGGGGTAGCTGGCATGGGAGAAGTCTAGCCTGCGGAGGGTGCCGGAGGGCCTTGGGGCCTACTTGCGCGTCATTGCTGCTAACTCCATCACGAATGCTGCCTAAGCTACTGTTCACAAAACCGAAAAACCCTTATCCACACGGATTGTGGATAACTCTGTGGAAGAGCTTCCCGGCGGCCATGCGCATCCCCCTTGTGAATGGCTCTCCGGCCGGGTTGGCGATTTTTTAACCAAGCCGTCATAGTCGTTATAAAACAACAACTTGGCGATATCACATATTGGTCATGTGGGGTCTGGCGCCGCGTCCGCGGTCCGTTCACACCCCCGCCCTGCCGCTGTGCACAACGTTTCACGCCAGAACCCGCGCCGGGCTTGGCTGAGCAGGATTTTTCGCACTGTCAACCGCGATGTTCCCTGACCGGGCTGGCTAGAATGGCGGTGTGACTGCCGCTTCCCCGACCCCCCCTTCCAACGTCCCGCCTTCCCCGGCCCTGTCCGCCTTCCTGCGCGGCATCGAGCGCCGGGCGTTCGTGTTCGCCCAGGTCCAGTGCGGCAATGACGACGTCGCCGAGGCCGCCCTGGGGCGCGCCATGCGGGCGTTCAGGGCCGATTCCCCGGCCATCCCCCTCGCGGGCTGGCCGGCGGGCTTCTGGGCGCGCCTGATGGCCCAGGCGGAGCTGTCGCGGGGGCAGAGTGAAGTGCCCGAGCTCCGCGCGATCAGCTCCGGCCCGCGGGCGGCCCTGCTGCTGCGCATGGTGGGCGGGCTGGACTTCCCGCATGCGGCCGGCGTGCTGGGCATCAGCGAGGCCACCTACCGCTTCGCGCTGCAGCGCGCCCTGCAGCAGCTGGGCGAGGGCGGCATCAGCTACGCGGTGTTGGGTGCGCTGCGCGAGCGGCTGCACCGGCAGGTGAAGACCTTGCCCGAGGCGCGCACCGCGTCGCTGGCGGCCCTGCGCGCGCGCGTGCTGGCGGGTGGACCCGAGGCACTGCCGCCGCCACCCAAGCCGGTATCGCCGCACTGGCGGCGCCTGGCCTGGGCGGCCCTGGCGCTGCTGGTGCTGGGCTTCGCGGCCACCTTCTGGACGCCGGGGCCGGTGCTGGCGCCGGGCGGCACCGAGGCCCTGCCGATCGAACCGGCGCCCGTGCCGGTGCCCCCGACCCAGGCCTCGGACTGGGTGACGCATCCCGACTACGCGCTGCTGGCCGCGCCGGACGAAGAGCGGCTGGCCACCGGGCTGGCGCTGCTGAGCTGGAGGGCTTCGGCCGAGGCGGGCGAACCCGTTGACGCGGCGGCCAACGCCTCGCCCCCCGACACCGCGCCGGCGGCAGGCGAGCCCGCGGCGACGACGGCCGCATTCCCGGAGCTGCCCCAGCCCCAGCGCGCCCTGCTGGCGCCCCTGGCCGGCGCATGGCCAGGCCTCGAGCCCGATACCCGGCAACGGCTGCAGGCCAACGCCGCGCACTGGCTGGGGCTGGACGCGGCGCAGCGCGAGGCCCTGGTGGCGACCATGCGGGCCTGGGACGCACTTCCGGCGGCGCAGCGCGCGCAGCGTCGCGGACCTTTCGCCGCCTGGCAGTCGCTGTCGCCGGATGAGCGGGAGCGCGTGCGCGCCGCCGCGACGCGGATGGCGGCGCTGTCGCCGGAGCAGCAGCAGGCGTTGCGCGACGAATTCGACAGTCTGCCGCCCGACGTACGCCAGGACTGGTGGCTGGGGCCGGAGATCGGCCCGGGCTTCTCACAGCTCAGGCCGCTGTTTGCCTTCGTGCCCGAACAGGACCGCCCTGCGCTGCTGGCGCTGCTGCGCGCGCTGTCGCCGCAGGCGCGCGCCGACCTGGCCCTGCTGGCGCGACGCCTGCCGGCGAACGAACGCGAAAGCCTGCGTCGCGACCTGGTGGCGGCGCCCGCCGCCGAACGCGAAGCCCTGATCCGCGCCCGCGCGGGGCGCTGACCGAGGGCGCGGTGGCTACATGTTCACCAGGCTCACCAGCAGGCTGAGCGTCGCGCCCAGGCTGACCAGCACGAAGTAGCAGGTGCCCAGTACGCCGTACTTGAGCAGGGTCATTACCCAGCCCTGCCCGTACACGCGCTTCTGCATCAGCAGCAGGTAGATCGGCAGCCATGCGACCAGCGCGAACTCGGCAATGCCCAGGGGCCCCGACAGCCACGGCAGCGCCGTGGTCCAGCCCGCCAGCGCGTCCAGCAGCAGCACCAGCAGCAGGCCGGCGCACAGGAAAGCGTGGCTGTGCAGGGCGACGATCAGGTGTTCCATGTAGATGCGCCGCTTGAACAGGTATGCGAACTTGAGCAGCAGCGCGAACAGCGGCAGCAGCGCGAACAGCGTGGTCGGCACGTTCGAAAGGAAGGCGTCCTTGAGCAGGTTGGGGTCTTTCTGGATGCGCGCGATGTTGTCCTTGGCGTCGCCGACCATGCCGTTGAGGCGGTCGTTGGCGGCGTCGGGCAGCGCGTCGAACTTCAGCGGGTTGGTCTTGGGGTCCCAGGACGAGCCGTTGAAGCTGATGTTGGCGTCGTTGTCGGCGGGCGGCACGGGCTTGCCTTCCCTCGTCGCCTTCTCGATGACGGCGATGCGGCGCGCGGCTTCGGCGGCGACGCCCTTCTCCGCGGCCTCCATGCCCGCCGACACGCCTTCGGCCATGCCCGGCACGCCGACGTTGGCCGTTTCCGCGCGCACCTTGCGCAGCGCCGCGATGGCCTCGTCCCGCGCGGCCTCGACCCCGGCCACCGTGGTGGCGTTGCGGATGCCGTCGCCGGGGTCGTCCGTGGTGTCGACGATGACGGGCGGGGTGCCACCTTCGTCCACGTCGATATTGACGCTGAGCTTGGCCGCGAAGAACGCCAGCAGGCTCAGGAACACGAACAGGCGCACAGGGCTGACGTAGCGCACGCGGCGACCGGCGAAATATTCCAGCGTCAGGTAGCCCGGGCGCAGCAGCAGCGGCCCCAGCGTGCGCAGGATGCGCGAGTCGAGCTCGAACACCGAGTCCATGAAGTCGCCGACGATGCTGCTGAAATGCCGCACCAGGCCCTTGGTGGGCTGGCCGCAGGAATAGCAGTGTTCGCCCAGCAGGGGCTCGCCGCAGTTCTGGCAGCGGCGCGCCGGCGCTTCGGGGGCGGCGGGCGTTGGCGTGGGTGTGTCCATGGCGGGCTCCGGTGCGGCTGCGGCTAATATAGCGGCCCAGACGGCCGCGGCATTACCCCATGAGTCATTCCGAAACACGCGCGGCGCGCCTGCTGCGCGAGATGCGCGTCAGCTTTGTCCTGGCGCTGCCGCTTGTGCTGGGCCAGGCCTCGTCCATGGCGATGAACATCGTGGACACCGTGCTGGCCGGCCGCCACGGCCCGGTCACGCTGGCCGCGGTGGGGGTGGGCAGCGCGGTGTGGTCGGTCGTCATCCTGGTCAGCATCGGCGTGCTGATGGCGGTGCCGCCGACGGTGGCGCAGCTCAACGGTGCCGGGCGCCGCGGCGAGATCGGCGCCGTGTTCCGGCAGGCGCTGTGGCTCGCGCTGGCCTTGGGACTGGGCCTGTTCTTCGTAGTGCGCGGCGGTGCGCTGGCGCTGGCGCCGATGGGCATCACGGCCGAGGCCAGGCCGGAAGCGGAGGCCTTCCTGCGCGCCATCAGCTGGGGTGCGCCGGCGCTGGCGCTTTACTTCTGCCTGCGCAACCTCAGCGAGGGCATCGCCTGGACCAAGCCCACGATGGTGTTCGGCATCGCCGGCCTGGTGCTGCTGGCGCCGCTGGGCTACGGGCTGATGTTCGGGTTGGGCCTGGGCGCGGCGGGCCTGGGCTATGCGGTGGCCGTCACGCTGTACTGCCAGACCGTGGCGCTGTGGGCCTACCTGTGGCGTTCGCCGCGCTTCGCCGACCTGGGCCTGTTCGATCGTTTCGATCCGCCCCGCTGGGCACCGATCCGCGCGCTGCTGGCGCTGGGCCTGCCGATGGGCGTGTCGGTGTTCATGGAGGGCAGCCTGTTCGTGGCAACGGCGCTGCTGATCGGCCAACTGGGCACCACGCAGATCGCGGCGCACCAGATCGCCATCCTCGTCGCCAGCCTCGCCTTCATGGTGCCGCTGGGTGTGGCGATGGCGACCACCGTGCGGGTGGGCCATGCGGTGGGCGCGGGCGATCCGTCGGCGGTGCGCTGGTCGGCGGCGGCCGGCTACGGGCTGGCGATGATCGCGCAGACGGTCTCGGCGCTGGTGCTGGTGTCGTCGGCCGGCTGGCTGGCCAGCCTGTTCACCGCCGACCCGGCGGTGATTGCGCTGGCGACGCTGCTGATGGCGTATGCGGCGGTGTTCCAGTACCCCGACGGGCTGCAGGCGCTTTCGGCCGGCGCACTGCGCGGCCTGAAGGACACGCGCGTGCCGATGTTCATCACGGTGCTGGCGTACTGGGGCCTGGGCCTGCCGCTGGGCTACTGGCTGGGCGTGGTGGGCGGCCGGGGCGCGCCCGGGCTGTGGACCGGGCTGATACTGGGGCTGAGCGTGGCCGCCACGCTGCTGTTCTGGCGGTTCTGGCGCCTGGCGACCCGCCCCCTGCCGCCGGTCCGCGTGACCTAACGCCCATGCGGCCTTCACCGGGGCTGGGTATGCTGGCCTCTGGATAATCCGGAGTCACCCCATGTCCCACTCCCAGCCCGGCCCGATCCGCCGCTTCTTCGGCGGCATCTGGAACACGGTCAACTTCGCCCGCCGGCTCGTTTTCAACATCCTGTTCCTGCTGGTGCTGTTCCTGATGCTGGTGGCCATCCTGGCCAACCCGGGCGTGCAGCCGCTGCAGGAAAAGACGGCGCTGGTGCTGGACATGAACGGCGTGCTGGTGGAGCAGTTCACCTCGGCGCCGGTGGACCGCGTGGTGAACCAGGCCACCGGCCAGGCCCAGCCCGAGATCCAGCTGCGCGACGCGCTGCACGCCATCCGGGCCGCCAAGGACGACGCGCGCATTGACCGCATCGTGCTGCTGACCGACGGCTTCAACGCCGCCGGCTTCGCCGCGATGCGCGACCTGGCCGCCGCGCTGGGCGACTTCCGCGCGTCGGGCAAGCAGATCGTCGCGTTCGGCAACAACATGGAGCAGAAGCAGTACTACCTGGCGGCGCAGGCCGACGAGGTGTACCTCGACCCGATGGGCGGCGTGCTGCTGGAAGGCCTGGGCCGCTACCGCATGTATTACCGCGCCGGCCTGCAGGACAAGCTGGGCGTGGACGTGCACCTGTTCAAGGTGGGCGAGTTCAAGTCCGCGGCCGAACCCTACGTGCTCGACGCGGCGTCGCCCGCCGCGCGCGAGGCCGACCTGTTCTGGATGACCGACATCTGGCAGCGCTTCGTGGCCGACCTGGCGCAGGCGCGCAAGCTCGACGTGGACGGCATCAACGCGATGATCAACGAGCTGCCCGCGCGCGTGCAGGCCGCCTCCGGCGACCTGGGCAAGCTGGCGCTGGACGAGAAGCTGGTGGACGGCCTGATGACCAGCCAGGAAGTCGAGAAACTGCTGATGGAGCGCGGCGTCGCCGACGACGACGGCACCAGCTTCCGCCAGATCGACCTCAAGGGCTACCAGGCGCACCTGATGCGCGAGAACCTGGGCATCGACAGCCGCCCGAAGGTGGCCGTGGTGGTGGCGCAGGGCGAGATCTTCGACGGCGAGCAGTCGCCGGGCACCATCGGCGGCGAGTCCACGTCGGCGCTGCTGCGCCAGGCGCGCGAGGACGAGACGGTCAAGGCCGTGCTGCTGCGCGTGGACTCCCCGGGCGGCGCCGTGTTCCCGTCCGAGCAGATCCGCCGCGAAGTGGAGCTGACCAAGGCGGCCGGCAAGCCGGTGGTGGTTTCGATGGGCAACGTGGCGGCGTCGGGCGGCTACTGGATCTCGATGAATGCCGACCGCATCTATGCCGACGATTCCACCATCACCGGTTCGATCGGCATCTACGGGCTGTGGATGACGGTGCCGCGCGTGCTCGAGAAGATCGGCGTGAGCACGGACGGCGTGCGCACCGCGCCGCTGGCCGGTGCGTTCGACCCCACGCTGCCGCTGGATCCGAACGCGGGCATCATCATCCAGTCGGTGATCGAGAAGGGCTACGCCGATTTCACCGGCAGGGTGGCCGCCGCCCGCGGCAGCACGCCCGAGAAGATCGACCAGGTGGCGCAGGGCCGCGTCTGGACCGGCGCGCAGGCCAAGGAACGCGGGCTGGTGGACGAGTTGGGCGGCCTGGAAGCAGCGCTGGCCCATGCGGCTTCGCTGGCCAAGCTCGAGGAAGGCAAGTACGGCGTGAGCTACATCGAGAAGCCGCTGTCGGCCTTCGAGAACTTCGTGGTGAACATGGGTGGCAGCGCCCGCATGCAGGGCGTGCTGCGCGTGCTGGCGCCCACGCCGCTGCTGCTCGATCGCCAGACGCTGGCCCGGGTGGAGGGTGAACTGGCCTGGCTGGACCGCACGGGCCGCTCGCCGATCCGCGCGGTGGCGCATTGCCTCTGCGCCTACTGATCGCAATGGTGGGAGGGCCTTCAGGCCCGACTGCCTCCGCGGGGAAGCGTCGGGCCTGAAGGCCCTCCTACGGGGGTTGGAGGTGGGTTTTATCAGCCGCCGGCGTCCTGGAGCGCCTTCTGGCGCTCGGCTTCGTCGGCGGCCTGGGTGGCTTCGACTTCCTTGGCCTTGTCCAGCGGCTGGTTGATGGCGTCGCGAAGCTCGGTGGCCTTGGGCTCGGGCAGCGTGTCGGGCGTCGGGTCGGGCGTGGGCGCGTCGCAGGCCGCGGTGGCCAGGCAGGCGATCAGGATCAGGGCAAGTCGCATCGTGCTGCTCCGTTCGGCGGGTTGGCCGCTATCCTACGCTTGGGCCGAAGGGAGAGTTCCAATGACGAGCAGCCGCTGGCGACTCGATGGGCAGGTGGCGCTGGTGACCGGCGCCAGCGTGGGCATCGGCCGCGCCATTGCCGCCGAACTGCTGGGGCTGGGCGCCGACGTGATGCTGGTGGCGCGCGACGAGGCGCTGCTGGAAGCCACGCGCACCGAACTCGAGGAACAGTTCCCGCAGTCCCAGGTGCGCGCCTTCGCAGCCGACGTGGCCGACGCCGAACAGCGCCGCGAAATCTTCGACTGGGTGGAGGACCTGGGCAACGGCCTGCAGGTGCTGGTGAACAACGCCGGCAGCAACGTCCGCCGCGCCACCATGGACTACGCCGACGCCGAGTGGCGCGAACTGTTCGAGACCAACCTGTTCTCGGCCTTCGAGCTCAGCCGCTTCGCCTTCCCGCTGCTGAGCCAGCACGCCTCGTCGAGCATCGTCAACGTCGGCTCGGTGTCGGGGCTGACGCACGTGCGCACCGGCTCGCCCTACGGCATGACCAAGGCCGCGCTGCACCAGCTGACGAAGAACCTCGCCTGCGAATGGGCCGAGGACGGCGTGCGCGTGAACGCGGTGGCGCCCTGGTACATCCGCACGCGCCGCACGTCCACGTCGCTGGCCGACCCGGACTACCTGGACGAAGTGATAGACCGCACGCCGATGGGCCGCATCGGCGAGCCCGAGGAAGTGGCGTCGGCGGTGGCCTTCCTGTGCCTGCCGGCGTCGAGCTACGTCACCGGCGAATGCATCGCGGTGGACGGCGGTTTCCTCCGCTACGGGTTCTGAACGCGGGGCTCAGCGGCAGCTTTCGCCGACGATGCGTTCAAGCCGGATGACTTCGGACTTGCGGAAGGCGGCCGTGTCGCTGAAGGCGTGCAGGGCGTTGGAGCGCGCCAGCTTCAGCCTTGCCTTGAACTGGTCGCAGGCCGCGTCGTCGTCCATGCGCAGGCACGATTCCGACACCCAGCGGCAGGTGGCCGCGCCCTGCGCCGAGCCGCGCACGTCGTAGCCCAGCACCGACAGCGGCACGCAGCGCGTGTTGGGGTCGTAGGCTTCGGAGAAACGCACCTCGCCATCGAAGTCGGTGCACTGGAACAGCGGCGGCGGCGGATAGGGCAGCGGTGCGGGCTGGGGCTCGGGCTCGGGCAGGGTGGAGGGGTCGGGCTCGGCGGCGGCGCTGGCGGCCTTGGGCGCGGGGTCCTGCGGGCGCACCATGCGGCGCTCGGACTGGGCCTGGCCCTCGGCGCAGGGTTCGTCCTGCAGGGTCACGCGGCCGGCGCCGTCCTGGCAGCGGTACACGGTGATGTCCTGCGTCGCGGCCGGGCCGACGCCGCACAGGAAAATGGCTAAGCTGGCCAGGACGAATCGGCGCATGGCGGGATTCTCCGCCCGCGGCACCGCCACTTCCAGCCCGGACTCCGCCATGACGCGCCTGCTGTTCATCCTTGCCCTGCTGCTGCCCGCCGCCGCCCTGGCGGCCATTCCCGTGGCGCCGCCGCGCGCCGAGGGCGAGGGCCCGTACCCGCAGCTGATCCTGCGCGGCGCCACGGTCATCACCGGCACCGGTGCGCCGGCGCATGGCCCGGTGGACATCGTGGTGGAAGGCGACCGCATCACCGAAGTGCGCATCGTCGGCAGCGCCAACGCGCCCATCAACCCGGCCAACCGCCCGGTGCTCAAGGCCGGCGGCCGCGAGTTGGACCTCACGGGGCAGTACGTGATGCCCGGCATCGTGGACCTGCACGGCCACATCGGCGGCGACGAACAGGGCGTCAGCGCCGAGTACGTCTACAAGCTCTGGCTGGCCCACGGCATCACCAGCGTGCGCGACCCCGGCTGCGGCAACGGCATTGACTGGTGCGTGGGCGAGCAGAAGCGCAGCGCCGCCAACGCCATCACGGCGCCGCGCATCTTTCCCTACGCCTTCTTCGGCTCGGGGCGCGACACGCCCATCACCACGCCCGAACAGGCGCGCCAGTGGGTGCGCGACATGAAGGCGCGGGGCGCGCTGGGCATGAAGTGCTTCGGCTACCGCCCCGATATCCTGGAGGCCGCCTTCGACGAACTGAAAAAGCTCGGCATGGGCAGCGCCTGCCACCATGCGCAGCTCGACGTGGCGCGGGTGAACGTGCTCACCACCGCGCGCTGGGGCCTGACCACGATGGAGCACTGGTACGGCCTGCCCGAGGCGCTGTTCGACGGCCAGACCGTGCAGCAGTACCCGGCCGACTACAACTACCAGAACGAACAGCACCGCTTCGGCCAGGCCGGCCGCCTGTGGGCCCAGGCCAGCGAGAAGGGCAGTGCGCGCTACGAGGCGGTGATCACCGAGCTGCTGGCGCTGGATTTCACGCTCGACCCCACCTTCACCATCTACCAGGCCACGCGCGACCTGATGCGCGCGCGCCGCGCCGACTGGCACGAGGCCTACACGCATCCGGCGCTGTGGGATTTCTTCACGCCCAACCGCGACAACCACGGCAGCTTCTTCTTCGACTGGGGCAGCGAGGAAGAGGCCGCCTGGAAGGACAACTACCGGCGCTGGATGGCCTTCGTGAACGACTACAAGAACCGCGGCGGCCGCGTCACGGTCGGCAGCGATTCGGGCTACATCTACAAGACCTACGGCTTCGGCACCATCGAGGAGCTGGAGCTGCTGCGCGAAGCCGGCTTCCACCCGCTGGAGGTGATCCGCGCCGCCACGCTGTCGGGCGCCGAGGCGCTGGGCGCGGCCGACCGCATCGGTTCGATCGAGGCCGGCAAGCTGGCCGACCTGGTGGTGCTGGGCGAGAACCCGCTGGCCAACCTGAAAGTGCTGTATGGCACCGGCCACGCGCGCCTGGGCGCCGACGGCAGGCTGCACCGCGTGGGCGGCGTGCGCTACACCATCAAGGGCGGCGTGGTGTACGACGCGCCGGCGCTGCTGGCCGACGTGCGCCGCATCGTGGCCGAAGAAAAGGCCCGGCGCGGCATCACCACGTATCCGCAGCCGGGCGACTGACCCGGCGGCGTTTTGGTCAGGCCGCCGAGCGCGTCGGCACGGCCTTGGTGGCGGGCTTCGCGGCTTTCTTCACCGCTTTCTTCGTCGCTTTCTTCGCGGCCTTCCTCGCGGCCTTCTTCGCGGGAGCGGCCTTGGCTGCCGCCGTCGTCGTTGCCTTCTTCGCGGCCTTCTGCGTCGCCTTCCTGGCGGCCTTCTTCACCGCTTTCTTCGCCGGCGCCTTGGCCGTTGCCGAAGCGCTGGCCTCGACCACTTTCTTCGCGGCTTTCTTCGTGGCTTTCTTGGCGGCCACCTTCTTGCCGAAGCGGCCGCCCTTGCGCACCGGCTTGCCCTCGGCCAGCAGCGCCACGCACTCGGCCTGCGTCAGGCTGGCGGGGTCGCGGTCCTTGGGGATCTTGCCGTTCTTCTCGCCGTCGGTGATGTACGGGCCGTAGCGGCCGTTCAACACCTGGATGTCGGTGCCGGGGAAGACCTTGATGGTGCGGTTGGCGATCATCTCGATCTTGGCGCGCACCAGCTCCACCGCGTCGTCGAAGCTGATGGTGTACGGGTCGTCGGTCTTGCCGAGCGACGCGTACGTATCGCCGATCTTGACGAAGGGGCCGAAGCGGCCGATGGCCACCGTAACGTCCTTGCCGTCGTGCTGGCCGAGCGTGCGCGGCAGGTTGAACAGCGGCAGCGCCTCCTCCAGCGTGATGGTGTGCATGCTGGTGCCGGGGCGCAGCGAGGCGAACTTGGGCTTGTCCTCGTCTTCGGCGGTGCCGATCTGTGCGAACGGCCCGTAGCGCCCCAGGCGCACCGACACCGGCTTGCCGGATTTGGGATCAACGCCCAGCACGCGCGAACCGGTGGCCTCGGAGCGGTCCACCGATTCGCTCTTCTCGTCGATGGTTGCCTTGAACGGCTTCCAGAAGCGCTCCAGCAGCGGGATCCACGCCGCTTCACCCGCGGCCACCGAGTCGAGTTCGTCCTCGAGCCGGGCGGTGAAGTCGTAGTCCACGTACTGCATGAAGTGCCCGGACAGGAACTTGGCCACCGCGCGGCCGACGTCGCTGGGACGGAAGCGGCGGTTGTCCAGGTACACGTATTCGCGGTTCTGCAGCACCTGGATGATGCTGGCGTAGGTGGACGGACGGCCGATGCCGTACTCCTCGAGCGTCTTCACCAGCGAGGCTTCCGAGAAGCGCGGCGGCGGCTCGGTGAAGTGCTGGTCGGTGTGGATGCTGCCCAGCGGCACGTCCTGGCCGGTCTTCATGGGCGGCAGCTTGCGGCCTTCGTCGTCGTCCTCGGCGGCCTTGGCGTCCTTGCCCTCTTCGTAGACGGCCAGGAAGCCCGGGTCGATCACCGTGGTGCCGCTGGCGCGGAAGCTGTGCTCGCTGCCGGCGGCCAGTTCCACCGACACCGTGTTCATGGTGGCCGGCACCATCTGCGAAGCGACGGTGCGCTTCCACACCAGCTCGTACAGGCGGCGGGCGTCGTCGTCGAGGTAGCGGGCGATGGACGCCGGCGTGCGCAGGGCGGACGTGGGCCGGATGGCTTCGTGCGCTTCCTGGGCGTTCTTGGACTTGGACTTGTATTCGTTGGGCTTGTCGGGAAGCGCGCTGGTGCCGAAGTCGCGGGCAATCACGTCGCGGATCTCCACCACTGCGTCCACCGACAGGTTCACCGAGTCGGTACGCATGTAGCTGATCAGGCCGACCGGGCCTTCTTCGCCGATCGCCACGCCTTCGTAGAGTTTCTGCGCCACGCGCATGGTGCGCGAGGTGGTGAAGCCGAGCTTGCGCGCCGCCTCCTGCTGCAGGGTGGAAGTGATGAACGGCGGCGACGGCCGGCGCTTGCGCTCCTTGCTCACCACGTCGGTGACGCGCAGGGCCGAGCCCGCGGCCTTCACCAGGCGTGCGCGCGCCGCTTCGGCCGTGGCCGAGTCGGTGACGGTGAACTGTTCGAACTTCTGGCCGTCGAGCTTCACCAGGCGGGCGGTGAAGGCCTGCTGCGGGTGGTTGAGCTCGGCCTCCATGGACCAGTACTCGCGCGGCACGAAGGCTTCGATCTCCTCCTCGCGCTCCACGATCATGCGCAGGGCCGGCGACTGCACGCGCCCGGCCGACAGGCCGCGCTGCACCTTGCGCCACAGCACCGGCGAGAGATTGAAGCCCACCAGGTAGTCCAGGGCGCGGCGCGCCTGCTGGGCGTCCACCAGGTCGCCGGCCACCTGGCGCGGGTGGTCCACCGCGGCCTTGATCGCCTTGGGCGTGATTTCCGTGAATACCACCCGGTGCAGGTCCCGGCCCTTGAGCAGGCCGCGCTCCTTGAGGATCTCGGAGATGTGCCAGCTGATGGCCTCGCCCTCGCGGTCCGGGTCAGTGGCCAGGTAGATGGTCTGGGCGGCCTTGGCGGCCTTGGCGATGGCCTCGACGTGCTTTTCGTTCTTCTCGATCAGCTCATAGCGCATGGCGAACCCGTGCTCGGGGTCCACCGCGCCTTCCTTGGGCACCAGGTCGCGGACATGGCCGTACGAGGCCAGGACGTGGAAGTCCTTGCCCAGGTACTTGTTGATCGTCTTGGCCTTGGCGGGCGACTCGACGATGAGGAGGTTCTTGGCCATGGCCGGGGGGGTGCTCCGCTGAGCGGTTGGAAGGGCGCCAGATGGCGCGGCTCGCGGGGGTCGCGGGCCGGAGTTCTTTTTCATTAAGGCATCAGCCCGGCCGGCACTGTCAAGCCGAGCCGGCCGGCGGCCCGGGGCCGGAGGGCGCCCGGGGCGGGTCGGGGAGGGCTCAGCGGCAGTCGGTGGGCAGCAGCTTTTCCGGGACGCTGTCGGCGCTGCAGGTCCAGGTGCCGTCGGCTTCCTGGGTCATCAGCAGGCGGCCGCCCGCGGCCGAGCGGTCGTTGCCCAGTTCGCCCAGGGTGAGCTCCACCGCGCAGCGGCCATCGTCCAGGGAGCCCACTTCCAGCATCTGCAGGCCCGGGGTCTCGGGGGGCGAGAGCCCCAGTTCCTCGGCGTCCCGGGGGCAGCGGTCGGTATTGGCCTTGAACTGTTCCACCGCGACCTCGGCCGCCTGGGCCTCGACGCGGACGATCGCCAGCTTGCTGCGGGTGAGGTAGTCCTGGTACGCCGGCACGGCGATCGCGGCCAGGATGCCCAGGATGAAGATCAGGAACAGGCCGCCGCCGACGATGATGGCGGCGGCGATCAGGCAGCCGTTGTTCTTCTTGGCTTCGGGCGCGGCCTGGGCTGCGGGCGGCATGGTCGCGGCGGGCGGCAGCACCGGCGTCACCCCGGCCAGGCCCAGTTCGTCGCGGAACTGCCCCAGTGGCACCCATTCCGACAGGCCCTCGCGCCAGACCAGGCTTTCCAGGCTGACCTGGCCCAGCCGGTAGGCCTGCACCAGGGCGTCGACGCCCACCGGACCCTGGCGGTTCTGGCCGCCATCCACGTAGAACCAGCTGCTCATCCCTGTCTTCCCCTTGCTGCCGCGGCTTGCGGCGTCCCCCACGAAAACGCCCGGCCGGGGCCGGGCGCTGTAGTTGCCACGCCGGCCTCAGTGGACCGGTTCGGGCTCGTCTTCAAACATCTGGCTTTCCATCCAGGCATAGGCCGCTTCCGAGCCCGGCTGGTTGAACAGCACCATCAGGACCACCCATTTCAGGTCGTCCACGTCCACTTCGTCCTGGTCCAGGGCCATCACGCGGTCCAGCACCAGCTCGCGCTGGTCGGCGTCGATCACGCCGCTGTGCTCGAGGAACATGAGGAAACCGCGGCACTCGCTGTCCAGGCGGTCCAGCTCCGGCTCCGAATAGACGCGCACCGGCGTGTTGAGGCGCGGCGAAGCCGACACCGGACGCTGGCGCGCGAGTTCATCGAGCCAGTCGAAGGCCTTGTTGATTTCCGTCGGGCTGAAGCCGGCCTGGATCAGGCCGTTCTGGAGCGAATCGCGGTCCCGGACGGCGTCGGGGTCGTCGTAGAAGTAGTGTTCGAACAGATAAAGCAGTACGTCGAGTATGGTCTCTTTCATTACCCTCAGCCTGCGCCATGGGCGCGGTGGGAAGGTCAGGATCGGCGGTAATAGCGACCGTTGTCGGTTGCCACGCGCCCTTCCAGCTCCATGATCAGCAGCATGGAGGACAGGGCGGCCACCGTCAATCCTGTCCGCTCGGCCAGGCAATCCATGCCGGTGGGGTCGTGGCCCAGCGCCGACCACAGCCGGTTGTGGTCGTCACTGGCGTCCGGCTGTCCCCGGGCTGACTCGTCGGAGGGCTCGTCGGTGCCTTCATGCAGGCGCCCGCGCAGGGCATCGGCCAGTTCGCAGGCCACGGGGCCCAGCGCGTCGAGCACCTCGGCCGGGGACTCGACCAGGCCTGCGCCCTCCCGGATCAGGCGGTGGCAGCCGCGCGCCATGGGGTTGTCCAGCGAACCGGGCAGGGCGAACACCTCCCGGCCGGCCTCGGCCGCGAGACGGGCGCTGATGAGTGCGCCCGAACGCAGCGCCGCCTCTACCACCAGCGTGCCCAGGCCCAGGCCGGCGATGATGCGGTTGCGGCTGGGAAAGTGGCTGGCGATGGCCGGCGTGCCGGGCGGGTGTTCGGACACCACGGCGCCCTCGGCCGCGATGCGCGCCATCAGGGCGGCGTTCTTTTCCGGGTAGGTGCAGTCCAGGCCGGTGCCGACCACGGCGACCGTGCGCCCGGCCGACAGGGCGCCTTCGTGGGCGGCGGTGTCGATGCCTTCGGCCAGGCCGCTGGTGACCACCCAGCCTGCGGCGGCGAAGGCGCGCGCGAACTGCCGGGCGCGCGCCAGGCCCGCGGCGCTGGGGTGCCGGCTGCCCACCATGGCCACCTGGGGATGCCAGAGCAGGCCAGGGTCGCCCGCCACGAACAGCAGGGCCGGCGGCGCCGGGCTTCGGCGCAGCAGGGCGGGGTAGGCGGGGTCGTGCCAGCCCAGCAGGCAGCGGCCCGCCGGCTGCAGCCAGGCCAGGTCGGCGTCGAGCAGGCGTTCATCGGGCTGCCGAAGCAAACCAAGCGTCCGGGCCGGCAGCGACAGGCCGGCGCCGTGGCGCGCGGCGGCCAGGGCATCGTCGGGCGTGGCGTGGCTTTCGAGCAGGGAGCGCAGCAGCGCATCCGGCAGGCGGGCTCGAAGCAGGATCAGCAGGGCGCGGTCGGTTTTCACGGCCCCGACATGATCGCGGCGCCCGAAGGCGCCGCGATGTAGGAAAAGCTTACTGGGTGGCGTCGGGATGTTTCAGTGTGTCGCCCGCATGGATCGGACGCACGCCGCTCATCACCAGCGCGTAGCTGACCTTGTCGAAGGTGCGGAACACCATCAGGTGGCCGGCGAACTCGTCGGGCAGCTTCACCGCATTGGCCGAGGCCGACAGGCGGTTGCCGTTGGCGACCACGTCCGGCTTCATCACGCCATTGCTCCAGATGGACATCGTGTGGCCGTTGCGGATGCCGTCGCGGGCACCCACCGACAGCGCCACCACCAGGTTCGGGCCGGACTGCATGCCGTCCGCGACGGCCAGGATGCGGGCGTTGGCCGGAACGGTGTCCGGGGCGCGCGGCATGAACTGCAGGTCGTAGGGCTGGGCCTCGGACGGCGTGACGCGGTCGCCGACGCGGATCTCGCGGCCTTCCTCGCGCAGCACCACCAGGGCGACTTCACCCTGCACCTGGGTCACTTCCGCGGTGGCGTGGACCTGCATCTCGTGGCCGAGCACTTCGCCGGTCGCTTCGCCGAAGCCCGGCGGGGTGCCCCAGTGCGAGTGGTCGCGGCTACTGCGCATATCCAGGTCGGACCGGCCCGCGCGCTGCTTGCCGCTGCCGCCGCCGAACACGTAGGTGGGGCGGGAGATGTCCACGATCATGCCGGGCGCCGCGTCGCTCAGGCCGCGGACATAGACCGACTGGCCGGCGGTGCTGCGAAGGCGGTCTTCCTCGAGGCCGACCACGTAGGGGAGCGACTTGGGGTCGTCCACGACGTTGAACTGCTTGAGCAGGGCCTCGACGTCCGACAGCGGGATCGTGTTGATCGCCTCGCCGACCCGCGGGCCTTCGGACGAAATGACCGGCTTGCCGTCGATGTAGACAAGGCTCAGCACGTCACCCGGATAGATGAGGTGCGGGTTCTTGACCTGCGGATTGGCCTGCCAGATCTCGGGCCACAGCCAGGGCTTCGACAGGAAGCGGCCGGCAATGTCCCAAAGGGTGTCGCCCTTTTTGACCGTGTAGGTAGTCGGATGATCGCCACGGACCTGCGCCGTGATGGACGCAGTGGCGAATGTGAGCAACGCGGCAGCAGTAACTGCAAGAAGCCGTTTAAGCATGGCGGCTATCCACCTGATTTTCCCCGGACAGGTTGCGGGACTATAGCCCAGATACCAACCCTGAATGCAAGTCCGCCGGGGTTATAATGACGTGCCGGCCCCCTTGAGGTCCGGTCCTGACTTCCCCATCTCGACAGCCATGGCCAAGCTACCCATCCTGGAATTCCCCGACCCGCGCCTGCGGACGGTCGCCAAAACGGTCACTCAGGTGGACGACGCGATGCGCCGCCTGATCGACGACATGTTCGAGACCATGTACGACGCCCCCGGCATCGGCCTGGCCGCGACGCAGGTGGATGTGCACCTGCGCCTGCTGGTATTGGACGTAAGCGAGGACAAGAACCGGCCAATGGTGTTCATCAACCCGGAGATCCTCGAAACCGAGGGCAGCCAGGTCTACCAGGAAGGCTGCCTGTCCGTGCCCGGCATCTATGCCGACGTCAAGCGCGCCGACCGCGTGCGGGTGCGCGCACTGGACCGCGACGGCAAGTCCTTCGAGGTGGACGCCGACGGCCTGCTGGCGGTGTGCATCCAGCACGAGATGGACCACCTGGCCGGCAAGGTGTTCGTGGATTACCTCTCGCCGCTCAAGCGCGAACAGGTGCGCAAGAAGCTCGCCAAGCAGCACCGCGATTCGGCCGCCTGAGGTGGCGCTGCGCATCGTTTTCGCCGGCACGCCCGGCTTCGCGGTGCCCTGCCTGCGCGCCGCCGCCGGCCGCGGCGAAGTGGTGGCTGTGTACACCCAGCCCGACCGCCCCTCCGGCCGCGGCCGGCAGCTGGCGGCGTCGCCGGTGAAGGTCGAGGCGCTGGCGCGCGGCCTCCCGGTGTTCCAGCCCGAGAACTTCAAGTCCGCCGCCGCGCGCGAGCAGCTGCGCGAGCTCAAGCCCGACCTGATGGTGGTGGTGGCCTACGGCCTGATCCTGCCGCAGTCGGTGCTCGACATCCCGCGCATGGGCTGCTGGAACGTGCACGCCTCCCTGCTGCCGCGCTGGCGCGGCGCGGCGCCGATCCAGCGCGCCATCGAAGCCGGCGACACCGTGTCGGGCGTGTGCCTGATGCAGATGGAAAAGGGCCTGGACACCGGGCCCGTGCTGCTGTCCCTGTCCACCCCGGTCAGTCCCGAAGACACCGGCGGCAGCCTGCATGACCGCCTGTCGCTGCTGGGTGCCGAGGTGCTGGAAGACGGCCTGAAGCTGCTGCGCGCGGGCATGCGCCCACTGGTGGTGCCGCAGCCCGCCGAAGGCGTCACCTACGCCCACAAGCTCGACAAGGCCGAGGCGCGCCTGGACTGGTCGCTGCCGGCCGCGACCCTGGCCAACAAGGTCCGTGCCTACAGCCCCTGGCCGGTGGCCGAGGCCACGCTGGCCGGCGAGCGCCTTCGCATCCATGAAGCCACTGCCATCGCGCTGGCGCACGACCAGCCGCCCGGCACCGTGCTCGCCGCCACGCGCGAAGGCCTGGACGTGGCCTGTGGCGAAGGCGCCCTGCGCCTGCGCCAGGTGCAGCGCGAAGGCGGCCGCCCGATGGCCGTCGCCGACTACCTCAACGCCCGCCCGGCGCTGAAAACGCCATGAGTTCGCCGGCCGGTTCGGCGCTGCGCGCGCGCGCCGCCAGGGTGCTCGCGGCGGTGCTGGGCGAGGGCCGTTCGCTCAAGGCCATGCTGGCCGCGGCCATGCCCTCGGTGGCCGACAGCCGCGACCGCGCCCTGCTGGAAGCCATTTGCTTCGGCGCCCTGCGCCACCGCCGCCGCTATGAGTTCGCCCTGTCGCAGTGGCTGGCCAAGCCGCTGGCCGCGCGCGACTACCCGGTGCACTGCCTGCTGCTGGCGGGGCTGGCGCAGCTCGATGCGCTGGGGCTGCCCGCGCACGCGGCCGTGGCCGCCACGGCCGAAGCCACGCGCGACCTGGGCCGCCCGCCGCTGGTGGGCCTGGTGAACGCGCTGCTGCGCCGCGCCAGCCGCGAACCCCTTCCCGCCAGCACCGACCCGGCCATCGCCACCAGCCACCCCGACTGGCTGGTGGCACAGCTCGCCGCTGACTGGCCCGACGACGTCGCCGCCCTGCTCGAAGCCAACAACCGCCCGGCGCCGATGTGGCTGCGGGTGAACCCGGGGCAGCTGGGCATTGACCGCCTGCTGCGCTCGCTGCGCGAAGACGGCCTGTCCGCCGCCCCGTCGCCGATGCTGCCCAACGCGGCCCGGCTCGACGACCCGATCGCGGTGGAACGCCTGCCGTTCTGGCACACCGGCGAGGTCAGCGTGCAGGACGGCGCCGCGCAGCTGGCCGTGCTGGCGCTGGACCCGCGGCCCGACGACCGCGTGCTGGACGCCTGCGCCGCGCCGGGCGGCAAGACCACGCAGATCGCCGAGCGCCTGTTCCCGGGCGAAGGCGAGCTGCTGGCGCTGGACATCGAAGCGCGGCGCCTGGCGCAGGTGGTCGCTTACCTCGAGCGCCTGGGCCTGGACTACCCCCGCGTGCACGTGCAGCTGGCCGATGCCGGCCAGCCCGAGGCCTGGTGGGATGGCCGGCCGTTCGACGCCATCCTGCTGGACGCGCCGTGTTCGGCCACCGGCATCATCCGCCGCCAGCCCGACATCAAATGGCATCGCCGCGCCACCGACATCACGGCCCTGGTGGCCCAGCAGGCCCGCCTGCTGGACGCGCTGTGGCCGCTGGTCAGGCCCGGTGGCCGCCTGCTGTACGCCACGTGCTCGGTGCTGCGCGACGAGAACGAGCGCCAGGTGGACGCCTTCCTGGCGCGCACGGCCGACGCGGTCGCCGTGCCGCTGGACGAGCGCTTCGGCCGCATCAGCGGCGCCGGCCGGCAGCGCCTGCCGGGCGAAGACGGCATGGACGGATTCTTCTACGCCCTGGTGCGCAAGGCCGGCTGAGCGCGCTGCCGGGCGCAGCGTCGCCGGTGCTATCGTTCGCGACCATGACGCCCGCCGACCGCCGCCAAGCCTGGATCTTCTTCGCCGTTGCCTTTGCCGTCCTGGCCGCCGGGTTCGGATTGCGCGATCCCTGGCCCGCCGACGAACCGCGCTTCGTGCTGGTGGCCAAGCAGATGGTGGAGAGCGGCGACTTCCTGTTCCCGCACCGCGGCAGCGAGCTGTATCCCGACAAGCCGCCGCTGTATTTCTGGATCCTGTCGCTGGCCTATGCGGCAGTCGGCAGCTGGCGCTGGAGCTTCCTGCTGCCGTCGCTGCTGGCGGGCCTGGGCACGCTGGCCTGCACGTACGACCTGGCGCGTCGGCTGTGGACGCCGCGCGCGGGCCTGTGGGCGGCCATCGCGGTGCTGGCGAGCTTCCAGTTCGTGTACCAGTTCAAGCGCGCGCAGATTGATCCGACGCTGGTGTTTTTCACCACCGTGGCGTTCTACGGCCTGTGCCGGCACCTGCTGCTGGGGCCGGCGTGGCGCTGGTTCTGGGGCGGGTGTTTCGCGGCGGGGCTGGGCGTGATCAGCAAGGGCGTGGGCTTCCTGCCGCTGCTGGCGCTGCTGCCGTTCGCGCTGATGCTGCGCTGGCGCTGGCAGGGGCTGGCGCCGCTGGGCCCGGGCAACGGCTGGCGCTGGGCCGGCGCGGCGCCGGCCTTCCTGGCGGCCATCGCGCTGTGGCTGGTGCCGGTGCTGGCGGTGGGTTTGACCAGCGGCAATCCCGAACACCAGGCGTACCTGCAGAACATCCTGTTCAAGCAGACCGCGCAGCGCTACGTGGACCCGTGGCACCACTACGAGCCGGCCTGGTATTTCCTGGAAGTGGTGGCCTTCTACTGGCTGCCGTTCTCGCTGGCGCTGCCCTGGCTGGTGAAGCCGTGGGCCCGGGCCTGGCGCGAACGCGACGCGCGCACCTGGCTGCCGCTGGCCTGGGTGCTGCTGGTGCTGGCCTTCTTCAGCGCCAGCGCGGGCAAGCGCGACATGTACATCCTGCCGGCGCTGCCGGCGCTGGCGCTGGCCGCGGCGCCGTTCCTGGACGCCATTTCGGCGCGAGCGGGGTTCCGGCGCGCGGTGCTGGGCTTCGTGCTGGTGTTTTCGGCGGTGCTGGCCGCGGCGGGCGCGATGGCGCTGTCGGGCGAACCTGGTTTCGAGCGCAAGCTGGTGGCCGAGCGCGGCCTGGGCCCCGAGGGGCGCTGGCTGTGGGCCATGCTGGCGGGCGTTGGCGCGGCGGGCCTGGTGGCGGCGCTGGCGTGGCGGGTGCGCGGTGCGCTCAAGGCCTGCGCGCTGATGTTCGTGCTGCTGTGGCTGGGCTACGGGTTCGTGGCGCATCCGGTGTTCGACCGCGAGAACTCCGCGCGCGGGCTGATGGCCGACGCGCGCGCCCTGGCGGGCGACGGGGTCACCATCGGCCTGGTGGACTGGAAGGAACAGAACCTGCTGCAGGCGGTGGGTCCGGTGGCCGAGTTCGGTTTCCGCCAGCCGCCGGAGCGCCAGCTGGTGGCCGCCGTGGCCTGGGAGCGCGCCGACCCGGAACGCCGCCGGCTGCTGGTGCAGCGCAGCGCGGCGCTGGCCTGCCTGCACTTCGAACCCGGGCCGGACGCGGTGCGCGTGGGCATCGCCAACCGCCGCGAATGGTGGCTGGTGTCGGCAGCCGCGGCCAGGGACTGTCCGGGCGAATAGCCCGGCGGCCCGCTGCGGCGCCATGCGACGCCGCGCGGGGCTTGGCGCCGGTGCGGCCGGCGGGAAATAATCCGCCACGCCGACGTCCAATGGCTTGCCCGCGATGAAAGAGCGCTTCGCCTTCGACGCCACACGACCCGGCCGCGACCTGGCATGGCTGATGCTGGCCGCACTGCTGGTGATCGGCGCCGGCATCGGCCTGCGCGACCCCTGGCCCACCGACGAGCCCCGCTTCGCGCTGCTGTCCAAGTACATCCTCGACAGCGGCGAGTGGCTTTTCCTGCGCCGGGGCGACGAACTCTATTCGGACAAGCCGCCCGTTTTCATGTGGCTGCAGGCGGCCGCCATCGCGCTGGCGGGCAGCGTGCGCGCCGGCTTCCTGCTGCCCTCGCTGCTGGCCAGCCTGGGCACGCTGGCGCTGGTTTACGACCTGGGCCGCCGGCTGTGGACGCACCGCGTGGGAATGATGGCGGCCTGGCTGCTGCTGTTCGCGCTGCAGTTCACCTTCCAGGCCAAGCGCGCGCAGATAGACCCGACCCTGCTGCTGATGATGACCCTGGCCAACTACGGCCTGCTGCGCCACCTGCTGCGTGGACCGGACTGGCCGATGTGGTGCCTGGGCTGGTTCGCGGCGGGGCTGGGCACCATCACCAAGGGCGCCGGCCTGCTGTCGCTGCTGCTGCTGGTGCCGGCGGCGGTGGCGCTGGCGCTGCGGTGGCGGGGCATCGGCCTGGGCGGGTGGCGAAAGCTGTGGCTGGGCCCGGCCGCGTTCGTGGTCGCCAGCCTGGCCTGGCTGGGGCCGCTGCTGTGGGCGGTGGCCACGCGCGACGACCCGGTGCTGCGCGACTACCTGCACACCATCCTGTTCCACCAGACCGTGAACCGGTACGCCAGCTCCTGGGACCACCACGAGCCGTTCTGGTACCAGTTCGGCGTGGTGGCGACGCTGTGGCTGCCGGCGGCGCTGGCCTTGCCCTGGGCGATACCGGCCTGGTGGCGGCGCATCCGTCGCGGCGATCCGCGCTACCTGTTGTTGCTGGGCTGGGTGGCGATGGTGGTGCTGTTCTTCTCGGTGCCCGCGGGCAAGCGCGACGTTTACATCATGCCGGCGCTGCCGATGTTCTGCCTGGCGCTGGCGCCGCTGCTGCCGGGGCTGCTGCGTCGCGCGGGGCCGCAGCGCTTGGTGTCGGGCTTCGTGGTGGCGCTGGGCGCGATCCTGCTGCTGGCGGGATTGGCGGTGCTGCTGGGTGAGCCGGGTTTCGAACGGCGCCTGCTGGCCGACCGCGGCATCGGCGCGTCCGACCTGACGGTGATCGCCTGGCTGGTGACGGCGATGGGCGCGTGGGCCCTGGCCTGTGCGGCGATCTGGCGCGGGCGGCGCTCGGCGCACGCGGCGGCGCTGGCGCTGGGCGGCATCTGGGTGCTGTACAGCCTGGTGGCGTTCCCGGTGCTGGACCGCCACAGTTCACCGCGCGAGATGATGCAGGTGGTGGCACGCGTGATCGGCCCCGACGCCGGCCTGGCCGCCGTGGCCTGGCGCGAACAGCAGCTGCTGCATGCCGACCGCCCGGTGCACACCTTCGGCTTCGGCCCCCAGCCGCGGGGCGGCAGTCCCTGGCCGGAACAGTGGGCCGCCGCTGCCGCCTGGCAGGCCGGTGCGCAGGAGCCGCGCTGGATCCTGTCGCTCGACGACGCCTTGCCCGACTGCGTGGACCGCGCCCGCCTGGTCGCGGTGGGCACCAGCAACCGGCGCACGTGGTCGCTCGTGCCCGCCGCCGCGCTGCCGCCCGGCTGCCCTGCCGGTGGCGGCCATGCCGCGCCGCCGCCTTCCCGCTAGACTATCGGCCACCGACGCACGCCTCCCCGCGCGCGAGAGCACACTGGCCGCATGAAAATCCTGATCCTGGGCGCGGGGCAAGTCGGCACTTCGGTGGCGTCGGCGCTGGCGTCCGAAAACAACGACATCACCGTGGTGGACACCGACCACCAGCGCCTGCGCGAACTGGCCGAGAAACTCGACATCCGCACCGTGGTCGGCCACGCGTCCCTGCCCAGCGTGCTGGCGCAGGCCGGCGCCGAAGAGGCCGAGCTGCTGGTGGCGGTCACCTCGAGCGACGAAGTGAACCTGATCGCCTGCCAGGTGGCCCAGCACCAGTTCCGCACGCCCACCCGCGTGGCGCGGCTGCGCGAGGCGCAGTACCTGGACGTGGCTGGCCTGGCCGACCCCGGGCATTCGGCGGTCAGCGCCGCCATCAGCCCCGAACAGCTGGTCTGCCGCCACGTCGAACGCCTGATCGAATACCCCGGCGCGCTGCAGGTGCTGGATTTCGCCGACGGCCGCGCCCAGCTGGTGGCGGTGCGCGCGCTGCCCGGCGGCGCCCTGGTGGGCCACGAGATCCGCGAACTGCGCGAACACCTGCCCACCGGCGTGGACGCCCGCGTGGCGGCCATCTTCCGCAACGGCAAGCCGGTCAAGCCCGAGGGCAACACGGTGATCGAAGTGGACGACGAGGTGTTCTTCCTCGCCGACCGCAAGAACATCGTCACGGTGATGAGCGAACTGCGAAAGGTGGACGCGCGCCCGGTCCGGCGCCTGCTGATCGCCGGCGGCGGCAACATCGGCCGCAACCTGGCCCGCAGCCTCGAGAGCCGCTATTCGGTGAAGGTGCTCGAGCGCTCGCGCGAGCGCTCGCGCGGCATCGCCGAAGACCTGCTCAACTCCATCGTGCTGGTGGGCGACTGCGCCGACGAGGACCTGCTGCGCGAGGAGAACATCGACCAGACCGACGTCTACTGCGCCATGACCAACGACGACGAGGCCAACATCCTCTCGGCGATGCTGGCCAAGCGCATGGGCTGCCCGCGCGTGATCGCGCTGATCAACCGGCCGTCCTACGCCGAGCTGGTGGAAGGCGGCACCATCGACATCGCCGTCAGCCCGCAGCTGGTCACCCTGGGCGCGCTGCTGGCGCACATCCGCGAAGGCGCCCCGGCGCGGGTGTACTCGCTGCGCCGCGGCGCCGCCGAAGCCATCGAGGCGGTGGTGCGCGGCGACCGCCGCACGTCGCAGGTGGTGGGCCGCGCGCTGGATGAACTGGAGCTGCCGCCGGCCACCACCATCGGCGGCATCGTGCGCGGCGAAAAGCTGCTGATCGCCCACCACGACGTGGTGATCGAGCCCGGCGACCACGTCATCCTGTTCGTGATGGACAAGCGCGAAATGGCCAAGGTGAGCGCGCTGTTCCAGACCGGGGCGACCTGGCTGTGAGCCAACGTTTCCTGGCGATCCAGCGCATCCTGGGCGTCATCATCGTGATGTCTTCGCTGACCAAGCTGCCGCCGGCCCTGCTGGCCTTGGCCTGGGGCGAACAGGAAACGCCGGGCGTGTTCTTCGGCAGCTTCATGGTCAGCTTCGTGGTGGGCGTGGCGCTGTGGCTGCCGGCGCGCAACGTGAACTACGAGATGCGGCTGCGCGACGGCTTCCTGATCGTCACCATGACCTGGGTGTTCGCCAGCCTGGTGTCGGCGCTGCCGTTCGTGCACGGGCCGCCGCACCTGAGCTACACCGACGCCATCTTCGAGGCCACGTCGGGGCTGACCACCACCGGCGCCACCGTCATCCCCAGCCTGGACGACCTGCCCCGCAGCGTGCTGTTCTACCGCCAGCTGCTGCAGTTCCTGGGCGGCATGGGCATCGTGATCCTGGCCGTGGCCATCCTGCCGATGCTCAAGATCGGCGGCACCCAGCTGTTCCGCGCCGAAAGCACCGGCCCCACCAAGGACACCAAGCTCACCCCGCGCATCGCCGAAACCGCCAAGGCGCTGTGGGCGGTCTACTTCGGCCTGACGGTGATGTGCGCGGCCTCGTTCTGGGTGGGCGGCATGAACCTGTTCGACGCCATCGGGCATGCCATGGCCACCGTGTCCACGGGCGGCTTCTCGACCTACGACGCCGGCTTCGGCACCTGGGACAGCCCGGTGCTTGAGTGGATCGCCATCGTGTTCATGATGCTGGGCGGCATCAACTTCGGCCTGCACTACATCGCCTGGCGGCGGGCGTCGCTGGGTGTTTACGGCACGGATTCGGAGCTGCGCTCGTTCCTGCGCATCGTGTTCGGAGCCAGCGTGATCGTGGCGCTGACGCTGTGGCTGGGCGGTGACTACGCCGGCATGGGCGACTCGATCCGCAATGCCACGTTCCAGGTGGTGTCCAACATCACCACCACCGGGTTCGTGGTGGCGGGCTTCGACCAGTGGACCGGGCCGGCGCCGTTCCTGGTCGTTACGATTGCCGTGATAGGCGGCTGCGCCGGTTCCACCGTCGGCGGCCTGAAGGTGGCCCGCGTGGTGATGGTGGTGCGCCAGGGCTACCGCGAAATCAAGCAGCTGGTGCACCCCAAGGCGCAGTTCCTGGTGAAGATGGGCGGCCGCCGCGTGTCCGAAAGCGTGGTGCTGTCGGTCAGCGGCTTCATCGCCATCTGGATGCTGTGCTTCGGCATGATGGTGGTCGGCATGAGCGCCACCGGGCTGGACCTGGAAACCTCGTACGGCGCGGTGGTGGCCACGCTGGCCAACTCCGGCCCGGGCCTGGGCGCGGTGGCCTACAGCTTTGCCAGCGTGAATGATTTCGCCACCTGGCTGGGCACCCTGGGCATGATCCTGGGGCGCCTTGAGGTGTTCTCGCTGCTGGTGCTGCTTACTCCGCAGTTCTGGCGGGAGTAGGGCGCGCGTCCATGGCCGCGGCCAGGCGGTCGCGCAGCGCCCGCGCTTCTTCCTGCGGCAGGTAGCGGATGCGCAGCGGTGGTTCGAACGGGTTGGCGCCGGCGGTGTCCATGTGCAGGCTGGCCATGCCGTGGCGGCGGTCGAACGGGGACTGGCTGAGCGTGAGCGACTGCAGCTTGCGCACCTCCGCGAAGCGCCAGCGCTTGTCCAGCCAGCCTTCGCGAACGGCGATCAGCCCCGATTCCTCGCTGTAGCCCGCATGCCGGGCCCACACCTTGGCGCGCACCAGGAACAGCGGCAGCAGCGCCAGCGCGGCCAGGCCCCAGGGTCCCTGCTGCCAGGTGAGCGCAGCCGTGGCCACCAGCACCACGAACGCGGGTATCGCGAACTGCCGCCGCCACGCGCGCGGGTGCAGCGCATGCCAGCGCTGCATTGGCCACGCCTTGCCGGGCAGCAGGTGGCGGATCAGTTCGTCAATCGCGGCAGGCGTGGCCACCGGCGCCAGGTCGCGCAGCGAACGCTGGTCGTTCACCGCCTGTATCGAGGCGCTGTCCACTACCAGGCCGCGGCGTCCGAACCACCGGTGCGTGAGGCTTTCGCGCAGGCTCCAGGCCTGGATGCGCTGGCGCGGCATGTTGGCGCGGATGCGCGTGAGCAGGCCGCGCTGCGAGCTCAGGCGCTGGCCGTCCTCGGTCAGCGTGAAGCCGTGGAACTGAAGCAACGCCAGCACCACCGACAGCAGGCGGATGGCCACCAGCAGCATCAGCACCAGCGCCAGGCCGCCAACGATCGAGCCCACCAGGCCCAGGTGCATGTCGCGGCCCACGCCCGCGACCGCCCTGGCCGATCCCTGCAGCGCATCGCTGAGCAGCTTGCCGCTGGTCTGCGCCAACAGGCCGAACGCGGCGGCCACGACGATCATGCCGCGGTTGGAAATCAGGCCCAGGCGAACCACTTCGCTGGGGGGCAGCGACAGCAGCACCGTGGGTTCAACCGCGGCGTCGCCGGCCTCCGGCGCGGACTGCGCCTTGCCGTGGCTGCGCACCAGCTCCTCCAGCGCGTGCGCGTCGGCCAGCGACAGCACGCGCATCTGGCCTTCGGGCGTCATGCCGCCGGCGGATTCGAGCTTCACCTCGGCCACGCCGAACACGCGGTGCAGCAGCGTCTGGTGCAGCGCCACGTTGTGGATGCGGGTGAAGGGGATGTTGCGCAGGCTCTTCTGCAGCAGGCCGCTGCGGATGACGATGGCGTCGGCGTCCACCCGGAAGCGGTAGGTGAAGTACTGCCCCAGCGACACCAGCACCAGCACGCCCGCGCCCACCAGGCCCCACAGCTCCCAGCTGTTGCTGCGGCCGCCGAACAGCAGCACGAGCAGCGGCAGCGCAAAGCTCTTCAGCTGCTGGATCAGCACGAACAGCCACGACCACGGGTGCAGGCGCCGCTCGGCGCCGCCCGCAAGCCGGTCCTCAGAGGGCATCGTCATGGCGGTTGGATTCGGGCAGGAGGGCGTCGCGCAGGGCGACGGCGTCGGCGTCCAGGAAGCCGTGCTGGCGCAGCGCGTTCATGCGCGTGCCGGCGGTGTGCACCACCAGCGTGGCCAGGCCGAAGCGGCGCTCTATCGGGCCGCGTTCCAGGTCCAGGTGCTGCACGCGGGTGCGCGGCACCAGCACTTCGCTGCGCCAGACCAGGCCGCGCTGCACCGACAGGCCGCGCTCGTCGAGCATCCAGCGCGTGCGCCGCCAGCGGGCGCGGCCCAGGCTCCAGCCGGCCAGACCGCCCAAGGCCAGCAGGGCCAGCCCGATGCCAATGCGCGGGCCCCAGCCGTCCACGTTGGCCAGCACCACGGCTGCCGCCAGGCCCACCATGATCGGCAGGGCCGTCAGTGCGCCCGTGATGCCCGAAACGGTGCGCGCGCCGTCGGGCAGCGGCTGCCAGCCTTTGGGCGGCCAGGCCTGGAAGGGGAGGGGAGTCGCTTCGTCGGTCATGGCGTGGGATTCATCGGCAGTCGGGGTGGTAGGGATTGGTTTCACCGGAGCCTGGTGGCCGCAGGGTGAAGCGTTTGTAGGTCCACTGGTACTGCCGGAGGTCACGCCGCGCGATGGCCTCCACCGCCGCGTTCATGGCCGTCGTCGCCTGCGCGATGTCCGGCGAGGCGATGGCCTCGGGCGCGGCTTCCACGTGCAGTTCGAACAGGCCGTCGGCGCAGCGTTCGGCGTAGACCAGCAGCACCGTGGCGCCGCTGCGCTCGGCCAGGCGCGGAATCAGCGTGAGAGTCAGCGCCTGGCGGCCGAAGAACGGCGCGAACTCACCCGCACCCAGCTTGGGCTGCTGGTCGGGCGTGATGCCGACCACGCCGCCGGCCTTGAGCGCCTTCCACAGCGGCCGCATGGCGTTGGCTTCGGCGGGCACCAGTTCGATGTTCTCGCCGCCGCGCGCCCTGCGCAGGAACGCGTCGCCCGCCGCGCTGTCGGGCACGCGGTAGACCAGTGCGAACGGTCCGCGCGCCGCCATCGCTTCAATCACCAGCTCCAGGTTGCCGTGGTGGGGCGCCGCGATGAGGGTGCCGCGGCCGGCGGCCTGCGCCGCGTCCAGCAGGTGGGCGCCGTGCACGGTGCGGATCAGCCGCAGGTTGTCGGCGCGCGGGCGGGTCCAGATGCGCAGCGTTTCGAAGGCGTTGCGGCCGGTTTGCCGCAGCACTTCCAGCACCGCCTGTTCGCGCGCCTTTGGGTCCAGTTCGGGCGACACCAGTTCAAGGTTGCGGCGCGCCACCTTGGCCTCGCGGGTGTTGCGCCACAGCGCGAAGCGGCCCAGCCGGTCGCCCAGCCACTGATGCCAGGCCAGCGGCAGCCGCCCCACGCACCAGGCGGCGGCGAACATCAGGCGGCTGGCGAAGCGGGCGGAATCCATGCCGCGAGTGTAAGGGATGCCCCCTGCGCCGCCATCGCGCCGCCGGGCTCGCATAGAATCGCAGCATGATCGCCCTCATCCAGCGCGTCACCGAAGCCAGCGTCCGCGTGGACGGCGACACCGTCGGCGCCATCGGCCCCGGCCTGCTGGCCCTGGTGGCCGTGGAGCCGGGCGACGACGAGGCCCGCACCGCCCGCATGGCCGAACGCCTGCTGGGCTACCGCGTGTTCGGCGACGCCGACGGCAAGATGAACCTGTCCCTGGCCGACACCGGCGGCGGCCTGCTGCTGGTCAGCCAGTTCACCCTGGCGGCCGACACCGCCCGCGGCATGCGCCCCAGCTTCACCAGCGCCGCGCCGCCCGAGGCCGGCCGCCTGTGGTTCGACCGCCTGGTGGCCCTGTGCCGGCAGCGCCACGCCCGGGTTGAAACCGGCCGCTTCGGCGCCCACATGGTGGTGAGCCTGGCCAACGACGGCCCGGTCACTTTCCGCCTGCAGTCCTGAGCCTGCCCGTCCCGGGCAAAACCCTTGGCCAATCAATCAGATAGCCAAGGAGCGTACGCTCCTGTATACTGCGCGGTTCCATTTTCCCAGTCGCGGGATGCGTCTTCATGGCCAACGATCGTCCGGCACAGTCCGAAATCAAGCTGCTGATCACCAAGGGCCTGGAGCAGGGCTACCTGACCTATGCCGAGGTCAACGACCACCTGCCCGACGACATCGTCGACCCGGAGCAGATCGAAGACATCATCGGCATGATCAACGGCATGGGCATCGAGGTCCATGAAGTTGCCCCCGACGCCGAGACCCTGCTGCTCAACGACACCTCCAGCAGCCGCGAGTCCGACGACACCGCCGCCGAAGAAGCCGCCGCCGCGCTCACCTCGCTCGACACCGAGGGCGGCCGCACCACCGACCCGGTCCGCATGTACATGCGCGAAATGGGCTCGGTGGAACTGCTCACCCGCGAAGGCGAAATCGCCATCGCCAAGCGCATCGAGGAAGGTCTCAACCAGGTCCACTCCTCGCTGGCCAGCTTCCCCTGGTCCATCCAGCTGCTGCTGGAAGACTACGACCAGCACCTCGAGGGCAAGAAGCGCCTGAACGAAGTGGTGGTGGGCTTCCTGGACATCGAAGAGCCCGAGGAAGTGATTCCCGTCGCCGCCATCGACGAGGACGCCGAAGTCGAGGAAACCGACGACGTGGTGGGCGAGGACGGCGAAGAAACCGTCGTGGACACCGGCCCGGACCCGGCCGAAGTGGGCCGCCGCATGGACACGCTCAAGGGCCTGTACACCAAGTTCCAGAAGTCGCACGCCAAGTACGGCGCCGCCGACAAGAAGACCATCCAGGTCCGCGAGGAAATGGCCGCCGAGTTCCTGCGCCTCAAGCTGCCGCTGGCGCTGATGGACGCCTTCGTGCGCAAGCTGCGCGAAGTGGTCAACGCCATCAAGGAACACGAGCGCCGCATCCTGGACATCTGCGTGCGCAACGCCAAGATGCCGCGCAAGGACTTCCTGCGCGCCTGGCCGGGCAACGAAATCAACCTCGACTGGGCCGACGACGTCATCCGCCGCAAGCAGAAGTGGTCGTCGGGCATGCGCGAGTTCAAGGACCTGATCGTCGCCGAGCAGCACAAGCTGGTGGCCATCGAAAGCTCGCTGTGGCTGAGCCTGCCCGACATCAAGGAAATCAACCGCGCCATGGCCTACGGCGAGGCCAAGGCCCGCAAGGCCAAGAAGGAAATGGTCGAGGCCAACCTGCGCCTGGTCATTTCCATCGCCAAGAAGTACACCAACCGCGGCCTGCAGTTCCTCGACCTCATCCAGGAAGGCAACATCGGCCTGATGAAGGCCGTGGACAAGTTCGAATACCGCCGCGGCTACAAGTTCTCCACGTACGCCACCTGGTGGATCCGCCAGGCCATCACCCGCTCGATCGCCGACCAGGCGCGCACCATCCGCATCCCGGTGCACATGATCGAGACCATCAACAAGCTCAACCGCATCTCGCGCCAGATGCTGCAGGAAATGGGCCGCGAGCCCACGCCCGAAGAGCTGGCCAAGAAGATGGAGATGCCCGAGGACAAGATCCGCAAGGTGCTCAAGATCGCCAAGGAGCCCATCTCGATGGAAACTCCCATTGGCGACGACGAGGACAGCCACCTGGGCGACTTCATCGAAGACACCAGCATCGAGTCGCCCATCGAGGCCACCACCAACCTGGGCCTGATGGAAACCGTCCGCGACGTGCTGGCCGGCCTGACCCCGCGGGAAGCCAAGGTGCTGCGCATGCGCTTCGGCATTGACATGAACACCGACCACACCCTCGAGGAAGTGGGCAAGCAGTTCGACGTCACCCGCGAGCGCATCCGCCAGATCGAGGCCAAGGCCCTGCGCAAGCTGCGCCACCCGACCCGGTCCGAGCAGCTGCGGTCCTTCCTCGACCTCGAGTAATCGCCCGCTGGTGGTAACCTTCCGAGGCCCCGTACATACGGGGCCTCATTCGTTGGAGGGGCGGGAATGGCAACTGGCGCAACGTCGGCAAGCGGCAACAAACTCACCCGCTGGATCCTGGCGGCCCTGGTGTTGGGCATCGTCGTGGGCACCACGGTCAATTACACCGTGCAGGACACCACGGCCGTGGTGGCGAACCTGGGCCTGGTCACCACCACCTTTCTGCGCCTGATCAAGATGATCATCGGGCCGCTGGTGTTCGCCACCCTGGCCGTGGGCATCGCCAAGATGGGCGACCTGGGCACGGTGGGCCGCATTGGCCTCAAATCCATGGTGTGGTTCATGGGCGCCTCGCTGGTGTCGCTGAGCCTGGGCCTGATCCTGGTCAACCTGCTGCAGCCCGGCGTGAACCTGGGCATCGAACTGCCCGACGTGGGCGCCAGCTCCGGCGTGGCCGCCACCGGCCTGAGCCTGCAGGAGTTCATCACCCACCTGGTGCCCACCAGCATCGCCGACGCCATGGCGCGCAACGAGATACTGCAGATCGTGGTGTTCTCGGTGTTCTTCGGCGTGGCCTGCGCCGGCGTGGGCGACAAGGCCAAGGTGCTGGTGGACGCGCTGGAAGGCCTTTCGTACGTGATGCTGAAGGTGACGATGTTGGTGATGTGGGCCGCGCCCTTCGCCGTGTTCGCGGCGGTGACGGCGGCGATCGCCAAGAGCGGCCTGGGCGTGCTGGCGGTGTACGGCAAGTTCATGGGCCAGTTCTACCTGGGCATCGGCGTCCTGTGGGTGCTGCTGTTCCTGGCCGCGGCGGCCGTGCTGGGCAAGCGCGCGTTCGCGCTGTTCAAGGCCGTGCGCGAACCGACCCTGCTGGCCTTCGCCACCGCGTCGTCGGAAGCGGCCTACCCGCGCACGCTGGCGCAGCTGGAGAAGTTCGGCTGCAGCAACCGCGTGGCCTCGTTCGTGCTGCCGCTGGGCTATTCGTTCAACCTCGACGGCTCGATGATGTACTGCACCTTCGCGGTGATCTTCATCGCCCAGGCCTACGGCATTGACCTGACCCTGGGCCAGGAAATCGCCATGCTGCTGGTGCTGATGGTCACGTCCAAGGGCATCGCCGGCGTGCCGCGCGCGTCGCTGGTGGTGATTGCGGCGACGCTGGCGCAGTTCAACCTGCCCGAGGCAGGGCTGTTGCTGCTGCTGGGCATCGACCACTTCCTGGACATGGCGCGTTCGGCCACCAATGTCATCGGCAACAGCGTGGCTACCGCCGTGGTGTCGAAGTGGGAAGGGCAGCTGCGGGCGGAGGGTGAGCCGGTGCCGGGGGAGTTGGCGCAGGCGACTGAGCCGCCGTCGTTGTCCGAGGGTCGCTAGCGGTCCAGTCTTTCACCGATAATCCCCGCGCGGGCCTATAGCTCAATGGTTAGAGCAGGGGACTCATAATCCCTTGGTTCCAGGTTCGAGTCCTGGTGGGCCCACCACTGCATTGCCGCATTCCCGTCACGTGCAGGCACTAGCCTGTGCTGCTTCACTCCCGGGGATGCGCTTCATGGTTTCGAGCACGCGCCGCGCGCTGCCTTCTGTTGTCTTGCTTGCCCTGCTGGCCGGCTGTTCCGCTGAAGCACCGCAGGCACCTGCCACGGCCGTGGCGCCGGGTGCGCAGGCCGCTGCGGCTGCGCCGATCACCGACGAAGCGGGCCTTCGCGCCGCAGCGGCCAAGGCGCTCACCGAGCAGCGCTTCTACGCGCCCGCCGGCAACAGTGCGCTGGATCATTACCTGGCGCTGCGCGAGCTGCGTCCCGACGATGCGAACCTGGCGACGGCGCTGCTGGAGCTGCTGCCCTACGCGGTGATCGGCATCGAGCAGGCGGTGGCGCGGCAGGACCTGATGGAGGCGCGGCGACTGCTGGGCCTGCTGGAGCGCGCCGACCCACAGGCGCCCTCGCTGGCGCGACTGCGCGACAGCATCGCCGCGGCCGAGGCTTCGGCGGCGGCCGCCGAGGCCGAAGCCGTGGCGAAAGCCGCGCGCGAGGAAACGGCGAGGCTGGCGGCGGAGCAGGCCGCGACGGCGACCTCCGTCACCGGGGGCGAAGCACCTACGCCGGGCCCGGCCACGCGCGCACCCGCGGCCGTCCTGCCTCCCGCGTCGGCGCCTCAGACTGCGGCCGCCGCTCCCGCTACAGCGGTGACAGCGCCAGTGGCCACCGCTCCCGCCACAGCGGTGACATCCCCGGTAGCCACCGCGCCCGCTGCGGCGGTGACACCGCCTCAGCCCGCCTCCGCCGCCAGCACCCCGCGCCTGCTCAGCGCCCCCAGCCCCCGCTACCCGATCATGGCCCAGCGCCGGAAGCTCGAAGGCCAGGTGGTGCTGCAGTTCACCATCCAGCCCGACGGCAGCGTGGCCTCGCCCCGCGTGGTGTCGGCGGATCCGCCTGGCGTGTTCGACGAGGCGGCGCTGGTGGCCGCCAGCCGGTGGCGTTTCGAGGCGGGGACGCGCAGCGTGCCCAGCTCGCGGGTGGTGCAGTTCCGGCTGGGGGAAGGGCAGCAGTGAGCGCCGGCGGGCTTGACTTGCAAATGCGAATCATTATCATCGAGGTCAGTCCCGTCCGGAGGCCCGACCGCCATGCACCAACCCCATGCGTCCGCCTTGCCCGCGCCCAACGCAACGCGCGCGCCCAGCCGGGCGTCCGCCCCGCAGGCTGAATTCGACAGCAGCGAGCTGATGCTC